>Ga0209807_1000049_pt1 | contig 49030 bp, 53 predicted proteins | sample GraSoiAngelo_154_FD_186168 | JGI IMG/M metagenome (GOLD analysis project Ga0209807, IMG submission 186168) | Grasslands soil microbial communities from the Angelo Coastal Reserve, California, USA - 14_1009_13_20cm (SPAdes) (version 2) | ecosystem: Environmental > Terrestrial > Soil > Grasslands ... | reverse complement strand
CGCAGCGCAAGATTGCGGCTGACGTCGAGCTGCGCGCCGAAGCCGAAGGTCGGACCGTAATTGGTCTCCTTGTTGGGCAGCAACGCGCCGCTGCCCTTGACGTCGCCGCGGAAGCCGCCGAGCTTGCCGTAGGCGGAGAGCCCGCCCGTGATCGGCCAGGCCGCTACGGCGGCCGCCTCCCAGGCATTGCCCTTCACCGCCGCAGTCGAGCCGGTGGCCTTGCCGAGGTTATGGAAGCCGACCTCGGCGGCCAGGATGCGGTTGATCTGGTAGCCGCCAAGAATCCTGAACGCGGTGTCTTTCTTGTCGCAGCTGAAACCCGAGCAGTCGACGTTCTTGAAGTCGGATTGCCCGAGCGTGATGCCCGCGTACCAGCCTGTCTCGCCGCGCGCTTGCGCGATGCTCACTGCCGGAGCCGCCATTACGGTGGCGCCCAGCATTGCTGCCAGAAGAACTTTCTTGTCCCCTCTCATTGCGTTGCTCCTTTCGTCTTCGTATTGATGGAAAATCCCGCTCGAACCGCGGGCAGTAAGACTAGCGGAATTGACAGAAAAACAACGTGGCGAAGGATAATTCGGCCAAAATTGGCCGAATTTGCGGGCTACTGTTGTGCCGACGCTACAGCGGAGCCCGGTGGAAGCTCAGTACCGGTACTGGATCCCGAGCGAGAAGAAGTCGATCTTGGAGTCCCTGATCCGCTCGAATTCCGCGCGCACATCCCACTCCCGGGTCAGGCGGTAAGCGAGTCCTAGCCCGACGTGCGCCTCGTTGTCGTTCTTGCCAAGCTTGATAGTGGTTCCTGCAAGGCTGGCCTCGTGGCTCTCCGCCTTGACCTTCGCGATCCCGAGTTTGCCGAACACCTCGAGGTCCCACAGTGGAATGGTCGCGACCGCGGCGGCACTCAATGCGCTTGCCCTGGCGCGCACCGTGGTCGATTCGGCGCCCGAGGTCGCCGTGAGCGAGGCCTTGTCGTAATCGATGAACGAGCCCTCGAAACCGAAAACCCGGTTGATCCTGTAGCCGGCGAACATCTTCCAGCCCTTGCCCCGGGGATCGCACGCTGCGAGCGCCGCGCCGGGCGGCAGCTCGCTGCCGCACCAGTGTTTTGCCTTGGATGGCCCGATGCTGAGGCCGAAATACCCGCTGCCATCCTGCGCCAGCGCGAGCGCCGGCAGTGTCAATGCGGCCGCCGCGATCACGGCCACGAACACGTGCTTCTCCCTTCTCATCGAGCGTCTCCTTTCTTCGTTTTTTGACCGGTACGGCACTAGCTTACGGACAAGCTCAAGACTTCGCCAGAGTTTTGAGCGCGGCACGGATGCCGTCGGCCACCGCGATGCCTGCCGGCAGCCCCTTGACCGCGGCGAGCGCTTCCTTCTCGCTGTAGCCGAGCCCGACCAGCGCATGGACCACGTCGGAGGCGGATTCGCGCGCCGGCGCGGCGCTCGCCTCGACGAGCTTGCCCTTCAGCTCGAGCAGCAGCCGCTCGGCGGTTTTCTTGCCGATACCGGGCACTTTGACCAAGCGGCCCGCTTCCTGCATCGCCACCGCCTCGGCCAGGTCGGCGACCGACAGCCCGGACAGCACCGAGAGCGCGGTGCGCGCACCGATGCCCGAGATGCGGATCAGCTGGCGGAACGCCGCGCGCTCCTCGGGCGTCGCGAAGCCGTACAGCGTGTGCGCGTCCTCGCGCACCACGAGATGCGTGAGCAGGCTCACGGCCTCGCCGGTCGGCGGCAGCTGGTAGAAGGTGCTCATCGGCACGTCGAGCTCGTAGGCGACGCCGCCGACGTCCACCAGCACCTGCGGCGGGTGCTTCGCCGCGAGCCGCCCGGTCAGCCGGCCGATCAGACGAGCCTGCCTTTGCGCACGCGAAAGCCCTTAGTCGAGAGCGCGCCGAGCTTGCCGCCATGGGCATGGCAGATCGCGCAAGCGAGCGCATCGGCGGCGTCGGGCGCCGGGTCGCCGGGCAGGGCGAGCAGGCGCCGCACCATGTGCTGCACCTGCCGTTTTCTGGCGTGGCCGTTGCCGACCACCGACTGCTTGACCTGGAGCGCGGTGTACTCCGCGACCGGCAGGCCGGCGAGCACCGCTGCGCAGATCGCCGTGCCGCGCGCCTGCCCGAGCGCGAGCGTCGATTGCGGATTGGCGTTGACGAACACTATCTCGACCGCGACCTCGCCCGGGGCGTGCGCCGCGATGATGCCGTTCAGCCCCTCGAGGATCGCTTTCAGCCTGGCCGCCAGGTCGCCGGCGCCGGATTTGACGCAGCCGCTCGTCACGTAGCGCAACCGCGCGCCGCTCGACTCGATCACTCCGAAGCCGGTGATCCGCAGCCCGGGATCGATGCCGAGGATTCTCAGTCGATCACCGCGGTGGTGTACACGTCCTGCACGTCGTCGAGACTCTCGAGCGCCTCGAGCAGCCGGCGCAGGCTCGCGGCCTCGCCGCCCGCGAGCGAGCTCTCGGCGTTCGGCTGCATCGTGATTTCGGCGAGCTCGGGCTTGAGGCCCGCCTTTTGCAGCGCCGCCTTCACCGTCGCGAAATCGGCCGGCGCGCAGATCAGCTCGACCGAGCCGTCGTCGTTCTTGAGCACGTCCTCGGCGCCCGCGTCGAGCGCAGCCTCCATGACGCGGTCTTCGCTGGTGCCGGGCGCGAATACGAACTGGCCGACCTGGCGGAACAGGTAAGCGACCGAGCCGTCCGAGCCGAGGTTGCCGCCGTTCTTGGTGAACGCGTGGCGCACTTCGGCCACGGTGCGCGTGCGGTTGTCGGTCAGGCAGTCGACCATGATCGCGGCGCCGCCGGGTCCATAGCCTTCATAGCGCGCCTCGTCGTAGGTCACGCCGTCGAGCTGACCCGCGCCGCGCTTGATCGCGTTCTGCACGCTGTCCTTGGCCATGTTGGCCTCGCGCGCCTTGTCCATCGCCAGGCGCAGGCGCGGGTTGGTATCCGGGTCGCCGCCGCCGAGCCTCGCCGCGACCGTAATCTCCTTGATGAGTCGCGTGAAGACCTTGCCCTTCTTCGCGTCCGCGGCGGCCTTGCGGTGCTTGATGTTCGCCCATTTGCTGTGTCCCGACATAGTATGATTTTACGTCATGGCCTCGCCTTTGCTCATAGCGAAGAACCGCCGTTGAGCGAGGCGTCGTACCGGGCCTGGGGCGTGGCTTTCGCGTTGATCGGGGTGCTCGCATTCTCGTTTCGCCCGATCCTCATCAAGCTGTCCTACGCCGCCCACCCGGTCACGCCGACCACGCTGCTCTTTCTGCGCATGATGCTGGCGCTGCCGTTCTTCGCTGCGATCGCATGGTGGCTGCGCGGGCAGCAGCCGCGGCTCGGCGCGCGCGACTGGGCGGGTGTCGTGGCGCTCGGCTTCATCGGCTACTATGCCGCGAGCTTTCTCGATTTCATCGGCCTGCAGTACGTCGGCGCCGGGGTCGGCCGGCTGGTCCTGTTCCTCTATCCCACGCTGGTGCTGCTGCTGTCGTTCCTGTTCCTCGCCAAGCCGGCCAGCCGCCGGGAAGTGCTCGCGCTCGTGCTGAGCTATGCCGGAATTGCCCTCGTGCTGTCGAGCCAGGTCGACACGACGCCGGAGGGCAGGTTGTTCGTCCTCGGCGTGCTGCTGGTGTTCGCCTCCGCGCTTTGCTACGCGGTCTACCTCGTCGCCGGCAGCCAGATGGTGAAACGGGTGGGCTCCATGCGCTTCACCGCGTTTACCATGGTCGTTGCCACCGTGCCGGCCGCAGCGCAGTTCCTCGTGCTTGAGCCGGTTTTCGCCCTCGAGCTGCCCGCCGCGGTATGGTGGTACGCGGCCATCATGGCGACCTTCAGCACGGTGCTGCCGGTGTTCCTGCAGGCCGAGGCGCTCAAGCGCATCGGCGCCAACCGCTTCGCCCTGATCGGTGCGGTCGGGCCGGTGAGCGTCGCGCTGACGAGCGCGCTCGGGCTCGATGAGCCGTTCACGTGGCGGCAGGCGGCAGGCGGGCTGCTGGTGATCGCCGGGGTGCTTCTCGCCACGCTCAGGTCACGCTCATGAACATCTTCAAACCCTAGGAACAATCATGGACCTCGGAATTCGCGGCAAGACCGCGCTCGTCTGCGCGGCGTCGAAAGGTCTCGGCAAGGGCTGCGCCGCGTCGCTCGCAGCCGAAGGCGTGAATCTCGTCATCACCGCGCGCGGGCGCGAGGCGCTCGAGGCGACGGCCGCGGCGCTGCGCGAGCGCTTCGGCATCCAGGTGACGGCGGTGCCGGGCGACATCAGCACGGAAGAGGGCCGGCAGGCGGCGCTGCGCGCCTGCGCCTCGCCCGACATCCTGGTCAACAACGCCGGCGGCCCGCCGCCTGGCGACTTTCGCGACTGGGACCGCGAGACCTGGATCAAGGCGCTCGAGACCAACATGCTCGCGCCGATCCTGATGATCCGCGCGGTGGTCGACGGCATGATGGCGAAGAGCTTCGGGCGCATCGTCAACATCACCTCGGGCGCGGTGAAGTACCCGATCCCCGAGCTCGGCCTGTCGAACGGCGCGCGCACCGGCCTCACCGGCTTCATCGCCGGGCTGTCGCGCAAGACCGTGCGCCACAACGTGACCATCAACAACCTGCTGCCCGGCCCTTTCGACACCGACCGGCTGCGCTCGAACTTCCAGTTCAACGCCAAGGCGAGCGGCAAGAGCTACGAGGAGCTGCGCAAGGCCCGCGCCGAGGCGAACCCTGCGGGCCGCTTCGGCAGCATCGAGGAATTCGGCGATGCCTGCGCCTACCTGTGCAGCGCGCAGGCGGGTTACATTACCGGCCAGAACCTGCTGCTGGACGGCGGCGCCTATCCGGGGACGTTCTGACATGAAGCGAATTTCTTTCCTCATTGCATCGCTGCTCTGCGCAGAAATCGCCTGCGCGCAGAGCTACCCGAATCGCGCGGTCAAGGTCATCGTTCCCTGGACGCCCGGCCAGGCGACCGATATCGCGGCGCGCGTCGTGGCGCAAAAGCTCCAGGAAGCGCTCGGCCAGGCTTTCGTGATCGACAACAAGCCCGGGGCCGGCGGCGCGATCGGCACCGACGCGGTCGCAAAGAGCCCGCCCGATGGCTACACGCTGCTCGCGGCTTCGAGCGGCCCGCTCTCGATCATGCCGAACCTGCAGAAAACCCCTTACGAGCCGCTCAACGACTTGGCGCCGATCAGCCTGGTCGCGGCGACGCCTTTTGCGCTCGTCACGCATCCGGCGTTTCCTGCGAACAACGCGAAGGAGTTCATCGCGCTGGTGAAGGCGAATCCTGGCAAGTACACCTTTTCCTCGTCGGGGACCGGCGCCACCGCGCACCTGTTCACCGAGCTCTTCAATTCGATGGCGCAGATCCAGGCGCGTCACGTGCCGTACAAGGGCAGCGCGCCGGCGATCACCGACATCATCAACGGCCAGATCACCTATACGATCGAGACGGTGGCGGCGACGGTCGGCCATATCAAGGCCGGGCGGCTCAAGACCTTCGGCGTTTCGACCGCGCGGCGCACCGCCGCGATGCCCGATGTGCCGCCACTTGCCGAGACCGCGGAATTGCCGGGCTACGACGCCGCCGCCTGGATCGGCTACGCCGCGCCGGCGGGAACGCCGCGCGAGGTCCTGGTGCGTCTGTCCGCCGAGATCCAGAAAGCCCTGCAGTCCGGCGACCTGAAGGATCGCATGGTCAACATCGGGCTCGACCCGGTCTCCAGCACGCCCGACGAGATGGCCGCCTTCATGCGGCGCGAGCAGGAGCGCTACGCCGCGATCATCAAGGCGGCGAATATCAGGCTCGAGTGAAACCGGAGGTCAGGCGCATCGCCGGCGCGCTGGGCGCCGAGATCCTCGGCGTTGATCTGACGCAGCTTTCGAGCGAGACCGTCGCGGCGATCCGGCGCGCCTTCCTCGAGCACCAGGTGATCTTCTTCCACGACCAGCCGCTCACGCCAGCGCAATTCATGGGGTTCGCGCGGCACATGGGAAGGCCGATCGAGTATCCGTTCGTGAAGGGCATCGAGGGCTTTCCCGAGATCATCGAGGTGAAGAAGCTCGAGCACGAGCGCCAGAACTTCGGCGGCATCTGGCATTCGGACACCACTTATCTCGAAGAGCCGCCGATGGGCTCGATGCTGCTCGCGCGCGAGGTGCCGCCTTACGGCGGCGACACCGAGTTCGCCAGCCAGTACCTCGCCTACGAGACGCTGTCCGCGGGGATGCAGCGCTTGCTGGAGGGCCTCACCGCAGTCAATGCCTCCGCAAAAGCGGATGTGACCAGGACGCGTGAAGATCGCGTCAAGGAAAAAGGCGGTGGCGGCAGGGTTTATGCGGCGGAGCATCGCGTCGTCCGCACCCATCCGGAAACGGGCCGCAAGGCCCTTTACGTGAACATCGCGCATACAGTGCGCTTCAGCGGCATGACCGAGGAGGAAAGCGCGCCCTTGCTCGCGTTTCTTTTCCGCCACCAGGTCAAGCCCGAGTTCACCTGCCGCTTCAAGTGGCGCGCGGGCTCGCTGGCGTTCTGGGATAACCGCTGCACGCAGCACAACCCGGTGAACGACTATCACGGGCACCGGCGCGTGATGCATCGGATTACCCTGGCAGGAGACAGACCCCGCTAATACCGAAGCGCGCGCCGAATCAACGGAAAGCACAGCACGGCGAGCGCGAGCGCACCCAGGCCGCCGGCGATCGGCCGCTCGAAAAATGCGAGCAGCCGGCCGTCCGCCTTGATCATCGAGCTGATGAAGTTCTCCTCCAGCATGCCGCCCAGCACCATGCCGAGGATCGCCGGCGCGATGGGAAAGCCGTTCTCTTCCATCACGTAGCCGATCACCCCGAAAACCAGCATCAGCGTGACGCCGAAGATGGAATTGTTGATGGCGAACGAGCCGACCACGCAGAACAGCAGGATCGCCGGCATCAGCACGCAGCGCGGCGCGCGCAGCATCTGCTTTGCGCCCTTGATGGCCGCCCAGCCGAGCGGCAGCATGAGCAGGTTGGCGAGGATGAACACCATGAAGATGGCGTAGATCGCCACTGCGTTGTTCATGAAGATGGTCGGGCCGGGATTGAGACCCTTGATGTAGAGCACGCCGATCACGATCGCGGTGATCGAGTCGCCCGGGATGCCGAACACCAGCGCCGGAATCCAGGCGCCGGCGAGCGCGCTGTTGTTCGAGGCGCCCGCTTCGATGATGCCCTCGACGTGGCCGGTGCCGAATTTCTGCGGCTCCTTGGAGAATCGCTTCGACATCGCGTACGACATCCAGGCGGCGATGTCTGCACCCGCGCCGGGCAGCGCGCCGATTGCGGTGCCGAGCGCGCTGCCGCGGAGGATGGACAGCCAGTAGCGGCGCGTGAGCTGCCACATGCCGTTGAACACGTTGCCGATGCGCGTCTGGGCCATCTCCCAGGGCTGGTCGATGGTGGCGACGTTGCGGATGATTTCCGACACCGCGAACATGCCGATCATGATCGGGATCAGCGTGAGGCCTCCGGCAAGCTCCGCATTGCCGAAGGTGAAGCGCGGAAATCCCGCCGGGTTGTCGAGCCCGACCGAGGCGACCAGCAGGCCGGCGAGCAGCGAGACGATGCCCTTCAGCGGGTTCGCCAGGGCGAGGAACACCGCGCTCGCCAGGCCGAGCACCACCAGCCAGAAATATTCGAAGGACGAAAACCTGAGCGCGATCTCGGCCAGCGCCGGCGCCGCGGCGATCAGCACCGCGGTGCCGAACAGCCCGCCGATGACGGAGAACACGAGCCCGGCGCCGAGCGCGAGCTCGCCCTGGCCCTTCTTCGTCATCGCATAGGCTTCATCGGTGTAGGCCGCCGAAGCCGGCGTTCCCGGCATGCGCAGCAGGCAGCTCGGAATGTCGCCCGCGAAGATCGCCATCGCAGTAGCCGTCACGATGGAAGCAATGGCCGGCACCGGCGGCATGAAGAAGGTCACCGGCACGAGCAGTGCCGTGGCCATGGTGGCAGTGAGCCCGGGCACCGCGCCGACGAACAGTCCGAACACCGCCGAGCCGAGGATCACCCAGAGCACGTAGGCATCGAACAACTGCGACAGCGCCTGGGCGAGGACAGTGCCGGTCACGTCAGAACGCGAAGCGCTCGAGCACGCCCCAGGGCAGCGGGATGCGCAGCAGCTTGTAGAACGCGAGGTGGATCACTATAGGCGCCAGCACGGCGACCGGGACGACGATGCGCCAGGACGCTCCCATCAAACGCGTCCAAAGAGCCATCAGCATGAGCGCGGTGAAATGAAACCCGAGCGTATCGGCGGCGATGATGTAAAAGCCCAGCCCGCCCAGGACCGAGGCGACGGCGGCCAGCGGCCGCCCGCCGTGCGCCCACTCCGGCAGGGTCATCCAGGGACCGCGGCGCCGCGCGCCCGCGTAAACCAGCCGCGCGCCGCAAACCCCGAGGCCGATCGCGATCAGCCCCGGAAACCATGCCGGCCCGAACTTCTGCCCCGGCATCTCCGGAAATCCCTGGATATGCCAGAGCAGCACCGCCGCGAGCGCGAGCAGGGCCACGCCCGTGACGGCGTCATTGACTTTCAAGCTACTTGGCGAGGCCGACGGCTTTGAGGGCGGCACCCAGATCGCTGTCCGACTTCGCCATGAACTTCGCTGTCCCCTCGGGATCGGCCCACAGCACGCCGAAGCCGCGGCTCGCCATGAAATCCTTGTAGTCCTTGGAGTCGTAGACCTTCTTCAGCGCGTTGACGAGCGTCTTGTGCACGTCGGCCGGAATCCCCTTCGGCGCGGCAATCACGCGCCAGGCGGCGATGGCCCAATCGGTGCCGAGCTCCTTCCTGAGGGTCGGCACGCCCGGATAGAGCGCCGGCGGGTTGGCATCCATGATGGCGAGCGCCCGCACCTTGCCCGCATCGATCATCGAGCGCGCCTCGGGAATCGAGCAGGGCACTACGTCCACGCCGCCGGCGACGAGGTCCTGCAGCCCGGGCGCCGCGCCGTTCGAGGGTACCCATGGCAGCGCGGTGGGCTCGACGCCCTGGTCCTTGAGCAGTCCGGCGATCGCCAGATGCCAGATCCCGCCCTGCCCGGTGCCGGAGGCTTTCATCTTTCCCGGCGTCGCCTTGATCGCGGCGATCAGGTCCTTCGTGCTCTTGTAGGGCGAGTCCACCCTGACGTGGATTCCCGCCGGGTCGGCGTTCACCAGGCCGACTGGCGTGTAGTCCTTGTAGGTGAGCGGTGTGAGCCCGACCCAATGCATCATGGTGATCTCGACGGTGATCATGCCGAGGGTGTAGCCGTCGGCCGGCGACGACGCGATCGCCTGGTGCCCGACGACCCCGGAGCCGCCGGTGCGATTGACGACGTTGATAGGCTGCTTCAGCTCCCTCTCGAGGAGGCTGGCGATGATGCGGGCGGTGGCGTCGGTACCGCCGCCCGCGCCCCAGGGCACGATCAGTTGAACCGGACGCTGCGGATACTGCGCGTGCGCGGCGGCCGCCGCGAAGAACAGCAAAGCTGCGACGAGTCTTTTCATGGCTTCCTCCTCCGGGTGACGCAGTCATTGTAACCATCCCGAGAGTAGAATTTTCCTTTTGGAGAACGCCATGAACGCACCCGCGCAAGCCGGCCTGCCGGCGCTGCCTCTCAAGGATCCAAAGCTGTTCCGCGAGCAGTGCTATATCGACGGCCAGTGGGTCAGCGCGGACGCGAAGAAAACGCTGGCCGTGATCGACCCCGCCAGCGGACAAACGCTCGGCACGGTTCCAGACATGGGCGCCGCCGAGACGCGGCGCGCGATCCAGGCCGCGGAGCGCGCCTGGCCGGCGTGGCGCGCGAGGACGGCGAAGGAACGCGCCGTCATCCTGCGCAAGTGGTTCGACCTGATGATGGCGAGCCAGGATGACCTCGCGCAGCTGCTCACTGCGGAGCAGGGCAAGCCGCTCGCTGAAGCGCGCGGCGAGATCGCCTACGGCGCTTCGTTCATCGAGTGGTTCGCCGAGGAAGGCAAGCGCGCCTACGGCGACACCATCCCCTCGCCGTGGACAGACAAGCGGGTCCTCGTGATCAAGCAGCCGATCGGCGTCGCGGCGCTGATCACGCCGTGGAACTTCCCGAACGCGATGATCACGCGCAAGGCCGGGCCAGCGCTCGCCGCCGGCTGCACCGTGGTGCTCAAGCCCGCCGGCAAGACGCCCTACTCGGCGCTCGCCATGGCCGAGCTCGGCGAGCGCGCCGGCATCCCGAAAGGCGTGTTCAACGTCATCACCGGAAATTCGCGCGCTATCGGCGGCGAGCTGTGCGCCAACCCCGCGGTGCGCAAGCTCTCCTTTACCGGCTCAACGGAGACCGGGCGCACGCTCATGAAGCAGTCCGCCGACACGATCAAGAAGCTCTCGCTCGAGCTCGGCGGCAACGCGCCGTTCATCGTGTTCGACGATGCCGACCTCGATGCCGCGGTCGAAGGCTCGATCGCTTCCAAATACCGCAACGCCGGCCAGACCTGCGTCTGCGCCAATCGCATCTATGTCCAGGACGGCGTCTATGACGCCTTCGCCGCCAGGCTCGCGGAGAAGGTGAAGGGATTCAAGGTCGGCCCCGGCACCGAGCCCGGGGTCGTGATCGGCCCGCTGATCGACCAGCAGGGCCTGGAGAAGGTGGAGAAGCACGTCGCGGACGCGCTCGGCAAAGGCGCCAGAGCGATCGTCGGCGGCAAGCGCCATGAGCGCGGCGGCCTGTTCTTCCAGCCCACCGTGCTCGCGAACGTCACCCCCGCCATGCTGGTCTCGCGCGAGGAGACCTTCGGACCGGTGGCGCCCTTGATCCGCTTCAAGACCGAGGCGGAGGTGATCCGCCTAGCGAACGACACCGAGTTCGGGCTGTCGGGCTACTTCTACAGCCGCGACGTCGGCCGCATCTTCAGGGTCGCCGAGGAGATGGAGACCGGCATCGTCGGCGCCAACGTCGGCATCATCTCTACCGAGGTTGCGCCGTTCGGCGGGGTGAAGCAGTCGGGCCTCGGCCGCGAAGGCTCCAGGTACGGGCTCGAGGAATTCCTGGAAGTCAAGTACATCCTGCTGGGCGGCATCGACAAGTGAGCGAGCCGGTCCAAGGCGAAGAATTCAAGGACGACTTTCGCAAGGCGCTGCCGAAAGAGCTGGTGCAGCGCCTCACCCGCCGCTCGGCGTGGCGCTCAAGCGCCGCGCTTCTGCAGGACATATTTGTACTGATTGTTTCCGTTTCGGTGGCGCTCGCCTTCTGGCCGAATCCGCTCATCGTCGGCTTGGCGGTCATCATCATCGGCACTCGCCAGCACGCGCTCTTCGTCATGGCGCACGACGCAGCGCACTATCTGCTCTACGACTCGCGCTGGCTCAACGACGCCGTGGGCCGCGCCTGCTCGACGGTGCAGGGGCTCTCGATGCGCACCTACCGCGTGATCCATCGCCTGCACCACAACCACCTGTACGGCGAGCTCGATCCGGACACCGCGCTGCATGGCGGTTATCCGCGCGGCCGCGCCTACCTCGTCAAGAAGCTTCTCAAGGACCTTGCAGGGCTGACGGCGTGGAAAACGTACACTTATTTCCTCGGCGGGGCGCCGGCGCTGAACACCGCGACCAATAAAGCGCTCCGGCCGCTCGACGATACTTCATCCAAACTGCGCGACGAAGCGCGTGCTGACCGAAATGCCGTGATTGCTTTTCACGTAATAGCCTTAGGCCTGTTCGCGCTCAGCGGCTACCTTGTCCAATACCTCGTGCTGTGGATCCTGCCGCTCGTGACGGTGGTGCAGGCTATTCTCAGGCTGCGCGCGATCGCCGAGCACGGCGCGACCACCGATTTTTCCTCGCCGCTCACCGCGGCACGCACCAACGTCGCGCCGGCCTGGCTCGAGTGGCTGATCTTTCCGCACCAGGTGAACTACCACATCGAGCACCATCTCTACGCCTCGGTGCCGCACTACAACCTGCGCTCGCTGCACCGCGAGATGCTCGAGCGGGGCGTCCTCGACGGCGCCGAGGTCGTGCCTTTCGCGGTCACGCTGGGGAAGATTTTCGCAGCTTCAGCCGCATCGCCTGCATCGACGAATTGACGAACCCCAGCTTGCGGTACAGATCCTGCGCGTTGTCGTTCTGCAGGTCGGTGAGCAGCGTGATGCGCAGGACTCCTTCGGCGCGCGCCTGCTGGATCACGTACTCGAGCAGCCGCGTGCCGATTCCCTGGCGGCGGTATTCCGGCTGCACGATGAAATCCTCGAACAAGGCCGCCTTGCCGCCCTCGGCGGTGCTGATGGTGTAAAGCAGGCTCGCCATCCCCACCACCTTGCCGGCTTCGCGGGCGACGAAAATGCGCCCGCGCGAGCGATCGTGGAGGATCGCGTCGAGCGCTTCGCTTTGCTTCTCGGCGTTCGGCGAGAACTCGGGTTCCTGGGTGAACAGCAGCCCGAGCAGGCGGACCAGGTGGGGAATGTCCGAGGGCGCGGCGGAGCCGAAGCTGGTCTGCAGCATCAGACGTTGAAGCGGAAGTGGATCACGTCGCCGTCGCGCACAGTGTAGTCCTTGCCCTCCAGGCGCAGCTTGCCAGACTCCTTGGCGCCCTGCTCGCCGCCGCAGGCGACGAAGTCGTCGTACGACGCGACCTCGGCCCGGATGAAGCCGCGCTCGAAGTCTGTGTGGATCGCCCCGGCCGCCTGCGGCGCGGTGGCCCCCGCCGGAATGGTCCAGGCGCGCACCTCCTTCGGACCGGCGGTGAAGTAGGTGTGCAGCCCGAGCAGCTGGTACGCGGCGCGGATCACGCGGTTGAGCCCCGGCTCGTCCATCCCCATGTCCTCGAGGAACAGCTTCTTGTCCTCCTCCGGCATGCCGGCGATCTGCGCTTCGATCGAAGCGCTGATCGGGACCACCGGTGCGCCCTCCTTGGCCGCGTACGCCTCGACTTGTTCGAGGAGCTTTTGGGATCCCTGTTCGCCGATGTTGGCGACATACATGACGGGCTTCATGGTGAGGAGAAAGAGCGGCCTCAGCAGCGCGCGCTCCTCCTTCGAAAGTTCGGCGCTGCGCGCCGGCAGCCCCGCATCCAGAGCTTGCCCGACTTTTTTCAAGGCGGAAACGAGGCGTTGCGCCTCCTTGTCGCCGCCAGTCTGCGCCAGCTTCTCGTGCTTGGCGAGCTGCCTTTCCACCGCCTCCAGGTCGGCGAGCGCCAGCTCGGTGTTGATGGTCCCGATGTCCGACAGCGGATCGATCCTGCCCGCGACGTGGATCACGTTCGGGTCGTCGAAGCAGCGCACCACGTGCGCGATGGCGTCGGTCTCGCGGATGCTGGCGAGGAACTGGTTGCCGAGCCCTTCGCCCCTGGAGGCGCCGGCGACGAGGCCCGCGATGTCGACGAACTCGACCACCGCCGGCACCACCTTCTGCGGCTGGGCGATCTCGGCGATGACCTCGAGCCGCAGATCGGGCACCTGCACGATGCCGACGTTGGGCTCGATAGTGCAGAACGGATAGTTATCCGCCGCGATGCCTGCTCTGGTGAGGGCATTGAAGAGGGTCGACTTGCCGACGTTCGGCAAGCCGACGATCCCGCACTTCAGGTTCATTTCCTGCCGAACAGGGACTTCAGCGAAGACCTGAGGCCGCCTTCCTTCACAGGCTCTTTTTTCTCCGGCTCTTTTTTCGGTTCCGGTTCCGTGTGCAGCTTCTGCATGGCACTCTGGATGTCGCCCGACAGGCATTGCGGCAGCACGGCCAGGGACCTGTCGATGGCCGCATCGATCGCCGCACGCTCCTCGGCCGGGGGTTTTTGCAGCACGTAGTCGGCGCCTTCCATTCCGGCCGGGGGCTTGCCGACCCCCAGGCGCAGGCGCCAATAGTCGTGCGTGGCGAGGCGCTGCGAGATGTCCTTCAGGCCGTTGTGGCCGGCGATGCCGCCGCCCTGCTTGATCCTGGCGGTGCCGGGCGGGAAATCGAGCTCGTCGTGCACTACCAGGATTTCCTCGGGCTTGATCTTGAAGAACCCGGCGAGCATCTGCACCGCGCGGCCGCTCGCGTTCATGAAGCTCTGCGGCATGAGCAGCCAGGCGCCGCTCGGCTCGTGCCGGCCGACCAGCGCCTGGAACTTGTTGTCCTTGCGCAGCACGATGCCGTTGGCCGAGGCGAAGCGCTCGACGAGCCAGAACCCCGCGTTGTGGCGCGTGCGTTCGTGCTCCTTGCCCGGGTTGCCCAGGCCGACGACGAGACGGATCAAGGTAGGTTACTTTTTCTCTTTTTTCTCGGGTTTTTCCGGCTTTTCGGGCTTCTCGGCGGCCTTCGGAGCAGCCTTGGGAGCAGCCTTCGGAGCGGCCTTCTCACCCTCCGCAGGCGCCTCGCCTTCCTTCGCCGGAGCGGCCTGCTCGGTCGTCGGCACTTCGGACGGCGCCACCGCCTCTGCGGCCGCTTCCTCTTCCTCGGTGATCAATGCCGGCACGATCACGGTCGCGACGACCGGGTTCTCGTTCTTGTGCAGCGCCAGCTCGACGCCCTTGGGCAGCGCCAGCTCGCGCACGTGCATCGAGTGGCCGACCGCGAGGTTGCCGAGGTCGACCTCGATATATTCAGGCAGATCATCCGGCAGGCAGATGACGTCGAGCTCGTTCAGCACGTGGCTGACGACGCCGCCCTGCTCCTTGACGCCGGGCGACTTCTCGGCGTTCACGAAGTGCAGCGGCACCTTCATGTGGATCTTCTTGTCCTTGACGACGCGCTGGAAGTCGACGTGCTGCACCTGCAGCTTGAACGGGTGCATGTTGACCGCGCGCAGCAGCACCTGCTCCTTGGTCCCGGCCAGCTCGAGGGTCAGGATCGAGGCGTGAAACCTCTCGTTCTTCAGCTTGATGAACAGGTCCTTGTGGTCGAGCTCGATGTTGACCGGGGCCTGGTCGCCGCCGTAGAGAATGCCCGGCACCTTGCCGGCGATGCGCAGGCGGCGGCTCGGACCCGTGCCCTGCGCTTCGCGCTTGCGCGCCGTGATTTCAATTGCCATCGCGTTGCTCCTGGATTGGGAATCTATTCAATGAACAGGGAGCTCACCGATTCCTCGGTGTAGATCCGCAAAATCGTCTCGGCGAGCAGGCCGGCCACCGACAGCTGCCGGATTTTCTTGCACTGGCGGGCCTCGTCGCGCAGCGGGATGGTGTCGGTCACCACCAGCTCGTCGAGAGGCGAGCCGGCGATGCGCTCCACCGCGCCGCCCGAGAGCACCGGGTGCGTGCAGTAGGCGACCACCTTGGTCGCGCCCTCGTCCTTCAGGACCTGCGCCGCCTTTACCAGGGTGCCGGCGGTGTCCACCATGTCGTCCATGATGACGCAGGTCCGCCCGCTCACCTCGCCGATCACGTTCATCACCTCGGCTACGTTCGCCTTCGGCCGCCGCTTGTCGATGATCGCCAGGTCGGACTCCAGCCGCTTCGCCAGCGCCCTCGCCCGCACCACCCCGCCGACGTCCGGCGAGACGACGATCAAGTCCTCGTAGCGCTGCTTCCACACGTCACCCAGCAGCACCGGCGCGGCGTAGATGTTGTCCACCGGGATGTCGAAGAACCCCTGGATCTGGTCGGCGTGCAGGTCCATCGTCAGCACGCGCGCCACGCCGACCGACGCCAGCATGTTCGCCACCACCTTGGCGCTGATCGCCACGCGCGCCGAGCGCGGCCTGCGGTCCTGGCGCGCGTAGCCGAAATACGGGATCGCCGCGGTGACGCGCGCCGCCGAGGAGCGCTTCAACGCGTCGATCATCACCAGCAGCTCCATCAGGTTGTCGTTGGTCGGCGCGCACGTCGACTGCAGCACGAACGCATCCTTGCCGCGCACGTTCTCGATCAGCTCGACCAGCACCTCGCCGTCCGAGAACTTGCCGACGATCGCGCGTCCGATGGGCAGATTGAGGTGCTTCGCCACGTCCTGCGCAAGGCGCGGATTGGCGTTGCCCGTAAATACCATCAGGCGGTCTAGCGGCGCGCTGTTCATCCCAGTGGTCATCGCGGTCACTGTATATGGCTGGGGAGGAAGGATTCGAACCCTCGTATGCCGGAATCAAAATCCGGTGCCTTAACCAGCTTGGCGACTCCCCAGTTGTTCAATCTGCCCGGTCATGGAGCGGGTGACGCTCGAGCCCCTGCGCCACGAACCCGCTCATCCCCCCCGGCAACTGGGATTGAACCACGTCCGCCAGCACCCTCGTCTCGAACTCGGCGAACACGCAAGCCCCGGAGCCCGTCATGCGCGCCTGCGGGCATCGGCTCTTGAGCCACGCCAGCTGCGCCGCAATTTCGGGAAAGCGAGCGGTCACGACCGGCTCGAAATCGTTGCGCCCCTGTCCCGAGAAAAAGGGCGGTATTTTGAGTCGTTTCGTATCCGCTGTCAACGCCGAAGCGAACATTTCCTTCGTCGAAACCGAGACTTGCGGCGTGAGCACGAGGTACCAGGCCGCCGGCAGCTCGAGCGCTCGCAGGCGCTCGCCGACGCCTTCTCCGACAGCGTTGCGCCCAAAGATGAAAAACGGCACGTCGGCCCCGAGCTGCAGGCCGATCTCGCGCAGCCTCGCCCGGCCGAGATTGACTTCCCAGAGGCGATTCAGGACCAGCAAGACCGTCGCCGCATCCGACGAGCCCCCGCCTAGCCCGCCGCCGACGGGGAGGTGCTTTTCGAGGCGCAACTCGGCCCCGCGCCTGGAGCCCGTTTCACGTTGCAGAAGCCGCGCCGCCCGGACGCAGAGATTTTCTTCGCCGAACGGCCCCTCGAAGCGCACTTCGCCGTCCGAGCGTGGAGCGATGCCTACGCGGTCGCAGAGGTCGATCAGGCGAAAGACGGTCTGCAGCTCGTGGTAGCCGTCCGCTCGCAGGCCGAGCACGTGCAGGAAAAGATTCAGCTTTCCCGGCGCCGGGTACCAGGTCATTGCCACCGCGAGATGATGAGCCGCAGCTCGATTCCCGGGTAGAGCAGCCGCAGCCGCGACGGCAATTCGCCGGCGTACTCCTGGTACTCAATCTTCCAGCCGCGCCGCTCGAGGTCGGGGGAAGGCCGGCCGCGCACCCAGTCGGCGAGCCCGTCGAGCGGCAGCCGGAAGCCGAGCACCTGCTGGGTGAGCGACTCGACGTCTGCAGCGTGGTACTCGCGCGGCTCGGCGGTGGTGAGCGTCACCTGGTCGCCCTCGCGCACGATGCGCGCCACGCCCTGGCCGAGCGGGGTGGTGATGAGCATCTCGTCGAAATCCTTGGCGTGGCGCCAGGCGATATTGCCGGTGAACGATTCCTCGCCGTAGCGCGCCGCCAGGCGGCCGGCGAGATCGACTTCCGCCTCCCGGGCCGGGCGCGTCTCGAGCTGCGCGCAGCCCCCCAGCAGAAGGCTGGCGAGCGCATAGGCGGCCGCCCGCCGCAGCGCGATCGCCATTACCGCTTGAAGCGCTTGATCGTCTTCTGCAGCGTGTCGTTTTCCGGCGCTGACTTGATCGACTCCTGCCAGATGCGCTCGGCCTCGTCGCGCCGGCCCATCACCCACAGCACTTCGCCGAGGTGCGCGCCGATCTCGGCGTCGGGCCGCCCGCTGTAGGCGCGGCGCAGCTGCTCCGCCGCGCCCTTCAGATTGCCCTCGCGGTACAGCACCCAGCCCAGGCTGTCGATGATGAAATAATCCTCCGGCGAGAGCTCGAGCGCTTTTTCGATCAGCTTTCTCGCCTCGGCCAGCCGCGTGTTGCGCTCGGCGAACGAGTAGCCGAGCGCGTTGTAGGCGTGCGCGTGCTCGGGCTGCACCTCGATCAGCTTGCGCAGGTTCGATTCCATCTGCTCGTAGCGCTCGAGCTTCTCGGCGGTCAGCGCCATGTCGTAGAGCAGGTCGGGCTGCTCGGGATCCTTCTTGAGCGCCTGGCCGAGCAGCTCGAAGGCGTCGCGGCTGTGGTTCGCCTCGCGCAGCAGCTGCGCCTCGGCCACGACCAGCTGCACTTCCTGGTCGGGGTTGTCCTCGGCCGCGCGCTTCAGGTAGGCGCGCGCCTCGTCGAGCTTTCCCTGCTTGGCGATCGCGCTCGCGGCGCGCAGGCGCGCGGGGACCACGTGCTCGCCGCTGACGATCTGCTCGTACCATTCGATGGCGCGCGGCCAGGCCTTCTGCTCCTCGGCGATCTGGCCCAGCAGGTAGCGCACGCCGTTCGCGTCGCGATAGCCCAGGCCGAGCAGCCGCTTCATGTTCTCCTCGGCGACCGGGTAGTCCTTGAGCTGGTAGGCGAGCAGGCCGACCGCGTAGATGACGTCGGTGTTCCCGGGATTCGCCGCGAGCAGCGCTTCGAACTGCTTGCGCGCCTCGGGAAACCGCTTGTCGAGCACCAGCGCGCGCGCGTAGTTCAGCCTGCCTTCGCGCGAGCCCGGGTTCTTCGCGACGAAAGCCTCGAGGCGCTCGGCCGCCGCGGCGGGCGAGCGCTTCTGCAGCACCTGCGCCTCGAGCACCGCGGGCGGCTCCCATTCGGGGCGCAGCGCGGCGGCGCTGCGCGACGCGGCGAGCGCCGCGTCGTCGTCGCCCGCGACGAGCGCCGCCTGCGCGATGGCGAATTGCGCCGGCGCAAGCTTCGGATGCTTGGCCGCGAGCTGCCGCACGACGCGCAAGTTGGCGCTCTTGTCCGGGTTGCCGGCGAGCAGCCGGCTGAGCTGCATGAAACCGTTCTCGAGATTGACGCCGTCGGCCGCGAGCAGCCTCTCGAGATACGGCTCGGCTTGCTCGACGCGCTTCGAGCCGATGAGCAGCGCCGCCGTCACCTGCAATGCCTGCGGCGACGACGGCTCGATGTCGAGCCAGGTCTTCGCCGCCTCGATCGCCAGGTCCGGCAGGCGCGCGAGATTCGCCACCTCGACCGCGCGGCGCGCGACGCGCGGATCGCGCGTGTGTTTTGCAAGCTCCAGGTAAGTTTTCGCCGCGAGGGTGACGTCGCCGCGCTGCAGGGCGATCTCGCCCAGCAGGAAGTCGTACAGCGTCGGCTCGCTCAGCTCCTCGGGCGCGGGCTGAGGGGTTGCGGCGCACGCCGCGAGGGACAGCACAGCGGCAAAAATATATTTTGGCATTTGGCTTCGACCCATCTTAGGTATATTTGGTGCCCTGCACAAGCTTGCCGATTAAATGCCAGAACTACCCGAAGTCGAGGTCACGCGGCGAGGACTTTTGCCGCACATTTCCGGTCGCGTCATCTCGGGCGTCGAGATCCGCGAGCCGCGGTTGCGCTGGCCGGTGCCGCCCGCCGTGCGCCGGCTTGCCGGGCGCACCATCAGATCGATTCGCCGGCGCGGAAAGTATCTGCTCGTCGATTGCGGCGACGGGCACCTGATCCTGCACCTCGGCATGTCGGGGAGCCTGCGCCTGCTGCCGCCCGGCACGCCAGCCGGCAAGCACGATCACTTCGACCTGCTGCTCGGCGACCGCATCCTGCGGCTGCGCGATCCGCGGCGCTTCGGCGCAGTGTTGTGGGCCTCGGGACGCGCGGAAGCGCATCCGCTGCTCGCGCATCTCGGCCTCGAGCCGCTGTCGCGCGCGCTGCATCCGGAGCGCCTGCACGCGCTCACGCGCGCGCACCGCACGCCGATCAAGCTGTTCCTGATGGACTCGAGGCGGATCGCCGGCGTCGGCAACATCTACGCCAACGAGAGCCTGTTCCGCGCCGGGATCCATCCGCGCACGCCCGCGAGGCGCCTGTCGCGCGGACGCTGCGCCCTGCTTGCCGCCGCCCTCAAGGAAACCTTGCGCGCCGCGATCCGCGCCGGCGGCTCGAGCCTGCGCGACTTCGTCGGAGCCGACGGCAACCCGGGCTATTTCCAGCAGCGCTACTGGGTGTACGAACGCGCGGGCCAGCCCTGCAGGCGATGCGGGAGCGCGATCCGCCGCATCGCGCAGGGGCAGCGCTCTACTTTTTTCTGCCCGCGCTGTCAGCGCTAGCGGCTCTTGCCTTCAGCCGCTTCTCTACCACCGGATCGACGAATTTCGACACGTCTCCGCCAAACGCCGCGATCTCGCGCACCAGCGTCGCCGAGATGAACATGTGCTGCTCGGAGGGCGTGAGGAAGATGGTTTCGAGGTCGGGATAAAGGCTGCGGTTCATCCCGGCGAGCTGGAACTCGTATTCGAAATCCGACACCGCGCGCAGGCCGCGCAGCACGACGCGCGCATCCTGCTGCCGCACGAAATCGATCAGCAGGCCGTCGAAGCCGACCACCTTCAGGTTCTTGACGCCGCCAAGCACTTCGCGGGCCATGTCGATGCGCTCCTGCAGCGGGAAGAAAGTGCGCTTCGCCCGGCTGTCGGCGACGCCGAGAATCACGGAGTCGAACAGCCTGCTCGCCCGGCGCACCAGGTCCTCGTGCCCGCGCGTGAGCGGATCAAACGTTCCCGGGTAGACGGCCTTGATCATCGCCTCTCCATTCGAGCAGCTGGTAGCTCACCTGTCCGGCGCGCGAGCGCTTGAGTTCCTCCCACGCGCCTCGAGGCTCAAGCGGCGCCGCGGCTTCCACGTAGACCCGCGCGAGCGCCGCGAGCCGCGCCGGCAGCCGCTCGAGCACTGCCGGCAGCGCATTCTGCCTGAACGGCGGGTCGAGGAAAACCACGTCGAATTTCTCGCCCCGCCGCGCCAGATAGTCGAACGCGTCGCCTTGCACGATTTCGACCTGTCTTGCACCCACCAGAGCGCGCGTGCGCTCCAGATGCGCGGACACCGCGCGGTCATGCTCGACCATCACCACGCGTGCCGCGCCGCGCGATGCGGCCTCGAAGCCGAGCGCGCCGCTGCCGGCGAAAAGATCGAGGCAGGCGAGCCCGTCGAGGCGCTGGCCGAGCCAGTTGAACAGCGTCTCGCGCACGCGGTCCGGCGTCGGGCGCAATCCCGGCTTTGCCGGGACCGCGATGCGGCGGCCGCGGTATTCGCCGGCGATGATTCGCAGCCTGCCTTTGCTAGAATTCACCGATCCATGGTAGCAGCGCTTTCCTGGGCGGCGCGCCTCAAGGCTGGCCTTGCGCGCACGCGGGAGGTGCTCAACACCCCCGTCCCCGTGCTGCTCGCGCGCCGGCGCGTCGACGAGTCGCTCTACGAGGAGCTAGAGGCCGCGCTGCTGCAGGCCGACTGCGGCGTAGCTGCGACGCAGGCGATCGTTTCTTCTCTTCGAAGGAAAAAGCTAGAAGACGGGGAGGCCTTGAGACGCGCGCTGAAGGACGCGCTCGCGGAATTGCTCCTGCCGCTGGAAAGGAAACTGGAGATTACGGGAGCAAGGCCGTTTGTCATCATGCTCGCCGGCGTGAACGGCTCGGGAAAGACGACTTCGATCGGCAAGCTTGCGCACTGGCTGCAGTTGCAGGGGCGCAGCGTGCTGCTTGCTGCAGGCGACACGTTCCGCGCCGCGGCTCGCGAGCAGCTGGTGGCCTGGGGCGAGCGCAACGCCGTGCCGGTGATCGCGCAGCCATCCGGCGACCCGGGCGCGGTGCTGTTCGACGCGCTCGGCGCGGCCCGGGCGCGCGGTGCCGAGGTGGTCATCGCCGACACGGCCGGGCGGCTGCCGACGCAGCTGCACCTCATGGAGGAGATTCGCAAGGTGAAGCGCGTCGCCGCGAAAGCGCAGGCAGGCGCGCCGCACGAAGTGCTCCTCGTGCTCGACGCCAACACCGGGCAGAACGCGCTCGCGCAGGTCAAGGCCTTCGACGACGCGCTCGGCCTCACCGGCCTGGTCCTCACCAAGCTCGATGGCACCGCCAGGGGCGGGGTGGTTTGCGCGATCGCGAGGGAGCGGCCGGTTCCGCTTCTCTTCGTCGGCGTAGGCGAAGACATCGACGACCTGCGCCCGTTCGTCGCGCGCGATTTCGCCGAGGCGCTGGTTGGTTAGCTTTTCCTCGGTCGCGAAGCGCTATCCCGGCGGCCAGGAGGCGCTGAGGGACGTGAGCTTCGCGATCGGCGAAGGCGAGCTCGCCTTCATCACCGGGCGCTCCGGCGCCGGCAAATCGACCCTCCTCAAGCTGATCCCGGCGATCGAGCGGCCGACTTCGGGCTCGGTGATCGTCAAAGGGCAGAATATCAGCGCGCTCAAGCGCGCGGCGATCCCTTACCTGCGGCGCAACCTCGGCCTCGTGTTCCAGGACCAGAAGCTGCTTTACGACCGCAGCGTCTACGACAACGCGATGCTGCCGCTCGCCTTCTCGGGTCACGCGCCGAAGGAAGCGGCGCGGCGCGTGCGCGCGGCGCTCGACAAGGTCGGGCTGCTTGGGCGCGAGCGCTCGAACCCGATCCAGCTCTCCGGTGGCGAGCAGCAACGCCTCGCGATCGCGCGCGCGGTGGTCAACCGGCCCTCGCTCCTGATCGCCGACGAGCCGACCGCCAATCTCGACGCCGAATCGGCCGCCCGCATCCTCGAGATCTTCGTCGCCTTCAACCAGGTCGGCGTCACCGTGCTCATCGCCACCCATGACCAGGGCCTGGTCGCACGCTACGGCAAGCGCGTCCTGCATCTCGAGAAGGGACGCGTCGCATGAGCGCCTGGTTGCGGCAGCATCGCCGCGCATTCGGCCAGGCGCTGCGCCGGCTTACGAAGGCGACGGGTCTTGCCAGCGCGCTGGTCATCGGCATCGCCCTGTCGCTTCCGGCCGGCGGCTATACGCTGCTCGAGAGCCTGCGGGCAATCGCGGCGCGCCTGACGCTCGAGCCGCAGATCTCGCTGTTCCTGCAGCCCGAGGCAAAGCGCGCCGAGGCCGAGGCGCTCGGCAAGAGGCTGCGCACCGACCCCCGCGTGGCGACCCTGCGCTTCGTGCCGCGCGAGGATGCGCTGCGCGAGCTGCAGGCAGTGGAGGGATTTCCCGAGCTCATCGCCGCCCTGGGGCGCAATCCCCTGCCCGATGCCTTCGTCCTCAGCACTAACGCGGCCGCAGTGGACGCGCTCGCCGCCGACCTGGCGAAACTCCCGGGAGTGGCCCACGTGCAAGCGGATGCTGTCTGGGCGCGCCGCCTCGCCGCCCTCGCCGGCATCGCACGGCTGGGGCTGTGGCTGCTCGCCGGCTTGCTCGGCACCGGCCTCGTGGCGGTGACGTTCAATACCATCCGGCTGCAGATCCTCACGCAGCGCGACGAGATCGAAGTGTCGAAGCTGATCGGCGCGACCGATGCGTTCATCCGCCGGCCGTTCTACTACCTGGGCTTGCTGCAGGGTCTGGCCGGCGGTGCCATGGCGGTCGGCATCGTTGCTGCCGCGCTCGCGCTGCTCAACCGCGAGGTGGGCGTGCTCGCCGAGTCCTACGGCTCGAGTTTTCGCTTTGCTTTTCTGCCGGCCGGCGATGCCCTGGCGGTGGTGCTGTTCGCCGGCCTGCTCGGCTGGCTCGGCGCCCACCTCTCGGTGAGCCGGCACCTGCGCGATATCGAGCCTGGGTGAGCGCATGCTTACGTTGAGACATCCTTAGACAGGGAACAAAGGAGAGGATTAGCACTCTAACGACAAGAGTGCTAAGATAAACCGCCAAGGAGGTTTGAGGAATGCAAACGCAAGCGACGACGATGCCCCTCGGTTCGATGCCCGTACCGATGCCCACGGGCAGCCTCGAGGCCTACGTCCACACGGTCAACCGGTTTCCGATTCTCTCCGCGGAAGAAGAGCGCGCCCTTGCGCAGCGCTTCCGCGCGGAAGGCGACCTGGAAGCCGCCCGCTCGCTGGTGCTGTCGCACCTGCGGCTGGTGGTGGCGGTCGCCCGCGGCTACCTCGGCTATGGGCTGCCGCACGCGGACCTGATCCAGGAAGGCAATATCGGCTTGATGAAGGCCGTGAAGCGCTTCGACCCGGAGCGCGGCGTGCGCCTAGTGTCGTTCGCGATCCACTGGATCAAGGCCGAGATCCACGAGTACATCCTGCGCAACTGGCGCATGGTCAAGCTCGCCACGACCAAGGCGCAAAGGAAGCTGTTCTTCAACCTGCGCTCGATGAAGAGCGGCCTCGCCCCGCTGACCCGCGCCGACATCAAGCGCGTGGCCGCCGAGCTGCGCGTCAAGCCCGAGGAAGTGGTCGAGATGGAGAAGCGGCTCTCCGGGCAGGAAATCGCGTTCGAAGCCGACGACGACGACGAGGACAGCTACGCCCCGGCGCAATACCTCGCCGACCACGAAAGCGAGCCGTACCGCGTGCTGGAGGCCGAAGAGTCGGCGCGCGTGCAGGCCGCCGGCCTGCAGAAGGCGCTCGCCAGCCTCGACCCGCGCAGCCGCCGCATCATCGAGGCGCGCTGGCTGAAGGAAAAAGACGGCGCGACGCTGCACGAGCTCGCCGCCGAGTTCAACGTCTCGGCCGAGCGCATCCGCCAGATCGAGACCAAGGCGCTGGAGAAGATGCGCAAGGCGATCGGCAATCCTGACGCGCTGCGCGCACTGCCAGCGCCGGCAGCCGCCTAAGTCCTCCTTAAGAACTCTTTCGTAAGAGCTCGGCCAGGGCCGCCATCGGCAGCGGCTTGCTGAAAAGATAGCCCTGCATCTCGTCGCACCTCAGCAGGCGCAGAGAGTTCGCCTGCTCTTCGGTCTCGACGCCCTCGGCGACCACCTTGAGTTGGAGCGAGTGCGCCAGCGAGACGATCGTGGAGACGAGCGTCATCGCGTTGGCATCCTTGTGCATTGCGGTGATAAACGAGCGGTCGATCTTGAGCGACTGCACCGGCAGCTTCGCCAAGTAGCCGAGCGAGGAATAGCCGGTGCCGAAGTCGTCGATTGCGATATTGACGCCGAGCGCGCGCACCGCATCGAGCTTCTGGATGTTCCCCTGGATGTCCTCCATGATCAGGCTCTCGGTGATCTCCAGGTCGATCGCTGTCGGCGCCAGCCCCTCCATGATCGCGTGTTCGATAACCTCGACGAAGATGCGCTGCCGCAACTGGATAGGCGACACGTTAACGGCCACGCGCGGCGCCTTGATGCCCTGTTCTACCCAGCCGCGGTGATCAAGCGATGCCCGCTTTAGCGCCCAGGAACCGACCTGCTGGATCAGACCGATCTCTTCCAGCAGCGGAATGAACTGCAGCGGCGGCACCAAGCCTAGTTCGGGGCTTTGCCAGCGGATCAGCGCCTCGACTCCGACGATGCTTCGACGCTCAAGATCCACTTTCGGCTGGTAGTGCAGGATGAACTCGTCTCTCTCCAGCGCCCGCCGCAGCTTGTTCTCGAGCGCCAGCTTCTCCGCGACGCGCTCGGTCATCTGCGCGGTATAGAACAAATAACGTTCGCCCTGCGATTTCGCCCTCTTAAGGGCAGACTCCGCGTTCCGGAAGAGCGTATCGGGGTCCGAGCCGTCATTCGGAAAGAGCGCGATCCCCGCTTTGGCGTTAATCCTGAGTTCGGTGTCCCCGATGCGAAACGGCGGGCCGAAAACCCTTTGCATCCGCCGCTCAAGGCGGCGCGCGACCTCGTCTTCGGACTGCGCGCCGCGACCTACGACAGCAAAGTGGTCCGCACTGATTCGAGCAATGCGCAACGAACCGTCATCGTTCTGCGACATCCGCTCTGCGATCTGCTTCAACAGCGCGTCGCCCTCTTGACGTCCAAGCGAGTCGTTGATGGTCTTGAATCGCTCTACATCGAGAATAACGAGCGCGATCTTGCGCTCCTCTCGCGCCGCCGCCGTCAAGAGTTGCTCGACGCGCTCGTAGAACAGCGTGCGGTTTGCAAGGCCAGTGAGCTGGTCGTAGTAGGCAAGGTAGTCGAGCTTCTCCGCCTTATCGATGTGCTCGAGCGCGAACGATATATCGCCCGCGAGCTCGAGCAGCAGACGCATTTCCTCGTCGTCGAAAGTGCCCGTCTCTGCGGCATACAGGGCAAGCACGCCGATCGCTTCGCCACCGACCATCAGTGGGATGATCGCCAGCGATTTGATTCCCCGCTCGTCGAGCTCCTTTCTCATCAGTCTCTGCGGATCATTCGTGACGTCGTTCGAGATCATGGGCTTCATGTCCCTGACTGCCCGTCCCGCGAGACCGTGCCCGCCTGGCTTGTTTTCAATTACCGTCAGGGGCGCAGACTCGAAGAAGTCCCCCACCTCGCCGGCGGAGGCAACCGGCTTGACCAGCCCGGCCGCGCGATCCACGAATCCGACCCACGCCATGCGGAATTTTCCATGCTCGATGGCGATGCGGCAGGCTTCGTGGAACAGCTCCTGCCGATCGCGGATGCGCACGATCGCGGCGTTGATTCCGCTCAACACAGCGTGCACGCGCGTCAATCTCTCGACCCTCTCCTCTTTCTCGATGTGATCGAGCGCGAATGCAATGTTGCCCGCCAGTTCGTTGAGGACCTTCATTTCCTCTTCGACGAAGAAGCCCGCCTCGTCCGAATGCAGGCCGAAGCTGCCCACTGCCCTTCCCGCCACGATCAAGGGCAGGATTGCAGCCGAGCGAACGCCCCGCTCATCGAGCCCCTTCTTGTGCCGGATACGCGGGTCGCTTTGCATGTCGCTCACGACCAGCGCCCGCCTCTCTCTCACCGCTACGGCGCTGATGCCATGGCCTTCGGGCGCTGCATCGCGCAGCGAAAGACCGCTCTCGATCATCTTCAGAAACCCTTCGTCAGCCCCCGCCGAGGCGACCGGCTTCAGGCTCATCTCTTTCTCATCCACGATGCACAGCCAGGCAAATCGAAGACCTCCCGTATCGACCGCAATGCGACAGGCCTCCTGAAACAGCTCGCGGCGATCCCGGACGCGCGCGATGACCCCGTTAATGCCACTGAGCATCGCGTTCACGCGGGTTAGCCGCCTCAGCCGCTCCTCCTTCTGCATGTGCTCAAGGGCGAACGCAATGTCGCCCGCCAGCTCGCGCAGCAGCTTCATCTCTTCTTCATCGAAGAATCCGACTTCGCCGGCGTACAGCGCCAGTACACCCACCGACTCCTCCGCGATCATGAGCGGAAGCATGATCAGAGAGCGGAACCCGCGCTCGAGAGCTTCCTTCCTCAACAGGATGCGCGGATCCTGCGTCATATCGTCGACGGTGATCGCCGTGCGTTCCCTCACCGCCTGACCCGCCAGGCCGCGCCCGTGGGCTTCGGTGTCGACCAGCCCCAACGGCATCAGGTGGATGTACTCCGCATCGGTTCCATGCCAGGCGACAGGCTTCACTAACATCGCTTCGCGGTCCACGAGCCCGATCCAGGCCATGCGGAATTTCCCGGCCTCGACGGCGAGCCCGCAGGCTTCCCTCAACAACTCCTCCCGATCTCGTGCGCGGACGATGAGCGCGTTGATGCCGCTCAGCACGGCGTACACCCGGTTAAGGCGGCGTATTTTCTCTTCCGCCTCCTTGCGATTGGTGATGTCGCGAATGAAACCCGTGAACAACGGTGCCGCTCCTGTATTGGTCACCGTGATTGCCAGCTCGATCGGAAACTCCGTCCCGTCGGCTCGCATGGCTTGCAGTTCGAGCCGCTTGCCCAGGATGGGACCCTCGCCCGTCGTCAGGTAATGCGCAAAGCCGCGGTTATGCGCCTCGCGCAGACGGGGCGGGATTATTAGCTCCGCCATGACTTTGCCGAGCGCTTGCTGGCGTGAGATGCCAAAGCTCGCTTCCGCCGCCGGGTTGAACTCTACGATGTTGCCCTGACGGTCGATCGTTATCAGCGCATCGAGCGAGGATTCGAGGACAGCGCCTTTGAGGCTCTCGCTCTCGCGCAATTCCTCCTCGGCCCGCTTCTGCTCGGTCACGTCCTGCAACGTGCTGAACCAGCGTTCCGGTTCGGCCGTACCTGATTGCCCTGGCATCGGCTCGACGACCTGCCGGATATGCATCCATGCGCCGTCGGGCCGCTGCAGCCGGAATTCGATGTCGACACGGGCTCCCTTGACGCCCGCTTCGATGCTCGCGCTGCGAAATCGCTGTCGATCGTCTGGATGGAGCAGGTTGAGCCACTCACGCGTGCTGCGCGGCACTCGCGAGGGCTCGACGCCGATCAACGAAGGCAGCGTCTCCGACCAGCTCTCAAAGATGCCGTCGGCGCCGGTAATCACATGGCCGAGCTTTGCCATGACTTGCGCGCGGCGCAGGCCCGCCTCGCGTTCACGCAGGCGCTCGCGCGCAACGTCGAGCTCGGCTTCAGCGCGCCGCCGCTCGCCGCGCTCCTTTGCCTCGTCGAGCGCGCGGGTGACTGCGACGGGGAGGCGCACGAGATTGCCCTTGAGCACATAGTCGGTGGCGCCGCCCTTCAGCGCCCGGATCGCGTACTCTTCGCCGATCGTGCCGGAGACGAAGACGAACGGGGTGTCCGGCGAGATTTCCTGGGCGAGCGCGAGCGCCTCCATGCCATCGAAGCCCGGCATCGAAAAATCCGAAAGGATCACGTGAGGCGTGAACTCGCGCAGCGCGGCCACAAAGTCGTCGGGACGATCGACGATCCGAGGCGTCACGCGCAGTCCCGCACGCTTCAGCTCGCGGATCTCGAGCTCGGCGTCTGCGGCGACGTCCTCCGCGATCAGAACCCGGATTGTCGGCGCGATCATGTTCTTGGTATGGCCAGCAATGTCGAACTTACTCTTAGTTCGCTATGAATGGTTTTCTTTCTATCTCTCCAAGGTGGACAAACAGACAACTAAGCGCGAGGATTTCAAATGAGGCACTTCCTCTACCTCCTCGACGCCGGGCCACATGCTGGTGTATGACCTGATGAACGCAAGCCTCGTGAGCACTGCGAACCATTGGCTCGCGGCGTTCGAGAAGGCTCTTGCGGGGCGCGACGACGTCCTGCTCAGCACGCTTTTTCATCCCGACAGCCATTGGCGCGATGTGCTGGCCCTGACCTGGGACATCAGGACGGTTAACGGGCTGGAGGCGGTAGTTAGAGAGCTGAAGGCACATGCCGGGCGAGCTCATCCGACCGGTTTCAGGATCGACCCGCATCGGACTGCCCCTCGCCATGTGACGCGCGCCGGCACTCGCGCGATCGAGGCGATCTTCCAGTTCGAGACGGCTGAGGGCCGCGGCAATGGAGTATTGCGTCTTCTGCCTGACCAAAAAAATGGGCTGCGCGCGTGGACGCTGCTCACAGCGCTCGACGAGATAAAGGGATTCGAGGAACAGGTCGGCAGATTAAGGCCCAGGGGTGAATCCTATTCGCGCGACTTTCGGGGCCCCAACTGGCTCGACCTCAGAAAATCTGCCGCCGCGTATGTCGAGAGGGATCCGGTTGTGCTGGTCGTGGGGGGTGGGCAGGCCGGGCTTTCAATCGCCGCACGCCTGACCCAGTTGCAGGTCGACACTCTGATCGTAGACCGCGGACGGCGCATCGGCGACAACTGGCGCAACCGTTATCACGCCCTGACCCTGCACAACCAGGTGCAGGTCAACCACCTTCCGTACATGCCTTTTCCACCGAACTGGCCGACCTACATTCCCAAAGACAAGCTTGCCGGCTGGTTCGAGGCATATGTGGAAGGCATGGAGCTCAGCTACTGGACCGCTACGGAATTCAGGGGCGGAAATTACGACGAAAGAGAGGAGCGATGGTCCGTCGTGCTGCATCGGGCGGACGGCACGAAGCGGGAAATGCGTCCGCGACACATCGTCATGGCGACCGGGGCCAGCGGAATCCCGAACCTTCCCGACATCCCGACGTTGCGCAACTTCGGCGGCAAGATTCTGCACTCCAGCCAATACGTTGACGGCGAGGAATGGAAGGGCAGGAACGCCCTCGTCATCGGCACCGGCAACAGCGGCCACGATATTGCGCAGGACCTCTATTCGAGCGGGGCCAAGGTCACGCTCGTTCAACGCAGCCCGACCCTGATCGTCAACATCGAGCCGAGCGCGCAACTTCCCTACGCGTTGTACGACGAAGGACCTCCTCTGGAGGACTGCGATCTCATCAATACTTCCATACCGCTTCCCCTGGCACGGCAGAGCCACAGGCTCCTGACCGAGCAGGCGAAGAAAATGGACCAGGACCTTCTCGATGCGCTGGAGCGCGTCGGATTCAAGCTCGATTTCGGTGAAGACGGAACAGGCTGGCAGTTCAAGTATCTCACCCGCGGCGGCGGCTACTACTTCAATGTCGGCTGTTCCGACTTGATCGTTGCAGGCGAGATAGGCCTGGTGCAATTTTCCGATCTCGCCGGGTTCGGCGCGGAGGGGGCACGGATGCGCACCGGCGATACGCTGGCCGCGGACCTGGTCGTGCTGGCAACCGGCTACAAAGGACAGGAGTATCTGGTTCGCGAGCTGCTCGGCGACGACGTTGCCGCTCGCGTCGGTCCCATCTGGGGGTTCGGCGACGAGCAGGAGCTGCGCAACATGTTCACGCGCACCGCCCAGCCGGGCCTGTGGTTCATCGCCGGGAGCTTCACCCAGTGCCGCATCTACTCGAAGTACCTCGCGCTGCAGATCAAGGCCTGCGAGATAGGGCTGCTGCCCGGCGGCGCAAACCACGCGACCGGAGCAGAGCGGCGGGTTAAGATGTAGCGGAGTCGAGCCGATTCGCCGGCGTTCGCGGAGGCCGCCCATGCCAAGGCACCCAGATTACGTTCCGCACGGGGTGATCCCCGCCGTGCTGCTGCCGTTCGACGACAACCTCTCGATCGACGAGGCCTCGTACCGCGCCCACCTGCGCGACGTGAGCTCGGTCGAGGGCGTCGCCGCGATCACCACCAATGCGCACGCCTCCGAGGTCGCGTCGTGCAGCTTCGAGGAGCAGCGGCGCGTGTTGAGGATCACCCTCGACGAGATCGGCGCGCGCATGCCGATCGTGAACGGCGTGTACGCCGAGAATGGGCTGGAGGCGGCTCGCATCGCGAAAATGGCGCACGAGGGCGGCGCCTCCGCCCTGCTGGTGTTTCCCTCGGGTGTCTATACCTTCGGCCAGCGCCCCGAGATGGCGCTCGACCACTTCAAGCGCATCGCCGACGCCACGGACCTGCCATTGATCGTCTTTCAGTATGGGCTCGCCGGCGGTCAAGGCTATCCGCTCGCGACGCTCTCGAAGATCCTCGACGCGGTGCCGACGGTGCGCGCGATCAAGGACTGGTGCTCGAACCCGCAGCTGCACGAGCGCCACATCCGCGTGCTGCAGTCGCGCACCCCGCCTGTCAACGTGCTCACCACGCACAGCACCTGGCTGATGGCCTCGCTGGTACTCGGCTGCAACGGCCTGCTCTCGGGCAGCGGCTCGGTTATCGCCGATTTGCACGTGCAGCTCTGGCGCGCGGTGCAGGAGAATGACCTCGCCGCGGCGCGGCGCGTGAACGACCGCATCTGGCCGACCGCCGAGGCGTTCTACAGCGAGCCTTCGGTCGACATGCATAACCGCATGAAAGAGGCGCTGGTGCTTCTCGGAAAGCTGCCGCGCGCCGTGGTGCGGCCGCCGCTCGTCAAGCTGCCGCAGGCCGAGATCGAGCGCATCCGCACCGCCCTGATCGCGGCGGGGCTGCTGAAACCGGGTGCTGCCCCAAGGTTTGCCGCTTTAAGATAAGAGATATCACAGGGGAGAGAGACCGTGTACTTCGTTGACAGGCTGGTTATTGCCATGACCGCCGCCGCATTCGCGCCGGCCGCATCGCTCGCCCAGGAAGCGCCGCTCAAAATCGGTGTTGTCACCTTCCTCTCTGGGCCGGCCGCAAGTCCGTTCGGCGTCCCGGCGCGCAATGCCGCGGAGATCATGGTCGAGATGCTGAATGGCACCAAGGTGCCTGCGCCTTACGCGGCGAGGGGATTCGGCGGCGCCGCGCTGCAAATGCAGCTGGTCGACGAATCCGGCCCGGCCACCACTCAGGTGACCGAGTTCCGCAACCTGGCGCAGCGCGACAACGTCGACATGGTGATCGGCTACGTCTCGAGCGGCAACTGCCTTGCCGTAGCGCCGGTGGCCGAGGAACTGAAGAAGCTCACCGTGTTCTTCGATTGCGGCACGCCGCGCATCTTCGAGGAAAAGAGCTACAAGTACGTGTTCCGCACCGCCTCGACCGCGACCATGGACAGCGTCGGCGCAGCGCTCTATGTCAAAGAGCTCAAGGCGGGCAAGATCAAGAGCATCGCGGGCGTGAACCAGAACTATGCCTGGGGCCAGGACTCCTGGGTCGACTTCGAGGCATCGATGAAGCAGCTCACTCCGGGCGTCCAGGTCGCGACCTCGCAGATGCCGAAGCTCTTTGCCGGGCAATACAACGCCGAAATCTCGACGGTGCTCGGCGCCAAGGCGGACGTCGTGCATTCGAGCTTCTGGGACGGCGACCTCGAGGCGTTCATACTGCAGGCCGGCCCGCGCGGCCTGTTCAAGCGCAGCACTGTGATCCTCACCACCGGCGAAACCGCGATGTACAAGCTCGCCGAGCACATCCCGGACGGCGTAGTGATCGGCGCGCGCGGACCCTACGGCCCCTACGCGCCGGACAACGAGCTGAACAGGTGGTTCTCGAAAACTTTCGCCGACCGCTACGGCGTGCCGCCCAACTACGCTGCCTACCAGATGGCGCAAGCGATCCTCGGCACCAAGGCGGCGTGGGAGAAGGCCCAGTCCGCGAACGGCGGCAACCGCCCGAGCACCGACCAGGCGATCGCGGCCTTCGAGCGCCTGACTTTCGAGAGCCCGGCCGGCAAGGTCGAAATGGTTATCGGCGCCGGCCACCAGGCGATCACCGAGACCGCCTACGGCGTGAGCAAGCTGGTCAAGGGCAAAATGACGGTCGCGAACGTCAAGCGCTACCCGGCTACCATGGTCAACCCGCCGGACGGCGTAAAAGCCGCCGACTGGATCGCCAACGGGTTCAAGAAGTAAGCGTTCCGACTGGAACAGTTCCTAGCCGTCCTTATCGACGGCATCATCTATTCGTCCTGGCTGTTCGTCGCGGCGGTCGGACTGACGCTGATCTACGGCGTCATGAAGATCGTCAACGTGACGCATGGCAGCTTCTATGCCCTCGGCGCCTACGCCGCGGCGTCGATCACCGGAGCGCTGCTGGCCAGGGGCATGCCGCCGTCGCTGTCGTACGCGGTCCTGCTCGGCTCGGCGCTACTTGTGTCGGTGATCGTCGCGCCGCTGATCGAGCGCGGCATCCTGCGCTTCATGTACGCCAAGGACGAAGTGGTGATTCTGCTCATCACCTATGCCCTGTTCCTGATCCTTGAGGACGTCATCAAGATGATCTGGGGCGTGAACCCGTATTTCATCGCCGAGCCCTACGGCCTGCTCGGCAGCTTCGACGTGCTCGACCTCACCTACCCGTACTACAACCTGATCCTGGTCGGCGTGGCGATCGCGTGCGGCGCGGGGCTCGCCTGGATGCTGGGCAGCACGCGCACCGGCAAGCTGCTGGTCGCGGTGATTCACGACACCGAGGTGAGCCGCGCGATGGGCATCAATGTCGACCGGATGTATCTCTACACCTTCACCTTCGGCTCGCTGCTCGCGGCGATCGGCGGGGCCTTCACCGCGCCGACCGTGTCGGTGGTTCCGGCACTGGGCGTCGAAGTGATCGTGCTGTCGTTTGCGGTGGTGGTCATCGGCGGCCTGGGAAGCCTCCCCGGTGCGGCGCTCGGCGCGGTGATGGTCGGCCTGGTGCGCTCGGCCGCCATCCATTACCTGCCGCAGGCCGAGCTGTTCGTGATCTACCTGGTGATGGCGATGGTGCTCGCGTTCAGGCCGCGCGGGCTGTTCAGCATCGCCGAGGCGAGGAAGATATGAGCCGCGACCGCACACCGCGCACGCTCGCGCTGATCCTGCTCGCGCTGCTGGTCTCCGGCCAGTTCCTGCCTCAATGGACGCTGTTCCTGGTGACCGTGGCGCTCGCCAAGGGGCTGGTAGTCCTCGGCCTGATGATCCTGCTGCGCTGCGGCCTGGTGTCCTTCGGCCAGGCGCTCTATTACTGCATCGGCGCCTACGCCGCCGGCATGCTTGGACGCCTGTTCGGCGCGAGTGACGTGTTCACGCTGATGCTCGCCGGCATGGCGGCGGCGGGACTGGTCGGCTTTGTGCTTGGCTTCCTGCTGGCGCGCTACCGCAGCATTTTCTTCGGCTTGCTGAGCCTCGCGGTCTCGATGATCCTTTACGGGCTGCTGGTGAAGACCGAGGCGCTCGGCTCAACCGATGGCTTCCACGTGCTGCCCTCGACGCTGTTCGGATTGCGCCCCGCCGACGCCTGGGTGCGCTACACGGTGCTCGCGGTGGCGCTGCTGGTGGCGTTCATCGCCGCGCTGCTGGTGCACCGCTACCTGGGCACGCCGCTCGGCAGGCTTGCGTCGGCGATCAAGGACAACGAGATCCGGGTCGAGTACATGGGCGCCTCGGCGCGGCACGCGATCCACGTCAAGTACGTGATCGCCGCGGCGCTCGCGGGACTGGGCGGCGCGCTCGCCGCCACGACCGTCGGGCATATCGACCCGGAAATGGCCTACTGGACGACCTCAGGCGAGTTCATCTTCATCACTATCCTCGCGGGCACTGGCAACGTCATCGCGCCGTTCCTCGGCGCGCTCGTCTTCGGCGTCATCCAGACGGTGGCCTTCGGCATCTCGCCCAATACCTGGCAGATGGTGCTCGGCGGCTCGTTGCTGGTGGTTATCGTCTTCCTGCCGAACGGCCTGTGGTCGCTGTTCCGCGGGCGCAAGGCGGCTTGAGATGGCGGCGATTCTCGACGCGCAGGGCCTGAACAAGAACTTTGGCGCGGTCACCGCGGCGAGCGACATCAACGCCGCCATCGAAAGGGATTCCGTGGTGGGCCTGATCGGCACCAACGGCGCCGGCAAGACCACCTTCATCAACATGATCACTGGCTATCTCAAGCCCGACCGCGGGCGCATCCGCTACGAGGGCCGCGACATCACCGAGCTCGCGCCGCGCGACGTCACGCGCCTGGGGATCTGCCGCTCGTTCCAGATCCCGCAGCTCTACGCCTCGCTCACCGCGTTCGAGAACATGCTGGTCGGCATCGGCGTGGTGCTGAGGAACGCGGGCCGCGGCGGATTCTTCTCGCGCGGCCGGGCGCTGGTGCCGGGGCACGACCTGCCGGCGGAAGATGTCGCCGAGCGCATCCTCGAGCGCTTCGGCCTGGCCGAGTACCGCGACAAGAACGCGCAGGTGCTGCCGGGCGGAGTCAGGAAGCTGCTCGATATCGCGCTCACCATGGTGGCCAAGCCCAAGATTCTGCTGCTTGACGAGCCCACCAGCGGCGTGTCGGCGGAGGAAAAGTTCGTGATCATGGAAATGATCATGGCGGCGGTGCGCGCCGAGGGCGCCACGGTGCTGTTTGTCGAGCACGACATGGAGGTGGTAAGCCGCTTTGCCGGGCGCGTGCTCGCGTTCTACGACGGGCGCATCATCGCCGACGCGGCGCCGGAGATTGCGCTCGCCGATCCGGAGGTGAAGCGCTACGTGGTGGGTGGGGTGCTGCGTGCTTAAGGTCGAAAACCTCAACGTCTCCATTCGGTCGGTCCAGATCCTGCGCGATGTCTCGCTCACGCTGCCTGTCGGCACGATGGCCGGGCTCATCGGGCGCAACGGCGCCGGCAAGACCACGCTCATGAAGAGCATCATGGGGATCCTCAAGGTCTCGAGCGGTGCGATCAGCTTCCACGGTGCCGACCTGCTCGCGACGCCGACCTGGCGCCGCACGCGCATGGGCATCGGCTATATGCCCGAAGACCGCCGCCTGATTCCCGACCTGACGGTGGAGGAGAACCTGCTGCTGCCCGCCTGGGCGGCGAAGCAGCCGGACGCCGCCCAACGCCTGCAGAAGGTCTACCGGCTGATCCCGGAGCTACGCGGCTTCACGCTGCGCAAGGGATCGCAGGTTTCGGGAGGCCAGCAGAAGATGGTGGCGATCGGCCGCGCGCTGATGTGCGGCGACAAGCTGCTGCTGCTCGACGAGCCTTTCGAGGGTGTGGCGCCGGCACTGGCGCAGCGGCTGGCGGAGGTGGTCGGCAGGCTCAAGCTCGAGGGCATGTCGGTGATTCTGTCGGAGTCCGACCTGCAGCATTCCGAACGCATGGTAGACCGCATCATGGTCATCGATCGCGGCGCGGTCAGCATGAGAAACTGAAACCAACAAGCTACCGCAGCAAGGTGCGCAGGTCGTCCGCTAGATCTTCGCGGATGCGATCGTGGCGCACCAGCAGGCGCAGGCGCCCCTGCGGGTCGATGACGTACGACTGCGCGCTGTGGTCGATCGTATAGCTTTCGCCGCTCTTTCGTTTCTCGAAGTAGATCTTGAATTCCTTGGCGGTGCGCTGCGTAGCCGCCAGGTCGCCGTAAAGCGCGAGGAAGCGCGGGTCGAAGGCGCCGACATACTGCGCGAGCGTCTTCGGGTCATCTCGCTCTGGGTCAACGGTAACGAAAAGGACTTGTACCCGCTCAGCATCCGGGCCGAGGCTTTTCAGCGCGTTGGCGACATCGGCCAGCGTCGTGGGGCAGACGTCGGGGCAGTGCGTGAAGCCGAAGAACAGCACCACCGCCTTGCCGCGAAAGTCCTCGAGGCGACGCGGCTTGCCGTTCTGGTCGGTGAGCTCGAGCGTCCGGCCGTACTCGACGCCCGTGATGTCGGTGCTCTTGAACTTCGGGCCGGCGCTGTCGCAGGCGGCGAGCAGCGCGAGGCTACAGATAATGATCGACGAGAAGCGCGGCAAACAGCGCGGCAAGGTAGGCAATCGAATACCGGAAAGTTTTCTGCGCGACGAAGTCGCTGTACGCGAAATAGATGCGCAGCGCGTAAGCGACGAATACCCCTCCCAGCGCGATCGCGGCACCGAGATAGAGCCACCCGCTCATTCGCACCACGTAAGGCAGCAGGCTCACGGCAACGAGGATCAGCGTGTAGAGCAGGACCTGGAGGCGCGTGTACAGCTTGCCGTGGGTCACCGGAAGCATGGGGACGCCGGCCCGCGCATAGTCCTCGGTGCGATACAGCGCGAGCGACCAGAAGTGCGGCGGCGTCCAGGCGAAGATGATCAGGAACAGCAGCATCGCCTCGGTGCTCACCTCGCCGGTGACCGCCGCCCAGCCCAGCACCGGCGGCATGGCGCCGGAGGCGCCGCCGATGACGATGTTCTGCGGGGTGGCGGGCTTCAGCACCAGCGTGTAGAGCACGGCGTAGCCAATGAAGGTGGCGACGCTGAGCCACATGGTGAGCGGGTTGGCGAAGCGGTAGAGCAGCCACAGGCCCAGGCCGCCGATCGTGGCGGTGAAAGCGAGCGTCTGCTGCACCGTCAGCTCGCCGCGCGGCAGCGGCCGCCAGCGCGTACGCTGCATCACCGCGTCGATCTTCTGCTCCACCAGGCAATTGATCGCCGCCGCGGCGCCGGCGACCAAAGCGATCCCGGCGGTCCCTGCAACAAGAATTTGAATGGGAACGACCCCTGGCGTGGCGAGGAGCATGCCGATCACGGCCGTGAAGACGATGAGCGACACCACGCGCGGCTTGGTGAGCGCGTAGCAGGCGCGCAGTTTTTGCGTGAAGCTCTGGGAAAGGACCTGGGTATTCACCGGAACGGGCGCAAGCCGCGGAAAGCGAAAAAGTTTAGCACGACGAGCGAGATAAGCAGAAGCGCGGCGCCGGCATTGTGAGCGGCGGCGAGCGCCAACGGCAGGCCGAGCGCCACATTGGCCACGCCGAGCGAGAACTGCAGGAGGAGAAGGATCCCGGTAAGCGCCGCCAGCGGCCGTAACGCTGCAATTCTGGATGCTTTGAGGGCAGCCCAGCCCGCGACGGCCACCAGGACGAGCGCGAACACGCGGTGCGTCCAGTGAATCGCGGTGAGCGCCTCGCGCGGCAGGAGCTCGCCTTCGCCGGTGTGCCCCAGCTCGCGCAGCACGTGGAAGGCGTTGGCGAAGTCCATCGGCGGCAGCGCCTGGCCCATGCATCCCGGGAGATCAGGGCAGGCGAGCGCGGCGTAGTTCGCGCTGACCCAGCCGCCCAGCGCGATTTGCACTACCCCTGCGACAAGGCCAAGCAATACGGGAAGGCGTACCGCGCGCGTTCTGGGGTCTCCAACGAAATCAAATTGTTGAAGTGCAAGCCATACGAGCAGCGCGAGCATCGCCATGCCGCCGAGAAGGTGAGCGGTGACGAGCGCCGGCTTGAGCAGCATCGTCACTGTCCACATGCCGAGCGTCGCCTGGAACACTACGAGGAGGACGAGCGCGGCGGCCAGCGAGCGGGATTGCCGTTTTCGCAGGGACATGAAGAAGACGAAAAGGAGCAGAAGACCCAGGGCCGCGGCCAAATAACGGTGGCCCATCTCCGTCCATGCCTTGGCATGCGCGAGGTCGTCGGGCATTTGCGCGGGAACGGGCTGACCGTAGCAGAGCGGCCAGTCCGGGCAGCCCAGGCCGGCATCGGAGAGCCGCACGTACGCGCCGACGACAACCACCACGAAGGCGAGCGCGAGCGTCGCGAGTACGAGAGCGCGATAGTTGCTCATCCGATCCGACGGAACGAGAGCACCGCGGCGAGGATCACCGCGAGCGCCGCGAGCGAATACCACTGCAGCGCGTAGCTTTCATGGCGCTCGATACCGGCATCCGGGCGCGGCCATTCGCGCAGCAAGCCGTCGCCGGAATCCGAGCGCTGCTCGATGACGATCGGCTGCAGGGCGAGGCCGGTGTCGGCGGCGAAGGCGCCGAGGTCGACGTTTTGGCGCACTCTGCTCTGGAGATCCTCCTTCAATTGCAAGGCGTGCGGCAGGCGCCCGAGCGCAAGCCCCTCGACGCGCGTCTCGCCTGCCGGGGTGCGCACCTCCGGCAGTACGTCGCGCGAGCGCGGCGCCTCTATCCAGCCGCGATTGACCAGGACATGCAGAGAGGAACGCGCAAGCTTCAGGGGTGTGATCACCTCGTAGCCGACGCGCCCGCGCCGGATCTTGTTGTCGAGGAACAGCGTGCGCTCGGCGACGAACTCGCCGCGCGCGGCGACGCGCTTCAGGAGCAGGTTTTTATTCTCAACCGGGGTGGTGGAAATTTCGATCGGCGCAGCCTCCAATGCCTGGTCAAGCTCTGCGCCGAGCGCGCGCTTTTCCTCGGCGCGGCGCGCCTGCCAGCTGCCGAGCACGATGCCAGCGGCGCACGCCACTGCAGCCAGCGCGAGCGGCCATCTGCGCGGTCGGAAAGAGTATCCTGCAAGCATGCTTCGCTACTTCGTGATCGCGGTGTTCGTGCTGATCGTGGCGAGCCTGTTCTCGGCGCTGGTGTTCATCTACCAGGACCGCAGCGGCTCGAAGCGCGCGGTCAAGGCCCTCGCTTTGCGCGTGGGCCTGTCGGCTGGCCTGTTCGTGTTCCTGATGGCCGGGTATTACTTCGGCTGGATTAAGGACAGGCTCTAGAGCCAGTAAACGAAGATGAACAGGCCCAGCCACACCACGTCGACGAAGTGCCAGTACCAGGCCACGCCCTCGAAGCCGAAGTGATGGTCGGGCGTGAAGTGGCCCCGGATGCAGCGCGCCAGGATCACCGTCAGCATGACCGCGCCGCAGGTGACGTGGAAGCCGTGGAACCCCGTCAGCATGTAGAAGGTCGAGCCGTAGATGCCGGTCGAGAGCTTCAGGTTCAGCTCGCGGATCGCGTGGCCGTACTCGTAGGCCTGCAGGCCGATAAAGAGCACCCCTAGCGCAACGGTCAGCGCTAGGAACAGAACCAGCTGCCTGCGGTCGTTCTCCTTCAGTGCCCAGTGCGCCAGGGTTACGGTCACGCCCGACGAAAGCAGCAGCAGCGTGTTGATGGCCGGGATGCCCCACGCCGCCATCGGCGTGAACTGCTCCTCGAAGGCCGGCCCTGCGCTGGGCCAGCGGGGCGCGAACCCCGGCCACATCAGCGCGTTGCTTTCGATGCTCCCCAGGTCCGGCACCGAATAAACCCGCGCCCAGAACAGGGCTGCGAAGAACGCGCCGAAGAACATCACCTCCGAAAAAATGAACCAGCTCATCCCCCAGCGGAACGACAGGTCCTCCCAGCCCCCGTATTTGCCGCCTTCGGACTCGCGGATCACGTCGCCGAACCAGCGCACCATCATGTAGACGAGCAGCAGGAAGCCGGCGCCGATCGACGCCCAGCCGGCGCGGGTGCCGTTCATCACGAATACCCCGCCGATCGCCATCAGGAGCAGCGCCGCCGAGCCCATGATCGGCCAAGGCGCCGGCTGCGGCACCGAGTAGTGCTGCTGCCGGCCGTGCGTGGATGCGTTTTGCGTCATTTTGTTCCCCTGATTCAGCGCGTCACGAAGTGCACGATCGTGACCAAGGTCAGTATGAAAAGCCCGACCAACAGCAAGGCGACGATGATCACGTGCACCGGGTTTAGCGGCGTTTTCTCGGCATCGGCCCTGCGCCGGATGCCGATGAAGCCGGAGAGCACCGCCTTGAGCGCGTGCATCACGACTTCCCTCCGCGGCCCGCGACCTCGAAGAAGGTGTAGGAAACCGTGATCGTATTCACGTCCCTGGGCAGCTTCGGATCCACCACGAAGGTCACCGGCATGCGCCGCGTCTCGCCGGGCGCCAGCGTCTGCTGCGTGAAGCAGAAGCATTCGAGCTTCTTGAAGTACTCGCCGGCGAACTGCGGGCCGTAGCTCGGCACCGCCTGGCCGGTCGCCGGCGCGGCGCGCTGGTTGACGATTTCGTACTCCACCGTGGCGAGCTCGCCGGGGTGGACCTGCAGGTGATTGACGAGCGGCCGGAAGCGCCAGGGCAGATCGTGGGTGTTGGAATCGAGCTCGATGGTCACCGTGCGGGATGCATCGATCTGCGTATTGGAAACGCTGTCCCGTTGCGTCAGGCTGTTCACGCCGAGCGCCGCGCAAATCTGGCCGTAGAAGGGAACGAGCGCGAAGCCGAAACCGAACATGCCGAGCGCGATCAGCGCGAGGCGCATGCACAGCCGCCGGTTTGCCTGTTCGAGGTTCATCGATTCGAAAACCAGTACCTCGCGATGATGCCGACGAAGAACATCAGCGCGATGCAGGCCAGGACGAGTGCCGTTTTGACGTTCTTGGTCAATGCAGTACCGGCGGGGTTTCGAAGCTGTGGTACGGCACCGGCGTCGGCAGGTGCGTCCACTCGAGCGAGTCGGCGCCTTCCCAGGGCTTCTGCGGCGCAGGCGCCCCGCTGCGGATGCACTTCACCACGATATAAAGGAACAGCAGCTGCGCCAGGCCCATGCCGAACGCGCCGAGCGACGAGATCTTGTTCCAGGTCTCGAACATCAGCGGATAGTCCGGGATGCGCCGCGGCATGCCGGCGAGGCCGAGGAAATGCTGCACGAAGAAGATCATGTTGAGGAAGACGAGCGTCAGCCAGAAGTGGATCTTGCCGAGCGTCTCGTCGTACATCTTGCCGGTCCACTTCGGCAGCCAGAAATAGATGCCGGCGAAAGCCGCGAACAGCGCCCCCGCCACCATCACGTAGTGGAAGTGCGCCACCACGTAGTAGGTGTCCTGCAGCTGGATGTCGACCGGCACCAGCGCCAGCACCAGGCCGGTGAAGCCGCCCAGGGTAAACATGAACAGGAAGCCGAGCGCGAACAGCATCGGCGTCTCGAACGACAGCGACCCCTTCCACATCGTCGCCACCCAGTTGAACACCTTGACGCCGGTGGGCACCGCGATCAGGATCGTCGCGTACATGAAGAACAGCTGCCCGCTCACCGGGATGCCCGTGGTGTACATGTGGTGCGCCCAGACGATGAACGACAGGATCGCGATCGCCGAGGTGGCGTAGACCATCGAGGCGTAGCCGAACAGCGGTTTTCTGGAGAACGCCGGGATCACCTGGGAGATCACGCCGAACGCCGGCAGCGCGACGACGTACACCTCGGGATGGCCGAAGAACCAGAAGATGTGCTGGTAGAGCACCGGGTCGCCGCCGCCGGCGGCGTTGAAGAAAGTGGTGCCGAAGTGCCGGTCGGTGAGCGTCATGGTGACCGCGCCGGCGAGCACCGGCATCACCGCCAGCAGCAGGTACGCGGTGATCAGCCAGGTCCACACGAATAGCGGCATCCTCAGCAGCGTCATTCCGGGCGCGCGCAGGTTGAGGATGGTGGTGATGATGTTGATCGCGCCGAGAATCGAGCTCATGCCGAGCAGGTGGACGGCAAAGATCGTGAAGTCCATGCCCATGCCCATCTGCACGGTGAGCGGCGCGTACATCGTCCAGCCCACTCCGGGCGCGCCTCCCGGCATCAGGAACGACAGGGCGAGCAGCGTCGCGGCGAACGGCAGCAGCCAGAACGACCAGTTGTTGAGGCGCGCGAATGCCATGTCGGGCGCGCCGATCATCATCGGGATCTGCCAGTTCGCGAAGCCGACGAAAGCCGGCATGATCGCGCCGAAGATCATGATCAGGCCGTGCATGGTGGTCAGCTGGTTGAAGAAGTCCGGATTGACGAACTGCAGGCCGGGCGAGAACAGCTCGGCGCGGATCACCACCGCCATGATCCCGCCGACGCCGAACATGAGGAAGCTGAACCACAGGTACAGCGTGCCGATGTCCTTGTGGTTGGTGGTGGTGATCCAGCGCATGATCCCGCCATAACCGCCGTGGTGGTCATGGTGACCGTGCGCGTGGTCGTGGTCGATGACTGCACTCATCCCGGTTCTCCTAGCTTATTTGCGCCGCGCCTTGACTTCAGCCGGCTGCACGTCGCTTGCCTTGTTCCCCCAGGAATTGCGCACGTAGGTAATCACCGCGGCAATCTCCGTATCCGATAGCTGCCTGCCGAACGCCTGCATCGCGGTGTTCGGGCGTCCGTTCAGCACCGTGTCGATCGGGCCCGGTTCAGCGGTGACGAACTTGTTGCCGGCGAGCGCGGGCGCTTTCACCGCCGGCGAGCCCTGGCCGGAGGCCTGGTGGCAGGCGATGCAGTTCGCCGCGTAGACCTTCTCGCCGCGAGCTTTAAGCTCCTCGAGACTCCACTTCCTGCTCGGGTCGTCGGCCTGCGCGAGCAGCGCCTTTTTCCTCTCGCCGACCCACTTGCTGTAGTCCTCCTGCGAAACCACCCGCACCACGATCGGCATGAAGCCGTGCTCCTTGCCGCACAGCTCGGCGCACTGGCCGCGGAACACTCCGGTCTTCTCGGCCCGGAACCAGGTGTCGCGCAGGAAGCCGGGAATCGCGTCCTGCTTGGCGCCGAAGGCGGGCACCCACCACGAATGCACCACGTCGGCGGCGGTGGTGATCATGCGGATCTTCTTGTTGACCGGAACCACCAGCTCGTTGTCCACCTCGAGCAGATAGTGTTCGCCCTTCGGCGCGCGGCCTTCGATCTGCTCGCGCGGCGTGCTCAGGGTCGAGATCAGGCTGATGCCCTCGCCTTCGCCCTTGAGGTAGTCGTAGGCCCATTTCCACTGGATGCCGGTGACCTTGACCGTCAGGTCGGCCGCCGTGGTGTCCTTCTGCGCCACCACCAGGCGGGTCGCCGGCCAGGCGATCAGGACCAGGATCAGCGCCGGAATCGCCGTCCAGAGCATCTCGACCGTGGTGTGCTCGTGGAACTCCTCGGCCTGGTGGCCCTTTGACTTGCGGTGCGCGTACACCGACCAGAACATGAAGCCGAACACGCCGACGAAGATTGCGGCGCACAGGATCATCACGTACTCGTGCAGGTCCTGTATCTCGGCGGCGAGCCTGCTTGCGGCCGGCTGCAGGTTCCACTCCAGCGCCAGCGCCAGGCCCGAAAAGGTCAACCCGAGGAAAACGCCCGCGCAGGCTGCGATGCTGGGTGCCCGAGGAAATCGAGCAGTTGCGCTTGAGATCGGCATCGAAGCGGCTTTGCGAGTCTGCGCAGTATAGCCAAGAACCGGCGATGATTTATGATGGCGCCGCAGGCAGTTTCATCTCAACCGTGTGGAGACCAGCCAAATGAAGCAAAACCGTATCAGTATCGGCCGTCGCGATTTCCTGAGAGCGGGTTCGCTCGCAGTGGTGTCGGCCGCGATCGCAGGCAGTGCCGGCAGGGCCGCCGCGCAGGCCGCCAGGTTGGACGAGAAAGATGCGCAGGCGCAAAGCCTCGGCTACAAGCACGACGCAACCAAGGTGGACAAGGCCAAGTTCGCGAAATACGTGGCCGGACAGCACTGTGCGAACTGCACTTTTTATCAGGGCAAGCCCACCGACGCATGGGGCGCCTGTCCGATCTTCGCGGGGAAGCAAGTAGCCGGCAAGGGCTGGTGTTCGGCGTACGTGAAGAAGGCTTGACCGTCATAACTTTCTAATGTCTCTCAAGTTCAGCATCATGATCACCAGCGTGGCGCTGGCCGCGATCCTTGCCGGAGCGTGGCTCGCTGACGTCTATCGGGAACACGATTCGCGGGCCATGTTGCTGCCGGATCAGGTGCTCACATTGTTTCCTGACCCGAAGCCGCTTACCGCCTTTGCGCTCACCGATGACAAGAATCGGGTATTTGATCTTGCAAGCTTGAAGGGTAAATGGTCGTTTCTCTTTTTCGGCTTCACCTACTGCCCGGACGTCTGTCCGACAACGCTGGCGGTGCTGGCCCGCGCGCATGAAAACATCGCCAAGAATACGGCCGGCGCCGAAGATCTCCAGTTCGTCTTTGTCTCGGTAGATCCAAATCGCGATACCGCCGGCAAGCTCAGGCAGTACGTGGAATATTTTGATGCGACCTTTCTCGGGGTGACGGGAGACAACGCGCAGATCGCCAACCTGGCGGGTCAACTTGGCGCCGCGTATCAGGTTGCGATCACACCGGGTGTGGAAGACTACCCCGTCTATCACAGTGCGGCGGTATTTCTGGTGGATCCGCTAGCCCGATATCATGCCGTGTTCACGCCGCCCCATGACGCGGAGGCGATCAGCAAGCGGTTCAAAGTGGTGCGCGAGCTTGAGGCCCTGACCCCCGGCGTTGCTCAGGGGCGGCCGGGCGCCGGCGCGCCCGCCGCTTTTTTCACGGGCTCCCGCTGACTGTCCGCCGCAGGGACGCCGATCTGGCCAACGGGACTCGAACCGGCGCCCAGCAGCTCGCTGCGGTCCAGTCGGACCCGGTCGGGGATGTCGCGGTGATGGCCCACGAGAAGGAAAATAAACAGCATCAGCACCACGCTGACCCCGAGAATGATCGAAATTTTGGTCATCGGCAGCAATTCACTCGTTGCGCTAGAGCAATCCCTTCAGGAAAAAGACGCCGCGAGTAAAAAAGGTGTAGTCCGCTTCGAGCGCTCCAATGCCCAACAGCACCATCAGCAGCAGCGTCGGGACCAAAATCGCATACATCATGGCCAGCCGCTCCCAGAGCATGTGCATGAAGACCGCCACGATCAGCCCCGCTTTCAGCAGCATGAAGGCAAGGATCAGAAACCACCTGAGATAACCCTGAAGGTGGAAGTAGTCGACAAGATAGGACGCCGTGCTGAGAACGAACAGCAATCCCCAGATCTTGAGATAGATGCCGATCGGATGCTGCTGCCCCTCTACGTGCGCCGCCACGATTTACCTCACCAAAGATAGAAAACTGCGAAGATGAATACCCACACCAGATCGACGAAGTGCCAATACAGGCCCATGATTTCGACGATCTCGTATTTTCCTTTCCTGCCGGTCATGAAGCCCGGCCTCTCGTGATCCAGATCTCCCCGAATAACCTTTGTCGCCGTGATCAGGAGGAAAATCACGCCGATCGACACGTGCGTGCCGTGGAAACCCGTGATCATGAAGAAAGCCGCGCCGAACTGGGCCGCGCCCAGGGGGTTGCCCCAGGGACGGATTCCCTCCTCGAAGATCAGCTTGGTCCACTCAAACGCCTGCATGCCGACGAATGTGGCGCCCAGCGCCGCGGTGCACAGCAACAGGATGAAAGTCATCTTTCGATTTTTTTCATAACCGAACTTGACCGCCATGGCCATGGTCCCGCTGCTGCTGATCAGGACGAAGGTCATGATGGCGATCAGGAGCAGGGGGACGCTCCTGCCCCACAGCGTCAGGCCGAAAACCTCGCTCGGGTTGGGCCAGGGGTCCGTGGTGGACATGCGCACCGTCATGTACGAGATCAGGAAGCAACTGAAGATGAAGGTATCGCTGAGGAGGAAGATCCACATCATCGCCTTGCCCCAGGGGACGTTCTTGAACGCCCGCTGGTCCGAGGACCAGTCGGCGACGATGCCTTGGAGGCCTTCAGGCAACGCAACGGGATCTGCTGTGCTTGTCTGAGCTGGCGTCATTTTCTTTTGGGCCTGTTACCTGATCCCGCAGAGCTTCAGCAAAGTGTCCAGATTGTTCCCGGAAAACAGCAGGCCGAAAAGGACCACCCAAACCCCAAGCAGGAAGTGCCAGTAAAGAGTACACAGCTCGACGCTGTGCCTGATTTTCGCCACGTCAAAATCGCCCCACAGCCTGGCGACGGTTCTGCCCCAGGCCACCAGACCGCCCAGCAGGTGCACCCCATGCAATCCTGTGATCAGATAAAAAAACGCGATGGCAGGGTTGGTCATTTCGAAATACACCATCGCGCTCAGTTGCCGCCAGGCCAGGACTTGCCCGAACAGAAAAACAACCGTGAAGGCGCCGGCAGCAAGCAGGCCGACCCGCGTGGCGTCCATCTGCCCGCGGCGTACTGAATGCTGCGCCCACTGCAAGGCGACGCTGCTCAATATCAGCACAAACGTATTCGCCCATAACAGCTTTAGCTGAGGCGCGGGACGCCAGTCCTCATACGCCATGCGGCCTGCATAGGCGATGACCAAGAGCGTGAACAGGACCGCGACCACCGCAAGAAACACCCTCAGGGCGAGTTTCCTCGCCGCCCGCGAAGAGGTGTCTCGATCGCCAAGATCTTCGACGATACCCTCGGCGGGCACCCACGGCTTGACCATCAGCTGATGGAACCTGCTCACGTCGTCGGATTCCTCGGCGCCTACTTCTTGCTGCTGGTACGGGTGACCTCTCGCGGCGGGACGTTTTGCGGTATGAAGTCCTGCTCGGCGCCCGGCACGCTGTAATCGTAGGCCCAGCGGTAGACCAACGGCAGCGTCGGGCCGAAGTTGCCATGCCTCGGCGGCGTGTGAGGGGTCTGCCACTCCAATGTGGTGGCGTTCCAGGGGTTGCTACCCGACGGCCTGCCTTTGAAATAGCTCCAGATGAGGTTGTACAGGAACACCAGTTGCACGGCACCCACGATCAACGCCGCAATGGTGATCCACTCGTTCACGAAGTGGGCCGATGCGGGGATGAAGTCCGTGCCTCCAATCGCGTAATACCGGCGCGGCACGCCCATCATTCCCAGGTAGTGCATGGGATAGTAGATGCCATAGCTCCCGAGGAAGGTGACCCAGAAGTGAAATTTGCCCAGGCTGTCGTTCAGCATCCGCCCGGTGATCTTGGGGTACCAGTGATAGATCGCCCCGAACACCACCAGGATGGGCGCAATGGCCATCACCATATGGAAATGCGCGACCACGAACATGGTGTCCGAAAGCGGGACGCTCACGGTCGCGTTACCGAGGAACAGGCCCGTCAACCCGCCGTTGATGAACGTGAAGATGAACGCGATGGCAAACAGCATCGGGACGGTGAGGTGGATGTTGCCGCGCCACAGCGTCAGGACCCAGTTGTAGACCTTGATGGCCGTGGGGACGGCGATGATCAGCGTGGTGGTGGCGAAGAAGAAGCCGAAGTACGGGTTCATGCCGCTGACGTACATGTGGTGCGCCCACACCAGGAAACTGAGCGCGCCGATGGCCACGATCGCCCACACCATCATCCGATAGCCGAAGATGTTTTTTCTTGCATGGACACTGAGCAGGTCGGAGACGATGCCGAAGGCCGGCAGGGCGACGATGTAGACCTCGGGATGACCGAAGAACCAGAACAGGTGCTGGAACAACAGCGGGTTGCCTCCCGCGTGGCCAGTCTGTTTTCCCATCGAGACGACGGCGGGCATGAAGAAACTCGTGCCCAGCGTCAGGTCCAGAATCATCATGATGGCGCTGACGAACAAGGCGGGAAAGGCCAACAGCGCCAGCACGGTGGCCATGAAAATTCCCCATACCGTCAAGGGCAGCCGCATCAGCGTCATCCCTCGCGTGCGCGCCTGCAACACCGTCACCACGTAGTTCAGGCCGCCCATGGTGAATCCGATGATGAAGAAAGCCAGGGAAACGAGCATCAAGATAATTCCCCCGCTCGCCCCCGGGGTGCCCTGGGAGATCGCCTGGGGCGGGTAAAGGGTCCAGCCGGCGCCCGTGGGCCCGCCGGTCACGAAGAAGCTCGCCGTCAGCAACAGCACGGCGAATAGATAGACCCAGTAGCTCACCATGTTGACGTAGGGGAAAACCATGTCGCGGGCGCCGACCATCAGCGGGATGAGGTAGTTGCCAAACCCCCCCAGGAACAACGCGGTCAGCAGGTAGATCACCATGATCATGCCGTGCATGGTGACGAACTGAAGGTAGTTGCTCGGGTCGATAAAGGAGAAGCGGTCCGGGAACCCCAGCTGCAGCCGCATCAACCACGACAGCACCAGCGCCACCAACCCTATCCCCATCGCGGTGATCGCGTACTGGACGGCGATGATCTTGGCGTCCTGGCTCCAGATGTACTTCCCGACGAAAGTTTTCGGATGGTAAAGCTCTACCTCTTCGACTTCCGCAGGCGGGACAAAAAGGCTTGCGTCATGCGCGACGGAACTCATCAAGATTTCCTCTCCGCTTGAGGTCCGACCATTATAACAATAGGCCGGTCAGCGCAAGGTATTGATGTAGGCAACGAGGTCATTGGTTGCCTGCTCATCGGCCAGAATTGCGGCCATGGCTGCCATCTGCGGGCCGTACAGGTCTTTTGGATGAGCGCCGCGAATACCCTGTTTGAAATTTTTCAATTGAGTGACCAGATACCAGTCACTCATGCCCTTGAGCCGGGGGGCATTCGTTGCCTGTGCGCCTCGCCCATCAGCGCCGTGGCAGGCTCCACAGGTTACAAAGGGATCTTGGCCGTTCTTCACGTTTCCGTGCACCGTGGCCGGGGCAGGATTATCCGGTAGCGTCTTGATGTAAGCGACGACGTTATCGATGGCAGCGTCATCAGCTAGCGTCGCCGCCATCGGCGCCATCATCTTACCAAAGGCATCTTTCTCGTGCGTCC
>Ga0209807_1000048_pt1 | contig 49317 bp, 46 predicted proteins | sample GraSoiAngelo_154_FD_186168 | JGI IMG/M metagenome (GOLD analysis project Ga0209807, IMG submission 186168) | Grasslands soil microbial communities from the Angelo Coastal Reserve, California, USA - 14_1009_13_20cm (SPAdes) (version 2) | ecosystem: Environmental > Terrestrial > Soil > Grasslands ... | reverse complement strand
GCTGGCGACCGGCCGCACCGACCTGCTCACCGGCTTTGTCTCGAAGAAGGGAAGGCGGTTTAAAGCCTTCCTAGTCAAGACTCCGGACGGGAAAGTCGGCTTCGAATTCCAGCCGCGCGCCGCCAAAGAGAAGCCCTACGAGCAAAAACCGGCCAAGAAAAGAAGCCGCGCCGCCTGATCAGACGTCCAGGTTGCGGACGCCGAGCGCGTTTGACTCGATGAACAGCCGCCGCGGCTCGACCTCGTCGCCCATCAGCTTGGTGAAGATCTCATCGGCGGCGATGCCGTCGTCGATCTGCACCTTGAGGAGGCGCCGCGAGCCTGGGTCCATGGTGGTTTCCCAGAGCTGCTCCGGGTTCATTTCGCCCAGCCCCTTGTAACGCTGCAGCGTCATGGATTTCTCCACCTCGCCGAGCAGCCAGCGCATCGCCTCCGGGAAGTCGCGCACCAATTGCTTCTTGTCGCCGCGCTGCACATACGCTCCGGCGCCGATCAAGCCGCGCAGCATCTCGGCAGTCTGCCGGATCTGCTTATAGTCCCCCGAGTGCACGAACTCGGTGTCGATCGTGCTCATGCGGATGTTTCCGTGCCTCGTGCGCTCGATGCGCACCTGATAGCGCTCGGTCTTCGCGTCGAAGTGCGGGGCGACCGCCACGCCGTTGATGCCGATCGCGGCCTCGAGCGCCTCGGCGGCGGCCTCCGCCAAATCGCGCCGCGTGAGATCGACCTGCACCCCGTGCAGGATCGCCTGCAGGACCTCGCGGTCGATGAGCCGCGAGACCCGCTCGATCACCGCTTCGGCGAGGAGGTATGACTTCGCCAGCTCCGCCAGGGCATCGCCCGTGATCGGCTCGCGCTCCGCCCCGGGATAAAGGACGGCCTCGACTAGCGCCAGCTTGAGCATGAAAGCGTTCAGTTCGTGCTCGTCCTTGAGGTAGCGCTCTTCCTTGCCGAGCTTCGCCTTGTACAGCGGGGGCTGGGCGATGTAGATGTGGCCACGCTCCACCAGCTCGGGCATCTGCCGGTAGAAGAAGGTCAGCAGCAGCGTACGGATGTGCGAGCCGTCGACGTCGGCGTCGGTCATGATGATGATGCGGTGATAGCGCAGCTTGTCGGCGTTGTATTCGTCCTTGCCGAAGCCGCAGCCCAGAGCGGTGATCAGCGTCGCGATTTCAACCGAGGACAGCAGCTTGTCAAAGCGCGCCCGCTCGACGTTGAGAATCTTGCCCTTGAGCGGCAGGATGGCCTGAAAGCGCCGGTCGCGCCCTTGCTTGGCGGACCCGCCGGCAGAATCGCCCTCGACCAGGTACAGCTCGCATTGCGCGGGGTCGCGCTCCTGGCAGTCGGCCAGCTTGCCCGGCAAGCCCATCGAATCGAGGACGCCTTTTCTGCGCGTCATTTCGCGCGCCTTGCGCGCCGCTTCGCGTGCCCGGGCGGCCTCGACAATCTTCGAGGTGATGACGCGCGCATCCGCCGGACGCTCGTCGAGGTACGCGCGCAGCCGCTCGGCGACGATCTCCTCGACCACCGGTCGCACTTCGGACGAAACCAGCTTTTCCTTGGTCTGCGAAGAAAACTTCGGCTCGGGCATCTTGATCGACAAGACGCAGGCGAGGCCTTCGCGCATGTCATCGCCAGTCGTCTCGACCTTCGCCTTTTTCGCCAGCTCGATTTCCTCGATGTACTTGTTGAGCACCCTGGTCATCGCCGCGCGCAGCCCGGTGAGGTGCGTGCCGCCGTCCTTCTGCGGGATGTTGTTGGTGAAGCAGAGCACCGATTCCTGGTAGGAGTCGTTCCATTGCATGGCGACTTCAACGGTGATGCCGTCCTTTTCGCCGATGCCGTGGAACAAGCTGCCGTGCAGGACGTTTTTTGCCCGGTTCATGTACTCGACAAAGCCCTTCACACCGCCAGAGAAGGCGAAGTTCTCCTCCTTGCCGGCGCGCTGGTCGATGAGCACGATCTTGACGCCGTTATTGAGGAATGAAAGCTCGCGCAGGCGCCGTGCGAGGATGTCGTAGTGGTAATCGACGGTACCGAAAACTTCCTTCGAAGCGAGGAAGTGCACCTCGGTGCCGCGACGCTCGGTGGCACCGGTGGCCCTGAGCGGCGCCACCGGCACGCCGCTGCGGAATTCCATCTGGTGCACCTGCCCGTCGCGCCAGGTGGTAAGGCGCAGCCATTCCGAGAGCGCGTTGACTACCGAAACGCCCACGCCGTGCAGGCCGCCGGACACCTTGTAGCTGTTGGAGTCGAACTTGCCGCCGGCGTGCAGCTCGGTCATGACGATCTCGGCCGCCGAGCGCTTCATCTCATCATCGTCCTTGATGCCGGTCGGGATGCCGCGCCCATTGTCGAGGACCGAGATGGAGTTGTCGGTATGGATCGTGACCACGATCTCGTCGCAAAAGCCGGCGAGCGCTTCGTCCACCGAGTTGTCGACGACCTCGAACACCATGTGGTGCAGGCCGGTGCCGTCGGACGTGTCACCAATGTACATGCCGGGGCGCTTGCGAACCGCCTCCAGGCCTTTCAAGACCTTGATCGCGTCCGAGCCGTATCCGTTGGCGTCGGGAAGATGTCTTTCCGGTTCTCCCACCCTAGATCCTCATCGGCATCACCACATACTTGAAATCCTGCTCCGACGCGTAGCTGATGAGCGCGCTCGACGATGAATCGCCGAAGGCGCATTCCACGGCACTGCCCGGGACATTGTTCAGCACATCGAGCAGATAATTGACGTTAAACCCGATATCGAGCGCGTCGCCGGAGTACCTCACATCCAGATCTTCCTGCGCCTCCTCCTGCTCGGCGTTGGACGACACCAGTTTCAGGCTGCCCTCTGTCAGCACCCAGCGCACGCCGCGGAATTTCTCGTTCGAGAGGATCGCGGCCCGCTGCAGGGCCTGGCGCAGGGGCTCGCGCTCTGTCTGGAGCCGGTTCTTGTGCTGCGTGGGGATGACGCGCGTGTAATCCGGAAACTTGCCGTCGACCAGCTTCGACACCACCTCGACCGTGCCGAAGCTGAATGCTGCCTGCGTCGTCGACAGCTCGATTGCGACTTCCTCGTCGCTGTCCGCGAGGAGCTTGACGAGCTCCAGCACCGTCTTTCGCGGCACGATGACCTCCTGGCGCGGCAGCTCCGCGTTGAGCTTGAGCGACGCATAGGCCAGTCGATGTCCGTCCGTCGCCACCAGCTTCAGTTGCCGATCCTCGACCACCATCAGCAAGCCGTTCAGGTAGTAACGGATGTCCTGCTGCGCCATTGCGTATTGCACGAGACCAAGCAGCCTGCGCAGCGCTTTCTGGCTGAGCACGAAGCGGGCGGCTTCCCCGGCGGGCCTTGCCAGGCGCGGGAAATCCTCGGCAGGCAGCGTTTGCAGCGTAAAACGGCTCTTGCCTGCCTTAACCAGCAAGCGTTTGTCCTGCTGCTGAAGCGTGACCTCCGTGTCCTCAGGGAGGGCCCTCAGGATGTCGACCAGCTTGCGCGCACCCACAGTCACAGCGCGCGGGTCACCGCCAGCCATCAGCGTGCTGCGCGCGGTGATCTGAATCTCGATGTCAGTGGCCAGGAAAGACAGCGCCTGCGTGGTCCGCTCAATCAAAACGTTGGATAGGATCGGCAGCGTATGCCGGCGTTCGATGATGCCGCTTACCGCAGAAAGCGGGTCCAGAATGTTATTGCACTTGTCTTTGACCAGAACCATGGAGTTATTACCTTCTAGTCTTTATTACCTTAGTAAGTAATAGTTATTAATAGAGTGGTCGCGGACCGCTGGATAAGTAAGAAAACGCTTTCGGCCTCGGATGTTGTATCTCCACGGAATAAGGGAAAAACTGTGGACCTCGTGTGAAGGGCTGTGGATAGTTTGCGCGTCGCGAAGCCGACGGGGCGCTGTCCACATTTTGTTCGCGCTTCGCGCACAGCTTGTTCAGCATCGTATCTAGCCCTTCAGTACCTGTTCGAGCACCAGATAGTCGCGATTGAGCGCGCTGTCGTGCGTACGCAGGCTAGCGATAGTGCGGCAGGCGTGCAGCACGGTGGTGTGGTCCCGATTGCCGAACGCCTCGCCGATTTCCGGCAGGCTCATCTGGGTAAGGTCCTTGGCGAGCGCCATCGCCACTTGGCGCGGGCGTGCGAGATTGCGGCTGCGTTTCTTCGAATGCATGTCGCCCACCTTGATCTTGAAATATTCGGCGACGGTTTTCTGGATACCCTCGACGCTGACTTGCCGGCTGTTGAGGTTGAGGATATCGCGCAGGGCTTCCTTCGCCAGGTCGAGCGACAGCTCGCGGTTGCTGAAGCGCGCGAAAGCGAGCACCTTCTTGAGAGCGCCCTCGAGCTCGCGCACGTTGGAGCGGATGTGCTTGGCGATGAAAAACGCGATGTCTTCGGACAGCGCGATCGAGTCCGCCTCAGCCTTTTTCAGCACGATTGCGACGCGCATCTCCAGCTCCGGCGGCTCGGTGGCCACGGTAAGGCCCCATCCGAAGCGCGAGATCAGGCGCTCTTCCATGCCCGCGATTTCCTTCGGGTAGGTGTCGCAGGTGATGACGATCTGTTTGCGCGCCTCCACCAACGCGTTGAACGCGTAGAAAAACTCCTCCTGGGTGCGCCCCTTGTTGGAAAAAAACTGGATGTCGTCGATCAGCAGTAGGTCGAGCGAATGGTAGTAGCGTTTGAATTCATCAAAGGATTTCTGCTGGTAAGCGCGTACTACGTCGGTAACATATTGCTCCGCATGGCAATAGCGGATACGCGCCTGGGGCCGCTGGTCGGCCAGCTGGTTGCCGATGGCCTGCAAAAGGTGCGTCTTGCCGAGCCCCACGCCGCCGTAGATGAACAGGGGGTTGTACGAAATTCCCGGATTTTCGGCCACCTGGATGGCAGCCGCGCGGGCCAGCTGGTTGGCTTTGCCGGTCACGAAGCTGTCGAACGAAAACGCCCGGTTTAGGCGCCCACGTTCCAGAATCGTTGGTACTTCGCTCGCACCGTGTTGTGCGGGCTGCGGCGCGCGCGGGGCGGCGGCATCGATGCCGCGTGCAAGAACCAGGCGCACGCCGAGGTCGCGACCGGCAGCCTCGGCGGCGAGCCGCTCGATGCGAGCGACGAAGCGCTCGCGCACCAGTTCGAGCACGAAGCGGTTGGGTGCAGCGAGTACCAGCGTGTCGGCCCCGGCACCGCCTTCCGGCGCAAGCGGCCGGATCCAGGTATTGAATTGTTGCGCGGGGAGTTCCTGCTCGAGTCGACGCAGGCAGGCGTCCCAGAGGTTTTGCATCTTGTGGTTGGCCGAGGTGAGTTGGAATTTTACCTTCTTCGGTATGAGTTATCCACAGCCGCGAGCGCGCTCAACAGGCAAGCGCAACGATTTGACAATGCATTGGCGCGCACGCTCTAATACCGCCCTTTTTCGGGCTGGGTAGCGATGAAGCGGACCTACCAACCATCTAAAACGCGGCGCGCGCGGCGCCATGGATTCCTAGTGCGTAGTCGCACGCGCGGCGGACGCGCGGTGCTGCGCAGCCGGCGCGCTCGGGGCCGCCGCCGGCTCGGGTTGTAGTCGCGGTCGGTAACCGCTTCGGGCTGGACTCCGGGCGCCGGCTAAGGCGAAAAGCCGAATTCGAGCGTCTTTTGCGTGAAGGCGCACGGCGCAGTCTCGACGGCTATACCTTCTATCTGGAGCGGCGCGATGCTGGCGGCGCGCGCCTTGGCATTCTCGTTTCGCGCAAGCACGCGGCGCGGGCGGTCGAACGCAACCGGATCAAGCGTTGCATCCGCGAGGCGTTTCGTCTGGAGCAGGAGGCGCTCGGTGCAGTTGACGTGCTGGTACGGCCGCCCTATGGCATTAAGCCGTCGGCCTCGATGCTGCTGCGGCTGCGCGAATTGCTCGGCAAGCTGAATTCATGATTGCAAGACTGTTACGAACTGCGCTGCGCGCCTACCGCTGGTTTGTCAGCCCGGTGCTGCCGGTCTCCTGCCGTTTCCATCCCAGCTGCTCCGAATACGCGGAACAGGCCCTGGCACGGCATGGCGCATGGCGCGGCAGTTGGCTTGCCGCACGGCGGCTATGCCGTTGCGGACCTTGGCATCCGGGCGGTTACGACCCGCTGCCCTGAGGATGGACACGCAACGGCTCATTCTGTTGTTCATCTTCGGCTTTTCCCTGCTGATGCTCTGGGAAGCCTGGGACAAGGAGCACCGGCCGAAGCCCCTGCCGGCTGTTCCGACCGCGCCGCAGGCGGTGCCTGCCGCGGCTAAGCCGGTACCTTCAGCGGAAGCGAAGGCAACCGCCGGTAGCGTCCCAGCCGCGGCCGAGTCGGCGGCCGGCGGTGAGACGGTGCGGGTCAGCACGGATCTTCTTGTTGCGGAGATCGACACGTTGGGCGGCACGCTGAAGCGCCTTGAGTTGCTTCGACACAAGGATTCGAGCGATCCCAGCAGGAATTTCGTGCTGTTCGGGCCGCATCATGGGTACGAAGCCCAAAGCGGGCTTACCGGAGAGAATGGCCCGAACCACCGCAGCCTTTGGCGAGCGCTGCCCGCAGAGCGCAGCCTGGCGCCCGGGCAGGACGCGCTGCTGCTGCGGCTGACCGCCACCGGCCGGGATGGCGCGGAGGTGGAGAAGGTATACACGTTCCGGCGCAACAGCTATGAAATCGGCATCAGCTTGAATATCCGCAATCCGCGCGCAGCCGCTGTGCCTGCCTACGCGTATTTCCAACTGGCGCACGACGGCAAACCCGAGCTGAGCGGAGGTTCCCTCGCGCAATCGTTCGGCGCCCAGAGCTTTACCGGCTTCGCCATCTATACCAGCGAAGGCAAGTTCGAGAAGATCGCGCCGGCCGACCTCGACAAGGGGAAGGGCGAGCACAGCAAGCATGCGAATAACGGTTGGCTAGCATTCGTCCAGCATTACTTCGTATCGGCTTGGTTGCCGCCCGACGGCGCAGAGCGCGATTACGTCGTCGAAAAACGGGCCGACGGAATTTACGCAGGGCGCGTGCTGATAGGAACGAAGCTCGTCCCGGGTACCAGCGCGAGCGTGTCGGTGCGGCTCTACGCCGGACCGCAGGAAAAGCGCCGTCTGGAGGCGGCCGCGCCCGGTCTCGACCTAGTGGTGGACTATGGCTGGCTGACGATTATCGCCTGGCCGCTGTTCTGGCTGCTCGAGAAATTCCATGCGCTCAGCGGCAACTGGGGTGTCGCCATCATCCTGCTGACGCTGTTCATCAAGCTGGTGTTCTTCCCGCTCTCGGCGGCGAGCTATAAGTCGATGGCGAGGATGAAGCTGATCACGCCGCGGCTCACCAAGCTCCGGGAGATGTACGGGCACGACCGGCAGAAGATGAATCAGGCGATGATGGAGCTCTACAAGACCGAGAAGATCAACCCGCTGGGCGGCTGTTTCCCGATCCTAGTGCAGATCCCGGTATTCATTGCCCTGTACTGGGTGCTGCTTGCCGCGATCGAATTGCGCCACGCGCCGTTCATGCTGTGGATCCAGGACTTGTCGGCGCTCGACCCGTATTACGTGCTCCCGATCCTGATGACCATCACGATGGTGCTGCAGACGCGCATGAATCCAGTCCCGCCCGACCCGGTGCAGGCCAAGGTAATGAAGTTCATGCCGTTCGTATTCAGCATTTTCTTCTTTTTCTTCCCGGCCGGCCTGGTGCTGTACTGGCTGGTGAACAACATCCTCTCGATCCTCCAGCAGTGGCAGATCCAGCGCATGTTCGACCGCGACAAGCCTGCCCATGGAAAAAGATGAGGTAGCGCGGGACACCATTGCCGCGATCGCCACGCCGATCGGGCGAGGCGGAATCGGCGTAGTTCGCGTCTCGGGGCCTAAGGTGCGGGAAATCGCGCAAGCGTTGACCGGCCGGTTGCCCAAGGCGAGGAACGCGTCGCTGTGCCTGATTAAGGACGCCCGCGGCGAGCGCATCGACGAAGGCATCGTGCTCTATTTCCCGGCACCCCATTCGTACACGGGGGAGGCGGTGCTCGAGCTTCAGGGACACGGCGGGCCGGTGGTGATGCAGGCGGTGCTCGCTGCCTGCCTTGACGCGGGCGCGCGGCTCGCCGAGCCGGGCGAGTTCACGCGGCGCGCTTTTCTCGAGGGCAAGCTCGATCTAGCGCAGGCCGAGGCGGTCGCCGACCTGATCGACGCGGCGAGCCGCCAGGCGGCGCGCTCTGCGCTGCGCTCGCTCAAGGGAGAGTTCTCCGCGGTGATCGGCGCCTTGAACGCGCAGCTCATCGAGTTGCGCGCGCTGGTTGAGGCCATGCTCGATTTTCCGGAAGAAGAACTCGACCGTCTCCATGTGGACGATGCCGCCGCACGCCTGGCGCGCGTGCGCGCCGCGCTCGATGAGGTCCTTGGCAAGAGCCGGCAGGGCAGTCTGTTACGCAGCGGCATTCAGGTAGTTCTGGCCGGGCGGCCCAACGTGGGCAAGTCAAGTCTTATGAACCGCTTGGCGGGCGAAGAGCGCGCGATCGTCACGCCCATTCCAGGCACCACGCGCGACGCGCTGCGCGAGCCTCTCGATATCGGCGGCGTGCCGGTAATCCTCGTCGACACTGCGGGCCTGCGCGCCTCCGCGGACGAGGTCGAACGCCTCGGCGTCGCGCGTACCAAGCACGAGCTCGAGCGCGCCGACGTGGTGCTCGCCGTGTTCGAAGCCGGTCAGGTTGTCGAGCCGCTCGCCCATCTGCCGGCCGGGGCCGCGCGCATTGACGTTTTCAACAAGGCCGATTTGGCGCCGGGTTTCTTGCCGCCGGCCACGGGGCATGCCGCGGTTGTCGTATCGGCGAAAACCGGCGTCGGCCTGGATGAGTTACGCGGAGCGATCCTCCATGCGGCCGGGTGGGCCTCGACGGGCGAATCGCTGTTTCTCGCCCGAGAGCGGCACTTGCGCGCGCTCGAGAGCGCTCGCAGCCGACTTCAGGCGGCTGCCGGAGAACTGCGCCGCTGGGAATTTTTTGCAGAGGAGCTGCGACTCGCGCAGAACGCGCTCGGCAGCATTACCGGGGAGTTCACCGCAGACGACCTTCTCGGCGAGATTTTCGCCCGCTTCTGTATCGGCAAATAGCTACTTCTTCTTCTTCGTGCGCTCGGTCATGATCTTCTCGTAGCACTGGGCGCAAACTTCGCGTTTGTGCTTGATTCCGGGCAAGGTGCGAAAGGTCGCGCGAGGCCTGGAGTGCTGCCCGTGGAAACAATATTTCAGCGGATTCAGATTAGCCATCGACTCCCCTAATGGTGGCTCCAAGCCCTAACTGTGCGCTTTTTTCTGTCCGCCGTCCGCGCGCGGCTCGGCGGCAGGTTCGCAGTGAAGAACTTATTGATAATATTCTTGTTTATCCGTTTGCACTGCACCCCTGTGCCAGCTGGCGCTAGGCTCGCGGTGCTACAATCGCCCCGGTCTTCGACCGGCCCAGCCTTTGCGCTGGGCCGTTTGCCTTTCGGGAGTCTCGCGCAATGAGTGCACCCGCCTCCGCAGCCGACCAATCGAACGCCCCCGCGTGGGTGCGCCACCGCGCTCTTCGGCAGTGGGTCTCGGAGGTCGCGCGTCTTTCCAAGCCCGAGCGCATCCACTGGTGTGACGGCTCACGGGCCGAATACGACCGCTTGTGCGCCGAGTTGGAGAGGGCGGGCACGTTCATCCGCCTGAACGAGAAGCTGCGGCCAAACTCATACCTCGCGCGGTCACATCCGAGCGATGTCGCACGCATGGAGGACCGCACCTTCATTTGCAGCCAGGACAAGGACGACGCCGGACCGACGAACAACTGGATCGCGCCGCGTGAGATGCGCCGGACGCTCGACCGTCTGTTCGACGGCTGCATGCGGGGACGCACGATGTACGTGATGCCGTTTTCCATGGGCCCCATAGGCTCGCATATTGCGCAGATTGGCGTCGAGATCTCGGACTCGGCGTACGTGGCGGTCAACATGCAGATCATGACGCGCATGGGCCGCGCAGTCGCGGAGTGGCTCGGCGAAGACGGCAGCTTCGTGCCTGGCGTGCACTCGGTCGGAGTGCCGCTCGCGCCGGGGAAGAAGGACGTCCCTTGGCCCTGCAATGAGAAGGAAAAGTGGATTGTGCATTTTCCCGAGACGCGCGAGATCTGGTCCTACGGCTCCGGCTACGGCGGTAACGCGCTGCTCGGGAAGAAATGCCTTGCCCTGCGCATCGCCTCGGTGATGGCGCGCGACCAAGGTTGGCTCGCCGAGCACATGCTGATCCTCGGCATGCACTCTCCGGTGGGAGAAAAGAGCTACATCGCCGCGGCGTTTCCCTCGGCCTGTGGCAAGACCAACCTGGCGATGCTGATTCCGCCGCCAGCGTTCAAAGGCTGGAAGGTCACTACGATCGGCGAAGACATCGCGTGGATCAAGCCGGGCCGCGATGGCCGCTTCTATGCCATCAACCCCGAATACGGACTATTCGGCGTGGCCCCCGGGACTTCGGAACACACCAATTCCAACGCCATGCGCATGCTGCGCGAGAACGTCATCTTCACCAATGTGGCACTGACTCCAGAAGGTGACGTTTGGTGGGAGGGCATGACCGAGCAGCCGCCGGCACGCCTGATCGATTGGCAGGGCAAGGAATGGACCCCCCAGTCCGGTCGTCTCGCCGCGCATGCCAACGCGCGCTTCACGGTTCCGGCGTCGCAGTGTCCGTCGATGGACCCGAAATGGGAGGATCCGCAGGGGGTTCCCATTTCTGCTTTCATTTTCGGTGGTCGTCGCTCCTCCACGGTACCGCTCGTCGTCGAGGCGCCCAGCTGGGAAGAGGGTGTCTATATGGCGGCCACGCTCGGCTCCGAAACGACCGCCGCGATTACCGGAAAGGTGGGCGTCGTGCGGCGCGATCCGATGGCGATGCTCGCGTTCTGTGGCTATAACATGGGCGACTATTTCGCTCACTGGCTGAACATGGGCAGCACTGTGCAGCATCCGCCGAAGATCTTCCGCGTCAACTGGTTTCGGCGCGACGCGCAGGGCCGATTTATGTGGCCGGGATTTGGCGAGAACATGCGCGTGCTGCAATGGGTCGTCGAGCGGACCCGGGGACGCACCCGCGATGTGGAAGAAACATCGCTTGGCCTGATGCCGCGTTACGAGGACCTCAATTGGACCGGCCTGGAAAAGCTCTCGGCCGCGCGGTACGCCGAACTTGCCCGGATCGACGCTGCGGCGTGGAAAGACGAACTCGCCGCCCACGACGAGCTTTTCGCCAAGCTTGGCAAGCGCCTGCCTGCCGCACTCGACGCGCGACGTGGTCATATGCACCAGAAGCTCGCCGCGCAATAGCCTAGCGGATGCTGCATCGCAGCATCCGCTTTGGTTCCACGTGAAGCCTTACGGCGGCAGACGGAGTACGCTAGTTCCACGTGAAACCATGACGTAAAATTGCGCCGTCCCCATGGAGTTTCCCGTCGAATTCGACGTCATCGTGGTCGGTGGCGGCCACGCTGGCACCGAGGCTGCGCTTGCCGCCGCCCGCATGGGTTCCCGCACCCTCCTGTTGACCCATAGCGTCGAGACGCTGGGGCAAATGTCGTGCAATCCCTCGATCGGAGGCATCGGCAAAGGCCACCTCGTCAAGGAGATCGATGCGTTGGGAGGGGCCATGGCCCTGGCGACCGACGAGGCCGGGATACAGTTCCGGACGCTGAATTTATCCAAGGGCCCGGCGGTGCGGGCGACGCGCGCGCAGGCTGATCGGGTGCTGTATAGGCAAGCCGTTCGCCGACGAATCGAGAATCAGCCCAATCTGGTGGTCTTCCAGCAAGCCGTGGACGACCTCCTGCTCGAGGGACAGCGGGTGATCGGGGTAGCAACGCAGCTGGGCCTGCGCTTCCGCGCGCAGGCGGTTGTACTGACGACCGGAACGTTCCTCGCCGGCCTGATACATGTCGGTTTGCGAAGCTATCAGGCAGGTCGCGCCGGGGATCCCGCTTCCAGCACGCTCGCCGCCAAGCTGCGGGAAATGAGTCTTCCGGTGGGTCGATTGAAGACCGGGACCCCGCCGCGTCTCGACGCTCGCAGCATCGATTTTTCCGGCTTGGAGGAGCAGCCCGGCGATACCCCGGAGCCCGTGTTTTCCTTCATGGGGCGGCGCGACATGCATCCCGGCCAGCTGCCGTGCTGGATCACTCATACCAACGAGGGGACTCACGAAATCATTCGCGGCGCCCTGGACCGGTCGCCGATGTATACCGGCGTGATCCAGGGCGTGGGGCCGCGCTATTGCCCGTCGATCGAAGACAAGATCCACCGGTTCGCAGGCAAGTCCAGCCATCAGCTGTTTCTTGAGCCTGAAGGTCTCACCAGCAACGAAATCTACCCAAACGGCATCTCCACTAGCTTGCCCTTCGACGTGCAGTTGAAGCTGGTGCAGTCGATCCGGGGCCTCGAGCGGGCGCACATCGTGCGGCCAGGCTATGCAATCGAGTATGACTACTTCGACCCCCGCCATCTGCGGACGTCGCTGGAAACGAAGAACCTTGATGGCCTGTTCTTGGCCGGTCAGATCAACGGCACCACGGGCTATGAAGAGGCCGCAGCCCAGGGGCTTCTTGCGGGCGTCAACGCTTCGCTTCGGGTGCAGGGGCGTGAGCCTTGGTGGCCGAAACGCGACCAGGCATACCTCGGGGTGCTGGTGGATGATCTCGTCACGCGCGGCGTTTCGGAGCCGTATCGCATGTTCACGAGCCGTGCCGAGTATCGCTTAACGCTGCGCGAGGACAATGCCGACCTGCGACTCACCGAGGCGGGTCGCCAACTCGGACTCGTCGACGATGCCCGTTGGGATGCGTTCAATCGAAAGCGCGACGCCGTGGTACGCGAGCAGGAGCGCCTGAAGTCAACGTATGTAAGCGCAGGCTTTCAGCAAAGGCAATCTCTTTTTGAGCTTTTGCGCCGACCTGATGTAACCTACGCGAGCCTGGTGGAGGAGCCAGCCGTCGACCCACTGGTCGCCGAGCAAGTCGAGATCCAAGCGAAATATGAAGGCTACATCGAGCGGCAGCGTGAGGAGGTCGAGCGCCGCAGCAAGCTCGAGACGCTAGCCTTGCCCCGGGAGATCGATTACCGCGCAGTGCGCGGTCTGTCGGTCGAGGTGCAGCAAAAGCTTAACCGGCATCGGCCGCAGACAGTCGGCCAGGCATCGCGTATTTCAGGCATTACGCCGGCCGCGATCTCGTTGCTATTGGTGCATCTGAAGCGAGGCTTCGAGCCCCACAAGAAGACAGCATGACGCCGCAGGCCGCGCTCGATCAGGGGCTCGGTGAACTTGCTTTGACGCTTCCGGTGGGCGCGCGCGGGCAGCTGTTGCGATATGTCGCGCTTCTCGCGAAGTGGAGCCGGACCTACAACCTGACCGCAATCCGTAACCCGCGCGAGATGGTCAGCCAGCACCTGCTCGATTCGCTCGCCGTCATTCCCTACCTGCCGATGCCCTCGGGCGACGCGGTGCTCGCCGATGTGGGCTCGGGCGCGGGGCTACCCGGCATTCCGCTGGCCATCGCGCGGCCCGCATGGCGCGTGACGCTCAATGACGCAAGCCAGAAGAAGTGCGCATTCCTCCGCCAGGCAACGATCGAGCTCGCGTTGCGAAACGTCGAAGTCCAGGAAGGACGCGTCGAGGCGTGGCTACCGGCGCGGCCCTTCGAAGTGGTGATCTCGCGCGCCTTTGCGGAACTCGCCAGCTTTGTTTCAGCATGCGGGCATCTGGTTGCGCGCGGTGGTGCGCTGGCTGCGATGAAGGGCACGTATCCGGGCGAAGAGCTCGAGCGCTTACCTGCCTGCTGCCGCTGCGATCAGGCATTTCGGTTGCGTGTGCCTTTGCTCAACGCCGAGCGCCACCTGGTGCTTTGCCGCGTGGAGACCCAGGCTTGACGCACGTGCTCGCGGTCGTGAATCAAAAGGGCGGTGTCGGCAAAACGACGACCAGCGTTAACCTCGCCGCCGCGCTTGCTCAGGCTGCTCGGCGCGTGCTCCTGATTGATCTCGACCCGCAGGGTAATGCGACGATGGGAAGCGGCGTGGACAAGCGCACTGTCGCCCGCACCGTCTACCACGTTCTGCTCGGGCTCGCCGAGCTGGCAACAGTACGTGTGCGCTCGGAGCGCGGTGGCTACGACCTGGTGCCCTCCAATCGCGAGCTTGCGGGGGCAGAAGTCGAGCTGGTCGAACTGCAATCGCGCGAGGCGCGGCTCAAGGCCGCGCTCGAGCGCGTCGTGGGCGACTACGACTTCATTCTCATCGATTGCCCGCCGTCCCTCAGCCTGCTCACCGTCAACGCGCTCACTGCAGCACAGCGCGTGCTGATCCCGATGCAATGCGAGTACTACGCGCTCGAGGGGTTGTCGGACCTTGTGGGCACGATCAAGCGGGTGCGCGCGCATCTCAATCCCGAGCTCGAGATCGCCGGTCTGCTGCGCACGATGTACGACCCGAGGAACACGCTTTCCCAGCAGGTCTCACAGCAGCTGGAAACACATTTTGGTGACAAGGTCTACCGCACGCTCGTACCGCGCAACGTGCGGCTGGCCGAGGCACCGAGCTACGGCGTGCCGGCAGTGCTTTGGGACGCCGCGTCGAAGGGCGCCCAGGCCTACTTAGCGCTCGCCGACGAAATCCTCGCACAGGGAGCGCCCGCATGATCAAGCCCAAGGGACTGGGACGAGGACTCGACGCGCTGCTCGGCGGCGACGAAGCCCGGCGCGAAGCGCTGCTCACGCTGCCGGTGGCGCGCATCCGGCCCGGGCGCTACCAGCCGCGCACCAAGATGGACCAGCAGGCACTCGCCGAGCTCGCCGAGTCGATCCGCTCGCAGGGTTTGATGCAGCCGCTGCTCGTGCGGCCGGTGGACCGCGACCGCTACGAGCTGATCGCCGGCGAGCGGCGCTGGCGGGCGGCGCAAATGGCGGGGCTGGAGGAAGTGCCGGCGCTGGTGCGCGAGGTGCCGGATGAAGCCGCGCTCGCGATGTCGCTCATCGAGAACATCCAGCGCGAGAACCTCAATCCGATGGAAGAGGCGGCGGGACTGCAGCGCCTGGTCGACGAGTTCAAGATGACGCACGAGCAGGCGGCCGATGCGGTCGGTCGCTCGCGCAGCGCCACGACCAATCTGCTGCGGTTGCTCAAGCTCGCCCGGCCGGTGCAGGAAATGCTGCTGGAAGGCGCGCTCGAGATGGGGCATGCGCGCGCTCTGCTGGCGCTCGACGCGGCGCGGCAGATCGAAGCCGGCACGCGCGTGGCGGCGAAGCGCCTGTCGGTGCGCGAGACCGAGGCGCTGGTACAGGGCCTGCTGCGCGGCCCGGCAGCGCGGCGCCGCAAGAGAACCGACCGCGATCTCGCGCGGCTGGAAGAGGAAGTGTCGGAGCGGCTCGGCACTACGGTCGAGATCCGTGCGGCGAAAAAGGGCGCCGGCAAACTCGTGCTGCATTACTCGAGCCTCGATCATCTCGAGCAGCTACTCAAGAAACTGCGCTGACGTGTATAATTTTGCGGCCTTGCTCGGTGCGGAGAGAACCAACGCCATGCTTCGCCATCTGGGCAAGCCGATACGCACGGTTTTGCATTGGCAGCTCGCGGCAACGGCTGCAATGACGATTGCCGCGGCGTTGCTGGCGGGGGCGCAGACTGCGGTGTCGGCGGCCGCCGGCGGTTCGGTGAGCGTCGTTGCGGGGCTGGCGTCTGCATTCGTGGCTTCGAGGAGCGACGCGAAGTCTGCAGGGGAAATTCTGTTCGGCGCGTTGCGGGCCGAAGCAGTCAAGCTCGGAATCGCCGTGCTCCTGCTGTGGCTCGTGCTGGCGAACTACGCTGAGGTGGTGGTCGGCGTCTTCGTCGCAGCATTCATCGTCACGATGCTGATATTCGCCATGGCGTTTTTTGTCCGCGAATACTGAGTTCGGCACGATCAAGATGGCCGCTGGAACTTACAACAACCCGGGCGAATACATCGAGCATCACCTGACGTTTTTCGCCAAGCCGGTGGGCGAAGACGGGTTCTGGACGCTGAACGTCGATTCACTCGCCACCTCCATCATTCTGGGCGTCATCGGCCTCGGCTCCATCTGGTGGGTGGTGCGCGGCGCGACCTCGGGCGTGCCGAATCGCCGCCAGGCTTTTGTCGAGCTGCTGATCGAGTTCGTCGACGATCAGGCGAAAGGAATCTTTTACCAGGGCGATCGCAGCAAGTTCATCGCTCCCGCCGCGCTCACGGTGTTCGTGTGGGTTGTGCTGATGAACGCGATGGATCTCCTGCCGATCGACATGATCACCATCGTTCTCGGCTGGTTCCACCTGCATGAGTGGCGGCCGGTACCGACTGCGGACGTGAATACCACCTTCGCGCTCTCGATGTCGGTGTTCGTGCTGAGCATCTACTTCGCCATCGCGGTCAAGGGCCTGGGCGGCTGGCTGCACGAGATGTTCTGCGCGCCATTCGGCGCGAGTCCGCTGCTGTGGCCGGCAAACCTGCTTTTCAACTTGGTCGAGTACGTCTCGAAGACGCTGTCTCACTCGCTGCGGCTGTTCGGCAACATGTACGCCGGGGAGATCCTGTTCCTGCTTCTGTGGCTGCTCGCCGCGACTAGCCCGGCCGGCACCCTCTTCGCTATTCTGCTCGGCTTGGGGTGGGCGATCTTCCATATCCTGATCGTTCTGCTGCAGGCCTACATCTTCATGATGCTGACGATCGTGTACATCTCGATGGCGCACGAGCACCACTGACAAAGGGAAAAACCAATGGAAAAACTTCAATTGCTGGCGATGGTCCAGGCGTACACCGGCATCGGCGTCGGCCTGATGATCGGCCTCGGCGCCGCCGGCGCGTGCATCGGCGTTGGCATCATGTGCAGCCGCTTTCTCGAGGCTGCGGCGCGCCAGCCCGAGCTGACCAATTCGCTGCAAGCCAAAGTGTTCCTGCTGCTCGGCCTGATCGACGCTTCGTTCATCATCGGCCTGGGCATCGCCATGTTCTTCGCTTTTGCCAATCCGCTGGCGGCCGCTTTCCGCTGAAGCGCGGTCCGCGACGAACGCCATGAACATCACGCTCACGCTCATCGCCCAGGCGCTGGTCTTCGCGGCCTTTATCTGGTTCACCGCGAAGTTTGTCTGGCCCTACGTGCTTCGGGCCATCGAGACGCGGCAGAAGACCATCGCCGACGGCCTCGCCGCCGCCGAGCAGGGACACCGCTCGCTCGAGCTGTCGACGCGCCAGGCCGACGAGGCGATCAAGGAGGCGCGCAACCGCGCCGCGGAGATCCTTGGCCAGGCCGAGAAGCGCTCCGCGCAGCTGATCGAGGAGGCGAAAGTCGCCGCCAAGGAAGAAGGCAGCCGTGAGAAGGCTACCGCCAAGGCCGAGATCGAGCAGGAAGTAGCGCGTGCGCGCGAGCTGCTGCGCGAGCACGTGGCTGAACTCGCGGTCGCGGGCGCCGAGAAAATCTTGCGCCGCGAGGTGGACGCCAGAGCCCACGCCCAGTTGCTGGAAGAGATAAAGAGGCAATTTTAGATGGCCGAGCCGAGCACCATCGCCAGACCGTACGCCGAAGCGGTGTTCAAGCTGGCAGACGCCGCCGGGCGCCTGCGCGAATGGTCGCAGATGCTTGCTGCGCTGGCGGTGGTTGCCCAAGACGAGCGCGTGCTGCGCGCCATCCGCGATCCCAGATTGTCCGACGCAAAGGTGGCCGGGCTGTTCATCTCGATCCTTGCCGGGAAACTCACCGCTGATGCCGAAAACTTCGCCCGCGTGCTCGCCGAGAACAAGCGCCTCGAGCTGCTGCCCGAGATCCACTCCCAGTACGAATCGCTCAAGAACGAGCGCGAGGGCGTGGTCGAAGCCGAAGTTCAGTCGGCGTTCGAGCTCACCGAAGCGCAGCTCGCCGATCTCATCCAACGCCTGGAGAAGAAGACCGGGCGCAAGGTGCGCGCGCAGGTCTCGATCGCCCCCGAGCTGATCGGCGGCGTCAAGCTGTTGCTCGGCGACAAAGTGATCGACGGCTCGGCGCGCGCGCAACTCAGCGCGCTCGAGACTGCTCTCAAAGCCTAAGGAGCTTCGATGCAACTCAACCCTTCCGAAATCTCGGAACTCATCAAGAGCCGCATCCAGAACCTCGATGCCGGCGCGCAGATGCGCACCCAGGGCACCGTGGTGTCGGTGACCGACGGCATCTGCCGCATCCACGGCCTGTCCGACGTGATGCAGGGCGAGATGCTCGAGTTTCCGAAGAACACTTTCGGCCTCGCGCTCAACCTCGAACGCGACTCGGTGGGCGCGGTGATTCTCGGCGAATACACCCACATCACCGAAGGCGACACCGTCAAGACCACCGGCAAGATCCTCTCGGTGCCAATCGGCCCGGAGCTTCTCGGGCGGGTGGTGAATTCGCTCGGCCAGCCGATCGACGGCAAAGGGCCCGTGAACGCCAAGCTCACCGACGTAATCGAGAAGGTCGCGCCGGGGGTGATCGCGCGCCAGTCGGTGTCGCAGCCGGTGCAGACCGGGTTGAAGGCGATCGACTCGATGGTGCCGATCGGCCGCGGCCAGCGCGAGCTCATCATCGGCGACCGGCAAACCGGCAAGACCGCGGTCGCGGTCGACACCATCATCAACCAGAAGGGCAAGGAGCTCTTCTGTGTCTACGTCGCAATCGGGCAGAAGGCCTCCACCATCGCCAACGTGGTGCGCAAGCTCGAGGAGCACGGCGCCATGGCGTACACGATCGTGGTCGTCTCCTCCGCCTCCGAATCGGCGGCGATGCAGTACATCGCGCCCTATGCCGGCTGCACCATGGGCGAATTTTTCCGCGATCGCGGCCAGGACGCGCTGATCATCTACGACGATCTGACGAAGCAGGCCTGGGCGTACCGGCAGGTGTCGCTGCTCCTGCGCCGGCCGCCCGGCCGCGAAGCGTACCCGGGGGATGTGTTTTATTTGCACTCGCGCCTGCTCGAGCGCGCGGCGCGCGTCAATCCCGAGTACGTCGAGAAATTCACCAATGGGCAAGTGAAAGGCAAGACCGGCTCGCTGACCGCGCTGCCGATCATCGAGACCCAGGCGGGCGACGTTACCGCGTTCGTGCCGACCAACGTGATCTCGATCACCGACGGGCAGATCTTCCTCGAAACGGATCTGTTCAACGCCGGCATCCGCCCGGCGATCAACGCGGGCATCTCGGTGTCGCGCGTCGGCGGCGCGGCGCAGACCAAGATCATGAAGCGGCGCGACACCGGCGGCGGCGTGCGCCTGGCGCTCGCGCAGTTCCGCGAGCTCGCGGCCTTCGCCCAGTTCGCGAGCGACCTCGACGAGGCCACCCGCAAGCAGCTCGAGCGCGGCCGCATGGTGACCGAGCTCATGAAGCAGCCGCAGTACCAGCCGCTGCAGGTCTGGGAGATGGCCCTGACGCTGTTCGCGGTGAACAACGGCTACTTCGACGACATCGACGTCAAGAAGGCGCTCGCCGCGGACAAGTCGATGCGCGACTACCTCAAGGGCAAGTACGCCGAGCTCGTCGGCAGGATGGAGGAGAAAAAGGACCTCTCGGCGGAGGACGAGAAGAGCCTGCACGACGCCATCAAGGACTGGAAGAAGAACGGCAGCTTCTAGCGATGCCCGGCACCAAAGAAATCCGGATGAAGATCCGCAGTGTGCAGAACACGCGGAAGATCACCAAGGCGATGGAGATGGTCGCCGCCTCGAAGATGCGCAAGGCGCAGGAGCGCATGCGCCACGCCCGCCCTTACGGCGAGAAAATCCGCAACGTCGCTGCGCACATCTCGCACGCCAATCCCGAGTACCGGCATCCGTTCCTGGTCGCGCGCGACACCGTGAAGCGCGTCGGCATCATCGTGGTCACCACCGACAAGGGATTGTGCGGCGCGCTCAACACCAACCTGCTGCGCCTGGTTCTCGGGCAGTACAAGGAATGGCAGGCGCAAGGCGAGGAGATCGACGTCTGCGCCATCGGCAACAAGGGCTTGGGCTTCATGCAGCGCCTGGGCGCGAACATCGTGTCGCAGGCGACGCAGCTCGGCGACCGGCCGCAGATGGACAAGCTGATCGGCACGGTTAAGGTGATGCTTGACGGCTACATCTCGGACCGCTTCGACCGCCTGCTGCTCGCCTACAACCGCTTCATCAATACCATGAAGCAGCAACCGGTGATCGAGCAGCTGCTGCCACTCGCCGGCGAGCGCTTAGGCGCGCCCGAGACGGTATGGGACTACATCTACGAGCCCGAGGCGCGCGCGGTGCTCGATCAGGTGATGACGCGCTACATCGAGGCGATCATCTATCAGGCAGTCGCGGAGAACATGTCCTCCGAGCAGTCGGCACGCATGGTGGCGATGAAAGCCGCATCGGACAACGCAGCCACCCTGATCGATGAGCTGACGCTCATCTACAACAAGAACCGCCAGGCCGGCATTACCAAGGAACTTTCCGAAATCGTCGGCGGCGCAGCCGCCGTCTGACCAGAGGACCGAACATGTCACAAGGGACGATCGTTCAAACCATCGGCGCGGTGATCGACATCGAATTCCCGCGCGAGGACATGCCGGGCATCTACGAGGCGCTCCTGCTCGAGGAGGGCACGGAAAACGCGCTGGTGGAAAAGGGTCTGACCTTCGAGGTCGAGCAGCAGCTCGGCGACGGCGTGGTGCGCTGCATCGCGCTCGGCTCCTCCGACGGCCTGCGCCGCGGCATGAAGGTGAAGGCGACCGGGGAGCCGATCTCGGTGCCGGTGGGCAAGGGCACCCTCGGGCGCATCATGGACGTGCTCGGGCGGCCGATCGACGGGGTCGGGCCGATCAAGTCGGACGAGCGTCGCTCGATTCACCAGATTGCGCCCAAGTTCGACGAGCTCTCGCCTTCGGCGGAGCTGCTCGAGACGGGCATCAAGGTGATCGACCTCATCTGCCCGTTCGCCAAGGGCGGCAAGATCGGGCTTTTCGGCGGCGCGGGCGTGGGCAAGACGATCAACATGCTCGAGCTCATCAACAACATCGCCACCCAGCACTCGGGCCTGTCGGTGTTCGCCGGCGTCGGCGAGCGCACGCGCGAGGGCAACGACTTCTACCACGAGATGATCGGAGCGGGCGTGGTCAAGCTCGACAACCTGGAGGAGTCCAAGGTGGCGATGGTGTTCGGGCAGATGAACGAGCCACCGGGCAACCGCCTGCGCGTCGGGCTGAGCGGCCTCACCATGGCGGAGCACTTCCGCGACGAAGGGCGCGACATCCTGTTCTTCGTCGACAACATCTATCGTTTCACGCTGGCGGGCGTAGAGGTCTCGGCGCTGCTCGGGCGCATGCCCTCCGCGGTCGGCTACCAGCCGACGCTGGCCGAGGAGATGGGCCGGCTGCAGGAGCGCATCACCTCGACCAAGACCGGCTCGATCACCTCGGTGCAGGCGATCTACGTGCCGGCCGACGACCTTACCGATCCCTCGCCCGCGACGACCTTCGGTCACCTCGACGCGACCGTGGTGCTCTCGCGCGACATCGCCTCGCTCGGCATCTATCCGGCGGTGGATCCGCTCGACTCGACTTCGCGGCAGGTCGATCCCAACGTCATCGGCGAGGACCACTACAACACCACGCGCGCCGTGCAGGCGACGCTGCAGCGCTACAAGGAGCTGCGCGACATCATCGCCATCCTCGGCATGGACGAGCTCTCGCCGGAGGACAAGCTCGCGGTGGCGCGCGCGCGCAAGATCCAGCGCTTCCTCTCGCAACCGTTCACCGTGGCGCAGAACTTCACCGGCACGCCAGGCAAGTACGTCACGCTCAAGGACACCATCAAGGGCTTCAAGATGATCGTCAACGGCGAGTGCGACGCGCTGCCCGAGCAGGCGTTCTACATGGTGGGGCCGATCGAGGAAGCCTTCGAGAAAGCGAAAACATTGCAGTGATGGCTGCCCCGACTATCCATGTCGATGTAGTCAGCGCCGAAGAGTCGATCTTCTCCGGCGAAGCCGAGTTCGTCGTGCTTCCTGGCGAAGCCGGCGAGCTCGGCATCTATCCGCGGCACACGCCGCTCATCACGCGCATCAAGCCCGGCGCAGTGCGCATTACTCCGGCGGGCGGCGGCGAGGAGCAGCTGATCTTCGTCGCCGGCGGCATCCTGGAAGTGCAGCCCAAGGTCATCACCGTGCTCGCCGACACCGCGATCCGCGGCGCCGACCTCGACGAGGCCAAGGCGAACGAAGCGTTGAAACGCGCGGAAGAAGCGCGGCGCGCGGCGCGCGACAAGCAGGAGGTCGCGGCAGTGGAGAGCGAGGTGGCGATGCTCGCCGCGCAGCTTGCCGCAATTCGCAGGCTGAGGAAAAAGTAGCGCCTTCAGATCAACTCAGGAACGCGACTAAAACGTAGCGCTGGCTACCGCCGGCGCGCCAAGCATCGAACGGATAGCAGGTCACAAGCGTGAGCCGCGCCGGCCCTTCCTGCTTGGTTACCCATACTTCGCGCCGGTCCAGCACTTCCATCGCACTGACCCGGTAGGTCACGCGCCGGCCATCGGCGCGCTCGGCGATCAGCATGTCGCCCGGCTTGAGCTTGGCGAGGAACGCGAGGTGGGTGTCCCGGTGCCCGCCGATCACGCTGTTTCCCGCTTCGCCCGGGAGCGGCGTGCCGGAAACATGCCCGGGGCCGAAAGCCATGGCTGTGCCGTCTGCGCCGGCCAGCACGTAGCGCTCGATGCCGAGGCGCGGCACAGTCAGCCGGGCGACGGGCCAGGTATCGGCCCACGGCCAGGGCTTTGCCTGGCGCTCGCCGCTCAGGGTCCGTGCCCAGGCGTGCGCGATGAGACTCTGCGCCAGCCACGCCTTGGCTTGAATCCATGCTGCACGCCCCAGCTGCCACGCGCCTAGCGCAACGAGAAGCGTGATGAACACCATCCACAGCCAGGATGACCGGCGCGGCTCGGGAAGAGGGGTCCAGGCGCACTCCACGCCGAGCGCGATTTCGTGCTCCCGGTTCATCGGAACTGCCCCGCATACGCGGGCATAGCGAGCACCAAGGCGATTCCAGCGAGCACCATGCCGGCCGCGACGGCGAGCCCGGCGGCCAATCCCAGAAACCGCAGCAAGTGTTTCATGCGTGCCTCCCGTTCGGTGTTCTGGGAGGCATTGGGGACTCAGAACTGGCGCGGCGCGCGGCGCGGCGATGGCAACGCGCCGAGCAATTCTGGCAAAGCGATGGCAGGCGCTTGGATGCGCTCCCGATGGGCTATATTCGCCCGCGATGTCGCGCCGCATTGCCATCGTCGAGGACGACCCCACCATTCGGGCCAATTACGCTGAAGCGCTGCGCAAGCACGGCTTCGAGGTGGCGGCGTACGCCGCCCGCGCCGAAGCGCTCGCGGCGATGAGCGCGCGGCTGCCCGACCTCGCGCTGATCGACATCGGGCTCGGCGCCGAGATCGACGGCGGCTTCACGCTGTGCCGCGAGCTGCGCGCCAGGTCGGCCGCGCTGCCGATCATCTTCCTCACCGCGCGCGACAGCGACTTCGACATCGTCGCGGGCCTGCGCCTGGGCGCCGACGACTATCTGACCAAGGACGTGAGCCTGCCGCATCTGCTGGCGCGCATCGCGGCGCTGTTCCGGCGCGCGGAGCTTGCCGCGCAGCCGCAGGCCGCGGAAGAGCGGTTGGAGCGCGGCGCGCTGCAGCTCGACCTGAAGCGCTTCAGCGTCACATGGCGCGGCACCGCCGTAGCGCTCACGCTCACGGAATTCTGGATGGTGCACGCGCTCTGCAAGTTTCCGGAGCACGTGAAAAGCCGCGAGCAGCTGATGCGCGAAGCGAACCTGGTGGTCGACGAAGGCACCATCACCTCGCACGTCAAGCGCATCCGCAGGAAATTCCTCGCCGCCGATCCGCGCTTCGACGCGATCGACACCGTCTATGGCATGGGTTACCGGTGGAAGGCCTGAAGAGAGTGCGGTTCAGCCTGCGCGCAAAGCTGGCGCTGACGGCGCTGGTGCTGCTTGCGCTCCCCTGGGCCGGCACGCTTTACGTCAACGAAGTCGAGCGCTTTCTCCTCGAAGGCCAGGAGCAATCGCTGCTCGCGACGGCGCGCACCGTCGCCACGGTGTTGCACGAGCGTCCCCAGCTGCTTGCCAGCGCCACCGGACACGACGACGAGGTCGACGCCATCCTTCTGGGCTTGCAGCGGGCTTCGTCGCGCGTCTGGGTGGTCGATCGCAGCTACCAGGTGGTCGCGCTCGCCGGCAGGTTGAAACGGTCCGCCGAGGCGGCGGCCGAGGCGCCATGGTGGCAGCCCTTCGTCGGCTGGTTTATCGAGCGTCCGACCGAGGACTTCACCGAATCGCTGCCCGAGAACGTGCTCGCTACCGGCCGCGACATCGCCGCCGCGATGCAGGGCACGCCCGCGACCCTGGTGCGCCGCACGCAGGACGGCCGCGCCGTGGTCATGTCCGCGGCGCACCCGATCTGGAGCGGCGACGAGGTGGTCGGCGCGGTGGTGGTGGAGGAAACTACCAATCCCATCGTTTCGCTGAAGACGGCGGCGCTCGAGCGGCTGCTGCTTCTGACCCTCGCGGTCTTCGCCGGCGCAGCGGTCCTGCTGATCGCTTTCGCGTCGCGGCTGTCGCTGCGCATCCGGCGGCTGCGCGACGAGGCCGAATCGGCGATCGACGCGCGCGGCCGCATCACGCGTCTCGCCGCGGGCTCCGGCGCGTCCGATGAAATCGGCGACCTGTCGCGCAGTTTCTCGGCGGTGCTCGCGCGGCTGGCGCAGCATCACGCCTACCTGGAAAGCATGGCGGGCCGGCTCTCGCACGAGCTGCGTACGCCGATCGCGGTGGTGCGCTCCTCGCTCGAGAACCTGAAGCTCGCTCCCGAGGGCAGCGAAGCGCGGCGCTACATCGAGCGCGCCGAAGAGGGGCTGTCCAGGCTCAACCGCATCCTGGAGCGCATGATGGAGGCGTCGCGCCTCGAGCAAAGCCTCAGCAGCGCCGAGCGCGAGCGCTACGATCTGGTCGGCGTGGTGCGCGGCTGCGTCGAGGGCTATCGCGTCGCCTACCCGCGCATCGCCTTCGCCGTAGAGCTGCCCCGGCAATCCCTGCAGGTCGAGGGCTCGCCCGACCTGGCCGCACAGCTTCTCGACAAGCTGGTTGAGAACGCTGTGGACTTCTGCCGCGGCGCCGAGCCGGTGCGCATCGAACTGACGGAAGCGGGCGGGGCGGCGGTGCTGAGCGTAGTGAACAAGGGCCGTCCATTGCCGGCGGAGTTCCGCGCGCGGCTTTTCGAGTCGATGATCTCGGTGCGCGAGGGCCCGCAGACGGCTGCTCCTCACCTTGGCATTGGCCTTTACGTGGCGCGCCTGATCGCCGAATACCACGGCGGCAGCACCGATGCGGCGAACCTGCCCGCCGGCGACGGCGTCGCGGTCACGGTACGCATACCGCTCGCGTGGAAATGAACTATGACCTGCTGGTCATCGGCGGCGGCATCAATGGCGCCGGCATCGCCCGCGATGCTGCCGGCCGCGGGCTCTCGGTGCTGCTGGTCGAACGCGGCGATCTGGCGGCGGCGACCTCGTCGGCGTCCTCGAAGCTGATCCATGGCGGGCTGCGCTATCTCGAGCAGTTCGAGTTCCGCCTGGTCGCCGAGGCGCTCGCCGAGCGCGAGATCCTGCTGCGCATTGCCGGGCACCTGGCCTGGCCGGCGCGCTTCGTCATGCCGCATCTGCCCGGGCTGCGGCCGCGCTGGGCGATCCGGCTGGGGCTGTTTTTGTACGATCACCTGGCCCGGCGCTCGCTCCTGCCGGGATCGCACGCGGTACGGCTCGACACGCCGCCGTACTGCTCCGGTCTGAACAGCCAGCTCAGGCACGGCTTCGTCTACTCCGACTGCCGCGTCGACGACGCGCGCCTGGTGGTTGCGAACGCCGTGGACGCTGCCGAGCGCGGCGCGCGCATCCTGGTAGGCACCGAATGCCTCTTGGCGCGGCGCGATGGCGCGCTATGGCACGCGGCGCTCTCCGGAGGGGTCGAAGTCCGGGCGCGCGCGATCGTCAACGCGGCCGGCCCATGGGTCAAGGACGTGCTGAACCAGCGCCTCGGCCAACCCAGCCGCGACGCAGTCCGGCTCGTCAAGGGCAGCCATATCGTGCTGCCGCGGCTTTACGATGGCGAGCACGCCTTTATCCTGCAAAACGACGACCGGCGGGTGGTGTTCATGATCCCCTGGGAAGGGCGCTTCACACTGGTGGGAACCACCGATATCCCCGTCGCCACGCCGGACCAGGCTGAAGCGACGCAGGACGAGGTCGACTATCTGTGCCGCGCGGTGAGCCGTTATCTCGAGAAGCCGGTCGGGCCACGCGCGGTGCTTTGGCGTTACGCCGGCGTGCGGCCGCTCTACGACGATGGATCAAGCGATCCTTCCGCCGTCACGCGCGACTACACCCTGCGCCTGGATGCGGCGGCCGACGAGGCGCCGGTGCTGTCGGTGTTCGGCGGCAAGATCACCACTTACCGCAGGCTCGCCGAGCACGCGCTGGAGAAGCTTGCGCCGTATTTTCCGCGCCTGCCTGGCGCCTGGACCGGGCAGACTGCGCTTCCGGGGAGCGACTTCAAGGACCGCGAAGAGGCGCGAAAGGAGCTCCTTGCCCGGCATCGCGATCTGCCGCCGGAAGTTCTGCAAGGCGTTTTCCGGCGTCACGGCACGCGCGCCCTCCAGGTGCTGGGCGACGGGCAGCTCGGAGAGCATTTTGGCGCCGGCCTGACCGAGCGCGAGCTGCGCTATTTCATCGAGCGCGAATGGGCGCGCGGCGCGCAGGACGTGCTTTGGCGGCGCACGAAGGCCGGCCTGCACCTCGATCAACGCGCGCGCGAGCGCGTCGAGGCCGCGTTCAGCCGATGAAGCCGCTTGCCGAGCTCGACGCGCGAGGCGTGAAAGCGCTGCTCTTCGATATCGACGACACCCTGACCACCGAAGGCAAGCTCACTGCCCAGGCGTACGACGCCCTCGAGCGATTGCGGCGCGCCGGCAAGATCACGGTGCCGGTGACCGGCCGGCCGGCGGGCTGGTGTGACCACATCGCGCGCATGTGGCCGGTCGACGCCGTAGTCGGGGAGAACGGCGCCTTCTACTTTTTCTACGCCGGCGGGCGGCTGCAAAGGCGCTTCCAGGACGATGCCGAGACGCGGCGCAAAAAACGCGCCCGCCTGGACGCCATCGCGCACCGCATCCTCGCCGCCGTTCCGGGCTGCGCGCTCGCTGCGGACCAGAACTACCGCGAGACCGACCTCGCCATCGACTACTGCGAGGACATTCCGCCGCTGCCGCTCGAGGCGGCGGAGCGCATCGCGTCGCTGATGCGCGCGGCGGGCCTCAACGCGAAGATCAGCTCGATTCACGTCAACGGCTGGTTCGGCGAGTACGACAAGCTGGCGATGAGCCGGGTGCTTTTCAGCGAACGCTTTGGAATGGATCTCGCCGAGTCCAGGCGAGAAATCGTATTCGCGGGCGACTCGCCGAACGACGCGCCGCTGTTCGCCTGCTTCAGCCATTCGGTCGGCGTGGCCAACGTGCGGCGTTTCGAGGATCTGCTCGCGGATAAACCGAAGTACGTTACGCGCGCCGCCGCGGGAGCGGGTTTTGCCGAGCTCGCCGAACACCTGCTGCAGGAACGCCGGTGAACTACCCGGGTTAAACTGCAGCCCTCTCCATCTCCCGAAGGCTGCTTGCATGGCAGGCCCGCTGTCGCACATCCGCGTCCTGGACCTGTCGCGCGTGCTGGCGGGCCCCTGGGCCGGCCAGAATCTGGCCGATCTCGGGGCCGAGGTCATCAAGGTGGAGCGGCCGAAGAGCGGCGACGACGCGCGCGCTTTCGGGCCGCCTTGGGTCAAGGACCGCGACGGTCGCGAGACTCGCGACTCCGCCTATTTCACCTCGGCGAATCGCGGCAAGAAGTCGATCACGGTGAACATCGCGGTCCCCGAGGGGCAGGCGCTGATCCGCGCGCTCGCGGCCAGCTTCGATATCCTGATCGAGAACTACAAGTACGGCGATCTCGCCCGCTACGGCCTGGGCTACGACGCCCTGCGGAAGACCAACCCGGGGCTCATCTACTGCTCGCTCACCGGCTTCGGCCAGAGCGGCCCCTGGCGCGAGCGGCCGGGCTACGACTTCATGATCCAGGGCATGGGCGGGATGATGAGCGTCACCGGAGAGCCCGACGGCGCGCCGGGCGGCGGCCCGCAGCGCGCCGGCGTCCCGATCGCCGACATCATCACCGGGATGTACGCCTCGATCGCCATCTGCGCGGCGCTGGCGCATCGCGCGCAATCGGGCCTCGGGCAGCATCTCGATCTCGCGCTGCTCGACTCGCAGATCGCGCTCCTTGCCTACCAGAATACCAACTACTTCGCCACGGGCGTGCCGCCGCAGCGCATCGGCAACCTGCACCCGAATATCGTCCCCTACCAGCCGTTCCGCTCGAGCGACGGGCAGGTGATCCTGGCCTGCGGAAACGACAACCTGTATCGCAAATTCTGCGCGGCCGCCGGATGCCCGGCGCTGGCGGAGGATCCGCGCTTCGCCAGCAACGGCAAGCGCGTCGAAAATCGCGCTGAGCTTACCCGGTTGCTGGAGCAGGTTTTTATCCGGCGCAGCACCCGGGAGTGGGTGGAGCTGCTGGAAGCGGCCGGCGTTCCGAACGGCCCGATCAACAATGTGGCGCAGGTATTCGAGGAGCCGCAGGTCAGGGCCCGCGGCATCCGGATCGAGCTGGACCATTCGGCCGCAGGCAAGCTGCCGGGCGTCGCGAGCCCCATGCGCTTCTCGGAGACGCGGATCGAGTATCGGCTCGCGCCGCCCTTGCTCGGCGAGCACACCGATGAAGTGCTGCGCGGCCTCCTCGGCAAGAGCGATGCCGAGATTGCGCGGCTGCGCGCCGCGGGCGTCATCTAAGCGGCTAGCGGCCCTTGAATTGCGGCTTGCGCTTGGCAAGGAAGGCAGCCACGCCCTCCCGGAAGTCCTCGGTGTCGAAGCAGGCGTAGCTCTCGTCGTATTCCGCTTCCGAAAGCGGCCGCGCATCGGCGAGCCGGCGCACGAACTTCTTGTGCCAGCGCGCAGCAAGCGGCGCGCCGTCGGCGATACGTCGCGCGGTCGCATAGGCTTCTTCAACCACCTTGTCATCGGCGACGACGCGGTTCACCAGGCCCTTCTCGCAGGCTTCGCGCGCCCCCCAGATGCGCCCCTCGAGGAGAATCTCGAGCGCGGCTGCGCGGCCGACGACGTTCATCATTCCCTGCAGCTCGTCGTAGGCCTCCACCAGCCCGAGGTTCTTGACCGGAACGCCGAAGCGCGCCGACTCGTTGCAGATCCTCAGGTCGCATTGCGACGCGACCAGCAATCCGCCGCCGACGCAGGCGCCCTGGATGAGTGCGACGACCGGGTGACGGCAGGCGGCGAAGGCATGCATCGCCGCTGCAATGCGCCGCCCGTATTCCTTGGCCTGCCTCGAATTCGCGCGCTCGGTGGCGAAGGCGGCAATGTCGGCACCGGCCGCGAAAGCCTTTTCGCCCGCGCCGCGCACGACGACACAGCGCAGCGATGCATCATTTTCGAGTTCTTTTGCCAGTAACCCTAGCCGCTCCCACATCGCGAGATCGAGCGCGTTCATGCGTCCCGGGTTGGAAAGCGTCACCGTGGCGATGTCGCCATCGCGCGCGAGCAGGACTTCGCCGCTCATTTGGTACCTAACCTGGCGTCCCGCCGAATGGCGTTCCGCATCTGGGCCATCGCGCCGGAAATCAGCGGCCAGAACAGCAGCACCAGCGCCAGCGTGGTGATCGAGCCCACAAGAGCGTTCGACCAGAACACGCGCAAGTCGCCCCCTGCCCCGATCATGGACAGCCGGAAGGCGTCCTCGGCGCGGTTCCCGAGCACCAGCGCCAGCGTGAACGGAGCGAGCGGAATGCCGATCTTCTTGAATGCATAGCCGACCACCCCGAAGACGAGCATCAGCCAGATGTCGAACATGGCATTCTGGATTGCGTAGGCACCAATCGCGCAGGACACGACGATCATGGGCGCGATCGCCGAGAACGGTACTCGCAGCACGGCGGCGAAGAGCGGCACGGTGGTGAGTACTAGGATGAGGCCGACGACGTTCCCCAGATACATCGACGCGATCAGGCCCCAGACAAAGCCCTTGTGCTCGACGAACAGCAGCGGGCCGGGGTTTAGCCCCCACACCATCAGGCCGCCAAGCAGGATTGCCGCCGTGCCCGAGCCGGGGATGCCGAGCGCGAGCATCGGCAGCAGCGCCGAGGTGCCGGAAGCATGCGCCGCGGTCTCCGGGGCAAATACGCCCTCGATGCGGCCCTTTCCGAACGAATCCTTATCCCTGGCGAAGCGCTTGGCGAGGTTGTAGCCCATGAAGGAGGCCGCGATCGCCCCGCCCGGCGTGATGCCGAGCCAGCATCCTATCGCTGAGGAGCGCAGCAGAGTCGCCCAGTAGCGCGGCAGCTCCTTCCAGACTTTCAGCACCACGCGCGGGCTGATGCTGGCGGCATGGCCGCGCAGCGCCAGCCGCTCCTCCATCGTCAGCAGGATCTCGCTGATCCCGAACAGGCCGATGACCGCGACCAGGAAGTTGATGCCGCGCAGGAGCTCGTTCGACCCGAAGGTCATGCGCAGCTGGCCGGAGACAGTGTCCATGCCGACCCCGGCGAGCAGCAGGCCGAGCGTCATGGAGATGATGGTCTTGTGCTTCTCCTCTCGCCCGAGCCCGACGAACGAGCAGAAGGTCAGTAAGTAGACCGCGAAGAACTCGGGCGGTCCGAAGCGCAACGCGAAGGAGGCGATTCCCGGCGCGAGGAACGTGATCAGCAGCACCGCGACCAGCGAGCCGATGAACGACGAGGTGAAGGCCGCGGTCAGCGCTTCCGCCGCCTTGCCCTGCTGCGCCATCGGATAGCCGTCGAACGTAGTGGCCACTGACCAGGCTTCGCCGGGGATGTTGAACAGGATTGAGGTGATCGCGCCGCCGAAAAGCGCGCCCCAGTAGATGCAGGAGAGCATCACGATGGCCGAGGTCGGGTCCATCGTGAAGGTGAGCGGCAGCAGGATGGCGACGCCGTTCGGCCCGCCGAGCCCCGGCAGCACGCCGACGAAAATGCCGAGCACCAGGCCGACCATCATCAGCGCGAGCGTCTTCCAGGTCAGCAGGACGCTGAAGCCGTAGATCAGAAGGCCGAAAGCCTCCATCGCGCTGCGCCTAGTGGCCGAACAGGGCCTCGAGCGGGCCCTTCGGCATGATGACGTCGAACGCGATCTCGAAAGTCACGAACATGATGAGCGAGAACAGCAAGGCGGTGAGCACGGCCTTCCACGCCGCGATGCGCCCGACGAATGCCATGAAGCCTGCGACCAGAAGAAAGCTCGCCACGTAGAGCCCGAGCCACTGCGTCACCACGCAGAACAGCAGCGTCGGGACGAAGACCTGCGTCACGCGGCGAAGCTGTGCGCGCGTGACGAAGGTTTCGCTCGCTTGCTTGCGTGCCAGGAATTCCTTGCCGATGCCAAAGAGGCAGGCAGCGGCCAGGATCACCGAGAGATAGAAAGGAAAGTAGCCCGCCTGCGGGCCGGTCGAATCCCAGGACATTCCGGTGCGCCAGTTGTCGAACCCCAGCAACGCGGCGAGCGCCAGCAGCAACAGCGCGGCGACGACCTCGACAGTACGGGTGCTGGTCACCGCCGGCGAGTCGCGCGCCGGCGGGTCAGGGTCCTCGACGACGATTTCGACTTCGGGTTTCGACACTCAGTTGGCGACGAAGCCGGCTTCGGTCATCAGGTTCCTGTTGAGCGCGTCGTCCTCCTCTAGGAACTTAAGCATGTCCTTGCCGGCGAGGAAGACCGGCTTCAGCGCCTGCTTCTCCATGTACTCCTTGTATTCCGAGGTCCGCGTCAGCTTGCTGAACAGATCGACATAGAAAGCGGTCTGCTCGGGCGTCACCTTGCCGGGCAGGAACATGGCGCGCAGCATCAGGTACTGCACGTCGACGCCCTGATCCTTGCAGGTCGGGATGTCATTCCATGACATGCTGTCGGTGACTTTGGTCCTGTACTGCATGCGCTCCTTGTCGAACACGCAGAGCGGGCGCACCTGGCCGGCGCGCCAGACTTCGAGATTCTCCGACGGATTGTTGACGTTCGATTGAGTATGGTTGCCGACGAGCTGGGTTGCCGCCTCGCCGCCCGACTTGTACGGCAGGTAGGCGAACTTGGCGCCGGTCTTCTTCTCCAGGAAGACGGTGAGGACGTGATCCTCGCGCTTAGAGCCGGTGCCGCCCATCTTGAAGGGCGGGTTCGCCGTCTTGGCGGCGTCGGCGAACTCCTTCACCGTCTTGTAGGGGAGCTGCGCGTTCGTCCACAGGACGAATTGGTCGAGCGCGATGACGGAAACCGGCGTCAGCTCGCGCCAGTTGAACGGGATCTTGGCCGACAGGGGCAGCATGTAGATGAGCGAATAGGCGATCAGCGTCCTGTGAGGGTCGCCGGCGCTGCTCTTCATGTACATCAGCGCCTCCGCGCCCGAGGCGCCGCCCTTGAGCGAGACGACCATCGGCTGCTTCATCAGGTTGTTCTTCTGGATGGCGGCCTGCATCATCCTCGCCATCTGGTCTGATGCCCCGCCGGCGCCGGCGGCAACCACGATCTCTACCGGTTTGCTCGGCTCCCATGCGAACGCCGGAGCCGTGGTCAGCGCGAGCGCGGCAAGCGCGCTCGCAAGGAAGCCAATTTGTCTGCTCATATCATTTCTCCCTTTGATTTCCCACCGCTTGCTTAAGCGGCTCGGCGCGCCGGTGCCTTGGCGCAGTCCGAAAGATATTCCATCGCCGCGCGAACCCCTTCCCGCTTTACCGGAACCCTGGCAAGCGTCAGGCCCATTTCCACGCCGGCCAGCGTGCCCATCAGGGCGAGGTCGTTGAAGTCGCCGAGATGCCCGATGCGGAACACCTTGCTCGCGAGCTTGCCCAGGCCGGTGCCGAGCGACATGTCGAAGGCCTCGAGAATGATCTTGCGCACGTGGTCCGCGTCGTGGCCGGCGGGTACCAGCACTGCCGTGAGCGAAGCGGAGTACTCGCGCGGATCGAGCGCAAGCACTTCCAGGCCCCAGGCGCGCACCGCGCGGCGCGTCGCCTCCGCATGGCGCTGGTGGCGCGCGAAGACCGCATCGAGGCCCTCTTCATCGAGCAGCATGGTGAGCGATTCGCGCAGGCCGTAGAGCAGGTTGGTCGCCGGCGTATAGGGGAAATAGCCGGTCTTGCCGTTGGCGATCATTTCGTCCCAGGCCCAGTAGCTGCGCGGCAGGCGTGCGGATCTGGAGGCGGCCAGCGCCTTGGGCGAGATGCAGTTGAACGACAGCCCCGGCGGCAGCATCAGCCCCTTCTGCGAGCCGGCTACCGTGACATCGACGTCCCACTCGTCATGCCGGTAGTCGATCGAAGCGAGCGACGAAATGGTGTCGACCATGTAGAGGGCCGGATGGCCGGCGGCATCGATGGCGCGGCGCACGTCGCCGATGCGGGATGTAACCCCGGTCGAGGTTTCGTTGTGCACCACGCATACCGCCTTGACGCGCTTCCCGGGGTCGGCGCGCAGGCGCTTCTCGATCGCATCAGGATCGGCGCCGTGGCGCCAGTCGGTCGGCAGGAATTCGACCTCCAGGCCGAGCTTCGCCGCCATCTTCTGCCACAGGGTGGCGAAGTGGCCCGTTTCGGCCATCAACACGCGATCGCCGGGAGACAGGCTGTTCACCAGGGCGGCTTCCCACGCGCCGGTGCCGGAGGCGGGGTAGATCACTACTTCGCCCTTGGTGCTCTTGAAAATGCGCTTCATCCCCGAGAGCACGCCCTTGCCGAGATCGGCGAACTCAGGACCGCGATGGTCCATCGTCGGGAAGTCGATTGCGCGTAAAACGCGATCCGGAACGTTGGTCGGACCAGGGATCTGGAGGAAGTGACGGCCGGCGGTTCGGGGCATGCGGTATTCTACCTTTGGCCCCATGAACGCCCCCTCCATCCCCCTGCGCCTCGTCAAGCCGGGCGCCGCCGATTCGTCGCTCGCGGCCCGCCTGCGCAAGGAGATCGAGGGCGAAGTGATGTTCGACGCAGCGAGCCGCGGGCGCTACTCGACCGACGCATCGATCTATCAGGTCGAGCCCCTGGGAGTGGTCGTGCCGCGTACCGAGGAGGCGGCGCGGACCGCGCTGGCCATTGCCCTCGAAGCCGGCGTGCCGGTGCTGCCGCGCGGCGCGGGGACGTCGCAATGCGGCCAGGCCGTCGGTGAGGCACTGGTCATCGACCACACGAAATACCTGAACCAGATCCTGGAGGTGAACACCGACGCGGCAGCCGCCGTCGTCCAGCCCGGGGTGGTCCTCGACGCGTTGAATGCCGTTCTGCGGCCGCAACAGCTGTGGTTCCCGGTCGACGTTTCGACGAGCGCCCAGGCGACGATCGGCGGCATGGCGGGCAACAACTCCTGCGGCTCGCGCTCGATCGCCTACGGCAACATGGTGCATAACGTGCTCGCCATCGACGCCGTGACGCCGGCGGGCGAGCGCTGGCGCTTCGGGCCAATGAGCGAGATCGCCGGTTCGCCTGCCTACCAGGATTTTGTGAAACGGCTAAAAGCCCTTTACGCCCGCGAAAAGGACGAGATCGAAGCGCGGTTCCCGAAGCTGCTGCGCAAGGTCGCGGGATACAACCTGGATCATCTCGGTCCGCCGCACGCGAATGCCGCGCACCTGCTGGTCGGCTCGGAAGGCACCCTCGCGTATTCCGAGCGCCTGCATCTCAAGCTCTCGTCGATCCCGCCGGCGCGCACTCTCGGGGTCTGCCACTTCCAGAAGTTCTACACCGCCATGGACATGACGCGGCACATCGTGCCGCTAGGTCCCTCGGCAGTAGAGCTCGTGGACCGCACGATGATCGGCCTGGCGCGCGACATCCCGGCCTTCAGGAAGACCGTGGATGCGCTCATCAAGGGCGACCCGGAGGCGATCCTGCTGGTCGAGTTTTCCGGCGAGGACGCCGCCGTGCAGCTTTCCAGATTGAAGCAGCTGACCCGGCTGATGGGCGATCTCGGTTTACCCGGCAGCGTGGTGGAGATCGCGGACGCACTGCAGCAAAAGGCGCTGTGGGAGGTCCGCAAGGCCGGGCTGAACATCATGATGTCGATGAAGGGCGACGGCAAGCCGGTGTCTTTCATCGAGGACTGCGCCGTGCCGCTCGAGCACCTCGCGGAGTACACCGAGCGCCTGACGCGCGTGTTCGAGAAGCACGGCACGCGCGGCACCTGGTATGCGCACGCCTCGGTCGGCACCCTGCACGTGCGGCCGGTGCTCGACATGCGGCGCGACGGCGCCGAGAAAATGCGCGCCATCGCCGAGGAGGCGTGCGCCATGGTGAAGGAGTTCAAGGGCGCGTACTCGGGCGAGCATGGCGATGGCCTGGTGCGCTCGGAGTGGATCGCGCCGTTCTTCGGCCCGCGCCTCACAGCGTGCCTGGGCGAGATCAAGACCTGGCTCGACCCGCGCGGCCTGATGAACCCGGGAAAGATCGTCAGCCCCTCTCGCATGGACGACAAGTCGCTGTTTCGCTTCAAGCCGGGCTACCGGACGGACGTACCGCCCACGGCCCTCGACTGGAGCGAGTGGGGCGGGTACGACAAAGCGGTGGAGATGTGCAACAACAACGGGCATTGCCGCAAGTTCGACGCCGGCACCATGTGCCCGTCATTTCGCGTCACGGGAGACGAGATGCATCTGACGCGCGGCCGTGCCAACACGCTTCGCCTGGCGCTTTCGGGTCAACTGGGCGATGAGGGGGAAGCAGCGGTCAAAAGCGCGCTCGATCTGTGCGTCTCGTGCAAGGGCTGCAAGCGCGAGTGCCCGACCGGCGTCGATATGGCGCGCATGAAGATCGAGTTTCTGGCCGGCTATCGCCGCCGCCACGGCCTGACGACGCGCGAGCGGATGGTCGCTTACTTGCCGCGCTATGCGCCCTGGGCGGGGCGCATGGCGCCGCTTGCCAATTCTGCGTCCGCGCTTCTGAAATCGGCGCTCGGCTTCGCGGCAAAGCGCGCGCTGCCGAAGTGGCGCAGGGATTACTTCGCCGATCGCACCCGGCCAGACAGAGGGGGAGGCCGCGAGGTCGCCATCTTCGTCGACACGTTCAACCGCTGGTTCGAGCCGCACAATGTGCGCGCCGCGATTCGAGTGCTGCAGGCCGCCGGGTATCGCGTGCACGCGGCGCAGCCCCTGACGCCCGGCCGTCCCCTGTGCTGCGGGCGGACGTTCCTCTCGGCCGGGCTGGTCGAGCAAGCCAAGGCAGAGGCGCGTCGCACGCTGCAGGCGCTCAAACCCTGGGTCGACCGCGGCGCGGCGGTCATCGGGCTCGAGCCCGCGTGCCTGCTCAGCTTCCGCGACGAGTTCTGCGCCATGCTTCCGGGCAGCGAAGTCCTCGCACGCCATTCGTTTCTGTTCGAGGAATTCATCGCCCGCGAGCTCGACGCGGGCCGTTTCTCTGCCAGCTTCACGCCGCTGGCGAAAAAGGCGCTGCTGCACGGCCATTGCCATCAGAAAGCGTTCGACGCCATGCCCGCGGTGATGCGGGTGCTGAAGCTGATCCCGGAGCTGAGGATCGAGGCGGTCGAATCGAGCTGTTGCGGCATGGCAGGCAGCTTCGGCTACGAGGCCGAGCACTACGCGGTCTCGATGAAGATGGCCGAGCTGAGCCTTCTGCCCGCAGTGAGAAATTCGAAAGATGCCCTGGTGGTCGCCGACGGCACGAGCTGCAGGCACCAGATCGCGGACGGTGCCGGTCGTGAAGCCTGGCACGTTGCGCGCGTGCTGGAACAGGCTCTGTAGGAGATCAGCTCGTCTCGGCCGCGCTGCGCGCGAATAGCCACACCCCAAGGGCGATCATCGGCAGCGACAGCCACTGGCCCATCGTCATGCCGAACGCGAGATAGCCGAGAAAGCTGTCGGGCTCCCGGCCGAGCTCGGCGCTGAAGCGAAACACGCCGTAGCCGATGAGAAACAGCGCCGACACCTGGCCGCGCGGGCGCGGCCTGGCCGAGAACCACCAAAGCAGCACGAAGAGCGCGAGCCCCTCCAGCGCGAACTCGTAGAGCTGCGACGGGTGACGCGGCGCGTCGCCCGCGCCGCGAAACAGCATTCCCCACGGCAGGTCCGTGACGCGTCCGTAAAGCTCGCCATTGATGAAGTTCCCCAGCCTGCCTGCCGCGATGCCGAGCGGACAGAGCGGCGCGACGAAATCCATCAGCCGCAGGAAAGCCAGCTTGTGGCGGCGCGCCGCGAACGCCATGGCGAGGATCACGCCCAGCAGGCCGCCGTGGAAGGACATCCCGCCCTGCCACACCGCGAAGATCTCGAGCGGGTGCGCCAGGTAGTAGCCCGGCTTGTAGAACAGCACGTAGCCAAGCCGCCCGCCGAGGATCACGCCGAGAACCGCCATGAACAGCAAATCGTCGAACTGCTGCCGCGTCACCGGAGCCAGCCCTCTTGCGATTCGCCGCAGGCCCAGCCACCAGCCGGCGGCGAAGCCGACGAGGTACATGAGGCCGTACCAGCGCACGGCGAGCGGGCCGATGGAAATCGCCACCGGGTCGATATTGGGGTGGATCAGCATGGGCGGCCTCAGCGCGCGAGGCGTCGCGCCTGCGCCGCGAATTCGCGTCCTGCGGCGCCGAGCGCGCCGCGGCGCCAGGCAAGCCACAGGTCGAGCCGCGGATGCGGCTCGGCGATCTCGCGGTAGACCACCCCGCGCCGGCCGAGATTGGCGAGCGAGCCCGGCACGATCGCTATACCCAGCCCGCTCGACACCAGGCTTACTACGGTCTGCATCTGAATTGCCTCCTGGGCTATGTTGAGCGAAAAGCCCGCGCGCGCCGCAAGACCGGTCACGATATCGTACAGGCGGGGCGCGATCTCGCGCGGCACCATGACAAAGGCTTCGCCGGCAAGTGCGCTCACCCCAAGCCTACCGCGCCCGCCGGCGAGACGGTGGCGCGAAGGAAGCGCGGCCACGAAACGCTCGCGCTGCACGATCAGGTGCTCCAGCCCTGCGGCGCCGGAAACGGGCGGCAGGAGCAGGCCGAAATCCAGGTCGCCGGCTGCCAGCGCAGCCGCCTGCTCGGGCGAAAGCATCTCGCGCAGCGCGAGCGCAACGCCTGGCCGCGCTGCCTTGTAGGCCTTCAGCAGGCCGGGCAGCACGCCGTAGTCGGCAAGCGAGACGAAGCCGATCCGCAGCCGCCCACGCTCGCCGGCAGCCATGCCGTGGAGCTCCGCTACCGCGGTCTCGAGCTGTGCCGCGAGGCGGCGCGCCTCATCGAGAAAGCGCGCGCCCTCGGCGGTCAGCTCGACGCGCCGGCGGGTGCGCGCGAGCAGGGCGACGCCCAGCCGCTCCTCGAGCGCGCGGATGGCGCGTGACAGCGGCGGCTGCGAAATGTGCAGCGCCTCTGCGGCGCGGCCGAAGTGCAGGCGCTCGGCAACCGCGATGAAATACCGCAGCTGGCGCAGATCCGGAAGATTCATACCAATAAGGTATTACAGAACCACCGCGATTGTATTGGATATTGGACCGGCGGGAGCGCAGAATCCCCGCGCACAGGAGGAAATCATGACGTCCACGCCCCCCAACCGCCGCTCGAGGCTCATCACCCAGGGCGTCGCGCGCTCGCCGAACCGGGCGATGCTGCGCGCCGTCGGCTTCGCCGACGGCGACTTCGACAAGCCGATCGTCGGCGTAGCCAGCGGCTACTCGACCATGAATCCCTGCAACGCCGGCATCCAGCCGCTCGTCGATCGCGCCGTGGCCGCCCTGGAGCAGGCCGGCGTCAAGCCGCAGGTGTTTGGCTTTCCGACCGTCACCGACGGGGTTGGCATGGGCACCGAGGGGATGAAATATTCTCTGGTGTCGCGAGAAGTGATCGCCGACTCGATCGAGACCGCGGTGAACGGGCAGCTTATGGACGGGGTCCTGTGTGTCGGCGGCTGCGACAAGAACATGCCGGGCAGCATGATGGCGATGGCGCGCATCAATGTGCCGGGCATGTTTGTCTACGCCGGAACGATCAAGCCGGGCTTCTGGAAAGGCCAGAAGCTGACCATCGTCAGCCCGTTCGAGGCGGTAGGTGCGTTCACTGCCGGCAAGATGTCGCGGGAGGACTTGGAGGGCATCGAAAAGAACGCCTGTCCCAGCGTTGGCGCCTGCGGCGGCCAGTACACCGCGAATACCATGAGCTCGTCGTTCGAGGCTCTGGGCATGAGCCTGCTCGGATCCTCGCAAATGGCCTCGCCCGATCCGGAGAAGGCGGACTCGGCCGCGCTCTCCGCCAACGTGCTGGCCGAGGCGGTGAAGAACAATCTGTGCCCTCGCGACATCATCACGCGCAGGTCCATCGAGAACGCAATCGCCATCGTCATGGCGACGGGCGGCTCGACCAATGCGGTGCTGCACTATCTCGCCATCGCGAGCGCCGCGGGCGTGAGATGGACGATCGATGATTTCGAGCGCGTGCGCAAGAAGGTCCCGGTGCTCTGCGCGCTCAAGCCCTCCGGCCCGTATGTCGCCACCGACTTTCATGCGGCGGGCGGCGTCCCCCAGGTGCTGAAGATGCTGCTCGAAGCAGGCCTGGTGCACGGCGAGTGCGTCACCATCACCGGCAGAACGCTCGCACAGGAGTTGAAGGACATACCCAGCACGCCGCGCGCAGACCAGGACGTGATCCGTGCCCTCGACAAGCCGCTCTATCGCCAGGGCCATCTCGCGATCCTGAAAGGCAACCTCGCGCCCGAGGGCTGTGTCGCCAAGATCACCGGCCTGAAGAAGACCGCGATCACCGGGCCGGCGCGGGTGTTCGATTCCGAGAACGCGTGCATGAAGGCGATCCTTGCCAAGCGCATCAAGCCGGGCGACGTGGTGGTGATCCGCTACGAAGGCCCGAAGGGGGGTCCGGGGATGCAGGAAATGCTCGCACCGACCTCGGCGCTCATCGGCCAGGGGCTGGGCGAGTCGGTCGGCCTGATCACCGATGGCCGCTTCTCCGGCGGCACCTGGGGAATGGTGGTCGGGCACGTCGCGCCCGAAGCCTATGTCGGCGGCACCATCGCCCTGGTGCGCGAGGGCGATTCGATCACCATCGACGCCAAGAAGCGCCTGATCCATCTCGACGTCTCCGCGAAGGAGCTGGCTGCGCGCCGCAAGAAGTGGAAGCCGCCGCAACCCAGCCATAGCAAGGGGCTGCTCGCCAAATACCGCAAGCTTGTTTCCACCGCCTCGGAAGGCGCTGTTACCGACGCGAACGTCTGATTAGAAGCGCGATCCGGGCAGTTTCAGGAATTCGATCTCTTCGGGCGTGCTGGCGCGCCCGAGCGCCGCGTTGCGGTGAGGAAAGCGCCCGAAACGCTGGATGATGTCGCGGTGTCGCAGCGCGTAGCGAGCGGCGTCCTCGGTTTCCGGAAACGCCGCGAGCGGGGCGGTGAGCTCGCACGCCTTCAGCTGGTCCTCGAGCGACTCGCTGTGCTCGAAGGGCAGGTAGGCGAACATGCGCTCGACCGGCAGCATGTTGCGATCGTATCCCCGGGTAATCGCGTGGCGCGCAGCCTCCAGCGCCAGCGCGTCGGCGGCAAACGCGCGCGCCGAGCCGCGGAAAAGCTGGCGCGGGAACTGGTCGAGCGCGATGATGCGCGCGAGGCAATCGGCGCGGCTCTCCAGCCATTCGCGCCCGGCGCCGGCAGCGAGTTCTTCGTAGAGCGGAAGAAAGCGCTTGCTCACCTCGGCGTCGAAGGACGGGTCCTTCTCGAACCAGCGCTTGTGCCGTCTGCCGTATTCCTCGCCTGCGCCGAACCAGAAGCGCAACACGCCTGACGGAAGGTGGTCGTTCATTGTCCCGGATGTTAAGCTGGCATTCGCCTTCAACCACAGTCGGGAGACACCAGGATGAACAGGACTCGCCGGTTTATTGCCAGCTTGCTCGTGGTTTCGATGACCGGGCTCGGGCTGCCGCCGCCTTCGCACGCCGCCATCGTGGGGACGGATGCCGCGCTCGCGGCCGCGCAACGCGACCGCGTCGCGACCCTGCTCGGTCGCGCGGACGTGCGTGCGCAGCTCGAGGCGCACGGCGTGCGCCCGGCCGACGTCCAGGCGCGGGTCGCCGCGCTGACCGACGCAGAAGTGGCGCAGCTCGCGGGCCAGCTCGACCGCCTGCCCGCCGGCGGCGAAGGCATCATCGGCGCGCTCGTGATCGTGTTCCTCGTGCTCCTCATCACCGACCTGCTGGGCCTGACCAAGGTCTTTCCCTTCACCCGCCCGGTGCGCTGACCCAGCGGCACGGGTTTTGCCCCGCAACATGGCGAACCGTCTCGCGAGCCAGACTTCCCCATACCTCCAGCAGCACGCCGCGAACCCGGTGGACTGGTATCCATGGGGCCCCGAGGCGCTCGAGCGCGCGCGGCGCGAAGACAAGCCGATCCTGCTCTCGGTCGGCTACTCGGCCTGCCACTGGTGCCACGTCATGGCGCACGAGAGCTTCGAGGACCCGGCAGTGGCGGCGGTGATGAACCGGCTGTTCGTCAACGTCAAGGTGGACCGCGAAGAGCGACCGGACCTCGATCAGATCTACCAGAGCGCGCACCAGATGCTCGCCCAGCGCCCGGGCGGCTGGCCGCTCACCATGTTCCTGTCGCCCGACGGCACGCCGTTTTTCGGCGGCACTTACTTTCCCAGGGCAGCGCGCTTCGGGCTGCCGGGGTTTCCCGAGCTGTGCGAGCGCATCGCCGCGCTCTGGCGTGACAAGCAGCCGGACATCGCTCGCCAGAACAGCGAAGTGCAGAAGGCGCTCGCGCGCACGCTGCCGCGGCGCCCTTCGCGCCGCCCCGAGCTGTCGCGCGATTTGCTGCGCGCGGTGCTCGACAGCCTGCGCGCCAGTTTCGACCCCCGCTTCGGCGGCTTCGGCGCCGCGCCGAAATTTCCGCACCCTACCGATCTCGAGTTGTGCCTGCGCAAGGGCGAGACCGACATCGCGCACACCACGCTCAAGCGCATGTGCGAAGGCGGCATCTACGACCAGCTCGGGGGCGGCTTCAGCCGCTACAGCGTCGACGCGCAGTGGATGATTCCGCACTTCGAGAAGATGCTCTACGACAACGGGCCGCTCCTCTCGCTGCTCGCCGACGCCTGGCTGGTCACGGGCGAGCGGCTGTACGCGCGCTGCGCCGAGGAGACTGCCGGCTGGATCATGCGCGAGATGCAGTCGCCCGAGGGCGGTTACTACTCCTCGCTCGACGCCGACAGCGAGCACGAGGAGGGCAAGTTCTACGTCTGGAGCCGCGACGAAGCGCAAGCGGCGCTGACTGGCGAGGAGTACGCGGTGCTGTCGCCTCATTTCGGCCTGGACCAGCCGCCGAACTTCGAGAACCGGCACTGGCATCTGCATGTCGCGCGCCCCGTCGAGCCGGGCAAGGAAGGAATTCTCGAAAGGGCAAAGCAGAAGCTGTTCGCGGCGCGCGCGAAGCGCGTGCGCCCGGGGCGCGACGAGAAGGTGCTGGTGTCGTGGAACGCGCTGGCGATCCGCGGCATGGCGCACGCCGGACGCGTGCTCGGCCGCGAGCCGTGGATCGCCTCGGCGCGACGCGCGCTCGAGTTCATCCGCAGCCGCATGTGGCGCGACGGCAGGCTGCTCGCCACCAGCAAGGACGGGCACGCGCATCTTGCCGCCTACCTCGACGATTACGCGTACCTCATGGCGGCATTGATCGAGCTGCTGCAAGGCGAGTTCTCGCTGCAGGACCTGGAATTTGCCGAGCAGCTTGCCGAAGTCCTGCTCGCGCAGTTCGAGGACGCCGAAGGCGGCGGCTTTTTCTTCACCGCGCGCGACCACGAAGCGCTGATTCACCGTCCGAAGCCGGGCTACGACAACGCCACGCCCTCCGGCAATGCGGTCGCTGCCTGGGGGCTCGGCCGGCTGGCGGGGCTGACCGGCGAGCAGCGCTACGCTGCCGCCGCGGAGCGCACGCTCGAGCTGTTCTACCCGATGATGCGCGACTCCCCGGCGGGCTACGGCGCGATGACGATTGCGCTGGATGAGCACCTGCAGCCCCCCGGCGTCCTGGTGCTGCGCGGCAAGCCGGAACCGCTGGCAGGCTGGCAGGCCGAGCTGGCGCGCGAGTTCCTGCCGGACACCACCGTATTGGCGATTGCGGACAGCATGTCAGGCCTGCCCCCTGCCCTGGACAAGCCGGCCCGGCCGGAGCCGGTCAACGGCTGGCTGTGCCGGGGCGTTAATTGCCTGCTGCCCATCAGCGATCTTGTAGACTTGCGAAAGACACTCAGGGAGAAGCCATGAAACGTGCCGCATTCCTGCTTGGCGTCGCGACGCTGGTTGCCGCGCTGCCGGGGCGGGCGAACGAGGAGCTTGCCAGGAAGTATGGCTGCCTTGCCTGTCACACCTTGGACAAGAAGCTGGTCGGTCCCTCCTACAAGGAGGTTGCCGCCAAATACCGTGGCGACAAGGCGGCCGAAGCCAAGCTGACGGACAAAGTGAAAAAAGGCGGCCAGGGGGTGTGGGGGCAGGTTCCGATGCCGCCCAACTCCAGCGTTCCTGATGCCGACCTCAGGGCCCTGGTGAAGTGGATCCTTTCCCAGTAGGCTGACTGGCCGTTGCGCCGGCGCAACGGCGAGCTTGCTCGTAAATCCCCGTAGCAAGTAGAGTTCGCCCACGGCGATTCGGCCGTTCGCGGCCGATCCCAAACGAATAACTACCAACGAAAGGGAAAAACCATGGAGCTGCAAAGAAAGCTGCTAGCGACTGCGGTTGCTTCAGCCTGCGCGCTGCCGGCGGCGGCGCTGGCGCAGGTGCCGTCCTGGATCCAGATTTACGGCCGGGCCAACGTGAGCTATGAGCGCATCACGACCGAGAACAGCAGCAACACGGCGGCACTACCAGCCGGACAACCGAACCAGAGTAACTGGGACCTGGTCGACAACAGCTCTCGTATAGGCATTCGCGGCAATAAGGACCTGGGTGGCGGCCTGACGGGGCTGTTCCAGGTCGAGAGCCGGGTCCGGCTGGACAGCGGCGGCGATCTTCTGTCGACCCGCGACAGCTACGCCGGCCTGGCAGGCGGCTTCGGCACCGTTCGCCTGGGCCGCACCATCGGCCCGGTGTACTACGCCACCTACGACTACATCAGCATGCACAACCACGACACGGGCACGTCTTCGGATGCCCTGCTTGCCCCCACGGTGACCGGCAAACAGGGCTTCATGAACAACACGGTCTGGTACACCAGCCCGAAGATCGGCCGCGCGTTCACCGTGGACGTGGCGTATTCGCTGCTCGGCGTACAACGGGTTGTCAGCGACTCGCAGCCGCACTACCTGGGTGTTGTCGGCTCGTACGACCAGGGGCCTTTGCACGCCGCGGCGTCGTACGCCAACACGAAGAACACGGTTAATCTCGGTGGTGGTACCGCTGACGATGACAAGGCCTATACCATCGGCGGCTTGTATGACTTCAAGACGTTCGTCGTCGGCGCGTTGATCGAGAGTGCGAAAACCAAGGTCCTCACCGGCGGCGACGCATCGCGCAATTACGTTCGCGTTTCCGGCATGATGCCCGTAGGCAAGCACGAGTTCCATGTCAACTTCGGCACGGTCAATCACGGGATCGGCAGCAGCGCGAGCAACGACGGCGCCAAGCAGTGGACGCTCGGCTACAACTACAACATCACGAAGGAAACCAAGATCTACGGCTTTTATACCAAGGTCGACAATGACAGCAACGGCACCTACGGTGCCGGCAACTTCTCTACCGTCAACCAGGTCGTCGCCGTCCCTGGCCTAGATATTTCGTCCATCGCAATAGGCGTGCGCCACAACTTCTGACCGCCCGCCACGCAGGCACCCGGCCGCGTCCCTTTCCGCTAGGGATCGCGGCCGGTGAACGGCCCGCGGTCGCGGTTTCTTTCGGTTTCGTCAAGTGCGGCGCAGACCTTGCACAGGCGCTCGTTCATCCGGGGGCGATCCTTCTTCTCCGCAATTTGGCGCGGTATGATATCGGCCCCCAAAGACGCGAATACCCCAGGGAGAGGAGAACCCATGAATGACATGAAGCTCGGCATTACCCTTATTGCTGCCGCCGTGGCGCTCGCCGGCTGCGGCGAGCAGAAACCCGCCGCCAAGGCCGAGGCAAAGCCCGCGGCTGCCGCACCTAGCGTGCTGGAAGTGAAGATCGGCCACGTCGGGCCGCTCACCGGCGGCATCGCCCATCTCGGCAAGGACAACGAGAACGGCGCGCGCCTCGCGGTCGAGGAGGCGAACGCGGCCAGGACCAGGATCGACGGCAAGGAAGTGAAGTTCACGTTCCTCGCCGAGGACGACCAGGCCGATCCGAAGACCGGCACCACGGTGGCCCAGAAACTGGTGGATGCCAAGGTGGCAGGGGTCGTCGGCCACCTGAACTCGGGGACTTCGATTCCAGCTTCGCCGATCTACGCGCAGGCCGGCATCCCGGTGATTTCCGGCTCGGCCACCAATCCGAAGCTCACCGAGCAGGGCTTCAAGTCGCAGTTCCGCGTCGTCGGGCGCGACGACCAGCAGGGCCCGGCGATCGCCAGCTATCTGGCGACGACCAAGAAGCCGAAGCTGGTGGCGGTGATCGACGACGCCACCGCCTACGGCGAGGGTATCGCCAACGAGGTGGAGAAGACGCTCAAGGCGGCGAACATCAAGGTGCTGCCGCGCGAGAAAGGCACCGACAAGACCACCGACTGGAAGGCGGTGCTCACCAAGCTGCGCGGGCGCCGCCCCGACGCGGTGTTCTACGGCGGCATGGACGCGACCGGCGGGCCGCTGCTCAAGCAGGGCCGCGAGCTCGGCATCAAGGCCGTCTTCTCCTTCGGCGACGGCGCCTGCACCGACGAGATGACCAAGCTCGCCGGGCCGGCCGCCGAGGGGCTGCTGTGCTCGCAGGCGGGCATTCCGCCGCAGGCAGCCGACAAGAGATTCCTCGAGGCCTACAAGAAGAGGTTCAACGTGGACCCGATCCTGTACGCGCCGTTCACCTATGACGCCGCGAAGCTGCTGATCGCGGCCATGCAGAAGGCCAACTCCGCCGATCCCAAGCGCTACCTGCCCGAGCTGCAGAAGATCGACTTCACCGGCGCTACCGGCAAGATCGCCTTCGACGGGAAGGGCGACCGCAAGGACGCCGAGATGACCATCTTCACCATGCAGGGCGGCAAGCTCGGCCCGATCGCCATCGTGAAGGGCGGCAAGACCATGACCTACGAGGAGTTCATCAAGGGTATGAAGTAGCGGCTTTCAGCAAGGAAGTCGGGCAAACGGCACCTGTAGGGTGCCGTTTGCGTTTCTGCTAGGCTTCCAGCCGGCGTGGATACCTTCCTGCAGCAGCTGGTAAACGGGCTCACTGCGGGAAGCGTTTACGCCGTGGTCGCGCTCGGCTACACCATGGTGTACGGCATCATCCAGCTGATCAACTTCGCCCACGGCGAAGTGGTCATGATTGGCGCCATGGTGGCTTTCACCGTGATCAACGCGCTCGCGCCGGGGGGGCTGCCGCCGCTCGTCGTGGTGCTTGTCGGCACCGCGTGCGCAATCCCGGTATGCATGCTGGTCGGCTACTCGATGGAGCGGCTCGCGTACCGGCCGCTGCGCGGCGCGCCGCGCCTGGCGCCGCTCATCACCGCGATCGGCGTATCGATCCTCCTGCAGCACCTGGCGATGCTGGTGTGGAGCCGCAACGTGCTGGCGTTCCCGCAGATCATCCAGAACACGACCTATACGCTCGCCGGCGCATCGATCACGAGCGTGCAGATCGCCATCATCGCGGTATGCATAGCCCTGATGGGCGGGCTCGCGCTGCTCGTATACCGCACGCAGCTCGGCACCGCGATGCGCGCTACTGCGCAAAACCCGCACGTCGCGGGGCTGATGGGGGTCGACGTCAACCGCGTCATCGCTGCTACCTTCGTCATCGGCGCCGCGCTCGGCGCCGTCGCCGGCGTGCTGTACGGCACCTATTACGGCGTCGCCCAGTACACCATGGGCTCGATCCTCGGCCTGAAAGCTTTTTCCGCCGCGGTGCTCGGCGGCATCGGCAACATCCCGGGAGCCATGCTCGGCGGCGTGCTGCTCGGCCTGGTCGAAGCACTCGGCGCCGGCTACATCGGCGATCTGTCGGACCTGTGCGCCTACGGCTGGATCGCCGACTTGATGGGCGAGCAGTGCGATGGCGGGCACTTCATCCTGTTCGGCTCGAACTACCAGGACGTGTTCGCGTTTCTCGTCCTCATCGTGGTGCTGGTGTTCCGCCCCTCGGGCCTGCTCGGCGAGCGCGTCGGAGACCGCGCATGAAGTTTCCGGCAAAGGTCTGGATCGGCACCGCGCTCGTTGCAGCGACTCTGATCGCGCTGCCGTTCGCGCTAGCCTATGCGGGCACCGCGTGGGTGCGGATCGCCAATTTCGCCATCCTTTACATCCTGCTCGCGCTCGGCCTGAACATCGTCGTCGGCTTCGCCGGGCTGCTCGATCTGGGCTACATCGCCTTCTACGCGGTGGGGGCGTACGCCTACGCGCTGCTCGCCAGCCCGCATTTCGATCTTCATCTGCCCTTCTGGGTGATCCTGCCGATCGGCGCAGCGCTCGCCGCGTTTTTCGGCCTGCTGCTCGGGGCGCCGACGCTCAAGCTGCGCGGCGACTACCTCGCCATCGTCACCCTCGGCTTCGGCGAGATCGTGCGCATTTTCCTCAACAACCTGTCGCGGCCGGTCAACATCACCAACGGCCCGCAAGGCGTCGCCGGCATCGATCCGTTCCGCATCGACGGCTTCGATTTCGCGCAATACCAGACGCTCCTCGGACTCCAGTTCAGTGGACCGATCAAGTACTACTACCTGCTGCTTGCCGTGGTCATCGCCGTGATCGTGATCAACCTCCGGCTGCAGAACTCGCGCATCGGCCGCGCCTGGGAAGCGATCCGCGAGGACGAGATCGCCGCCAGCGCCATGGGAATCAACACGCGCAATGTGAAGCTGCTCGCGTTCGCGATGGGCGCGAGCTTCGGCGGGCTGGCAGGCGGCATGTTTTCCGCCATGCAGGCCTTCATCTCGCCGGAGAGCTTCGTGCTGGTCGAGTCGATCATGGTGGTCTCGATGGTCGTGCTGGGCGGCATGGGCAACGTCTGGGGCGTGATCCTCGGGGCACTGCTGCTGTCGTTCGTGCCCGAGATCCTGCGCTGGACCGTGGAGCCGCTGCAGGACGCACTGTTCGGGCGCCAGCTGATCGATCCCGAGGTGATCCGCATGCTGATTTTCGGCCTGGCGCTGGTGCTGGTGATGCTGTTCCGCCCGGCGGGTCTGCTGCCCTCGGCGGTCAGGAAGCGCGAACTCATGGGGCAGGCCGCGTGACGCTTCTGCAGGCCGACCGCGTCACCAAGCGCTTCGGCGGCTTGCAGGCGCTTTCCGAGGTCTCGTTTTCCATCCGCGGCGGCGAAATTTTCGGGTTGATCGGTCCGAACGGCGCCGGCAAGACCACGCTCTTCAACGTGCTGACGGGGCTTTACGCGCCAGACGCCGGCGCGTTCCTGTTCGACGGGCGCGACCTGACCGGCCTGAAGCCTCACCAGGTAGCCGCCGCAGGCATTGCGCGCACGTTCCAGAACATCCGCCTGTTCGCCAACCTGTCGGCGCTCGAGAACGTGATGATCGGCCGTCACCTGCGCAGCCATGCCGGCGTCGTCGGCGCAGTGCTCAGAGACAGAAAGACGGTACAAGAAGAAGAACAGATCGAAACGCGCGCGGCCGAGCTGCTCGACTATGTCGGGATCCGCGGCCGCGCCAACGACCCCGCGGGCAGCCTGCCGTACGGCGACCAGCGACGCCTCGAGATCGCGCGCGCTCTCGCCACCGAGCCGAAGCTGCTTGCGCTCGACGAGCCGGCCGCCGGCATGAACGCAGCGGAATCGCTTGCCTTGCGCAAGCTCATTCAGGCAGTCCGAAGTAACGGCGTCACCGTGCTGCTCATCGAGCATGACGTGCGCCTGGTGATGAAGGTCTGCGACCGCGTGCTGGTGCTGGATTACGGAGAAAAGATCGCTGAGGGCCCGCCTGCGCAGGTGCAGCGCGACCCCAAGGTCATCGAAGCCTATCTGGGGACGCAGAGTGCTGCTTGAGGCGAGGGGGCTGGAGGTCCATTACGGCGGCATTCGGGC
>Ga0209807_1000047_pt1 | contig 50141 bp, 59 predicted proteins | sample GraSoiAngelo_154_FD_186168 | JGI IMG/M metagenome (GOLD analysis project Ga0209807, IMG submission 186168) | Grasslands soil microbial communities from the Angelo Coastal Reserve, California, USA - 14_1009_13_20cm (SPAdes) (version 2) | ecosystem: Environmental > Terrestrial > Soil > Grasslands ... | reverse complement strand
TCAAGGCCGTTGTGGTAGCAGCGCGGCATCTTCTCCTTGTTCTTGGTGTGCACGACCGCATAGACGTGCTGGCCGCCCAGGCGAATCATCAGCGACACTGGGCTCGTGCGCACGACTTCGAGGCCGAGGAACTCCTCGTAGAACCGCCGCGTCGCCTCGAGGTCCTTGGAGCCGAGCGTGCCGTGCGAGAGGAAAGTGGTTTTCAACGCTGCCATGGTCACTCCTGCTTGATGCCGGTTTCCCTGATGAAGTCGCCCCACATCCTGTGATCGGCTCGGTAGCGCTCGGCGAACGATTCGACCGAGCCGCCGATCGGCTCGGCGCCGGCGTCGAAGAACCGCTCGCGCAGCTTTGGCTCGTCGAGCACCTCCTGCATCTTCGCGTTCAGAAGCCGCACGATCGCGGGCGGCGTGCCGCGCGGCGCGAAGATGCCGAACCATGCGCTCATCTCCCAGCGCGGCAGGCCGGCTTCGGCCGAGGTCGGCAGGTCCGGCAGCCCCGCGATGCGCCGCTTTGCGCCGGTGGCGAGCGGGCGCAGCTGGCCGTTCTTGAGGTAGGCGCGCGCCGAGCCGAGCGCCATCGACATCGCCTGCACGCGCCCGGCGAGGAGGTCGGGCATCGCGCCGCCCACGCCCTTGTACGGCACGTGCACCATCTTGAGTCCCGCCGCGCGCGCAAAGAGTTCCATCGACAGGTGCGGCGGGCTGCCGAACCCCGCGGAGCCGTAGTGCAACGGTTTCGGCTGCGCCTTTGCGTAGGCGATGAACTCGGCGATGTCCTTCGCCGGCACGGCCGGGGGCACGACCAGGATGTGCGCGGTCTCGGCGACGTTGAATACCGGCGCGAGATCGTTCATCACATCGAAGGTGAGGCCGTGCTCGAGGAAGGGCTTCACCACCAGGCCGCCGCCGGAAGCGATCATCAGCGTGTAGCCGTCGGGGGCTGCGCGCACGAGGAAGTCGATCGCCAGGTTGCCGGAGGCGCCCGGCTTGTTGTCGACGAACACCGTCTGCCCGAGCTTCTGCGCGAGAGCTTCAGCCATCAGGCGGCCGAAGAGATCGGTCACCCCGCCGGGCGAGGTATCGATGACCATGCGGACGCTGCGGCTCGGATACGCGTCCTGCGCCATCCCCACCACGGGGCATAGCGCCATCAACAAAGACAGGATGAGCCGCCTCACGCTGGCGATGATATAAGGAGCCTCGACCATGAGCTATCGACTCCTCTCCTATGTTTCGAAGGGGCAGCCGCGCGCCGGGCTGCTGGTGAACGAAGCCGTCTACGACCTCGCTGCTGCGACGCGGAACGCGGCCTGGTCGAGCGTGCTCGCCGTTCTAAACGACTGGCCGAAGGCGAAGGCCGCGCTGGCGAAGGCGGCAAAAGCGACGCGTGCGAAGGGGTTGCCCCTCGCAAAAACAAAGCTGCTCGCGCCCATCCTGTACCCGGGCAACATCTACTGCGCCGGCGCCAACTACAAGGACCATGTCGCCGAGATGGATCGGGCGCAGGGCCGCGAGCCGGGGCCGACGATGAAGGACCGCGGCGAGAAGCCGTGGCACTTCGTCAAGACCTCCAAGAGCTCGGTCGTCGGGCCAGGCGCGAAGGTGAAGCTGCCCGCATTTTCAAAGGCGGTCGACTGGGAAGTCGAGCTCGCCGCGGTGATCGGCAAGCGCGCGAAGGACGTATCGGTGGACAAGGCGCTCGACTGCGTCGCGGGCTACACCATCGCCAACGACCTATCGGCGCGCGATGTGATGCGCCGCGAGGGGAATCCGCCGACCTCGCCGTTCCACTACGACTGGGTTAGCCAGAAGTGCTTCGACGGCGCCTGCCCGCTCGGGCCGTGGATCGTGCCGGCGAGCGAGATCAGGGACCCGCACAACCTCGGCATCAAGCTCTGGATCGGTGACGAGCTGATGCAGGACTCGAATACCGGCCAGATGATCTTCGACACCGCCGAGCAGATCGCGATGCTTTCTTCGCGCGTCACGCTGCAGCCCGGCGACCTCGTCCTCACCGGCACCCCCGCCGGCGTCGGCATGGGCCGCAAGCGCTTCCTGCAGCCCGGCGAGCGCTTGCGCCTGTGGATCGAAGGCATCGGTGAGCTCACGCACTCCATGACCTTCACTGGATCGTGATGTTCGCCGAGCGGATGACGGCGCTCCAGCGCTCGCTTTCCTGCCGCAGCACCTCGGCCATCTCGCGTGGCGTGTTGCCGACCGGGTCGGCCTGCATCTCGGTGAGCAGGCGCCTGAAGTCGGGCTCCTGCACGGCCCGCGCGATTCCGGCTGACAGCTTGTTCGCGATGTCGGCCGGTGTGCCCGGCGGCGCGACGTAGGCCATCCACGTTTCGGAGTGGAAGCCCGGGAGGCGCTCGGCGATCGCGGGCACGTCCGGAAACGCCGCGACGCGCTTCTCGCCGCCCACGCCGAGCAGCTTGAGCTTGCTGGCCTTCACGTGCGGCATCGCGGTGATCAGGTTGTCGAACATCAGCTCGACCTGACCGCCGAGAAGGTCCGTCATCGCCGGCGCAGTCCCTTTGTACGGCACGTGGGTGATCTCGATCGCGGCCATCGACTTCAGGAGCTCGGCGCTCAGGTGCGAGATCGTGCCGTTACCCTGCGATGCGATGTTCAGTCGCCCCGGCCGCTGGCGCGCATGCGCGATCAGCTCGTCCAGTGTTGACACCGCGAGCCCGGGCGTGGCGAGCAGCACGTTCGGATACGCCGCGATGATGCCGATCGGCACGAATTTCAGCGGATCGAAGGAGAGCTTGTAGAGCAGGGGATTGACGGTGAGCAGATGCGGCGGCGAGGCGAGCAGCGTGTAGCCGTCCGGCTCGGCGCGAAACACGAACTCCGCGCCCAGATTGCCGCCGGCACCGGCGCGGCTCTCGACGACGAACTGCTGGCCGAGGCTCGCCGAGAGCTTCTGCGCCGTCGTGCGCGCGAGGAGGTCGGCGGTGCCGCCCGGAGGGAAGGGAACGATGACGCGCACCGGCTTCGCCGGATACGTCTGCGCGAACGCGGTGGAGGTCGCGAACGCCAGGATGCAGAGCCATTTCATAGAGTCTTCAGCTCGTCGTAGACCGAGTCCGGGATCGACACCGCGTCGCGCTGCTGGGCAGCTCTGCGGCTGCCGCGCTCGCCGGGCATCAGGATCTCGTCACCCGGCAGCTCGCGCAAACCCCGCGTCAGGCGCGCGACCTGGGCGCGGAACATCTCGGGGGCGACAAACCGCGCAACGTCGATCGCGATGACGAGACCGTTCTGCCGGTGACGCTTGCTCGCCGGCGTCTGCTCGAGCGACTCGGCAAGGATGGGATTGGCCGTCAGCAGGCTCGCCAGGCATTCCGCCATGAACCCGAGCCCGGAGCCCTTCGGACCGCCGAGCGGCAGCGGGATGCTTGCGGTCTTTGCATCCACCGTGGGTTCCCCCTGGGCGGTGAGAACCACACCCTCGGGCAGCGATTGCCCGCTACGCCGCGCCTGCGCGAGAGCGCCCATCGAGATCATGCTCGACGCCATGTCGAGCGCGAAAGGTTCCTCTTCGCCGGGCACCGCGATCGAGAGCGGCGCCGTCGACACGCCCGCGGCGCGAGCGCCGTGATAGGCCATGAGCGGCAGCGACGCGGCCAGCGCAATCCCGGCGAAGCCGTCGCGCGCGGCGGTTTGCGTGTAGTAGCCCAGAGCGGCCGTATGCGTTGTGCTCTTCACCAAGGCGAGGCCGATGCCCGCCGATTTCGCTTTTTCGCAGGCGGCGCGCGTGCCTTCCATCATCGCGATCGGCCCCGCGGCGCGATCGGCATCGAGCAGCACGCAACCCGGGGCATCATGCGAGCGTCGGATGGACGGGCGCACGTTCAGATCGCCTTTGCGGATGAAATCGACGTAGCGCGGCACGCGCATCACGCCGTGCGAGCCCATGCCGCGCAGATCCGCCCAGACGAGCACGTCGGCGGTCAGCGCGGCGTGCGCCTCGCTCATGCGCTGCCGCTCGAAGATGCCGCGCACGAGGTCGCGCAGCGCCTGCGGCGCCAGCGTCATCGCGAGGGGAAATGCAGCGCGAGCCAGTCCCGCAGGAGGTTGATGACCAGCGTGTTGCCTTCGCTGAACATGAAGTGATCGACGCCGGCGACGAGGTGCAGGTCGGTCGGCTGGCCCGCGAGAGCGAAGAGGTCCACCGACTGCTCGGTCGGCGTCACCGTGTCGTTCGCCGGATGCAGCAGCAGGAGAGGCCGCGGTGCGATCTTGCGGACGACGTCGTTGGCGCGAAATGCATACATGCTCTCCACCACGTCGAACGGAAACTCGAGGATCGAGCCTGGCGCGAGGTTGTGCCGCAGCTCGGGGCGGATCGGCACGATGTCGTAGCGAGGCACCATCATCGTCTCGCCGCGCGCCTTGCGGCGCCGGCCCTCCTCCAGCATCCCCTGGAACTTGGCCCACGCTTCGGGCGACTCGTGCTGCTTGCGGAATTTCTTGACGCCGTCGCCCCAGCCGCCGGCGGAGACGCAAGCGGCGATGCGCGAGTCCACGCCCGCGGCGTAGACGGCGACCGCCGCGCCGAAGCTATGGCCGATGACGCCGATGCGCCTCGCATCGACATTCTCGTTCCTGGACAGGTAGTCGAGCGCCGCCCGCGTGTCTTCCACCTGCTCGAGGCAGATCGTGCGGCCGCGCGCGCCCTGGCTTTCGCCGCAGCCGCGCATGTCGAAGCGCAGCGTGGCGTAGCCCAGGCCGGTGAGGAGGTTGGAAACGGTGACGACGTTGCCGCCGTCCTTGTTGCTGCCGAAGCCGTGCAGCACGAGGAACGCGGCGCGGCGCTCGCCCTTCTTGAGGCCATCGGGCAGCTGCAGCACGCCGGCGAGCTCGAGGCCGTTCGAAACGAATTGCACGGGTTCTTTCACTCGTGCGAGCATAAACCATGCGCTTGCTCGCCTTCACGCTCGTTCTGCATATGGGCATCGCCGCGGCGCAGACCTATCCGACGAAGCCGCTCAAGCTCGTCACGCCGTTTCCCCCGGGCGGCTCGGCCGACGTGATCGCGCGCCTTGCCGCGGAGCGTCTGGGCGATGGGCTCGGCCAGCCGGTCGTGGTCGACAACCGCCAGGGCGCTGGCGGCATGGTGGGCAACGATTACGCGTCCAAGCAGCCCCCCGACGGCTATACGCTCCTCCTCATCACCGGCGCGTATCCCGTGCAGGCGGCGATGCTCAAGTCGCTGCCGTTCGATCCGCTGCGCGACATCGCCATGGTGTCCGTGCTCACGTCCTACCCGTTCGTGATCAGCGTGCGGCCCGACTCGCGCTTCCGCACGCTCGGCGACCTGATCGCCGAGGCGAAGGCCAATCCGGGCAAGCTGAATTACCCCTCGTCGGGCATCGGCACCGTGCACCACCTCTCGGGTGAGCTGCTCAACGCGATGGCGGGCATCGACATGACCCACGTGCCGTTCCGCGGCGGCGCGAGCCCTCTCACCGAGCTGCTCGGCGGGCGCGTCGACCTGCTGCTCGAGGCGATGACGCTCTCCATCGGACAGGTCCAGTCCGGCAAGCTGCGCGCGCTCGCCGTCACGTCGCGCGAGCGCTGGAAGGCGCTGCCCGATGTGCCGGCAGTGCACGACACGCTGCCCGGCTACGAGGTGATCTCGTTCATTGGCCTCGGCGCCACGGGCGGCACGCCTGCGCCGATCATCCAGCGGCTCAACGACGAGGTGCGCAAGCTCCTCGGTGCGCCGGCCACCGCGCGCAGATTCGTCGAGCTCGGCGGCGAGCCGCGCGCCACCAGTCCGGAGGAGATGAAGGCCTTCATCGAGCGCGACATCGAGCGCTGGCGCAGCGTGATCGCCGCTCGCAAGATCGAACGGCAGTAAATAGGGACTCTGTCCCTATTTATCTAGCCCAGCGGGCCGAGGTAGGGCTCGCCTAAGAACGTATCGCTCTGCGCGGCAACAGCGTCGGGCCAGTTTGCGTTGTCGACCTTCGGCCGCAAATGCGCGGGACGCGGTTTGCCGTCCCAGCCGATCTGCTCCATGTAGTAGTAGAGCTGGAAAGCGTAGCCGTCGGGATCGATCGCAAAGGCGCTGTAGTCGATGCCGGGGAAGAGCTCGCCCGGCAGGTGCCGGATCTTTACCCCCGAGCTTTTGAGGAACGCGATCGCATCGCGCAACTGGCGATAGCTGCCGACCTGGATGCCGAACGACGCGAGCGTCGACTGCGGATGCAGCTCGAGCTCGTCGCGCAGCTTCAGGGGATAGAGCGCCATGCTGTGGTGCTCGGTGTTGGCGCGCAGGAACACGCAGCGGTGGCCGCGATAGTCGACCTCCTCGGTCACGGTGAGGCCGAGATCGTCGCGGTAGAAGCCAAGCATCGCGTCCATGTCGTCCACGAAAAGCCGCACCGGCCCGTGGCGCACGATCTTGAAGGGGCGCGAGAGCAGCACGCCCTCGACGTCGTACTTCTCCTCGCCGATGTCGCTCGCGCGCAGGCCTTTCTCGATGGCGATGCCTTCGGATGCGGCCTGCATCACTTCGGCGAGCTCCGACTTGTGCGGGAGCTGCGGCGGCTTGGTGTAGCGCACGCCGTACATCTCGCGCGGCTTGGAGTAGCCGTCCCAGCCGATCTGCTCGATGCCGTAATAGAGTTCGTTGATGTGGCCCTCGGGATCGGGCGGATAGAAGTGCCAGTTGGATCCCGGCAGGTCGCGCCCCGCGCGGCGGATCGGCTTGCCGCGCCGGGTGAACCAGTCGAATGCGTCCGAGATCTCGCGCAGCGATCCCACCTGCCACGTGATCTGGTTGATCGTGCCCTGCGGCTTCTTCGCCCATTCGTTCAGCGCCGAGTACGCGCCGCGCGGGAAGAACACGAACGAGTGGTGATCGGTGCCGTGGCGCGCGAAGTAGCCGATCGTCGGACCGACTTTCGCGCGCGCCGCCTCGGGCAGGCGCGGGCCGAAGTCCAGGGGATCCGAGATGCGGAAGCCGAGCAGGCGGCAGTAGAAGTCGCGGCTCGCCTCGGGATCGCGCACATTGACGCCGAAATGCCCCAGGCGCCGGATGCGGAAAGGCCGCGCCAGCCGCACGCCGCCTACGTTGAACTGCGCTTCTTGGGTGGTCATCTCTTCGCCTCGCTCTATTTGCCATACGACCGCGTTGCACACCGGACTGGCGGCGAGAACCCGGACGATTGTAACTGGCAGCGCGGCTAAGCGACCCCAAAGGGTATCGCCCAACGAGTAAGCGTCCGGGAAAAGTCCCCAAGAAGTCCCCATGCAAATGAAAAGCGGCTAAGTGTTTTCGCGCTTAACCGCTTGAAGTAACTGGCGCGCCCGGCAGGATTTGAACCCACGACCCCCTGGTTCGTAGCCAGGTACTCTATCCAACTGAGCTACGGGCGCGGAGGGCGCGAATTATAGCAAAATCGCGCATGGCCCTCGACCTGGTGATCCGCGGCGGAACCGTCGTCACCGCGGAAAAGACTTTTCGCGCCGACGTCGGCATCGAGGGCGACAAGATCGCCGAGCTGAAGGCAGGCCTGAGCGGAGAAAAAACCATCGATGCAGCGGGGAAGCTGGTGCTGCCGGGCGGCGTCGACAGCCATTGCCACATCGAGCAGCTCTCGTCGATGGGAGTGATGACGGCGGACGATTTCTATAGCGCGACGGTGTCGGCGGCGCACGGCGGCACGACGACCGTGATTCCATTCTGCGCGCAGCATCGCGGCGACGTGCTGGCCGAGGTGCTCGCGGATTATCACTCGCGGGCGCGCGCGAAGGCGGTGATCGACTACGGGTTTCATCTGATCATCGCCAATCCCGACGAGCGCACGCTGCAGCGGGATCTGCCCGCCGCGATTCACTCGGGTGTGCGCTCGTTCAAGATCTTCATGACGTACGAGCGCACGCGCCTGACCGATGAGCAGATCCTAGACGTGATGGCCGCGGCGCGGAAGAACGGCGCCCTCGTCATGGTGCACGCGGAGAACCACGGCGTGATCTCGTGGCTCGCGGGGCGCATGGTGAACCAGGGCAACACCCTGCCCCGCTACCACGCCATCTGCCACACGCGCGGCGCGGAAGCCGAGGCGATCGAGCGCGTCATCAGGCTCGCCGAGCTCGTTGATTGCCCGATCCTCATCGTGCACGTTTCCACCCCGGAGGGGATCGAAGCGATCCGGCAGGCGCGCGCCAGGGGATTGAAGGTGTTTGGCGAGACCTGCCCGCAATACCTTTTTCTGACCGCGAAGGACATCGACATCGGCCTGCAGGGGGCGCTGTTCTGCTGCAGCCCGCCGCCGCGCGACGAGAAGGCGCAGGAAGCCTGCTGGCGCGGCTTGAAGGACGGTACGCTGCACGTTTACTCCTCCGACCATGCGCCCTACGGCATGGAAGGCAAGCTGCCCAAGGGCGAGAAGACCACGTTCAAGGAGATGGCGAACGGCGTGCCAGGACTAGAGCTGCGCTTGCCACTGCTTTTCACCTATGGGAAAAATCGCATCACACTTGAGGAGTTCGTGAACCTGACCTCGACGCGCCACGCGCAGACCTACGGCCTGTACCCGAGGAAGGGCACCATCGCCGTCGGCTCCGATGCCGACATCGCGATCTGGGACCCGGAAAGGAAAGTGACCGTCGAAACGACCCACGACCGCACCGGCTACACGCCTTATAAAGGGCGCGTACTGACCGGCTGGCCGGTCACCGTGCTGTCGCGCGGCGAGGTGATCGTCGCCGACGGCAAGCTCGCCGCCGAGCGCGGCCGCGGGCAGTTTCTGGAGCGCGCGCCCTCGCCCGCGCTCGAGCCGCTCGGCCGCGACGTGCCGGAGATCGCGCAACTCAAGGCGTGGAATACGCCGCTGCAGCTATGAGCCGACACCTCAAGATCGCTGCCGCCCAGTTGGGACCTCTTCACAAAGCAGACAACCGTGCCGTCGCGACCCGGCGATTGGTAAACCTGCTGAAAGAAGCGCACGGCATGGGAGCGAAGTTCGTGGTCTTCCCCGAGCTCGCCTTCACCACCTTCTTCCCGCGCTGGTGGATGGAGGACCAGGCGGAGGTGGACCGCAAGTATTTCGAATCGACGGTACCCTCCCCTGAAACGCAGCCCTTGTTTACCGAAGCGAAGAAGCTGGGGATTGGGTTTTATATCGGCTATGCCGAGCTCACGCCCGACAAGCATCGCTACAACGCCTCGATCCTCGTCGGCCCCGACGGCTCGATCGTCGGCAAGTACCGCAAGGTGCACCTGCCGGGGCACGCCGAGCACAAGCCCAAGGCGGCATTCCAGCACCTGGAGAAGAAGTACTTCGAGGTCGGCGACCTCGGGTTCAAAGTGTGGCGCTTCATGGGCACCGTCACCGGTATGCTGATCTGCAATGATCGACGGTGGCCTGAAGCGTTCCGCGTGCTGGCGCTGCAGGGCGCGGAGATCGTCGCGCTGGGCTTCAACACACCTACCGAGAACCTGCATTATCCGGAGCCGCCGGCGCTGCGCGTGCACCATCACCTCATCATGGCGCAGGCGATGGCGTTCCAGAACGCCACCTGGCTGGTCGAAACCGCGAAGTGCGGCTACGAGGACGGCTTCCGCATGTTCGGGCACTCGGTGATCGTCGCGCCCACCGGCGAGATCGCCGTGAAGAGCCAGACCGAGGAGGACGAGGTGATCCTCTACAACTGCGACATCGACCTCGCCGCCGATCTCAAGAGGACGATGTTCAACTTCGCCGCGCACCGACGCCCCGAGCACTACCGCCTGATCGTCGAGCGCGTCGGCGCCGAGGTCACCCCCGCCAACGAGGAGAAAAAATGAGTTTCGTGCTCGAAGTGCAGCTGCGCATCAAGCCGGAGAACGTCGACCGCTTCATGAAGCAGGTGCTGGAAAACGCGCAGCACGCGCGCAAGGAGGCCGGCTGCAGGCAGTTCGACGTGCTGGTCGATCCGCACGACCGCGCGCAGGTCATGCTGTACGAGGTCTACGCCGACGAGCAGGCGTTCGAAGCCCATCAGCAGACGGTGCATTTCAAGAAGTACCTCGCCGAGGCGGTGCCGCTGCTCGCCTCGCGGCAGCGCCACGTCTGGCGCCGCGCCGGCTGATGGACCTGAAGCTCGCCGAGCTCGCCGCCCTCGAGCGCTACAAGCTGCTGATCGGCCTCGTCATCCCGCGCCCGATCGCGTGGATCTCGACGCGCAGCGCCAACGGCGTCGCCAACTGCGCGCCGTTTTCGTTCTTCAACGTCTTCTCCGAGGACCCGCCGCTCTGCGTGGTCGGCATCAATCCGCGCAGCGACGGCGCGCTCAAGCACTCGCTGAAAAACATCCGGCGCACCGGGGAGTTCGTCGTCAACCTGGTCGACGAGGCCACCGCCAACGCGATGCACCAGTCGAGCCGCGAGTATGCCGAGGACGAGAGCGAGTTCGAGAAGGCCGGCCTCGCCGAAGCGCCGGCGATGCTGGTTCGGCACCCGCGCATCGCCGAGGCCGCCGCCTGCCTCGAATGCAGGCTGTTCCGCCTGATCGAGATCAGCGGCACGCGGCAGCTGGTGCTGGGCGAGATCCTGCTCGTCCATGCGCGCGACGGCATCATCGACCCGCAGACCAAGCGCATTTCCGAGGAGCGCTACAAGCCGGTTGGCAGGCTGTTCGCGAACCGCTACTGCACCACGCGCCAGCGCTTCAACCTGCCCGGACCGCTACCCGACTAGAAACAGGGACAGACCACGTTTTCGCGAAATGGTGGTCTGTCCCTGATTTCAGAGAAACAAGCCCCCGGTAACCCCGCCCGCGGCCATCAGCCACAGCGGGTTCAGGCGCGTCGCCAGCATTCCCGCGGCGCTCGCGCCGGCGATCAGCCAAAGGCGCCAGTCAGGACTACCCGGCGTCGCGATGACGTATCCGCCGGCGAGGACCAGGCCGACCACGAGCGGTCCGAGCGCGCGCTGGATCAGCTTGCGCCATGCGGAACCGCGGAAGCGCTCCCACAGGTCCGACACCCACCAGGCGAGCACTGCGGCGGGACCGCACATCGCGCCGAGCGCGACCAGCGAGCCGGCGAAGCCCGCGACCTTCCAGCCGACCAGGCTGGACATCAGCACATTGGGCCCGGGCGCCGCCTGCGCCACCGCGAACAGCTGCATGAACTCGGTGGCCGACATCCAGCCCTTGACGTCGACCATGTAGCGCTGCATCTCGGGAAGGACCGAGCTCATGCCGCCGAAAGAAAGCAGCGACAGCACCGCGAAGTACAGACCCAGCTCGAGGAGAATCAAAGCAGCTCTGCCTTGGATAAAAGCATTCCGACAGCGGCCGCGACCGGCACGACGATGAGGAGCGACACGCGCCCGATCGCCACCGCGAGGAAGCAGGCAGCGATCATCGGGAGCGCCGCCGGCCGCCTCGCGAGCGGCCGCCCGAGCTTCACTGCCGTGGCGATGAACAGCCCGGCGCCGGCCGCGCCGACACCCGTGACCGCAGCATGGATCATCGGGTTGGAAGCAAAATCGGCATAGAGCAGCGCAAGACCCAGGACCCAGACATACGGCAGCGCAAACAGGCCGAGAAAGGCGACGATGGCGCCGCGCAGGCCGAACCAGCGCTTGCCGAGGACGATCGAGGCGTTGCCGAGGTTCGGGCCCGGCAGCACCTGGCAAAGACCGATGGTCTCGGTGAAGTCCGCGTGCGTCAGCCAGCGGCGCTCCTCGACCATCGCCTGGTACGCCCACGGCAGCACCCCGCCGAACGAGCGCGCGCCGATGGAGAGAAAGCCGAGAAACAGCTCGCCGAGGTTGCGCGGCGGAGTGACGCCCTCGTTCAAGCCGCTTCCCAGCCGAGGCGCACCCTGCCGATCGCCATCGACACCGCCGCCTGTGTCGGCTCGACCACCGGGATGCCGAGCGCGTCCTGCAGGGGCTTCCTGTAGCGCGCCATGCCGGCGCAGCCCATCACTATCACCCCCGCGCCTTGCCCGCGCAGCGCCCTGCCGGCGTCCACCATGCGGCCGAATGTTTTCTTTTCATCGGCCAGCTCCACCACCGGCAGGTCGACGGGCAGTTCGCCCGCCAGCCGGTCCATGACCCCCAACGCGCCCATGTAGCGCAGATGCCGCGGGATCGACTGCTGCAGGATGGCGATGACGCCGAATTTCTGCCCGAGCGTGAGCGCGGTCAGGATGCCCGACTCGGAAATGCCGAGCACGGGCTTCCTTGTCGCCTCGCGCAGCGAGTGCAGTCCCGGGTCGCTGTAGCAGGCGATCACGAACGCGGCGTACCGGCTCTCGCTTGCCCTGACCAGATGAAGCAGGGGCTGCACTACGCCGTCCACGTGCTCCTGCGTCTCGATACCCGGCGGGCCCTCCTTCAGCGTGACGCACTCGATCGCCGGGCCGCCCGCCATGCGCAGCGGCGCACAAGCCTCGTCGATGCCGCGCGTCACGGCTGCGCTGGAGTTCGGGTTGATGACGAGGATCCGGTCCATCAATGCAAGGCGATCTGGCGATGCTCGAAGCGCGAAAGCAGCCGCACCAGCGGCCACAGGCACACGAGGTAGATGATACCTGCGGCGATGATCGGCGTCGCGTTGTAGGTCAGCGCCTGCGCTTCGCGCGCCGCGTGCAGCAGCTCGGGCAGCGCCACCACGCTCGCGATCGAGGTGAGCTTGATCACCTCCAGCGTGTTCGAGATCAGGTCGGGAACGACGTTGCGCACCGCCTGCGGCAGCACCACCCAGGCCATGGTCTGCAGCGTCGAAAGCCCGGTCGAGCGCGCCGCTTCCAGCTGGCCGCGCGGCACAGACTCGATCCCGGCGCGCAGGATCTCGCCGTAGTAGCTCGAGGTGTTGAGGAAGAAGGCGAGCGCCACCGAGCCGAACGCGCCCAGGCGGATATCGAGGAACGGCAGCCCGTAGGCGACGAGCATCAGCAGCACCAGCGCCGGGAAGGCGCGGAACAGATCGACGTAGCCGACCACCGCGGCCCGCACGAAGAAACTTTTTGTCGTGGAAGCGAGCGCCACGGCGAGGCCGCCGGCGAATCCGAGCGGCACCACCGCCAGCGTGAGGAGCAGCGTCATCCAGAAGCCGGCGAGCAGGATCGGCCAGGCCTGCGCCAGGATGTCGAAGTTGAAAAACCCGCGGATCAGCGCTTCCATGCGAAGCGCGTCTCGATCCAGCGGCCGAAGCAGACCACCGGAATGAACAGGATCAGGTAGGCCGCCGCGCCGAGCAGCAGCGGCGAGGGGTTGTAGGAAAACGAGTAGGCGCTCTGCGCCTGGTAGAGGATCTCGCCTACGGCCACCACTGCCCCCAAGGCGGTGTTCTTGGTAATCGCTATCGTCCTGTTGGTGAGCGGCGGAATGGTGAGCCGCACCGCCTGCGGCAGGACCACGTCGCGCAGCGTCTGCAGGAAGCTCAAGCCGGTCGAGCGTGCCGCTTCCCACTGTCCGCGCGGCACCGCGAGGATCCCGGCCCAGAAGATCTCCTCGGAAAACGCCATCAGCACGAGCGACAGCGCGAGCCAGGTCGAGACCCAGGCCGACATGCGCACGCCGAGCGCCGGCAGCGCGAAATAGAATGCGATGATGATGACCAGCGGCGGCAGCGCGCGCAGCACATCGACCGCGAAAACAATGAAAACATTGATCGCCCTGAAGCGAAACGCCCTCAATACGGAAAGAAACAGCCCGCAGGCGATTCCGGCGATCGCTACCGCAAGGGCGAGCCGGATCGTCACCCAGGTCCCCTCGAGGATCCTGGGGGCGTATTGCGCCATCACGGCCCAGTTGAGGAACGTGTCGGCGAAGCGGCCCATCTAGCGCTCGATGGAAACGAGGAACTCCCGCACCCGCTGATGCTCGGGCGAGTTGAAGATCTTCTGCGGCGCGCCTTCTTCGAGAATGCGGCCCTGGTCCATGAACAGGACCCGGTCGGCGGCGCTGCGCGCGAAGCGCATCTCGTGGCTCACCACCACCATCGTCATCCCCGATTCGCGCAGCTCGCGCATCACGTTGAGCACGCTGCCGACCAGCTCGGGGTCGAGCGCGCTCGTCGGCTCGTCGAACATCAGGATCGCCGGCTCGAGCGCCAGCGCGCGCGCGATCGCCACCCGCTGCTGCTGCCCGCCGGAGAGTTCGTTGGGATAGGCCTTCTCTTTTTCGCCTAGGCCTACCCGCTGCAAAGCCGCCGCGCCAATGTCTTTGGCTTCGCTTCTGGATTTTTTCAGGACGCGCTGCAACGCGAGGGTGACGTTGCCCAGCGCATCGAGATGCGGGTAAAGATTGAACGACTGGAACACCATGCCGATACGCCGGCGAATGGCGTTGATGTCGACGCCGGGGGTGAGGATGTCGACGCCTTCCACCTTGATCGAGCCGGAGGTCGGCTCCTCGAGCCGGTTGCAGCAGCGCAGCAGCGTCGACTTGCCCGCGCCCGAAGGCCCGATGACGAACACCAGCTCGCCGGGCTTGACCCTGAGGTCGATCCCCTTCAGCACCTCCAGGCGGCCGAACGCCTTGTGGAGCGCCGCGACATCGAGAATCACTTGCAGTGGAGCTGGTGCGGCTTCGGATCGTAGCCCGGCAGTCCGGGAACGCCGTAGCCCGGGTAGATGGTGAGCGCGGCGGCGCCGGCCGCGGGCTTGAAGCCGAACCATTTCTCGTGCAGGCGCGCCACCGTGCCTTCCTGCTTGAGGCATTCGAGGGCCTCCTCGACCGCGTTGCGCAGCGGCGCGTCGTCCTTGCGGAAGGCGGCGCCCCAGACCAGGCCTTCGTCGAGCTTGAGCGAGGCGAGCTTGATCTGGTCCTTCGCCTTCAGCACCGCATAGGCGGCGACCGTGTTGCCCGACATGTGCACGTCGGCGCGGCCCGAGATCAGCGCCTGCACCGCATCGGCGTTGGTGCCGAAGGACTCGGCCCTGAAGCCGTACTTGCCGGCGTTTTCCTGCAGCCACTTGTCGTAGGCCGAGCCGCGGTTCACGGAGATGGTCTTGCCTTTCAACTGGGCGAACGAGTTGACGTCGGCGGATTTCACCGGCACCACGAACGCATAGTAGGTATTGAGGTAGCCCTCGGTGAAGAGCAGCTGCTGCGCGCGCTCCGGCGTCACCGTGGTCGGCGCGCCGACGAAGCTGAGCTCGCCGGCGTTCATCGCCGGGATGAGGCCGGAGAACTGGCCGGCGAAGATCTCGATCCTGCGGCCCATCTTCGCGCCGATCGCGTTGATGAGATCGACGTTGAAGCCTTCCACCCCGCCGCCCAGCTTCGGCATGGCATGCGGCGCGAACGTGCCGTCTACGCCGACGACGAGCGGCTTTTCCTGGGCCAGCGCGGAGATTGCGAGCACGGCTGCGAAAAGCAGCGCGGCGAAGCGTCTCATTTTCTCTCCTCCGGATTGAAACGGCATTTTACACTTCGCTGCATGAAGGTCCGGATCACGCTCGTTCTCGCCGCGCTTGCGCTGACGGCAATGGCGCCGGCGTCCGCATTCAGCCCCGAGGAGATCCGGAAGATTCTCCTGCATGGTCCCTGGCCGCCGCCGCTGCGCGCCGATCCGGGCAACCGCGTCTCCGGCAGGCCCGCAGCGATCGAGCTCGGCGAGCGCCTGTTCTTCGAGCCGCGGCTCTCCGGCACCGGCTCGGTGCTCTGCGCCAGCTGCCACGTGCCGTTCCGCGGCTTTCAGGACGCACGCCCGCGCGCCTTCGGTCTAGAGCAGGCGGAGCGCAACACTCCGAGCCTGCTCAATGTGCGCTTCAACCGCCGGTTCGGCTGGGACGGCGCGCGGGACAGCCTGTGGGCGCAAAGCATCCGGCCGCTGCTGGAGCCGAGGGAGATGCGGGCGACGCCGGCGCACGTCGCAGCTGTGGTGAGGAAGAATTACTCAAGCGAATACGCGGCGGTATTCGGGCGATTCCCTGCCTCGGACGAAGAAATCCTTGTCGATGTCGGCAAAGCCCTCGCCGCCTTCCAGGAGACCCTGGTCACGAGCCGCACGCCGTTCGACGACTTCCGCGACGCGCTGGAGCGCGGCGACGATGCCGCGGCCGCGGGCTATCCGCTCGCGGCGCAGCGCGGCCTGCGGATCTTCGTCGGCAAGGGCAACTGCAGCGGGTGCCATTCCGGCCCGCAGTTCACCAGCGGCGGGGTCGCCGACAGCGGCGTGCGCTTCCGCGTCCCGGGGCTGCGCAACGTGGCGCGCACCGCGCCTTACATGCACGACGGCAGCCTCGCTACGCTGCGCGACGTGGTGGGCTTTCACTCCGAGCTTAACGAGCAGGAAGTCGTGGAGGTCGTCACCTTCCTGGAAAGCCTGACAGCCGAGTAAGCTGTCGTTATGGGGCGACAGTCGAAATGTCGCGGATTTCGCAGTTGGTGGCTCGTTTTATTCATCATCAAGCATTGAAACGTTATATTCGGGGCGTCCCATCAGATAAGGAGGGCGCCATGAATAGAAACCAGGGTTGGCTGATATTGATCGGAAGCGCATTGCTCGCGCTTCCTTTCGCCGTCTGGTCGCAAACGGGCAGCACGACGACGACCGACACGAAGACCACCCCCGAGTCTACGGATCGACTCATCCAGAAATACACCGCGTTCGCGGGCTCGGAAGACAACGCGAAATCGCTGGTCACCGGATTACGCAGCGGTACCGAGGTCAAGCTGTCCTCGGGCAGCACCAGCACCAGCTTCACATCGCCAACCGGAAAGATGGGATTCGGCAACGTCAATATCGCCTTGTCACTGGCCGACGCGAGCCTCAAGCAGCAGGGAATCACCAATCCCACGCCGCAGCAGCTGCAAAGCTCGCTGACGGGCATTCTCGATCAGCGGGCCAGCGGCAAGGGATGGGGCCAGATCGCCAATTCAATGGGCTTCAAGCTGGGCGAAGTCGTGCGTTCCGAGAAAGCGGGACAGGCGGGAATGGAGCAGCGCGCGGAAAATGCCCGCGCGGAGCGGCCGGAGCGGCCGGAGCGGCCACTGCGTCCGGAGAAACCCGAAAGGCCTGAGAAGCCCGAGCGGCCCGTGCGCTGATATAGCCGAGGGAGAACAAAAGGAATGCAGCGAAAACTGTTCGCGCTCGGCCTGCTCGCCTTTGCGCAGGGCGCGCTCGCCGCGGACGCCGGGGAGTTCAGCCTCGGCGTCGGCTTCAACTACAGCAGCGGCGAGTACGGTACCTCGACTATCACCGAGATCCTGTCGATTCCCGTCATCGCGCGCTATGACCACGGCCCCTGGATCTTCAAGCTCACCATTCCCTATCTGAGCATCTCGGGCGGAACGTCGGTCGTTCCAGGCATCGGGCGTGTCAGCAGCAGCAATCCAAAGCGCCGAGGCGACGGCGCCAGTGAAGCGACCGCCACGGGGCTCGGGGATATCGTCGCTTCGGCGACCTACACCGCCTTTTACAACAGCGCCACGACGTTCGGCGTCGATGTCACGGGCAGGGTGAAGCTCGGCACCGCCGACCGCGACCAGGGCCTTGGCACCGGCGAGACCGACTACGGCATGCAGGTCGACGTATACAAAACTTACGGCGGCGTCACCTATTTCGGCGGTATCGGCTACACCGAGCCCGGCAGCTCGCCGTTCATCCAGCTCAACAGCGTGCTCAATGCCACCGCCGGGGCCAGCTACAAGCTCGACGAGCGCAACAGCGCCGGGCTGAGCGTCGACACGCGCGAGCGTGCTTCGCCGAGCGGCTCTCCGCAGCGCGAGCTCACCGCCTTCTGGACGCAGAAGATCGACCGCACCTGGAAGGCGCAGGCTTACGTGCTCAAGGGTTTTGCCAACGGCAGCCCGGACTGGGGAGTCGGCGCTTCGGTCGCGCGCAGCTTCTGAAGCTCGTGCAGGCTCTGGGGGAGCGTGAGAAATTACCGCTACCCCTGTCAGAAACGGTGTGCCGTGACTTTTTCGGTTCGAAGAAAACAGTGCCACCCGTAGCATTGCGCCCTTCATTCCGCCTCACGGAAAAAGGGGAGCACAGTGCGCAGGAGCATCGCCAAGTCGGTGACCGCCGTTTGCATGTTCGCCTGCGCCCAGCTTGCTCTTGGCGCGGACGACGGCCAGTTGAAGCTGGGTCTGCGCTTCGATCGCAGCCTCTCCCAGGCCGCGGATCCTTACTCGCTCATTTCCAGAACCCCCGAGCGCTTGCCGTTCATTCAGCGCGAGAGCGCATTCGACTACATCGTGGATGCGAATCACTGGGTCTTCGAACGCAGAGCTGCCGCAATGAGCTACGACGCGCGCGAGCGCCTGTCCCCCTTCTCGCCGCCGCAACGCGAGCTCGTCGCCTTCTGGTCGCACAGGCTCGACAGCATCTGGAAGACCCAGGTCTTTGTCATGAAGGGAGTCGCCGAGGGCAGCCCGCGCTGGAGCGCCGGCGCTTTCGCCGTCTACCCGTTCTGAGCCCTCTGGAAGCGTTCCCGCGTCGCAAATAGCACGGCCGCTACGGCAAGCGTCAGGCCGGCATACAGCAGCCAGGCGCCGCGCCAGCCGGTCGCGTCGCGCAGCAGGCCGCTCAGGAACAGCGCGCTTCCCATGCTCAACGACTGCACCAGCGTCCAGCCGCCCTGATAGGCGCCCCGGCGTCCAGGCGGCGCGAGCCGCGCCACGGCGGCGGGCACCGCCGAGCTGAAGACGAGCTCGGCGAAGCTGAACACCACCGTGCCGGCCATGTAGGCTGCCGCCGCGCCGGGAAAGAGCGCATAGCACACGAATGCCGCAGCTACGAGCGCAGCGGCAGCGCCGAGCATGCGGAACGGCCCCATCGGCTCGATGCGCGCAGCGACCGGCACGGCCAGAAGCGCGACGATGATGCTGTTGCCGCCGAGCACCAGCCCTATGTAGCCCTCGGCCAGCCCTTCATCGGCTGCAAACAGCGGCGACGCGGTCACCACCTGCCCCATGGCAAACGGGAAAATGAACGCGAGCGCCGCGAAACCGAGAAATACGCGATCCCGGGCCACCGACAGCACCTCGGTCATCAATCTGGACTCGGCCCTTTGCAAAGGCAGAGGGCCGCGCAGCGCCACCGTGTAAAGGATCGCGACCAGCAGGTAACCGATGCAGCTGATGGCGGCCAGCAGCCCGTAGCCCTGTTCCGCGACGTAGCCCGCCGGCATGACCCCGAGGGTGTACGCGACGCTCATCCCCGTGTAATTCACGGCGAGCACGGCCTGGCGCCGTTCAGGCGGAGCCAGGTCGAGCAGCAGCGCGGTCGCCACCGGCATGTTGGCTGCGCCGGCGATTCCCATCGCGGTGCTCCACGCGAGGAGCGAAGCCGGCCCGCTCACCAGCAGAAAGCACGGCAGCACGGCCGCCGTGATCAGCGCAGCGGCAAGAAGCAGCGGGCGGCGGCCGACGCGGTCCGAGAGCGCGCCGAACATCGGCGCGGCTGCGCCGCGCAGCAGGCTCTCGAGCAGAAACGCGGCGCCCACCGTGGCGAGGCTGATGCCCGCCACGCGCACGAAGTAGATGCCGAGGAAGGTCACCAGGCTCATGCGCGCCGCGACGGCCACGAAGTTGGCCGTCACCACGACGCGAATGCGGCGGTCGAGCTCTAGAAACCCCAATAATCCAGGCCTTCGGGAAGCGGCTCGCCGAGCGTGAGCGAGGCGAGCTTGGCGTACTGGCCCTCGGAGTAGAGCAGCGGCTTGCCTTTCTTTCCGAACAGCACCTGCTCCACCTGCCCGAGGAAGATGGTGTGCGTGCCGTGCGCGAGCTTCTTCACCACGCGGCAGTCGAACGACACCAGCGCGTCGATCAGCACCGGGGAGCCGGTGGCGAGCCGCGTCCAGTCGCGCGACTTGAAGCGGGCCTCGCCGCTCTGCGCGCCGCTGAAGGTGGTCGACAGCTCCCAGTCCTCCGCGCGCAGCACGTTGACGCAGAACGCCTTGCTCTTCGCCACTGCGCCGTGCGTCGTGGCGAGCCGGTTGATGCACGCCAGCACCGTCGGCGGATCGGCGCTCGCCGAGCACACCGCGGTGGCGGTCATGCCGTAGCGATGGCCGGCCTGCATGCTGGTGATGATGTTCACCGCGCCGGCCAGCGCGCGCATTCCGACCTTAAACTGATCGGCCTCTACAGGCTTCGCGTCCACGCGGCGGGCTTCGCTATCATTCGAACATTCTAACCATGGAACCTCACGGCTTTCTTCAGCAGGCCCTGGTCTACCTGGCTGCAGGCGTCATTGCCGTGCCGCTGTGCAAGCGCCTGGGCCTGGGGTCGGTGCTCGGCTACCTGGTCGCCGGCATGGCGATCGGGCCCTGGGGCCTGCGCCTCATCGCAGACCCGCAGACCGTGCTGCAGTTCTCCGAGTTCGGCGTCGTGCTGCTGCTGTTTCTCATCGGCCTGGAGCTCAACCCGCAGCGCGTCTGGGCGCTGCGGCGCACGATCTTCGGCCTCGGCGGCGTGCAGGTCGTGGCAACCATCGCGGCGGTCGCCGGCATCGGCGTCGCGCTCGGGCTGCCTCTCGCCGTCAGCGCGATCGCCGGGATGGGATTCGCGATGTCCTCGACCGCTATCGGCCTTGCGACCCTTACCGAGAAGAACCTGCTGCCGACCCCGGGCGGCCAGGCCTCGTTCGCGGTGCTGCTGTTCCAGGACCTGGCCGTGATCCCGCTGCTGCTGGTCGTCGGCCTGCTCGGCGGCGAGGCCGAGATGCTGAAGTGGGCGGACGCGGCGAAGGCGCTCGGCATGATCGCGCTGCTCATCGTCGCCGGCCGGTTGCTGGTGCGCCCGGTGCTGCGCTACGTGGCCGAGACCCGCCTGCGCGAAGTGTTCGTCGGCTTTTCCCTGCTGCTAGTTCTCGGCACCGCCGCGCTGATGGAATGGGTCGGGCTGTCGATGGCGCTCGGCGCGTTCCTCGCCGGCGTGATGCTCGCCGATAGCGAGTACCGGCACGAGCTCGAGCTCGACATCGAGCCGTTCAAGGGGCTGCTGCTCGGCCTGTTTTTCATCGCCGTGGGCATGTCGGTGGACGTCGGCCTGTTTCTGCGCGCGCCGCACCTGGTGCTCGGCCTGGCGCTCGGCGTCGTGCTGCTCAAGGCAGTTATCCTGTTTCCGATTGCGCAGGCATTCGGCTATTGCGACCGCGCCGACGCGGGGCTGTTCGCCGTGGCGCTTTCGCAGGCCGGCGAATTCGCGTTCGTGCTGTTCGGGGCGGCAAGCACGGTGCTTCCCGCGCCGGTGGCTGCAATCCTCAATGCGGCGGTAGCCGTGTCGATGCTGACCACGCCCTTCGTCGTCATGGGCTACGAGCGTTTCCTCATGCGGCGCCTGGACCGGCCGCTCGAGCGCGCGCCCGACGCCATCCGCGAGACCAACCCCGTGATCGTCGCCGGCTTCGGCCGCTTCGGCCAGGTGGTCGTTCGGGTGCTGCGCGCCCTCGGGATCGGCGCCACGGTGATCGACCACGATCCCGGCCAGATCGACACCGTGCGCCGCTTCGGCTGGAAAGCATACTACGGCGACGCGACGCGGCTCGACCTGCTCGAATCCGCCGGCGCGGCTCACGCCAGGCTGCTGCTCGTCGCCCTCGACGATCCCGAGGCCGCGATGCAGATCGTGAAGCGCGTGCGCTCGCGCTTCCCGCAGCTTGCGCTGGTGGTCCGGGCGCACAGCCGTACCGACGCTTACGAATATGCCGAGATGGGCGTCCCGGCGGTGCGCGAGGTGTTCGGCTCGGCCCTCGACGCGGCAGCGCGGACCCTCGGAATCCTGGGATTCGGCGAAAGAGACGTGCAGCGCATCGTGCGGCGCTTCAAGGAATACGACGAGCGGCAGATCGCTGAGAGCTCGCCCTTCCGCCACGACATGAAGAAGCTGGTCGCGCTCACCGAGCAAGGCCGCCGCGATATCGCCGAGCTCCTCGCCGAGGAAGCCCGCTCAGCGCCGCAGGTTGACCAGAAGCATGAGTGAAGTCGAGCGCACGGAGATCTTGCACCATGGCGGCGATTTTGGCGTAACATCAAGTCATGGTGCGCAAGGTCAAGCGAACCGATCCGCAAGCCGATTCCCCGGCTGCCGCCTCCAAGGAAGAGGCCCCGCGCGGGCGCATCATCGAGCGGCCCGACGGCTTCTACTGGCAGGCCGGCGGCGAGGAGTACGGGCCGTTTCCGACGCTCGGCGAGGCCGAGACCGACATGCAATCGGCCGGCGACGGCGAGTTCGCGCCCCCCGACACCCTGCAGGAAGCCGAATCCGAGCTCGGCATCTCCGAGTGGATCGATCCCGACAGCGGCGTGCCCGCGGAAGACTCGGTGCCACGGATCGAAGATCACTAAGCCGGCGCAGTCACGGTTCTCGACGACAAACGCAACTGGCAGCTCGCCAACGGGGTGCGGATCAGCTGCGTCAACACGCAGTGGGTCGGCGGAATCGAGGAGATCAGCGGCGTCGGCGGCACGGAGCGCGACGGTTCGCCGTGGACCTCCCCGGTCGGGGCCGTGATCGCGGCGATCCAGGATGGCCGGCCGTACTTCGTCCTGACGCCGGTGCAAGCGCTTCTCGTCTCGGTGTACGTCGACGCGGCCGGGAGAAAGCGCCTCAAGGCCGGCTTCGACGAGGACGATGCGAGGCTCCTGCGCCTGGCGAGGTGTGCCTAGTCGAGCGGCTCGAGCTTGATGATCGACGCGCCGTGGTTGCTGCCGACCCAGAACGCGAGCGGCGTCGCGGAATTGTCGACAAACACCCTGCGGATATTGGTGGGCCTCGGCAGCAGATACTCGACGAAGCGCCCGCTCTTCGGATCGAGCCGCAGGATGCGGTCGCTCAGCATCGAGCCGGCCCACGCTTCGCCGTTCCTGTCCAGGGCGATATCGTAAGGGGCGGACCACGCTGTGGGCGCTTCCCACTCCTGGAAGCGCTCAGTCCCGGGATCGAACAGGCCGATCCGGTTGCCGCGGTACTCGGCGAACCACAGGCGGTCCTGCGCATCCATCATGCCGCGACGGGGCGATGAGCCCGGCGTCGGTGTCGGATAGAGCGTGATCTTGCCGGACTTCGCATCGATCCTGCCGATGTGCTCGTTGGCGAAGTCGGTGAAATACACGTTGTTCTTCGAGTCGGCGATCACGTCGTAGATGTTGTGGTTGCGCTTCGAGTCCTTGAACGGCTCGAAGGTCTCCCACTTGCCGGAAGCAAGGTCGATGCGGTGCACGGCCGCAAAGCCGTTGTTCTGCGTCCACAGCTTGCCGTCCACCGCGAAGTGAAGCGGGCTGGTCATGTTGATCTGCGTGTTGGCCTTGTTCAATTCCGGCGGAATGCTCCACAGCTGCAGCTTGCCGCTTTTCCGGTCGAGCCTGGCGATGGCGCCCTGGTACATCATGCCGGCCCACAGGTTCTGCTCCCGGTCGAAGCGCAGCGACAGCAGGCCGGTCGGCCAGCCCTTCTTCAGTTCCGGCACCGGGTACTCGGTGACCTGGCCGCTCTTCGGGTCGAGCTTGCCGATGCGCTGGTCGCCGAAGTCGGAATACCACGCGATGCCGTCGGCGTCGACGACCACGTCGTGCGGCTCGATCGTCGGCCGCGGCAGGTCGTACTCGGTGATGATGACGCGCGTTCCGCGGCCGCTCGGGCGAAGGAGGCTTTGCAGCGCAAACCGCCAGCTCGGCCCCGAGCTGAGATTGATGGCGCTCAGCCATTCCGCCTGCTCGCGCTGAAACCGCGCGCGCTCTTCTCCGATCAGCTCGCGATCGCGATCGGCGAGGCGTCTTTGCGGCCGCAAAGGCGTGCTCTGGTTCGCGTACCCTGCCATGCGCTGCAGGGTCTGCACGAAGCCCGCGCTGTCGTGCGTCGAGCGCACGACCCGTTCCAGCGTGTGGCAGCCGACGCAGTTGAGGAGCGTCCTCTTTTGCGAGTGCGTGCCCGGAACGCTCGCGATCCACTCCGCGTTTGTGAGCTGGGCTGCAAGGTTCGACGTTTTGCCGAGCTTCAGATCAATCGCAGTTCCTTGCGGCAAGACCGTCGCGGTCGCAGGGCCGCCGAGCTCGTATCCGACCGCCCGGATGCCGAGCGAGTAGGTGCCCGGCTGCAACCTGGATGCAGGAAAGCTGTAGCGCCCCTGCGCGTCGCTGACCACGGTGATCGTCACGCTGGAGCCGGCCGCCTTTGCGCTGACCAGCACACCCTCCATGGCGCCTTCTTCCGCGGAGCTGACGCGCCCGCTCAAGGCTTGCGCATGAGCCAGGCCGCAAAACAGCAAAAGCAAGAAAATCTTCGGCATATCGGCCTCCGCGCTAATGCAGGATCAGCTTCTGCACGCGCCAGTTGAGCAGCTCGGCGACGTAGAGCAGGTTTTCAGACGGGCAGGCGATTTCGTGGATCCAGCCGAACTGCTTGAGCTGTTTCCCGGACTCGCCGAACACGCCGAGCAGCTTGCCCTCCAGGCTGAGCTTGTAGACCCGCCCCGGGTAGGCGTCGGATGCGAACAGCACCTGATTGGGCCCGGGCGTGATGCACAGCGCCCAGGGCGCACCCGGCGCCATGGTCAGCGCGCCGCCCGAGGCTTCGAGCTTGACGAGGTCGGGCCGGTTGCCGATCGCCGGACGCGCCGCCGGATCGTACGGCACATCGATCCTTATCTCGCGCAAGAGCGCGCCGTCGCCGTCGAAGACCTGGATGCGGCGATTGCCGCGGTCGGCTACATAGATGTTGCCCCTGGCATCCGCGGCGATGCTGTGCGGCGTATGGAACTCGCCGGGCTTGTTGCCGCGCTCGCCCCACGACTTGAGCCAGTTGCCGCTGCTGTCGACCTTCGCGACGCGGGAGTTGATGTAGCCGTCGCTGATGTAGGTGTTGCCGGCGGGATCCCAGGTGACGTCGGTGACCTGGCGGAAGCGGCCGTCCTCGGCCGGCCGCGGCGGGCTGGGGTGCTTCAGCGGCCCGGTTTCTTCATCGGAGGCTTCCTGCTTGCGGCCGAACACCATCGCCACCCGCCCCCGCGGATTGAACTTCACCACCATGTCCGAGCCCTTGTCCGTGACCCAGATGTTGTCGCGGCTGTCGACGCGCACCGTGTGGCCGAATGACCAGGCATACAGGTTCCTGCCGATCTCGCGCACGAACTTGCCGTCGCCGTCGAACTCCAGCAGCTGCGTTGCCGCGGCCGCGTAGGCCGGCCCGGTCGTGTTGCCTCGCGAGAGAACGAACACGTGGCCCCTGGAATTCACCGCCACGCCGGTCACCTCGCCGAAATGCAGGTCGCGCGGCAATTTGAGCGGCTCCGGAACGGAGTCGAATTGAATGACCTGCGCGTAAGCCGCCGGGTTGAGAAGCAGAAGGACTGCAAACAGGGCAACTCTCATGATATTCATTGCGTCACCAGCGTGGTCGCCGGCGCTCCTATGTCCTTGACCATGAAAACCAGCGCCTTGGCGGTCACGCTTGCGCTGGGATTTCTCGACACGACGTGGATGTCGGAGGGCGACTCGTAATACGTGTCTCCCGGCTTCAGTGTTACGGGCTGGCCTCCCTTCACCTGCACGATCAATTGCCCCTCGAGCAGATGCAGGAACACGTGCGCGCTGTGCCGGTGCGGCGGGTTGGAAGTCCCGGGCGGATATTCGTTGGCCCTGACTACGGCCTCCTTTCCCGCCAAGTCAATCAGATCCTGCGTCATCAGATCCTTGCCGACGGAGCGTGGCGGCGTGGACTGCGCCGCGCCACCCGCCGGCAGCGATGCGATGAGCACGATCGCGAGCAACGTATGGTTGACGTTCATGTGCCCTCCTCTCCTCGAGCGCGCCTGCGCAGTATAGCTTTCGTTGGGAATAATCGGGGTGTAACGCTGTTGGGATTACATGAACCTGGCAAAGAAAGGCCTGTGTCGCTTGCTGGTCGTGTCGGTCGCTTGTCTCTCGATTCACTCGGCCCGCGCCGAAATGATCGCCACCGAGCAAGCCGTCACCTATTTGGGCCGCGCGGAAGTTGCAAGTCAGCTTTACTCTTTGGGCGTGGAGCGGGCGTTCGCGGAGCAGCGGGTCGCGGCGATGTCGGACGAGGAGATCGATACGCTCATCGGAAAGCTGGGCTCGCTTCCCGCCGGAGGGCAAATGTCTGGGGGTGGCGCGAGCTCGGGCGGATACGGCGGCGGCGGCGGTGCGTTCCTTGCGGTTTTGCTGGTCGCCTTGCTCATCGCCTGGTTGATCTACATTGCTACGCCGCGCTCCCCGGCCAGGACACTGAATTCCAGTTTTTGAGTGCCGCGCACCACGGTCAGCCGGCTCGCCGTGCCGATTCGCTCGGCAGTGAGCAGCCGATGCAGGTCGTCGATGCCGTTGACCGGCTGATCGTCGAAGCTCACGATGAGATCGCCCGCCTGCAGGCCTGCGGCGATGGCGGGTCCGCCCGGCTCCACCGATTCCACCCGCACGGCATGGGCATTCTCGAGCTGGAAGTGCCGCGCGATGCGCCGGGCGAGCGGCAGGTTCGCGCCCGCGATGCCGAGATATCCGCGCCGCACTCTGCCATCGCGGAGAAGCTGTACGACCACCCACTTCACGGTGTCGATCGCGGTGGCAAAGCAGATTCCCTGCGCCCCGGGAATGATCGCGGTGTTTACGCCGATCACCTCGCCGCGCGAGTTCACCAGCGGGCCGCCGGAATTGCCTGGGTTGAGCGCGGCATCCGTCTGCAGCACGTCGTCGATCAGGCGCCCGGTCTGGGCGCGCAGGCTCCGGCCAAGCGCGCTCACAACGCCGGCAGTGACCGTGTGCTGGAAGCCGTACGGATTGCCGATCGCGATCGCGAGCTGCCCAACCCGCAGGGCGCGCGAAGAGCCGAGGACTACGCTGGGCAGCGCATTCGCGCCGATGCGGACCACGGCGATGTCGGTATCCGGATCTTCACCCAGGAGGTCGGCGTCGCGGCTGAATCCGTCGGCGAAAGTAGCCTTGATGCGCCTCGCCCCATGCACCACGTGGCTGTTGGTGAGGAGCAGCCCGTCGGGCGTAAACGCGAATCCAGACCCGGTGCCGCGGCGCGAATTGGCGCCCAGCTCGACTTCGAGATGCACCACCGCCGGGCCTACGCGCTCGGCCGCAGCCACGACCGCCTGGGAATAGGCATCGAGCAGTCCGCTTTCGTCGAGGAGGAACCGGGGAGCTGCGTCCATCTTTTTTCCCTTGTGCCTCTAGATGGGGGCGGAAGGGGGAAAGTGAAGACGCGAGAAGGCAGTCCTTTCAGTACACGGTTTCAACGGGGACGCCGAACAGGTAGCCGGCGCCCCTTTCCGTGCGGATGTAGCGCGGCTCTGCCGGATCCCTCTCGATCTTGCGGCGCAGCCGCATGATCTGCACGTCCACCGAGCGGTTGTAGACTTCGTCGTTGTGAAGCCGCGACAGGTCGAGCAGCTGGTCGCGCGACAGAATGCGGCTGGGCGCGCCGAGCAGCACCACCAGCAGGCTGAACTCGCCGTTGCTGAGCGGCACCGACTGGCCTGCGGGGCTCAGCAGGCGCCGCGTGTTCAGGTTGAGCTCCCAGCCATCGAAGCGGTAGGCGCGGATGCCTTCGGGCTTGCCCTGGCGCACTTCGGCGCGCCGGCGACGCAGGATGCTGCGGATGCGCGCGAGCAGCTCGCGCGGGCTGAAGGGCTTGGTGAGATAGTCGTCGGCGCCGAGCTCGAGGCCCATCACGCGGTCGGCCTCCTCGGCCCGGCCGGTCAGCATGACGATCGGGATGGCGGATTCGTCGCGCAGCCTGCGGGCGAGCCCCATCCCGTCCTCGCCCTTCAGCTTGAGATCGAGCACAATGAGATCCACGACTTCCGCGCCGAGCAGCGCCTGCATCGCGTGGCCGTCGCCGACGGCGCTGACGCGCAGCTCGTGCTGCCCGAGATAGTCGGAAACCAGGTCGCGGATCGTGGGGTCATCGTCGACGACGAGCACGTGGGGCAATGCCGCATAGGCCGATGTCCGGGAATCGCTGCTCATGGTTTCGATATTCATGGCTGGGTGCGAGTCTAGCCAGGTGCCGGCCGGCCCTATTACATCTGTAACGCGCGCCCGCGTCGTTGTAAATTACACGCAATCAGGGGAGCTTGGAATCGTGAAGTGAACGAGACCGCCAAAACCCGTGTCGACGTGCTGGTTATCGACGACGACGCCATCATGCGTGAGCTGATGGCGGATTGGCTCGAGGCGGCGGGCTACCGCGTGCGCCAGGCCGGCGACTGCGGGACCGCGCTCGCCGAGTTCAAGCGGCAGGCGCCGGCGCTGGTCGTCACCGACATGTTCATGCCAGGGGCGTGCGGGGCCGAGGCGATCGCCCGGCTGAAAGCCGAGCAGCCCGGAATCGTTCTCATCGCGGTTTCCGGCTACTTCAACTCGGGGCAGGGCCTGAGCGCGGAAGCGGCGCTTTCTGCCGGCGCCGACCGGGCGCTGCCGAAGCCGGTCAAGCGCCGCGAGCTGATCCAGGCGGTGGCCGAGCTCGTCGGCCCGCCGGTCCGATAGCCGAGCAATGCCGACGGCTGCGGCCCGATCGGCCGCCTCCCGCATCACCCTGACCCGCGCGCTCGTCGCGCTCGGCGCCGTGCTGGTCGGCATCAACATCGCTTCCGCCATCTGGGATGCGCGAACCGACCGCGACCGCACGGAGCTGCGCGCGCGGCGCAATCTGTCCAACCTCAGCGGGCTGCTTTCGGAGCAGACCGCGGCCGCCCTGGAGGCCGTCGACCTGGTGTTGCGCGATGCGGTGCGCGACGGGACCACGGCGAAAGTGGCGGCCATGATGCCGCGCCTGCGCGACGAAATGATCCATATTCCGCAGGTCGCCGGCTTCCTGGTGATCGACGCAGACGGGAGCGTCGTGGGGCGCACCAACGAGACCCCGACGATCGATCACGGCTTCGCCGGGCGCGCGTTCTTCACAGCGCACCGCGAGGCGCGCGATGCAGGGCTTTTCTTCAGCGAGCCTTACAAGGGCGGTGGCGATGGCACGAAATGGCGTTTCGTCATGTCGCGGCGCCTCAACACGCCCAACGGCGCATTCAGCGGCGTCATTGCGGCGGTGATGGAGATCGAGAATTTCGACCGGCTCTACCGCATGATCGACGTAGGCGAAGGAGGCTTCATCAACCTTCGCGCCCGCGATGGCACCATCATCACGCGGGTTCCCGATCCGCGCGAGGCGCGCGGACGCAAGTTTCCGAATCCTGACATCTCCACTGCGGTCGAACGTGAAGGCCGCTTCACCGGGTGGACGACCAGCCCGATCCTGAACGAGCGCGTGCTCGTGTCGACGGTCGCCGTGCGCGGCTTTCCGCTGGAGGTGCTCGTCGGCGCGACCGAGGCTGCGGTGTTCGCCCCGTGGCACAGCGAGGCCTCGCGCATCTTCCTGCGGACCGTGCTCACGTCGGCCGCCATGCTGGCCTTGATCGCGCTCGCGGCATGGGGGCTCGCCCGGCGCGAGCGCGCGCTGCAGCGCAAGCAGAGGCAGTTCCGCGCGATGATCGAGCACAGCTCCGACGGCGTGATCCTGACTCGCCCCGAGACCGGCATTTTCTACGCCAGCCCCGGCCTTGAGCGCATGCTCGGTTACACCATCGAGGACCTGCGCGAACGCGAGCCCTATGAGTTGCTTCACCCTGATCATGTGGAGGCGACGAGGAGCCGGCGCTCCCAGATGATGCATTCGCCGGGGAAGGTGGTGACGGTCGAGACGATGGTGCGCCACAAGGACGGGTCGTGGCGCTGGATCGAGAACACCGTCAGCAACCTGCTCGAGGAGCCGAGCGTGCGCGCGCTGGTGATGAACTTCCGCGACATCACCGAGCGCAAGCTTGCCGACGCCGAGCGCTCGAGGCTCGAGCAGCGGCTGCGGCAGGCGCAGAAGATGGAGGCGGTCGGCCGCCTCGCCGGCGGCATCGCGCACGACTTCAACAACATCCTCGGAGGCATCCTGGGCTACGCCGAGATGCTCGTCGAGCAGACCGCCGCGGGCTCGCCCTTCAAGCGCTACGCGCAGAACGTTCTCACCGCGGCGAACCGGGCGCGCGGCCTGGTCGACCAGATCCTCGCTTATAGCCGCAGCCAGCGCGGCAAGCGCGTCGCCGTCGATCTCAGCCGCATCGTCGCCGAGACCCTTGAGCTGGTGCGCGGCTCGCTTGACCCCGGGATCAGCCTCGAGGCGAAGCTGCCCGCAGCGCCGTTGCAGGTGTTCGGCGACGCGACGCAGCTGCATCAGGTCGTGATGAACCTGTGCACGAATGCGATTCAGGCGATGGGCGGGAAAGGTACGCTGCGCGTGACCCTCGAAACCGCCGAGGTCGGCGCGGAGCGCTCGTTAGCGCACGGCACCGTAGTCCCAGGAACCTATGCGCGTCTCGCCGTCGAGGACACCGGGGCGGGCATGGACGAAGCAACGCTCGGCCGCATCTTCGAGCCTTTTTTCACGACCAAGGAGGTCGGCAAGGGGACCGGGCTCGGACTGGCGCTGGTTTACGGCATCATCACCGACGCCAGCGGCGCAATCGACGTGGCGAGCGCTCCCGGGCGCGGCACCGCGTTCACGATCTACATGCCGCGCGTCGACGTGGCAGTGGCCGACGACGACGAGAAACAGGGCCCGGTCGCCAGGGGCAATGGCGAGCGAGTGCTGGTGGTCGACGACGAGCAACCGCTCCTCGCGGTGACCGCCGAGGTGCTTTCGCGGCTCGGCTACGAGCCGATCGCCTTCTCCGAAAGCCTGGCAGCGCTTGCGGAGTTCGAAGCGCAACCCGGGCGTTTCGACGCGGCGATCACCGATGAAGTGATGCCCGGACTATCGGGGACCGAGCTGGCGGGCGTGATCCACCGCCGCCGCCCCGAGCTTCCGATCCTGCTCGTCAGCGGCTACATCGGTCCCATGATGAGCGAACGTGCAACGGCGGCGGGCGTCAACGAAGTCCTGAAGAAGCCGGTGCAGTCCCGCGAAATCGCTGCCGCCCTGGCGCGCGTGCTGGCGACACGCTGACGTTACAGCTGTAACGCTCGAGCACAGGCGCGCAACAAGCGCGCAATCGGCGCCGCCCAGCATGGCGTCATGGCCCAGCCCTCTCCTCGTTCTGACGCTGCCGAGCAGCTGGTCCCGGGCAAAGCCGCATCCAGCCCGGACCGCTATGACGGTGTCGCCCTCGGCGTGGAATGCGCGTGGCCGAGCCTTTTCTCCCCAGCGGTGCAGCCATGGATAAACGCCGCAGACTCGACCTAAGATACGTGCTCGTGATGGCTCTGGCGGCGGCGACGACGATCGCCTGCGCCGCGCTGGTCGCGGCATGACCTGGGCCACCTTCGCGCCGGCCGTCTCGGCGGCCTTCCTCGGATCGCTGGTCGAAGCCATCGAGGCGCTCACGATCGTTCTTGCGGTGGCCACGGTACGGGGCTGGCGGCCGGCGGGACTCGGCGCGGCGGCGGGATTGGCCTCGCTTGCGCTGATCGTGGCGGGCCTCGGGCCGCTGCTCGACCGCGTTCCGCTCCTTCTTCTGCAGCTGGTCATCGGCGTGCTTCTGCTGCTCTTCGGCATGCGCTGGCTGCGCAAGGCGATCCTGCGCGCGGCGGGAGTCATCCCCCTGCACGACGAGGCGGCGGCGTTTGCCGCCGGCACTGCTGAGCTGCGCGAGCACCGCTCGCGCCTCGACTGGCTCGCCGGGCTCGCGAGCTTCAAGGCGGTCCTGCTCGAAGGTCTGGAAGTCGTCTTCATCGTGATCGCGGTCGGCGCCGGCCGCGGGCTTCTCCTGCCGGCGAGCGCCGGCGCGCTCGGCGCCTGCGCTCTGGTGGCGGGCGCCGGATTTGTCCTGCATCGCCCGCTCGCCCGCGTGCCCGAGAACGCTCTCAAGCTCGCCGTCGGCGTCATGCTCTCGGCCTTCGGCGTCTTCTGGACCGGCGAGGGCCTTGGCGTCGCCTGGCCTGGCGCGGATCTCGCCATCGTCGGCTTCGCCGCGCTGTTCCTGCTGGTCGCGGCTCTCGGCGCGGTCGCGGTCAGGCGCCCGCTCGAGGTCGCGGCGTGAGAATGCTCGCCGGCATTGCGCGCGAGCTGATCGGATTGTTCGTCGATGACGGCATGCTCGCGCTCGCCATCATCGCGGTCATCGTCATTGCGGCGATCGTGGCAAGCCTGATCCCGGGAGCGACCGCCGGCGTGGTGCTTCTGGCCGGCTCGCTCTTCGCCCTGCTCGCCAACGTCCTGGCCGTGCAGCGATGAAAAAATTCCTGATCGCGCTGCTGTTTGCCGCCGTGCCGGTCGGTGGCGCATTTGCGGCGCCCTATGCGCCGCAGGAATTCGATTTCAGCGGCCTCGACGGCGTCGCCTACGGCACCGTCGAGCTGGTTCAGCCCGCACCTCCCTCGCCCACCGAACTGGCGCAGAAAGCCGAGGCGGCTCTGGTGCGCCTCGACGATGGCCGCAGCATCACCGTCGTGCTGCGTCTCCTGCAGCACGTGGAGCCCGGCGAGCGCGTGCGCGTGGTCCGAGGCGCAAAAGGCGCGCGCATCGAGCGGGGCTGAGCGCAGCGGTTGCTCGTTGCAGATGTAACGGCACAAGAGCATTTCGAAACAGCCGCGACAAGCGCTCTTGGCAAACTGAAAGCGTAGTCACCGTACACTAACCTAAAGGAACACAGTCATGAAACGCACTCTCCTCGCAGTCGCCCTCGCAGCCGCCGCGGCCACCGCTTTCGCCGCCGGCGAACCCGCCAACGACCAGTACCGCAACAACGCCGGCGAGCCGGATCGGCACCAGCCGCAGGTTGGCGCGATCGACAGCTCGTACATGGTGGCGAGCGCCGACCCGTACCGCCCGAACGCCGGCGAGTCGACCGACAACAACGTAGTCCAGAACCAGGTCGGCTAAGCGGCCCGCTTTTCAGTCCCCTCCGCGCGCTCCCTCCTCCCCCTTCGCGCGATCAGCACCCCGGCCAGCCACCGTGAGGGCGGTGGCCGGGGTTTTTGTCGTTCCAGTCCGCAGTATGGTATACAGAGCTGTCTCGTCGCAGGGGACAGCGCATGCGTACCGGCCTGCCGGCACACCACCACCAGTCCGCGACTCGCTCGATCGGAGCGCGAGAGCGCATAGATAGAACTGCTTACGAGCTGTTTTCCCGCCACGGCATCCGGGCGGTGGGAATCGACACCGTCGTCGCGCGCGCTGGCGTGGCAAAAATGACGCTGTATAGACACTATCCCTCGAAAGACGAGCTCGCCGTGGCGTTTCTTCGGCGGCGCGAAGAGCTGTGGACGCGGTCCTGGCTGCAGCAGGACGTTGAGCGCTGGGGCCGGACACCACGCGCGAAGTTGCTTGCCATCTTCGACGTTTTCGACAAGTGGTTCCGTCGGTCGGATTTCGAGGGATGCTCCTTCGTAAAGGCGCTGCTCGAGCACGGCGTCCGCGGGCACCGGGTGCGAATCGCCGCGGTGAGGCACCTCGATACGATCCGGACATTCGTGAAGCGATTGGCAGAGGAAGCGCGCATGCGCGATCCCGACGGATTCGCGAGGCAGTGGCAAATGTTGATGGCGGGATGCATAGTGGCCGCCCACGCCGGCGATCGCGAGGCTGCAAAGAGAGCAAAGAAAGCCGGGCGCTTGCTCCTCGCGGCCGGAGGCAGGACAGGACGGCGGAAATAATGGCGCGCGTGGCAATCGAAGCAAAGCGCGCGGGAGACGCGCTGCGACAGAGCGAGGATCGGCTTCGGCTGGTTATCGACACAATCCCCACGATGGTCTGGAGCCTGCTGCCTGACGGCGCTGTTGATTTCGTCAATCAGCGTTGGCTGGAATACACGGGCCTGTCTCTGCAGGAGGCACTTGCAGATTCAATGCGCACAGTTCATCCAGAAGATGCCCCAAGGGTCATGGAAAAGTGGCGTACGGACATGGCTGTCGGGGAACAGTGCGAGTATGAACTGCGTTTGCGGCGCGCCGACGGGGAATATCGCTGGGTCCTGGTCCGCACCGTGCCGCTGCGCGATGAGCAGGGAAATATCGTCAAGTGGTACGGAACGGCTGTCGATATCGAGGACCGCAAGCGCGCTTTGCAGGAGATCCATGCGCTAAAAGACCGGCTTCAGATGGAGAATCTGGCGCTGAAGGAAGAAGTCGACCAGGCGTCGATGTTCGAGGAAATCATCGGCTCCTCCGAGGCGCTCAACCGCATATTGGCGCACGTGACAAGAGTTGCGCCGACCGACTCCACGGTTCTCATCAAGGGCGAGACCGGCACCGGCAAGGAGCTGGTGGCACGTGCCATCCATAGGCTCTCGCGCCGCTCGGGCCGTGCATTTGTTCTGGTGAATTGCGCTGCGATCCCGCCTGCGTTGATCGCGTCGGAGCTTTTCGGCCACGAGAAAGGCGCCTTCACGGGCGCAACCCAGAGGCGCCTTGGCCGGTTCGAGCTGGCCGACGGCGGCACCATTTTTCTCGATGAGGTCGGCGAGCTGCCTGCGGAAACCCAGAGCGCTCTGCTGCGGGTCCTGCAGGAGCGGGAATTCGAGCGAGTCGGCGGCAGCCAGCCGATCTCGGTCGACGTGCGGGTACTCGCCGCCACCAACCGCGACCTGAAGGCCGGAGTCGACGCCGGAAGCTTCCGGCTCGATCTGTTCTACAGGCTGAACGTGTTTCCACTGCAGGTACCTTCGCTGCGCGAGCGCGTCGAGGACATTCCGGTGCTGGCCGAGTACTTCGCCCAGCGCTATGCGGCCAAGGCCCGGAAAAATATCCGGAGAATCGAAAAGCCGACGCTCGAGCTGCTGCAGGCTTACCCTTGGCCGGGAAATGTCCGCGAATTGCAGAACGTCATCGAGCGGGCGGCGATTCTGTGCGATGGCGATACGCTTTCGGTGGACGAAAGCTGGCTGCAACACGAGTCCCTGACAGGGGGCGCCGGCTCCGCTACCCTGGCCGCTTCGCTCGCAGACCAGGAAAGGGAAATGATTGAATCGGCCCTGGCGGAAAGTCGCGGCCGGGTCTCCGGCCCGTCCGGCGCCGCAGCCCGCCTCGGGATCGCGCGCTCGACGCTCGAGTCGAAGATAAGAAGCCTGCGCATCGACAAGCATCGGTTCAAGTCTTCCTGATTGCTCGCCAATTGGCGAGAACTCGCCATCAAACCGCGTAGGGAGAGCCGCGCAATCAGCCGGTTAGGCCCTGGTATGGCCCTTGCGAGCTCGCAAGCGAGGTGCGCGGGATGTTCCGAATCGAGACGGATTCACATGCGCGTGACACGGTTCTCCGGCTGAGCGGCTGGATGCAATCGCGACACATACCGGAGCTGAAGGGAGAAATCGAAGGCAGCGGGCGCAAGATCATCCTGGACCTGGGGAAGGTGACCCTCGTCGACCGCGAGGTCGTGCGTTTTCTGGGGGCTTGCGCGGCAAAGGGGATGGAGCTGCGCGATTGCCCCTCCTACATCCAATTGTGGTTGGCCAGCGAGAAGAATTGGGATTCATCCGCCTAGCGCGACGCCAATGACATCCAAGACCGTGCCGACCCTGCGCGTGCTGCTCGCCGAGGACGTGGCCGCGGATGCCGAGCTCGAGATCCGGGAGATCAAGCGCGCGGGCCTGCGCGTGAGCCATCGCATTGTCGATAGCGAGAAAGACTTCATCCGAGGGCTGCGCGAGTTCGCTCCCGACGTGATCCTCTCGGACTTCTCGATGCCCCAGTTCGACGGCATGGAGGCGCTGAGGCTCGCCAAGGAGCTGGCACCCGACATCCCGTTTATTTTTGTGTCGGGGACGCTCGGCGAGGAATACGCGATCCGCGCGCTGAAGAACGGCGCGACCGATTATGTCGTCAAGTCGAATCTGGTACGCCTGTCTGCTGCAGTAGAGCGCGCCCTCGCCGAGGCGAAGGTGCTGCGAGAGCGCCGTCAGACGGAGACAGCGCTCGAGATTGCCCGCGAGCGCCTGCAAGAGCGCGAGGCCGGGCTGCGGCGCGCTCAGCTCATGGCCAAGCTTGCCCATGTGATTACCGGCGCCGACGGCGATTTTGAGAGCTGGTCGGATACGCTGCCGTCGTTGATCGGAATGCAACCGGCGTCCATGCCGCGGAGCACGCGCGAGTGGTTGGACATCATGCACCCCGAGGACCGCGAGGCACTGCGCGCGAAAAGCATCGAGGCGGGCGCTACGGGGCGGCGCGTGGACATCGAGTATCGCCTGCGGCGGGAGGGTGCCGAATGGATCCATGTGCGACAGGTGATCGAGCCGCTCGGTGGACAGCCTGACGCAGGTAGCACCGAGCGATGGTTCAGCACGCTGCAGGACGTCACCGAACAAAAGCGGGCCGAGGAGAGAATCAAGCGCCTCAACCGCGTCTACGCCGTGCTCAGCGGAATCAATACGTTGATCGTCCGGGTAAGGGACCGCGAAGAGCTGTATCGCGAAGCCTGCCGCATCGCGCTCGAAGCCGGGCAGTTCCGCATGGCCTGGATCGGCGTCGTCGATCAGGAGGCCGGACTGGTAAAGCCGGTCGCCTCGGCAGGCGAGGTGGGCGATTTCTTCGAGTCCGCTCCCCTTGCGGTGATCGAGAACAAGCCGGGCGGGCACGGCCTCGCCGGGCGCGCGATCCGCGGCAAAAAGGCCATGATCTCCAACGACATCAGGAATGACCCGCAAAGACTGATGAGAAAGGAGCTGGACGAACGCGGGATCAATTCGCTGGCGGTGATTCCGTTGATCGTGGGTGGCGAAGCGATCGGCGTGCTTGCCTTGTACGCCGCAGAGGCCGGCGCCTTCGACAGCGAAGAGACGCGGCTGCTTCTCGAGCTCGCGGGCGACATATCCTTTGCGCTCGGTCACATCGAGAAGGCAGAGAAGCTCGAGTATCTCGCCTATTACGACCCGCTCACCGGCCTCGCCAACCGCAGCCTGTTTCTGGAGCGGTTGCAGCAACAAGTGATTGCCGCCGGCAGCTCGCAACGCAGGCTCGCTGTCTCCATCGTCGATATTGAGAGGTTCAAGGCGATCAATGATGCCTACGGGCGCCAGGCAGGCGACGAGCTGCTCAGGCAGCTTGCCGAGCGTATCAAGTCCGCAGGTCCTGATCCGACGCGAGCAGCCAGGATCGGCCCGGACCACTTTGCGATTGTTTCCACTGATGTGGAGAACGAGGACGATGTCGGCCGCCTCACCGAGCAAAGGCTCGCCGCCTGCCTGGGCCCTGCATTCCGGCTCGATGGGCGCGAGCTTCGGCTCTCCGCCCGCGTGGGAATAGCGATGTATCCCGGCGATGGCGGTCATGCGGAGGCTCTCTTTGCAAACGCCGAAGCGGCGCTGAAGAAGGCGAAGGCCACGGGCGAGCGCTATCTTTTCTTCGCGCCGGCAATGACCGAGCGCATTCACGAGAATCTGTCCCTCGAGAACAAGTTGCGCGAGGCGCTCGACAAAGAAGAGTTCGTGCTGCACTACCAGCCCAAGGTGGATGTGGAGAACCGGGGCATCGTCGGCGTCGAGGCGCTGATCCGCTGGCAGAGCCCGGAGCTGGGCCTCGTGCCGCCCATGAAATTCATTTCGCTGCTCGAGGAAACCGGGCTCATCCTGCAAGTCGGGTCATGGGCCCTGAGGCGGGCCGCGCTCGATCATCGCACCTGGGCCGAGCGGGGACTGAAGCCGCCCCGGGTGGCGGTAAACGTGTCGCCGATTCAGCTGCGGCAGCGCGACTTCGTGCGCGACGTGGAGCACGCGATCATGAAAGGGATTGCTCCGGTAGGCATCGACCTGGAGATCACCGAGAGCCTGATCATGCAGGACATCCACGCCACCATCGAGAAGCTGAAGCTGCTGCGCAAGCTCGGGGTCCAGGTGGCGATCGACGATTTCGGAACGGGGTATTCGTCGCTCTCCTATCTGGCCAAGCTCCCGGTCCAGACGCTCAAGATCGACCGCTCCTTCGTCATCGCGATGCTCGAGGACCCGAACACCACGACCCTGGTGCACACGATGATCACGCTCGCCCATTCGTTCCAGCTGAAGGTGGTCGCGGAAGGGGTGGAGTCGGAAGATCAGGCGAACATGCTGCGCCTGCTGGGCTGCGACCAGATGCAGGGCTATCTCTTCAGCAAGCCGCTGCCGGTCGAAGCGTTGATTCCGTTACTGATGTAACCGGAGCGGAAATCGGCGCGCGGCGCCGACTCCACCGGCTTCGGGCTGGACATGATTTACTCGTTCTGAGACGCAAACGCCAGGCACGCCGCGAAGGCGTGCCTGGCGTCCGTTACACGCATTGACTGCTTAGTCGCCTGCTGCCGGCTGGTGCTGGTCCACTTCCCCTGCAGTATTGCGGTACTGATCGTTAGGGAAAGCTGCCGCGAACGAACGGGCTGCGACCACCGCCAAGAGCGCTGCGAGGATGATGCGTTTCATGGTTCAACTCCTTTGCAGTTGATTGATCGATGCCTTGCTGCGCCGCCAAGGATGCCGCTGCCGGGGACGTTGCTCAAACGCTAAATTTTCAAGGACCCTTGAGGAAAGCTAATGCGCCTCCTGCCGCTTATGACTGCGCCTGCCGCGGCCCCGGGGAAACGATCGGCGTCTCGGTGTCGCCGGGGCACGACTCAGAGGACTGCGCCGGGCACAGATGAGCGAACGGATCGGTGGGCGTGGGCTGAACGGTACTACACGCGCTGAGAAGCACGACTGCGCTGACGAGCAAGTATTTCATGATGGGGCTCCAGGTTGTGGTTACTCAAAAGGATGACGGTTTCGATGCCTCACGGCACCGCCCGCACTATTGGGCGAGCGCATAGCGCGCCGATTTCAAACCGAAACGTCGGGTTTTCAACCGTAATGGATGTGACATCTGTAAGCGGCGCGGAAATCACGCTGGAACCGCGACTTCGCAACGATGGCTGCTCTGGTTCAGCACCGGCATGGAGTGGTATGAGCATCCGTGCGGCTTGCGCGCATTCGCGAAGTACGGCGAGGACGACACGCCCGCCGTGCGGCAGGCTTACTTCCTCACCCAGAAAGACCCGGGGCTCTGCTCCAAGCTGTTTCCGTAACTACATAACTCTCGCTAGCACTTCCGCGGCGATGAGGTACACACCGAGCACGAGCACCAGCGCGGACAGCGGCACTAAGACGGGAATCCATCGGACGAATGATTGCTCGCTGTCTTGCTTCACGACCGGTACGGTGCTGCGAGCGCGTTTGGCGAGACCATTATATGGTCTTGTCCATCCTCTGCCTGCGCCTCACCAGCTCTTCCCACAGTCCTTCGGGCTTGCGCATCACAAGCGCCGCGTCGGGCTCGAGCACGTACCAGGCTCCTTGCTCAACCTCGCTGCGAAGCTCGCCCGGCTGCCACGCCACGAGGCCGGCGACGAACCTCGCGTGCTCGGGCTCCGTTTCGATGACGCGGTCTACGACCGCGGCGTCGAAGGCCGCGAACAGTCCGGGCAGCACCTCGAATGACTTGGCGCCAAGGCTGTCGCGCCGCTGCACCAGGGCGAAGATCGCCTGCGATTCATAGGGCCCGCCGAGGTAGACCGGATCGATTATCTTCCGCGACGCCGCGTGCTCCGGAAACAGCCTGCCGAGCGTGACCCCGGTGGGCCGGTTCACGATGAATCCCACGTGCTGGTCGCCGCCCAGCGGCGTGACTACGAGGATGCTCGATCCGTAGAGCTCATCGCGCAGCTCTGGCTTGGCGACAAGGATAAGCGGCTTGGACAGGTCGGCGGCGCCCGCGAGCGCGGACCAGCCGAGCAGGACGACGCAGACCAGGGCGAGGCTCGACTTGCTCATACGGGCTGCTCCTTTCGAGGCTGACGGAGCAAGGCTGGCCCGCGAGCGTGTCGCGGCTGTTTCGGAACGATTACATCCGTCACGTTCATGGCGCGCGCCATGCGCAGCGTCAGCAGAGTGCCGGCCGAGCCCAGGACCACGCCCGCGATCATGATCGCGGAGTTCTGCAGCACAAGCCCCTCGACCCCGACTGCAAGGCCGGTGAAGCTGTTGAGCAGCGAGATGACTACGGGCACGTCGGTGACGCCGATCGGCAACGCAATCATCACGCCGAAGGCGAGCGCCGCCACGAAGAACAGACCGATGAGCCCGAAGCCCGCTTCACCATCCGCCACAACGATATAGGTGCCGATCGCAAGCGCCGCCAGGAAGACGACCGCGCTGTAGAACCGCTGGTCCGTGAAGCGCCACGGCTTTTTGATCAGGCCGTCGAGCTTCGCCCAGGCGACGAGCCAGCCGGCGAGCGCCGCCGCGCCGATCAGATTGGCGAGCATCAAGATATAGAATTCCATGGCCTCAGTATCGGCTTGCTGCCCACGAGTCAGTGCTCCTTGACTCGTCATCATCGGCAATGCCGGATACGCGTTTATTGCAGCGCCGGGCGCGAACCGTTTCAGCTGTAATGCCAGACCGCCCGCGGGTCAGGCGGGCAGGGCAAATGCCGTGTATACCCGCCGCTCCGTGCAGCGGAATGCGCCGCCGAAGACCTGGCCCTGGCGGAATCCAGAAGCAAGATCCCGCAGCAATCGCATTTGAAGAAGCTGCAGATCTGGATCGAAGGAGGCGATCTCTGCATCCTGAAAGTCGAACCAGACCCCGGTCAGAGGATAGAGGCACTTGAAGAACGACTCTTTCGCTGAGAAGCACAAGGACGAGAACGTCTGGTGGTCGATTTCAACAGAGTCACGCAGCGAACGTTCTCGCTCGCTCATGCAAAGCTCGTCGATTTCGGCCGTGGTCTCCGGCTGAATGATCGCTTCTGCGTCAATTCCGATGCTTCGAAAATCTTTGCGCCGCGCGACGGCAACCCCCAGGAGGTCGTCAGTGTGCGTGATCGAGCCGACATAACCATGGGGCCACACCGGAGAGCGGTCCGCGGCCATGCCTACCGAAGTCTCGCGAGAACCAAGCTCGGCGAGAAGCTCGGCGGCACATGCCCTGCCCATGTCGAATATCGACTGGCGCAGGCGGAAGCGCTCGTCCCGAGTCGTTCTCCGCCGCGGGCCGCGTTCGCGGCCCGACAGCAATACAACGCGCTGGGCTATCTGCGGATCCAGCGGAAACACTTCGGAGCTGGTTCGGCTCATCCTGGCCAGTATCGCGCCGGGCTACTCGAGCGAGATGACGCCTTGCTTGATCGCGAACTTTACTAGGTCGGGAAGGTTTTCGAGCCCGAGCTTTAACATCATGCGCCCGCGGTAGGTCTCCACGGTCTTGCGCGACAGCGAGAGCCGGGCTGCGATACGCACCACCGAATTACCTTCCGCGATCATCTTTAGCACCAGCCGCTCCCGCGCGCTTAGCACGGATAGCGGGCCGCAGCAGGCATCGGCCATCGTCTGCTCGAGGAACTCGTCGGCTAAAGCTCTGCTCAGATAACGCCGCCCCGCATGCACAATGCGGATCGCATCGACCAGCTCGTTCACCGCGGATGCTTTCGGCACATAACCGCTCGCACCTGCCCGAAGCGCGCGCTTGACATGCTCGGCATTCGAATGCATCGATAGCATGATGACGCGCGTCGAGCTGCGCCTCCTGCGCAGCATCTCTGCTGCCTCGGTGCCGTTCATCTCCGGCATAGCCTGGTCCATGACCGCGATGTCAGGGTTTGTTTCTAGGCAACTGCGCACAGCGTCAAGGCCGTTGCCGGTGAGAGCGACCACCTTCATGTCGCCTTGCGCGTCGATAAGCAATCTCAAGCCTTCGGCGACAACCGGGTGGTCGTCGGCGAGGAGAATCCGGATCGTCACGTCGGGACCTGTACGGTGATGCGCGTCCCGCCTTGCGGGAGCCCCTCTGCATTGAAGCGGCCGCCAATGGCCTGGGCGCGCTCTCTCATCGTCACCAGGCCAAAGCCGGCTCGAGGCTGGCCGGCTTCGTGCGGCCGCAGGCCGACGCCGTCGTCCACCACCAACATCCGCCATTCTGATCCTGCGCTCCAGAAAGAGATCACCACGCTCGTCGCGCGCGCGTGCTTGGCCACGTTGTTGAGCGCCTCCTGCGCGATTCGAAAGAGCGCGATCTCGACCTCGGGCCTGGCCCGCTCCGACCCCTGGCTTCCGCGCACTGAAACCGCGATCCCGGCTCGTCGCGTGAATTCATTGGCGTACCAGTGAAGAGCCGCCAGCAAACCGTGGTCGTCGAGCATCGGCGGACGCAGCTCGGACTCGACGCTCCTGATGTCCCGCGCGGTGGATTCGAGCAACGCGGCGCAGTCATCCAGGCGTGAAGTGATGTCGCTGCTCGCGCGTGAGGACAGCGCAGCTCTCAGCATGCCGAGGTTGATCTGGAGTGCAGTAAGACTTTGACCGACGCGGTCATGCAGCTCACGAGCGAGGTCTTTACGCTCGGACTCCTGCAGCTCGACCAGCCGGCGCGTCAGCGCCTGGAGGTGGACGCCGGAGTCGCGTAACGCATTTTCAGCCTTCTTGCGCTCGGTGATGTCGGTACTCGTTCCGTACCACTTGACGATATTTCCCTGCTCATTGCGCAGCGGCACGGTGCGGACCAGGAACCAGCGATATTCCCCGTCGGCGCGGCGCAAACGCAGTTCATACTCGCACGGTTCCCCGACGGCCATGTCCGTACGCCACTTTTCCATGACTCCTGGGAGGTCTTCCGGATGAACCGTGCGAGTTGCATTTGCAAGCGCCTCCTCCAGAGACAGGCCCGTGAATTCCAGCCAACGCTGATTGACGAAATCAACGACGCCGTCAGGCCGGAGGCTCCAGGCCATCGTGGGGATGGTGTCGATAACAAGCCGAAGCCGGTCCTCGCTCTGTCGCAGCGCGTCGCCAGCGCGCTTTGCTTCGATGGCGACCCGGGCCATCTGCGTCGCCATGTCTATCAGCTGAATGTGCTCAGCCGACGGCATCCTCGGCTCGCTGTAATACATCGCAAACGTCCCGAGCACGGAATTGTCGTCCGAGAGAATCGGCGTCGACCAGATCGCACGCAAACCGTTGCGGACCGCTACATCGCCGCAGTCCTCCCACAGAGCATCGTTAGCGGTATCTCGCGTATACACGGGCTCGCGCCGGAACGCAGCGGTTCCGCAGGAGCCCATGTTCGGCGCGATGAGCAGGAATGGCTCGATGCCTGTCTTGTAATCCTCTGGAATGTTCGGCGCTGCCGCGAAGCGCAGCTTCTGCTGAGCGGAATCCGCCAGCAGCACTGCGCAACGCATGTCACTCGCCTGCTCTTCGATCAGCTTGACCAGCGTTTCAAGGATTTCCGGTAGTGGCGCTGCATTCGCGATCCTCTCCAGCACGCGACGCTGGCAGTCAAGCAGCGCGGCGCGGGCGCGTTGTTCGGTTGCACCTTGCAAATTAGCCATCGGCGAGCACGAGGTCGCTTTTCGCGGGATAGGGATTGTAAAGCTTTGCCCGTGCGGCCATACCCCTATTAGTATACAGACCTGTCTATACGGCCGGCGCGCCCGTCATCCCGCCTTGCGAAAAGTCAAGTTGATGCGCTGCTCGCCGAGCAGATAATGATGTGCCGCCTTGAGCGGCTGCACGCCGTGATAGCGCAAGCGATCGGGGCCGCCCCAGACCACGACGTCGCCGTGCTCGAGCGGTACGCGCCTGGGCCTGTCGGACCTTTTCAGCCCGCCGAACAAAAAAACCGCCGGAACGCCGAGCGAGACAGAGACGATCGGCGCACTGAAGTCGCGCTCGTTCTTGTCCTGATGCAGCGTCAGCCGGGCGCCGGGCAGGTACTGGTTGACGAGGCACGCGTCGGGCACAAAGGCGTCGAAGCCGGCGTGCGCAGCGGCGTCGCGCGCAAGCCGCAGGAACGCGGCCGGCATTGCAGGCCAGTGCTTGCCGGTCTCCGGATCGGCTGCGTCGTAGCGATAGCCGGTCCGGTCCGTGACCCAGCCGAGCGAACCGCAGTTCGTCAATGCCACGGACATGCGATAACCGCCCGGCGTGATCATGTGACGAAACGGCGCCTGCTCGAGCACTTCCTGCAGGCCTGCGAGCACTTGCGCATCCGCGGCGGCGGCAAAGCCGCGCAACAGCAGCGCTCCGGGGCCTAACGCTTGCTTCATGCCGCGTCGTGGAAAATGATGCCGGCGGTGTAGCGCTGCCCGGAGCGCACGCGGCTCACGCCGTGGCGCAGGTTCACTCGGTAGATGCCGCGCGTGCCGTGCACCGGGCGATGGCGCACCGCGAACACCACCGCATCGCCCTTGCCGAGCTGCACGACCTCGGCGCGCGACTGCATGCGCGGGCGCTGCTCGCTCAGCACGAATTCGCCGCCGGTGAAATCGCGCCCGGGCTCCGAGAGCAGGATCGTCAGCTGCAATGGAAACACATGCTCACCGTAGAGATCCTGATGCAGGCAGTTATAGTCGCCGGCGCCGTATTGCAGCAGAAGCGGCGTCGGCTTGCGCTGGCCTGCGGCGTGGCAACGCTTGATGAACGCCGCGTGCTCCTCCGGAAAGCGCGCCCGCATGCCCAACGCCCTGTTCCAGCGGTTGGCCACCACGGCAAGCTGCGGGTAGAGCGCGCTGCGCAGTCCGGCGATCGGCTCGGGCAGCGGATAGCTGAAGTACTTGTACTCCCCTCGCCCGAAGCCATGGTTCGCCATGATCACGCGGCTGCGGAAGCGGCCGTCGACCGTGTAAAACGCGGCCAAGGCGTCGCATTCCGAAGCGGAGATCAGCCGCGCGATGACCGCGCTGCCATGGCTATCGAGCTCGCTCGAAACGCGTACCCAATCGATCGTGCTGAATGCCCGCATCGCTCACCGAGAAAACGTCGCCCGTCACGAGGCGGTCTCGCGCTCGAGCAGCGTGCGCTTGCGCTCCACGCCCCAGCGATAGCCAGACAGCGCGCCGTCGTTGCGCACCACGCGATGGCAGGGAATCGCCACCGCGAGCCGGTTGGCGCCGCAGGCCTGCGCCACCGCGCGCACCGACTTCGGCGCGCCGATGCGCCGGGCAAGCTCGGTGTAGCTCACCGTCTCGCCTGCCGGAATCTCGCGCAACGCCTGCCATACACGCTGCTGGAACGCGGTGCCGCGCACATCGAGCGGCAGATCGAGCCCCACGCCAGGGGCCTCGACCAGGCCCACCACCTTGGCGACGAGCTGCTCGAACCCGGCGTCGCCGCCGATCAGCTTCGCGCGCGGGAATTGATCCTGCAGCTCGCGCGCGAGCGCGTCTGGATCGTCACCCATCATGATCGCGCACACGCCGCGCTCGCTTTGCGCGACGAGGATCGACCCGAGCGAGCATTCGCCCACCGCGAAGCGGATCTCGGTGCCGGCGCCGCCGGCACGATAGCGCGTGGGCGTCATGCCGAGCAATTGATTCGATTCCTCGTAGAACCGGCCCTGCGAGTTGTAGCCAGCGCCGTAGATCGCCTGCGTCACCGTTGCGCTGCTGCCAAGCTCCTTGCGCACCCGCTTCGCGCGATGCGCATTGGCATAGGCCTTCGGCGTCAGGCCGGTGACATCCTTGAACACGCGATGCAGGTGATACGCGCTCAATCCCGCGCGCTGCGCGAGCTCGTCGAGCGTCGGCAGTTCCTCGGCGTTCTCGATGAACCGGCACAGCTCCGCGACCTTGGCCGCGTGCTGGCCGGCGAGCGAGAGCTGATCGGGCTTGCAGCGCTTGCAGGGACGAAAGCCCGCGCGCTCGGCGTCGCCCGGCGTGGCGTGGAAGGCGACGTTCTCGGGCCTGGCGGTGCGCGCGGCACACGAGGGCCGGCAGTACACGCCGGTGCTCCTGACCGAATAGACGAACTTGCCGTCCGCCTTCGGATTGCGCACCAGCACTGCCGCCCAGCGCGGGTCGCTGACTGTTGCCGCCGCACTGATTTCCTTCCTGGTAACCATGTTCATTTGGAGTCCTTTCGCGTTGGATGGATCGATGGCTGCACTCTAGCCATCGCGCCCGCGCAAGGCACCCCGGGTCTTGCTCTGGAATCCGACGATATTGGCGGAGAGAGAGGGATTCGAACCCTCGATACGGGTTTAAGCCCGTATAACGCCTTAGCAGGGCGCCCCCTTCGGCCACTCGGGCATCTCTCCGCAGTACGCGGAATTCTACACGCGCTTGGCGATGAGCGATTTTCATCGGGCTAAAAGGAAAAGATGGCCTTCACGGTCCAGCGGTCGCTGGCGCCGTTCAGACCGCGGCCGACGCCGAAGCTCACCGTCTGCGTGTCGAGCACGAAGTAGAGTATGTGCGACTGCTCGCTGCCCGGGGCGAAATGCGACAGGCGTCCGAGCTCGGCGTAGTACTCTGCGCCGAGCGCGTAGCCGCCGCCCGCACTGCGCGCGATCTTGAACGCCGGGGCGAAGGTCAGCACGCCTTTCTGCGGCCCGGCGAGATCCGTGCCGACGATCGGATTGAACGAAAGCAGCCAGTCGTCGTTGCGGTAGCCGACGATCGGCCGGATTTCTGCGGTGCGGCGCGCTTCCTCGAAGCGGCGCTCGACGAACGAAAGCTCGACGTTCACGCCCGCAAAATAGCCCGGCTTGCTGCGCAGCGGCATCCATTTGAGGCGAAATCTCGGCCCAGCGAAATACTCGGTTCCGTCGCCGCTCCTCACGAAAGGCAGGTAAAGGCCCCAGTCGACGTCCGGCACGAGACCCCACGACAGCTCCGGCGTGATGCGAAGCCCGTGGTAGGGCGTCACCTCTCCGGCGTAGTCGGGCCTCGAGCGGCCGCTCGGCGTGGCGTTGACGTGCAGCTCGATGCCGCGCTCGCCGGGCGCGTTTATGTCGTCGGTGTAAACCTGGATCTCGTCGGGCAGCGCGCCATAGGCGTGCGAACAGCAAAAGAGCGCCGCTACGACAAGAAATCTATTCCTGGTCGAGCTCAAAGGCCTTGTGCAGGACGCGCACCGCGAGCTCGGTGTACTTCTCCTCGATCACCACGGTGATCTTGATCTCCGAGGTCGAGATCATCTGGATGTTGATGCCCTCCTCGGCCAGCGTGCGGAACATCTGCGCGGCGATGCCGGCGTGCGAGCGCATGCCCATGCCGACGATCGACACCTTGGCGATGCGATCGTCGCCCGTGACGTCGCGGCACTTGATGTGCGGCTGCACCTGGCTCTTCAGGAGCTTCATCGCCTTCGCGTAATCGGTGCGGTGCACGGTAAACGACAGGTCGGTCATGCCGTCGTGGCCGATGTTCTGCACGATGACGTCGACGTCGATGTTCGAGTCGGCGATCGGGCCGAGGATGGCGTACGCGACGCCGGGACGGTCTGGAACGTCGTGCACCGTGATCTTCGCCTCGTCGCGGTTGAACGCGACGCCCGAAATCACTGCCTTCTCCATCGCCATGTGCGGGTCTTCCTCGAAAGTGATCAGCGTGCCGGACCGCGCCTCCTCTTCGACCGGCAGCGCCGGGTCGGTGAGGCTGGAGAGCACGCGCGTGGGAACTCTGTACTTGCCGGCGAACTCCACTGCGCGGATCTGCAGCACCTTGGAGCCGGCGCCCGCCATCTCGATCATTTCCTCGAAGGTGACGTGGCGCAGGCGGCGCGCCTCGGGCACCAGGCGCGGGTCGGTCGTGTAGACGCCGTCGACGTCGGTGTAGATATGGCACTCGTCGGCCTTGAGCGCCGCGGCGAGCGCGACCGCCGAGGTGTCGGAGCCGCCGCGCCCGAGCGTGGTGAGGTTGTCGTGCCCGTCGACCCCCTGGAAGCCGGCCACCACCACCACGCGACCTGCATGAATATCGGCGCGAATTCTTTGCTGGTCGATGGACACGATCCTGGCCTTGTTGTGGGCCGAGTCGGAGACGATCTTCACCTGCCAGCCGGTGTAGCTTCTCGCCTTCACGCCAAGGTCCATCAGCGCCATCGCCAGCAAGCCGATGGTGACCTGCTCGCCGGTGGCGGCGACCACGTCGAGCTCGCGCGGATCGGGCAGCGCCTGGATCTGCCTCGCCAAGGCGATCAGGCGGTCGGTCTCGCCGGCCATCGCCGAGGGCACCACCACCAGGTCGTGGCCCGCCGCCTTCCACTTGGCGACGCGGCGCGCGACGTTGCGGATGCGCTCCACCGAGCCCACCGAGGTGCCGCCGAATTTCTGGACGATCAGAGCCATGCTCGCGGCCGGAAAAAGGCATTGATTTTACAGGCTGCATCGGGTGTCATACGGAGGAGCCTTGCCATGACCCCGCGCCTCGGTTCCCTGCAAGACGTCCGCCATGACCTGCTCGACCTGCATCGCGCGCTGGTCGAAGCCGAGCGCCGCAATTACGAGCGGGGACGAGGCCGCCTGCCGGACCGGGATTTTCTGGAGGCGCTGATCAACGACCCGGCCCTCGGCTGGCTGAGCGCGCTGACGGCGCTGATCGTGCGCCTGGACGAGCTGCTGGAGGAAGGCAGCCCCGAGCCGGCGAGCGAGCGCGAGCATTGCGTCGCGCAGATCCGCAAGCTGCTCAAGCCAGCCGCCGGCGCGACCGAATTCCACCGCAAATACGCCGAGGCATTGCAGCAGAGTCCCGACGTGGTGGTCGCCCACGGCAAGGCGATGCGCGCTCTCGAGCGGGCAAAAGCCCTGTGAACCTGAAAGACTGGATCGGCCGCACTGAAACGGTAGACGACATCGTCACCGCCATGCCGTATGCGGCGCTCTCGGCGACCCTGGACCGCGAACCGGCAAGACCGAAGCCGGGCACGCCCCTGCCAGCGCTGTGGCATTGGCTGTATTTCCTGCCGCTGCACCGCCAATCCGAAATCGGCCCGGACGGCCACGCGAGGCGCGGCGGGTTCCTGCCCCCGGTAGCGCTGCCCAGGCGCATGTGGGCCGGCAGCCAGCTGCAGTTCCACCGGCCGCTGCGCGTGGGCGACTCGGTCACGCGAGTATCGACGATCCAGAGCGTCGACGAAAAATCCGGCCGCAGCGGTGCGCTCGTGTTCGTGAAGGTCCGGCATGAGTTCCGCGCCAACGGCGAGAAGGACGTTGCGCTGACCGAGCTCCACGACATCGTCTACCGCGAGGCGGCAAAGCCGGCCGACGTCGCGCCCGCTCCTCGCCCCGTTCCCGGCGCATCCGCCTGGGAGAAGAAGTGGGTACCGGACGAGGTACTGCTGTTCCGCTATTCGGCGCTCACGTTCAACGGCCACCGCATCCACTACGATCGCCGTTATGTGACGCAGGTCGAGGGCTACCCCGGCCTGATCGTGCATGGTCCGCTGATCGCGACGCTGCTCGTCGATCTGCTGCGCTGGCAGCTGCCGGAGGCGCGGGTCGCGAAGTTCGAGTTCCGCGCGCTGCGCCCGATCTTCGACACCCGTGCCTTCTTCGTCTGCGGCGAGCCGCAGCCCGACGGCAGGACGTTTCACTTATGGGCCCGCGACCATGAAGGCTGGCTCGCCATGGATGCGACGGCCCTCGCCGAACCAACCCCTCCTTGAACAGGAGCCGCAAAACATGCCCGCAACCAGCGTCGACTCCGTCATCTTCGGCAACCTCTTCAGCACCGAGGCCATGCGCCAGGTCTGGTCCGACGAGAACCGCACGCGCAAATATCTCGACATCGAGGCCGCTCTGGCGCGCGTCCAGGCCCGGCTCGGCATCATCCCCGCAAAGGCGGCCGCGGAGATCGTGCGCAACTGCAGGCTCGAGAGAATCGACCTGAGCAAGCTGCGCGCGCAGACCGAGCGCATCGGCTACCCGGTGCTGGGCGTGGTGCAGCAGCTCGTGGAGCTGTGCGCCGACGGCCTGGGCGAATGGTGCCATTGGGGCGCCACCACCCAGGACATCACCGACACCGCCACGGTGCTGCAAATCCGCGAGGGCCTGGTGCTCATCGAGGACGATCTCAGCGCGATCTCGGCGGCAATCGCGGAGCTTGCCAGTCGCCACCGCGACACGCCGATGATCGGGCGCAGCAACCTGCAGCAGGCCGTTCCCGTGACCTTCGGCTACAAGATGGCCGGGATTCTCTCCGCGATCGAGCGGCATCGCGCGCGTCTCGCGGAGCTGCGTCCGCGCGTGCTGATGGGTGAATTCGCGGGCGCAGCCGGCACGCTCGCCTCCCTCGGCCAGGGCGGGCTCGAGACCCAGGCCGGATTGATGAAGGAGCTGGGCCTTGCGCAGCCGGCGATCGCCTGGCACACGCTGCGCGACACGATAGCGGAGGTCGGCTGTTTCCTCGGCCTGGTCACCGGCACGCTCGGCAAGCTGGCGCTGGATGTAAAGCTGATGATGCAGACCGAGGTGGGCGAGGCGTACGAGCCGTTCGCGCAC
>Ga0209807_1000046_pt1 | contig 50485 bp, 48 predicted proteins | sample GraSoiAngelo_154_FD_186168 | JGI IMG/M metagenome (GOLD analysis project Ga0209807, IMG submission 186168) | Grasslands soil microbial communities from the Angelo Coastal Reserve, California, USA - 14_1009_13_20cm (SPAdes) (version 2) | ecosystem: Environmental > Terrestrial > Soil > Grasslands ... | reverse complement strand
AGCGCGCCCTGCGCTCCCGCGTCCTCGATGATCCCGGGGTACACGACCTGGGTGCTGAGCCGGGTGAGCGACGTGCCGACCGACGTTGAGGCGTCGACGCTGATCGTCCCCGTCGCGCTGAGTGCGGGACGCGTCCCGGCCAGCATGCCGACGATGACGACCAGCGACACGAGGCGGACAACGCGCCAAGCAGACACACGGGGCATGTAACGTCATGAGCCCCGTGGATGACTACCCTCCGATGCTCCCAACGTGTCCTAGTACGAACGGACTATTGGCCCCGCCGCAGGCGACGGATCGTTCTCTAGTGCAGATAAGTCGTCTCGATTCCGTGTCCGCGCACGATCTGATCGGCGATCTACGCGCAATTTAGGCGAACTAGAGGTCACAGCTGCACCAGAACTGGCTAACCGGAGACTAGATCGAGAAGTCGCTCCTCGCGCCTTGGTCGTCGCGCATAAGCCACCGGAAGACCCCCGGAACGAAGCGAACGCATCGCTGCCTCGAGGACCTTTACGACACGGAGCCCGGCCTGCCCATCGCTGAGCGACACCGCCTCGCCGCGGATCGTACCGATGAACGTGCGCATCTCGATCGCGAGCGGCTCCGTGTCGGGAATCCGCGGACTGTGGATGTCTCCGGCACGGTAACTCCGGCGCAGGTCTTCGGCCGACATGGACTCGACGCCTTGGTCGTAGACCTTTACGCGCTCAGGGAGGAGGGTCTCGTCGTAGACGGCCATCTTGCGCGACCCGACGACCGCTGTGCGCCGCAGCTTGCTCGGCGCCAGCCACGAGAGATGTGCGTGAGCGAGGGCGCCGGATGGAAAGCCCATCGACAAGAAGACGACGTCTTCAATGTTGGGGAGGAGATACGTTCCGCCGACGCACTGCACCCAGTCCGGCTCTTCGTCGAGCCAGTACAGGGCAATCGATACGTCGTGAGGTCCGAGGTCCCAAAGGACATTGAAGTCGAACTGGTGAATCCCGAGATCCACTCGCTGGCTGTCGATGTAGCGAACGGTCCCAAGCACATCCCGTCGAAGCAGATTGCGCACGGTCTCGACGGCCGGGTTGTAGACAAATGTGTGCCCGACCATCAGGGCTCGCGCGGCGAGCTCGCTCGCGCGAAGGATCGCCTCGGCGTCTTCGACCGATCCGGCGAGCGGCTGTTCAATAAAGACGTGCTTTCCGTCGGCGAATGCCTCTTCGGCCAGGCGACGGTGCGTGCTGATCGGGGTCGCGATGCATACCGCCTCGATCGAGCGATCGGCGAGTATTGCGCGGTGATCTGTCGTGACCCTGATCGCCGGATAACGCTCCGCGATTCGTTGAAGCCGCGTCGGGTCAAGATCGGCGACCGCGATGACCTCGGCCCCAGGTGTCTCGGAGAGCGTTCTAACCAGGTTCGGCCCCCAGTAGCCTGCTCCGATGACGGCAACCCGCAGAACCTCGTGTTCGAAGGATCGAGGCATGGCTTCCCTTCCCCACCGCGTGCTGGCCGCACGCTAGCCAATCGGCGTTGAGAAGGAATTGAGGCCAACCGCCGCGAGCGCGGAGCCCGCGGAAGGCCTTCAACCGCTCGCGCGCCAGCTGGCTGGGGAGCTCACGGGACCGGTCATCGCGTTCGCGACGATCTTCGCCCGAATCGTTCTCTTGCGCGAAACCGACGAGGTGATCGTGGTCGTACTGCTGGTCGGCGCCGTCGTCGTTGGCGCTGCGTTCGGTGGGCGATGGTCCGCGCTCGCGACGGTCGGCCTCGTGACCGTCGGCCTCGTCCTGACGCTCGGTTCCAGACTCGGTGCGGCGGCCGTCGTACCGGTCGTCGTTGCGCTCGCGGTCGCACTCGTCACAGGTGAGTTGCGCGACCGCGCCAGTCGAAGCGAGCAGGACGCCGCGGCGGCGCGTTCGCGGCTCCGGCGTCTTGCACTTCGAGACCCGCTTACGGGGCTTCTCGACCGTCGCGGCTTCGACTTCGCGATCGGCATAGAGATCGCCCGTGAATCGCGCCGGGGCGGTCAATTCGCGTTGCTCCTGATCGATGTGACTGGGATCAGCGTGGCCCGCGAGCACTTCGGCCGGTCGGTCGGCGACACGCTCCTCCAGGTCTTCGGTGACTCGCTCGAGGCGCGGATCCGGCAATCGGACATCGCAGCGCGCACCGCCGACACCGAGTTCGTGGCGATCCTCGCCGACGCCGACGTGGCTGGGGCGGAGATCGTCGGGCGGCAGATCGTGGCAACGTTTCGCGACAACGTTCGTGATCTCGTCCCCAGTGATGTCTCGGTCGGTGCCGAGTTCGGCGCGGCGCGCTTCCCTACCGACGGGAACAGTTCCGACGCGTTGATCGGGGCTGCGGCTGGAGCAGCGAAGCGCCAACGCTGACACCACGAACCGGACGCCCGGTGACGAGGCGATCGTCGTCGGTCAGATGTGGCGCCGCCCGTCACGGGCCGTCTGGGATGCGGCTTCTTTCGCCCCACAGCTGGGACGTGCGCGTGCGATGCCCGGAGCGGATGTGTCGTGCAAAGGCCGCCGTCTCAGCGCCCAGATGACGGGTGTTCCGCGAGCGCGCCCACCCGTTATTCCGGGGCGGGCTCGCTCGCGGCTTTCATGACTTAGCGTGCGGCGAGGTGCGTCTTGTAGATCTGCCCGTAGGTCGTCGGTGTCCCGCTGTAGTCGACGATCAGAGCGATGGCGCCGCAGGTGGTGCCCCAGTCGTCCCAGGTCCACCCGAGGTATCCAATGTTGTGCGCATCGAGCCAGCTCATGAGCGAGGTCATGAAGGTGGCGCTGCAGTTGTCGGTGCCGATCTCTGTCGCCACCACGGGCACCTGTGCCGCGACCGCGCCCGCGGTGCTGTTCCAGCAGGTCGCGGCGGCGCAGATATTGAAGTTGTACACGTGCCACGCCGCGGCGAGGTTGTTGAGCGGATCTGACGGCTTGTACGCGAGCCACTGCGAGAGCGCGTTCGAGTACTCGACGCCGCCGAGCACGATGACGTTCGTGGCACCGGTCGCGCGGATCGCATCGACGAGCTCCTGCATGCCCGCGGCCTGGAACGACTGCCCGCCGCAGGTTCCGCCGTCGCGCCAGCATGTCCACGCGGCGACGGTGTCGCTGTTGCTGTCGGGATAGGGCTCGTTGTACGGCTCGAGCAGGACCGCGTTGTTGCCCTTGAACGCCGCGGCGACCTGGCTCCAGAACGTGACCGAGTGATCGCGGTCGGGCATCGGCTGCTGGCCCGTCGCCTTCGTCGTGCCCGGTCCGCTCCAGTGCAGCTCGAGGATCGCGTAAAGACCGTTCTGGTTGAGGAGGCTGACGTAGCTCTGGATGGCCTGACGGTACGTGGCTCCCGAGTACGCGCCCGGTGCGCCGTTTATCGCGAGCCAGCAGTCCTCATTGAGCGGCACGCGGACGGCGTTGGTTCGCCACGAAGCGATCGCACGGACCGAGGCAGCGTCGTTCGGTCCGTCGAAGATGCCCCAGCCCTGAATGCACGAGTACTCAGTCCCCGAGCGGTTCACGCCGAGGAGCTGAACCGACTGACCGGAGGCGTTGACCAGCTGATTTCCGGCGACGTGCAGTGGCGAGAGCGCACCCGAAGGTGGCGGCGGAGGGGTTGACGTCGGTGTGGGCGTCGGTGTTGGCGCGGGCGTAGGCGTCGGGGTTGGCGGGACCGGCGTCGGCGTCGGCGGAACCGGCGTAGGCGTCGGCGGAATCGGGGTTGGTGTGCTCGGGGCCGGCGTGGGCGTGCTTGGGATCGGCGTCGGAGTTGCTGCGACCGGCGACGCGGTAGGCGATGGGGTCGCGACGGGCGTCGCCACTGGAGCGGCGGCCGCCACGGCGAAGGTCGCAGCGCCGTTGTTCCACGAGTAAAGCGTCGCCCAGTCATTCGTGAAGACGCCCACTTTCACCGTCCAGGTGCCGGCGGGCGCCGAAGCGGGGACGGTCCACGTAAAGGCGAACGTTCTCGACTGGCCCGCGGCGAAGGTTTGATTCGCCCACCACGTCTCGGAGACCTGCGCTCCCTGCGGGCTGAAGATCTGGCCGTCGACGAGGAACGAGCCTGCTGTCGCGCTCTTCGCAGTGACGCTAACCATCATGGACGAACCGGCGACGAGCGATGTCGGCGACGTCGTGGCGCTGAGCGCGAAGCTCGGTGATGTCGGTGCGCTCGCTGTGGGGGAAGGCGTGGCGGCGGCGGTCACGACGTCGAAGGGTGCGGTCACGGTCGTCGAGGTGATCGCTGTGGGATCGCCGGTCGACGCTGAGATCGAGTGCCGGCCCGGTGCAGCCTTCGCCGGAACTGTCAGATCGACACTGAACGAGCCCCTACGAGTTGCCTGCATTGCGGGTGCGACGGTCGCGCCACCATCCCAGTAGAGCGAGACGCTCGCATAACGCGGAAAGTTCAATCCATTGACGGTGACCACCGACCCGGCGAGCCCCGACGAGGTGGAGAGCGCGATCCGCGCGGGGCCTCTCGCGTCGGCGGTTGAGAGTGAATCATCCGAGGCTTGATAAAGGAGAACGACCAACATTCCGAAAGCGAGTGCGCAGAGGACTGTCGCGAACGTGACGGCGATCTTTTCCGCATTGTCAAATCGTCGTCTCGTATTGCGGGTAGGGACTTCCGTATCGCCGTGGGTCGCGGTCGTGCCACGACGAAAGGCACTGCCTGCGCTCGGCATGACGTCCTCCCATATCCGTCGCCCTGCGGCGCCGGGGTCTCATAGGGCCAACGGACCGCCGAGGTGAGCGCTGCTGGGAAGGACTAGGAGATTCGTACTGGGATGTGTGAAGGCCTGGCGGGCGAGCGCCTACGCGTCCGTATTCGTCGCATTACCGCGCCCCATCCATGCCACGATCGCGTCGGCGACCATCGGTCGCGCGACAAAGAATCCCTGCGCCGCGTCACAGTGAACAGCGGAGAGCGCTTCCCATGTCGCGCGGTCTTCGACGCCTTCTGCGGTCACGGTCAGGCCTAACGAGTGGCCGAGTTGGATGATCAGCTTCACGATCTCGAGGCTTCCGTGGTCGCGCGTCATTTGCGCGACGAAGGTCCGGTCGATCTTCACGCCGTAGGCGGGTAACTTCTGAAGATACGCGAGCGAAGAATAGCCGACGCCGAAGTCGTCGATCGCAAGCTGCACGCCGAGGCGACGGAGGCTGCCGAGGTTGGTCATCGCGCGTTCGGGATCGGCCATCAACATGCTCTCGGTGATCTCGAGGGCGAGCGATTCGGGCCCCGCGTCCACGTTCTTCAGAGCCTCGCCGACCGTCGCCGGAAGCTCCGGGTCCAGGAGGTTGCCTATCGACAGGTTTACGGCCACCTGCAAGAAGAGACGGTTGGCACGCCATCGGGCGGACTGCGCGACGGTCTTGCTCAGGACGTTCGCGAAGAGCGGTCGCACAAGCCCTGAGCGCTCCGCGAGCGGCACGAAGCGAGCGGGCTCGATCAGACCCCGCTCGGGATGGCGCCACCGCGCGAGTGCCTCGACCCCGATCGCGCTCCCCGTCCGGAGACTCACGATGGGCTGGTAGGCGATCTCGAGCTCCTGCCGGTCCAGGCTGCGGCGCAGATCCGCAATCAGCGCGAGCTGATCCATTCCCTCGCGCTCGATGACACCGGAGTACACGGCGATGCCGCTCGCGCTCCGCTTGGCCTGGTACATCGCGACATCGGCGCAGCGAAGCACGGCGTCGACGTCGTCGCCGTGCGTCGGGCTGATCGCGATCCCGATCGAGACACCGATCTCGTGAGACTTGCCTTGGATCTGGAACGGGCGGCGAAGCGCGCTCGTGACCTTGTCCGCGACTCGCCGCGCGCCCTGCTCATCCGCGCCGGGCAGGAGGATCGCGAACTCGTCTCCTCCTAGCCGGGCGAGAGTGTCTTGATCGCGAAGGTCGGATCGAAGGCGCGTGGCGACGTCAAGGAGCAGCTGGTCGCCGAGGGTATGTCCGAATTGGTCGTTGACGATCTTGAAGCCGTCGAGATCCATGACCAGGAGGGCGACGGGTGTCGTGAATCGGTGCCCCGTGCGGATGGCTTGATCGAGTCGGTCGAGAAGCAGGATCCGATTCGGCAGATCGCACAATGGGTCGTAGAGCGCCGTTCGTTCCAGATTCTGTTCGGCTCGTTTGCGGTCGGTGACATCCGTAAAGCTGGACACGACCTCGCGGACCCGACCGAACGCGTCTTTGACCGGGACCGCGTCGACGAGAAGCCAGCGAACATATCCGTCGGCGCGGACCATGCCCATCATCACGTTGCGAATCGGCTCGCCGCGCTGCTGGGCCGCGATGTTCGGAACTTCGTCGTCGGGCATCGGGGTTCCGTCCTCGCGAATCCGGCGATCCTCACCGGACTGAGATTCCGCGAGCTCCTCCGGAGGGCGGCCGAAGATCTTCTTTGCGGCTTCATTTGCGAATACGACCGCACCCGAGGCGTCGCGCACGACGACCCCACAAGCCATCGCGTCGTATATACCGGCGAGATCGCGATCCTCCCGCGACATGCCCATCGCGGTGCGTCCCTCCGCGCGACCCGCGATGTTCGGACCCTAAACCCACACCTGCTTGGTTGGCCGTTCAGGGCGGTATCGGCCGAGCGATCAACGGTCCTAGAGCCGCAGATTTGTCAGGCGCTGCTTCTCCTTGTCGCTCACGTTGCCATCGGCTCCTTCGGTTTGCGATCGGGCGATCAAGGCTGACGCGCCGTTCCGACGCCGCGAGCTTACCGAGAAGGGCGCACCGAGCGATCGGGAAGCCATGAGAGCGGGGTCCAATGGAGGCGCCGGCGAGCAGAGTTACCTCGGCGTCCGCTGGAATTCGACGATCCGTCCCTGCTCGCAGCGGTATGTGGCGATCGATGTTGGCGTTTCGATACTGCCGGTGATGATCCCATCCGGGCTGATCGAACCGGTGGCGGCGATCTGCTGCACGCCTCCGCCCCAACGACCACTCGAGGTGCCGCCGCCGTTCGAGTGGCACTCGACGGTCGCGGGGACGATCAGGGCGATGTACATGAGGATCGCGCCGTAGCCCGCCAGCGCACCGCCGATCGCGGCCGGCCGGCCGGCGGAAAGGGGCCGTCGTAGCAGCGCGCGGTAGAGAAGGAGTGTGGCGACCAGCGCGAGCGGTAAGACGGCGAGCCCGATCCCGAACGCGCCCAGGATGCCGAAGAGGAGGGCCGCCGCGCTCAGGAATCCGAGGAACGCGACGTACGCCGCCGCCCTCCAAGGCGCGAGCTGGGCGCCGAGCGCGATGAGCAGTGTGGCGATGACCAGAAGCGCGTAGTCCATCGTCTGGGGCTCGATGATCTGATTGCCGTCGGCGCGCAGTGCGATGAATGCGGGAAAGAGCAGAACGGCGGCGACGGCCGCAGCGATGGCGACCGTGACGACGCGGGCAACGCGATTCACGCCCGCATGAGCGGCCGGTAGCGGATACGGTGCGGCCGCCAGTCGGTCCCGACGGTCTTGCGCATGTGCTCTTCGTAGGCCTGGTAGTTGCCCTCGAACCAGCGCACGCGGCTGTCGCTTTCGAAGATGAGCATGTGCGTCGCGACGCGGTCGAGGAACCAGCGGTCGTGACTGATGACCACGACGCACCCCGCGAAATCGAGAATCGCTTCCTCGAGCGCGCGCAGCGTGTCCACATCCAGGTCGTTCGTGGGCTCGTCCAGCAGCAGCACGTTGCCGCCAGAGCGCAGGAGCTTTGCGAGATGCACCCGGTTCCGCTCGCCGCCTGAGAGGTCCCCCACCTTTTTCTGCTGGTCCGGGCCGCGGAAGTTGAGGGACGCGGCGTACGCACGAGCGTTGCGAGTGCGCGCCCCGATCTGGATGTTCTCCTCGCCGCCGGAGATCTCCTCCCACACGCTCTTCGTGGGATCGAGCGTGTCGCGCGTCTGGGAAACGTAGGCGAGCTTCACGGTGTCGCCGACGCGCAGCGCTCCCGCGTCGACCTTCTCTTCGCCGGTGATGAGCCGGAAGAGCGTCGTCTTACCGGCGCCGTTCGGGCCGATGACCCCGACGATGCCGCCGCGCGGCAGCGAGAAGCTGAGATCGTCGAAGAGCAGCTTGTCGCCGTACGCCTTGCGGATGCCCTCCGCCTCTACGACGACGTCGCCCAGACGCGGGCCCGGCGGGATGAAGATCTCGAGCTCGCGTTCGCGAAGCTCCGGGTCTTCGGCGAGAAGACGCTCGTATGCCTCGATGCGGGCCTTGCTCTTCGCCTGGCGCGCGCGCGGCGACGCGCGAACCCACTCGAGCTCGCGCGCGAGCGTTCGCTGCCGGGCCGACTCCTGCTTCTCCTCGTCGGCGAGGCGCTTGCGCTTCTGCTCGAGCCACGAGCTGTAGTTGCCCTGGTACGGGATGCCTGCGCCCTTGTCGAGCTCGAGGATCCAGCCCGCCACGTTGTCCAGGAAGTAGCGGTCATGGGTGACGGCGACCACGCAGCCGGGGTACTCGGCAAGGTGACGCTCGAGCCATCCGACCGACTCGGCGTCCAGGTGGTTCGTCGGCTCGTCGAGCAGGAGGAGGTCGGGTTTGGAGAGAAGGAGCCGGCAGAGCGCCACGCGGCGCCGCTCGCCACCAGAAAGGGTCGCGACGTCCTGATCGCCGGGCGGGCAGCGAAGCGCGTCCATCGCGACGTCCACGGTCGCGTCGAGCTCCCACAGGCCCTTCGCCTCGATCTCGTCCTGGGTCCGCTGAAGCTCGTCGGTCGCCCGTTCCATCTCAGCCGGCGGGAGGTCCTCGCCGAGTTTCATCGAGAGCTGGTTGTAGCGATCGAGTACACCGCGCTGCGCCGCGACGCCGTCTTCGACATTGCCGCGGACGTCCTTGGCCGGGTCGAGCGCCGGCTCCTGTGCAAGGAGGCCCGCGCGGAATCCCTCGGTGATCCTTGCGTCGCCGACAAACTCGCGGTCGACCCCGGCCATGATGCGGAGGAGCGTGCTCTTCCCCGCCCCGTTCGGGCCGAGGACGCCGATCTTCGCGTCGGGATAGAACGCGAGCGTGATCCCGCGCAGGATCTCCCGCTGCGTGGCGGGCACGATCTTCTTGAGTTGATACATCGTGTAGATGAATTGAGGGGGCACGCAAAAACCGTAGCAGGTACGCTTTCGCGTCGTGGGCGAGGACAAACGCAATTTCCGGCTGTCGAAGGATGTTCTCCCGAGCCGTTACCGGCTTGTCTTCGACCTCGACTTCGACGCCTGGACATCGACCGGCAATGAGCAGATCGAGATTCGCACGGCACGTCCGACCCGCGAGATCGTTCTGCACGCGATAGACCTGGACATCAAGACCGCATCGATCGACACGACGGCGTTCGAAGGTGTCACCTTCGACAGCGAGTCCGAGACCGCGACCTTTCGCTTCGCCGGCGAGATCGCGCCCGGCGAGCACACGCTCTGGATCGCTTGGAAGGGCGGGATCCGCGACTCGCTCCGCGGCCTATACCGCTCGCTCCGCGGCGAAGAGCGCTACGCCGCCACGCAATTCGAGGCGGCCGACGCGCGGCGCGCCTTTCCCTGCTTCGACGAGCCCGAGTTCAAGGCGCAGTTCTCCCTCGAGCTGATCCATCCGGCCGGGAACGCGGCGATCGCGAACATGCCCATTGAATCCCAGGAAAGCATCGACGAGCGTCGGACGCGCACCCGGTTTCGCGAGACGCCGAAGATCTCGTCGTATCTGGTCGCGTTCACCGTGGGGCCGTACGAATTCACGCCGACGATCACGACCACATCGGGCATTCCGGTTCGCGTCTGCCTTCCTCCCGGTCTTGCCGAGCAGGGCATCTACGCCCGTGATGCCCACGTGCGGTCGGTGGAATGGCTCCAGGCATACACGGCGATTCCCTATCCGTACATCAAGGTCGATGCGATCGGCATTCCCGACTTCGAAGCGGGCGCGATGGAGAACCCCGGGGCGATCACCTACCGCACGCGCCTTCTGGCCGCGGATGACCGCAACGCTTCGATCCAAACCCTGAAGGGCGTGTTCAGCACGGCCGCGCACGAGCTCACGCACATGTGGTGGGGCGACCTCGTCACGATGCGTTGGTGGACCGACCTCTGGCTGAATGAATCGTTCGCGTCGTTCGTCGGCGAGAAGGCGACGGCGGCGCTGAACCCCGAATGGCGCTACTGGCGCGACTTCGTTGCCGACAACACGAGCGCCTTCAACCTCGACGCGCTCGCGTCCACGCACCCGATCTCGGTCGAGGCGAAGAGCGCCGAGGAAGCGTCGCAGCGCTTCGACGCCATCTCGTACACGAAGGGCGCGGCGGTCCTCCGCATGATCGAGGGGTACCTCGGCGAGGATGTCTTCCGCGAAGGCGTGCGCATCTATCTGCGGCGGCACGCCGAAGCGAATGCCTCGGCCGACGATTTCTGGCACGCGCTCGACGAGGCCTCCGGCCAGGACGTGACCGCGATCGCCAACGCCTGGATCAAAGAGCCGGGACACCCGCTCGTGCACATCAGTGCGAAGCAGACGGGTGGCGCGCTCGAGCTCGAGCTGACCCAGGAGCGCTACTTCTCCGATGCGAAGGCGAAGCCAACCGGTCAGGTCTGGCCGGTGCCCGTCGTGCTGAAGTACGGGACGGACGGCGGGATCCGCGAGCAACGGTTCGTGCTGCGCCGCGAGCGCGAGACGGTCCGCCTCGAGGACGCGCGTTGGTTCTTCCCGAACGGCGGCGGACGCGGCTTCTACCGTTTTCGCTTCGCCTCCGCCTTCGAAAGCGATCTGCTGGACCAAGGGATCGCGCACCTGGGAGCCGAGGAACGGCTCGCGCTGCTCGACGATCTCTGGGCGCTCGTGCGTCACGGCAAGGCGACGCTCGCCACGTTCCTCCGCCGCGTCGAAAAGCTCCGGGGTGAGGAAGATCGGGCGGTCCTCGCGTCGATCGCCGATGCGCTCACGTGGCTCGCGAACTACGCGGTCCGCGACGCGACGGAGCGCCCCTTCGCCCGCCTGGTCGAAGATCTTTTCCGGCCGATCCTGGACGCGGCGGGCTGGCGGCCGGCGGAGGGCGAGGACACGGACGTCCGCGAGAAGCGCACGCGGGCGATCGGGATGCTCGGCCTTCACGCACGGGACGACGACGTACGCGCGGAGGCGCAGCGGCTCGTGCGCGCGCATCTTGCTGACGAGGAACGTCTGCATCCCGACGTCGCGGGGACGGTGGTGGCGGTCGCCGCGACGATCGGCGACGCTCGGCTCTGGGAGCGTTACGTCGCGCGCATGCAGCAGGCACAGGCGACCGACGCGCAGGAGGAGACGCGGTTCCGGCAGGGCCTCGTGTTCTTCGAAGATCCGCAGCTGGCGCGCCGGACCGCCGACGCGATCTTCTCGCCGCTCATCCGCGTGCAGGATCGCGGGATCATGCTCATCCCGATGCTCCAGTACCGGCGGACGCGTCGCGTCGCGTGGACCGTCCTGAAGCAGCACTGGGACAGCGACGTCGCGAACCCTGACGTCGCGCCGCTCCTCAAGCAGGCGATGGTCAACGCCGTCAGCCAGCTCGCGCAGCGGGGCCTCGCCGAGGAGGCCGCCGCATTCCTCGAGAAGAAGAAGACACCGGATGTTGCCGAGACGGTCGCGCAGAGCCTCGAGCGCCTCCGCGTGAATGCGGCAGCCGCGGAGCGGTTGGCGGACGAGCTCGAGAACGAATTGCGGGTGCCGACGGCGGGCTAGAAGCCTGGCGCTAACCGCCGATGAAGCTCATCTCGATCTTGTGAAGGCCGGCCGTCTGCTCAGAGCGCTGGTCGGAGTAACGATCCGTTCGCTCGGTCCACACCGCGGCGATCGCGCTCGAGATCTCCTCGTCCGACGCGCCGCGTCGGAGGAGCGCTCGGAGATCATGGCCCTGGGTGGCGAAGAGGCACGTGTACAGAGCACCGTCCGCTGACAGCCGCGCCCTCGTGCAATCGGCGCAGAACGGCTGCGTCACCGACGAGATGACGCCGATCTCGCCGCCTCCGTCCTTGTAGCGGTAGCGCGCCGCGACCTCGCCGCGATACCCCGCCTGGACAGGCTCGAGCGGCATCTCGCGATCGATCATCGCGACGATCTCGCGGGCGGGGACCACGTCGTCGAGACGCCAGCCGTTCGTCGATCCGACGTCCATGAACTCGATGAACCGAAGGGTCATCCCGGTCCCCTTGAAGTAGCGCGCCATCGGCACGATGCTCGTCTCGTTCACGCCGCGCTTGGTGACCATGTTGATCTTGATCGGCGCCAGGCCGGCGGCATGCGCCGCTTCGATGCCGGCGAGGACCTTCGCCACCGGGAAATCGGCGTCGTTCATCCGCTTGAAGGTCGCATCGTCGAGCGAGTCGAGGCTTACGGTGACGCGCCGCAGGCCGGCCTCGGCGAGCGGCCGCGCTTTCTGCGAAAGCAGCGAGCCGTTCGTGGTCAGCGTCAGGTCGAGGTCACCGATCTTGGCGAGCTTCTCGACGAGCACCTCGAGATTTCGCCGAACGAGGGGTTCGCCGCCGGTGAGCCGGATCTTCCGGACACCAAGCGAAACGAAGATCTGCGCGAGGCGCTCGATCTCTTCGAAAGTCAGGATCTCGGCGCGCGGCAGGAACTGGAAGTCCTTGCCGAAGACCTCCTTCGGCATGCAGTACACGCAGCGGAAGTTGCAGCGGTCGGTCACGCTGATCCGCAGGTCGTGAAGCGGCCGGCCGAGCGTGTCGAGCGGATCTGTCCCCACGTGAAAAGTATGAGGCTCCGGAGCTAGGCGGTCAGCCGCGTCCTCACGGCGTCCTTGATGGCCGCGCTGTCTCCGAATCCCCCGTTTGTCTTCATCGAGTGGATGAGCTGCCCGTCCACTGAGACTTCAAAGGTGCCGCCGTCCCACGGGATCAGCTCGATGCAGGAGAGACGCGCTCCGAACTCGAGCATGAGCGCCTTCGCGAGGGCGAGAGTCTGAGGCTCGTAACCGCACTCGGCGCAGTAGGTGATCTTGACCTTGTGCGCCGGGGTCATGCCGCGACGCGAGTCGCGATCTCCCGGAGCTCTCGGACGACCTCGGCGTTCGCGAACTTTGTGGTGTCCTCGCGCATCTTCGCGAGCTCGCTCTGCAGACGGACGCGAACCTCTTCCGGCAGGGCATCAACCGGTGCGTCGGGTGAACCAAACTCGGGGTGCGCGGCGAAGATCTCCTTCCGCCGCTTCGCGCGGATCTCGGTGACCGATGCAGGGCGCTCGATCCAGTGGCCGAGCTCCCGAAAGTCTTCGTCGAAGAAAACGAACACGGGGATCGACTTGAACTGCCCCTTGTTCAGATAGCGCTGCATGATGTCGTCGTTCTGGTCGCGGAGGAAGATCCGCACGTCGAGTTTTCCGCTCTCCTGCGCGAGGCGTCCCAACACCGGAAGGTTCGCGATCACGTCGCCGCACCAATCCTCGGCGAGAACGACGACCTTCACCGGGCGCGGCAACGCGCGGAACGCGGCGACATTCTCCTTGGCGAGATCGACACGCTTCTCGTTCTCCTCAAGGCGCTCGCGGTTCCGCGTCATCTGCGCCTTGAAGGCGTCGTACGTCAATCCCTGGTCGAAGCGGGAGCGATCGATCGTCATGAACACGGCCTCCTGGGGTGCCCGCATCATGGCACCGAAGAGGGAAACGCGCCGAGTCGCCTGAAGATTCCGGCTAGCGGCTCTTTTTCGCCATCGCTCCCTTGCGTCCCGCGGCAGCCATGTCGCTCTTCGCGCGCGCTCGTTCGCTCGCCGGCTTGGCTTCCTTGGTCTCGCCCTTGGCGGTCCGCGTCTGGTTCACGGTCGCTGCCGCGATCCGCTCCGCGGTGTCCTCCGACCGTCCGCGTTCCTTTAAGTTCGCCTTGATGTGATCGTACTGACGCTCGCGTTTGTCTGTCCAAGCGCTCTGTGGCATTGGTTCACCTCCCGCCCGCTCTCGTGCAAGCAGCGTGCGCGTCAGGCGCGGAACCGCGCCGGGTCGAGCGTCAGCAGATCCGAGATCCGGTCGATCTCGATGTCCGGCGCGGGACCGGCCTGCGGTTCCGCCGCGTAATGGCCCTGGTGAACATGGATCGTGGTGGCCCGGGCCCCGAGGCCGGCCTTGGTTCGAGCGAGGAGCGACGCCTTGTCGTCGACGTGCACGTAATGACTGGCCGGAAAGCGGCGCTCGACCTCGGCGAGGTGATGTTCCTTGTGCTCGTAGATCAGAACGTTCCCGCGTGTTGCGAGAAGCAACCCCGCACGCGCGATCTTGGAGGGTTGATACACGCGATCGCCATCCGAGAGGATGGCCGCGTCTCCGAACGACCAGAGTCGCGCGATCACGTCCATCGCGCGCGGATACAGATAACGCTCGAACGGCACGCTCAGGACAGCCTGGTCGATGTCCTCAGCGCGAGGCTCGTCCGGGAAGGTGCGCCGAAAGCGCCGAAGGGTCTCGGGAAAATCGACGACGTCCGCCTCCGAGCGAACTTCTTCGTAGAGCGCCCAAAAACGCGTTGCTCGGTCGGCCGCCACGAGGCCCGCGATAAAGCGCTCGATGTCGTTCTTGACGCGGTCGTTGTCGACGAGCGTGTTGTCCACGTCGAGAAGGAAGACGAGCTCAGTAGACCGATGCTCAGCCGCGGTTGGCCACCTTGCGCACACCAAGAGTCTGGCCCGAAGCGGTTACTCCGCGCTCGAGGTGAGCCGACTCGAACGACCGGCGATCTCGCGGTAGACCCGCTCGGTCTCGGCCGAAGGCGATGCCGCAGCGGCTGCGAGCGCGGAGCGACATTCGTCCATGACACGCCCGGCCTGGGCCGGATTCCCGCTCGCGGCGAGTGCGCGCATGAGCAACCGATACCCCGACTCGCGCAGAGAGTCCGCCGTTATGAGTCTGCGTCCGACGCGCTCGGCCTCGTCCGCGCGGTGACGATCGATCTCCGCTTGACCGATGGCCTCGAGCGCTTGCAGCTCGACATCTCGAAGCGTGCGGCGCTCCGCCTCGATCCACGCTCCGTCCTCGCCCGGCAGGAGGCCGCGGGCGGCGATCTCGTTCGCGATCACCGCCTCGGCCCACGCATCGACAGAGTTTCCTTGGCGGCGGAGCGCATCAACGTGGTGAATCGCGGTCCACGCGCGCTCCCGATCGACGAAGACGTCAGCGGGCAGTGCGAGAGAGTAGGTGCCGCCGGATGCACGGAGCTCGACCTCCGGCGCGACCATTCGTATCGCGGTGCGCAGGCGGCTGGCGAGCGCGTTCAGGCTAGCGTCGGCGGCCTCTGGCGTGTCCTCACCCCAGAGCGCCTCGCCGATCTCGCCGCGGGCAATCGGGCGCCTGCGATTCAACACGAGATACACCCACAGGCGCCGGCCCAGCCGACCAGGAAGGGATTCCTCCTCGAGGGCGCCCGCGTCCGTCTCCACCCGGAGGCGTCCGCAGATGCTGATCCGCACACCACAAGGAAATCACAAGGAGCCCGTCGCAGGATTCGAGGGCACGACGGAGGAATGCGATGACATACACGGTGACGATCAGGGCCCGGCTCCGCGAAGCGCCGGCGGCGGCCAAGAAATACCACGACGACGTAACGCGCGCGACCAAAGACATGGCGAAACAGGCCGGCGACCTGACTCACGCGATCTATCTGGACCCACAGGATCCGAAGGCGTTCTTTGGCGTCGATACCTGGTCCTCCCTCGAGGGGATTCAGAAGTTCGCGGGCTCGCCCCAAATCCGCGAGTTTTTCGGAAAGCTCTTCGACGGCGAGCCTGACGTTCACGTCTGGATCGGATCAGACTGGAACCAGTGGTAAGAGGCCGACGTGGCTGAGCTCCGAAGCCTTCGGTGCCCATGCGGATTCGAGGTGCGCAGCCGGGATGAGGACGAGATCGTGCGGATGGCGCAGCTACACGCCAAGACCATCCACGGTCAAGACATCACCGTGGAGCAGGCGAGGGCGCTGATCCAGCTCGTCGCGTAAATCGCTTCTCAAAGAGATAGACCTCGCCCGACCAGGGCCGGCCGAAGCCGGCGGATCGAGCGGCGCGGGCTTCGGCGGCATTCGAAACGTACAGAGACACGTCGTCGAGCCCGCGGCGCTGGGCCTCGGCTCGGAGAGCGCGGAGCAAGTGGGTAAGCGGCGCCAGATGCCCGCCGATCGCGGCGATCATCAACGACTCGTTGTAGCGATCGCCGACGACCGCGGCCGCACCGACGTCTTTGCCCGAGACGAAGACGCGAGACCTCGCAATCGCCGACCGGATGTCGTGCGATGTGATCTCGCGCCACTCCCACCCGTGGCCCAGCTGCACGAGCGGTCCTACGCGCCGGAGAACCGCGCGCGCCTGCCCCGGCGTGGCCCGAGTCGGCAACGCACCGCGCATGGCCGGCGCCTCACGTCGCGACAGGGCTCCGACCCGGGCGAACCCGAAGTGCCTCGCCGCCCGATGGATTGGCGTGTTGTCCGACGCGGTCGAGAACCGAAGCACGCGGAATCCTCGGTCGCGCGCGTACGCGACGCGGTGAGCGATGAGCGCCGTCGCGATCCCCTTTCGTCGCCACCGCGGGGCGACGCGACCACCTTCGAGCCACGCTTCGGTCGGCGAGACCACCGTGAGCTTCCCCATACCAACGACGCGTCCGCCCGATTCCGCGACGAAGAACGGCCCGGTGCGATGCGTCACCCAGCGGTCGAAGACGTCGGGGATGCGGTCCTGCCCACCCCAGATCGTGCGGACCGCGGCGAGCACATCACGCTTGTCCGAGCGCCGGGCGCGGCGGATCACCAGATCCATCGATGGAATGCTGCCGTAGGAGGGGCTAGCGGGCCTCCGCCGGTGTCACCGTGGTCCGGTGGAGCTCGCCGAAACGGACATAGCCGACCTCGACCGAGCGGCCGATCCGGTCGGCGACGAGGCCGCGCTGCAGGTCTGAGAGCGTCGCGACCGCGGAGCCGTCGAGGCTCACGATGAGGTCGCGCACCTGTAGCCCCGCCCGTTGCGCCGGTCCGCCGGCGACGACTTCGAGCACCCGAATGCCGGACGCATTGCTGATGCCGAGCTCGCTCGCGAGCTGCCTGCCGATCGGCGTTGCCGCGCCGCCGATCCCGAGGTACGCCCGTCGTACGCGTCCGTCGCGGATGAGCATGCCGGCGACCATGCGCGCGGTCGCAGCGGGGATGGCGAAGCAGATGCCCTGCGCCGTGGGGATGATCGCGGTGTTGATGCCGACGACTTTGGCGTGCGTGTCGACCAGGGGCCCCCCGGAATTTCCGGGGTTGAGCGCCGCGTCCGTCTGGATGACGTTCTCGATGAGCCGGCCATCGCGCGCGGACAGAGATCGCCCGAGCGCGCTTACGACGCCCGTCGTCACAGTCGAGTGAAAGCCAAGCGGGTCGCCGATGGCGATGACCAGCTGCCCCACTCGGAGGGAGTCGGTCTCCGCGAGCTCGGCCGCCGGAAGCCCGGTGCCGAGGATGCGAATGACGGCGAGGTCCGTCGCGCTGTCGGTGCCGACGACGGCAGCCGTAAGCTCGGCACCGCTGTCCAGCGTGACCGCGACCTGCTGCGCGCCGTCAACCACGTGCGCGTTCGTGAGGGCATAGCCGTCGGGTGCGACGATCACGCCGCTGCCACCGCTTCGCCCGCGGCGGACGTTCACGACGCTCGGCGATACCCGCTCGACGACTTTGATGACGGCTTGCGAGTACGCGTCGAGCAGCGCGCTCGCCGGATCGGGCTCGGCCCTGAGCGCTTCGCGGACTTCGGTCGCCATTAGTTGAGGGGCCCCTGCGAACGCACGTCTCCCACCTTGGAGAGCGCTTCCTTGAGCTCGCTGATCCACGACGATTCGTTCTTCGCGACGAGGCGCACGCACCACGCGAGTGCGTGGGAACGGCTACGCGCGACCCCGGAGCGCACGAGCGTGTCGAGCAGCTCGCGCTCGGGAAGGCGCAGCCGGGTCATGACCGGGACGGCCATGTGCGTGAAGAGAGCGGTCTGTTCGCCGACCTTCGCTCCCCAGGCCAGGTTCTTTCCGAACCGCTGGCGTGCCTCGTCGGCGATCTTGATGCGCTCCTCGCGTGTTCCCTCGCGGAACCGCTGGATCGCGCCTTCGCGCGCCGCCTTTAGGGCATCCTGCCCGCCCGTCGCCGGGACGTCCGGCAGCGTGCCGATGACCCAGATCTCGTCCTCATCCATGCGAATCTCAGGCGCACCGGCGAACCACTCCTTGGGGAGCCGCCCGGTGAGCCAGCCTTTGACCTCTTCGGTAGTTGCCACGTCAGCCTCCTGCTTTCGCTATCAGAAAATATGTAATATGGCTTGCAGCCGTCGTCAAGGCCGAATTTCTGTAATTTAGGCACAGCCTGGGAGGAGAGGGAACCGAGGATCCCAGCTCGAGTGCCGGGAGCGCGCGCGCCAGATCCCTAGTTCGGTCGTCCCAGATTGGAGACGTGCCGCCAGCGGTAGCCCTTACCGGGGATGGTCTCGATGAACTTGGAAGAGGGCCAGGTGTCACCCAGCTTCACGCGCAAGTCGCGGATGTGGCTGTCGACGGCATTGCTCTCGATGTCGACTACGCCGTCCCAGATGCTCGTGATGATGTCCTCCCGTTCGACGACACTCCCGGCGTTTGCCGCGAGCAGGTACAGGAGAGTCGATTCCGTCAGCGTCAGGGAGATGGGTTCCTGTTCGTCGATGTGGAGACGCTCCTCGATTAGATCGATCTCGACGGAATCGAGGCGGAGCCTAGGCACGAGCGGCACCTCAATACCCTGAGTCCGCCGCATTACCGCATAGAGCCGGGCGACGATCTCGCTCAGCAGGAACGGAATCCGCAGGATGTCGTCGGCGCCCTGCTCAAAAGCGCGCAGTTTCAGGGAAGTTTCGCGTCTGCGGGTGAACACGAGGGTGGGCGCGGCGCTGTCAGAACCGGTCTGGCTGTGCCCCAGGAAGGCGGGATGCAGGTCGAGATCGACGAGCACGATGTGGGGCGCCCAGTTACGGAGAAGTCCCACGAACTCGGCGGGATCGGTCGTCACGCGGCTCTCGTACTGGCCGTGTTGGAGGACGAGCTCGAGCACCTTCGCGAGTGGGTCGTCCATGACGACGACGACGCGCGGCCTGGTAAGAGGTGAGCCCGCGTGCGCCATGAACTTTCTCCCTGTCGCGTCCACGCGATGGGGCATTCATGGCGGTGGCTCGATCAGTCAGGGCCACAATGAATGGAGTCCATGGACGGAACCCCGCATTACGGACCGTAACAGGTATGGCAAGCGCCAGGGCACAGAGGAGCGCTCGAGGCTGTGATCGGCCCCGCGATCTGGGCTATTTAGCCCGTCAGCTCAACCCGCGGATGACCCGGGCAACCGCCTTCAGGTCGTCCACGAAAAGCTCCATCTCCCGCTCCCGAGAAGCCTCGTCCGGGGCCCGCAATATCGACGAGGGATGCACCGTCGCCATCACGTGCGGGGCGAGCGGCGACGGGATCAGCTTCCCGCGCTGCTGGGTCACCTTGAAAGACGGGGCGATGAGCGCCTGAGCCGCGGTCGCACCGAGACACACGACGACCTGCGGCTTCAAAATCCCGATCTCGGCGTCGAGCCACAGCCGGCAGGCGGCGATCTCGCTCCGATTCGGCTTTTCGTGCAGGCGCCGCTTTCCGGCGGGGCGCCATTTGAAGTGCTTCACCGCGTTGGTGACGTAGACCGTGTCACGGTCGATTCCCGCGGCGGCGAGGGCTTCGTCCAGGACGCGCCCCGCCGGACCGACGAACGGCTTACCGGCGATGTCCTCTTTGTCGCCCGGCTGCTCGCCGACGAAGACGACCTTGGCGGTCCGGCGGCCCTCGCCGAAGACCGTTTGCGTCGCGCTCTTCCACAGGTCGCAGGCCTGGCAATGCCCCGCCGCGTCACGCCACGCGCCCAGGCTCTTCGTCTCCGGGAGCTCCGGATAGCGGTGTCCGGGCTCGGGCGCTGGGGCGGGAGGTTCCGACTCTGGCACCTCCGTTTGACGGAGCAAGCCACGCGCCCGATGGTCCCCGGCATGCGCGTCAGGCTCGTCGTCCTCGCGATCGTCGCGCTGGTCGCGATCGGCACGGCCGAGGCGCTCATCAGCAACGATCAGCTGGCCCAGCTCCCGGGCCGAGGCCGGCCTGCGTTGAGCCCCGGCGGCGCCGCGCTGACTTTCGTCGGGATCGCGCTCTCGGCAGTGGTCTACGCCGTCCTCGGAGTCATCCTGGCGCGCGCGGGCTCACGCGAAACGACGGTTCTTCCGATAGGGATGGTTGTCGGCGCCGGAGCCGGACTCATTGGCGGAGCGATCCGCGCGTATCTGATCCGGGACTATCTCGGCGGGGTGCTGGCGGGGTTCGGGCTGGCGGATCTCCTGATCGTGACGCTCGCCGTGTTCGTCGCCCTGTCGGGATTGGTGAGCGTCGCCGCGGGCGCGACTCTTACTTGGCTGAGCTTCCGGGCTGGTCGTCGCCCTCCGAGGCTGCGACCTCCGAGCTGATCCGCTCGAGCACGCCCTCTTTGGCAAGAGCGACGAATCCGGCGACGAGCTCGGGGTCAAAACGCTCCCCCGCTCCGGCCTCGATGGCTTTGAGCCCAGCCTCGGCCGACCAGGCCTCTTTGTACGGACGCTTCGAGGTGAGCGCGTCGAACACGTCGGCGATCGAGACGATCCGTGCGGCGAGTGAGATCTCCTCACCTTTCTTCCCGTCGGGATAGCCCTTGCCATCCCAGCGCTCGTGGTGCTCGCGCGCGATCGCGCGCGCGGTCTCGAAGAATCGCGCCGTCCCGAGCATCTTCTCGCCGTCGATGCAGTGCTGCTTGATGACGCTGAACTCGGCGTCTGACAGGTGATGCTCGCTCTGAAGGATGTGGTCGGGCGTGTGGATCTTGCCAACGTCATGCATGACGCTCGAGTACCCGAACTCCTCAACGAGCGCGCTCTCAAGACCAAGCCTCTCGGCGATCGCCTCGACATACCGGCGGACTCGCTGCAAGTGCGTACCGGTGGTGCGGTCCTTGATCGTCGCGGCGAGCAGCAGGTGGCTTATGCCCTGCAGGCCCGTTCGCCGTAGCTCCTCGCTCGCGATCCGCTCTTGCTCCAGCGCACGCTCCAGCTGCTGCCGGCGCTCGCGCTCGCTCCGGAGCATCCCAGCGAGATCCTCGGCGTAGCGCGTCGCCTGCTTTTCCATGAGCGTCATCTGCTTGAGCTGGTTCTCGAACTGGGTGCGGACGCCCTGCTCGCGCTCGTAGACCTTCGCGAAGTCGAGCGCCATGCGCATGGCCTGCGAGTTCGCCATATCGGCAACACGCACGGCCTGATGGAGCAGCTGGCGGAACACGTCACCGCCCGGAGCCTGCGGAAGATCCGGATCGCGTGGTGAGACGTCGACGGTCTCGACCATGTCTTTGGTGTCGTCGTTGCTCATCGGTCCGGCAGCCTCAGCTATGCGCCAGGATCCCGCGGATCGTGTCGATGAGCTCCAGCGGGCCGAACGGCTTTGTCAGGTACTGCGTCGCGCCGGCCGCGAAGCCGATGGCGCGATCGCTGTCGCTCTCGTGCGCGGTGAGCATCACGACGGGGATGTCTTTGGTGACCTCATCAGCCTTGATCTGGCGGCACACGTCGAAGCCATTTGGGCCGGGCCCCATGTCGACGTCAAGGAGGACGAGGTCCGGCTTCTCGGACCGAACAAGCTCGAGCGCCTCGTTGCCATTCTTCGCCTCGACGATCGTCCAGCCCTGTGTGGACAGGGTGATGCGGACCATCTGACGGATGGGTACGAGGTCGTCGGCCACGAGCAGCTTTGCCATTTCTTGTGCCTCCGATGCTAGCGGTGGGTCATAGGTCGTCACCCACCCGAATGGATGGAGTTATGACCGTTCGGGGGTAGGACCGGATCCCCCACGCGGGGGACCGACCCTGTCGCGGGTCCAGGATTCGAGTGTCACGAGCCCGAGACGCGCGGCCTCGGCGACCGCCTCCAGGCGGGAGTGGGCGCCGAGCTTCCGGAGGACCGCCTGCACGTGGGCGCGGAGCGTCGCGGTGGATATGCCGAGCGATTCGGCCGCGGCGGTCGTGCTGGTTCCGCTTGCGAGAAGCCGCAACACTTCGAGCTCCCGACCGGTAAGCGGCTCGATGATCTTTCGCGACGCCGCGCTCTCGAGGAGAAGCCGCTGCAGCTCGCTCGGCGCGAAGAGGATCTCGCCCGATGCCGCCGACCGGACGCTCTCGACGACCTCGGTCAGGCCACGGCCCTTCGTCATATGCCCCACCGCCCCCGAGCGGGCGACGTCGTTCAACGTCACTGCCGACGGGTCGGCCGTCAGAACGAGCACGGATGTATCCGGCAGCGAGCCGCGTACCGCGCGCGCGAGATCCGCTCCCGTACCGTCGGGCAGGTGGTAGTCCGCGATCACCACATCCGGACGATGTTCGTTGAGCGCGACGATGGCGGACTTCATGTCGTGCACGACCGCGAGCACCTCGATGCCGTCCGCGGCGCGCAGCGCGACGCGCATGAGCTCGGCGAAAAGTCGCTCGTCGTCGACGATGACAACGCGGATCGTCTTGTTGTCTGCCATTAGCGCGCACCTCCGGCGCGGACCTGGGTCGCGAGGGCGGCCACGACGGCGGCGTCGAGCTCCCCGCGCGCGACCGCGCTTTGCAGTATGCGAACGGCCTCAGCCTCAGAGACCGCCGGACGGTCGGCTCGGTCGGCGAGGAGGGCCTCGAACCGATCGGCGACGCTGACGATGCGGACCTCGAGCGGGATCTGCTCGGCGCGAAGCGCGTCGGGGTAACCGGTGCCATCGAGCCGCTCGTGGTGGTGACGCACGATCGGCAGCAACCCCGAGAGGCGCTTGAACCCGGAGAGGATCTCCTCGCCGAGGATAGGGTGGCGCTCGAGCATCGCGCGCTCCTCCGGTGACAGCTCGCCCGACTTCGTCAAGATGGCGGCTGGGAGCCGAGCGTTGCCGACGTCACGGAGCAACGCTCCCAGGCGAATGGTCATGCGCGTGGACTCATCGAGACCGAGCGCCCGGCCTATCTGCACGGCACGTGACGCCACGCGCTCTCCGTGACCGGCGCTCGGCCGGTCGTGCGAGCTGATCGCGGACGCGAGGACGATGAGCGCCTCGGCCGCCGCTTGCAGATCGTGGTCCAGGCTCCGCTCGCGGACCAGCAGATCCACGATCCGCGGAAACTGCGCGTCAACCGGGATCATCTCCGTCCCGTCGCTGCCCCCGCGGCCCGCGCTCACGCGGATGACGGCAACATCCTCCGCGACGTCGGCGGGGACGGCGGCGCTCCCTTCGACGATCACGACGTCGGGTGTCTCGTCGGCATCGGCGAGATCGAAACGCGAGGCGAGAAGCTGTTGGACATGCTCGCGAAGCGCAGGGTCCGCGATCGCGACACGCGCCACGAGCCGCTCTCCGGGTGCGCGCTCGATCGGACGACCGAGCCTCGGGACCCTCGGATTGCGCGCCTGACCGAGCACCGCGTCGATGCGCGCAAGGAGCTCGGCCGCCTGGAAGGGCTTGGTGATGTAGTCGGCCGCGCCGCACGAAAGGCCGCGGACCTTGTCGACCACCTCACCGCGCGCCGAGAGAAAGATGACGGGGATCGGCGAGGTCGAGGTGTTGCTCTTGATCCGAAGGCACACGTCGTATCCGTCGGTATCCGGAAGCATGACGTCGAGGAGCACGAGATCCGGCAGGAGCTCCTCCACGAGCTCGATCCCGCGCCGCCCGTCGTGCGCGACGGAGACGACCATTCCGTTCGCTTGCAAGCGCCGCTGCAGCACGTCGGCCGACGCCTGGTCGTCTTCGACGACGACCACGCGGGTCGCTGGCGCGTCTGAGCGAACTGCTTCCTCTATGGCCTTCACTTCTTTTTCGACTTCTTTGTTCCGTCAGTCTCGCCGAGAAGCCACCGCATCGCCACGATGAACTTCGACGGCCGTTCCTCGCGGGTGCTCTCCTTGAGGTAGGCGTGCAGATCGACCGCCCAGTGCGGCAGCTCGCCGTACCACTTCATCTCAACGATGACGTCGGGCTCCATGGCGAGGAGAGACCCGAGTGGGGAGGGCTCGGTATCGCCGTCGTTTCGCGTCTCCCAGGGGAGCGCGAAGTACATGAGGTTGTGATCCGCCGTAATACGGAGCGATGAGTCCAGAGAGTTGTAGGCGAGGCGGTTGTACTGGGTCACCGCGACGGGTCGCGCACCATCGCGGAGTAGCAGAGACGCGCGCTCGGCGAGCCCGTGATCCTCGGGCAGCGTCGCGTCACCACGGAGAAACGACCGTGCGACCTCCATCGACACCCCGAAGCGCTCCTTCAAAGAGGTGTCCTGTTCGTCGTCCTTGAACTCGATCCACGCCGTCCCAGGATTCAGCACCTCTCGCGGACGGGTCCGGTGGTACTCCCGGATGCGCAGCTGCATGGCGGAGCCCTTCTCGGCGGCACGGAAGATCGACCACGCCACGGTGTCGCAGTAGGTCGTCGTGGACCACTGGTAGGGCCGATCGTCCCTCGAGAGCGGCAGGTTGTTGGCGGTCGTACGCATCACGAGGCGCGCGATGCTCTCGCTCACCTGGAAACGGTGCTCGTGGCGGCGCTCGGCATCGGTCTCGTGTGCCGGCGCGGGTGTCGTCACTTTCCGCTTCACGCTACTCGGTCGCATCGGCCGCCACCGCGAGGAGACCGCGCCGGGTCAGTGCCACCCGGACACCGTGCTCCACGTCCGCCGGAATGGTCCCATCGAGCGAGCGCAAGAGCTCTTCGGGGACCGCGCCGTGATCGGTCGCCAGGATCTCGGCGGCGCTGAACCGAACGTCGGGTTCGATCGAGGCGAGGTTCTCGAGGATGCGCCGTCCGAACAGCCGCATCATGTGCGCCGCGTTGTAGAGGTACACGCCGGACAGTCCTGTCGCGACGGCCAGCAGGAGCTGGTTGTCGTGGAGCTGCAGCCCCGCGAGGAGCGCGATCGCCGCCGCGAAGTTGCCGAACGCGTTCACCCCGCCGGAGAGGAACGCTCGGGCGCGCGGACGGATCGCCGCGACCACCTGGCTGTAGACGAGCTCGCTGGCGGGGCGGTGGATCGCCGGAATGACGATCCGCTCGCTGAGCTGGATGGCGATGGCCGTGATGATGTTGAAGTTGTACGTCGCTGCGGCATACGAGCCGAGGAACCAGAGCGGGAGGACGAACAGCACGCGCGCGATGCCGAACCGTCGCAGCAGCGCTCCGGTGAAGACGCTCTGGATGAAGAGGGCGACGAGCGACGAGCTCGTGTAGACCGACGCGTACAGCTGGCTGAAGAGATCCTCGCTCCCGGTTCCGGTCCCGGCGGTCGATTGGTCGAGCCCGACCAGGTAGAGGAAGTTCCCGAACTGCATGAGGAAGTACCAGAAGAAGACGCCGACGCCGAACGTCCGGAGCATCCTGTCCGACGCGACCGCGCGGTATCCGTCGACCGAGTCCTTCAGGCTCGCCGCGATGCCTTTGGACCGCTCTTCCGCGAGACGGCTGCCATGGCCCTCGGGAAGGCCTCGGTACACGACGAGCGCGACGAAGCAGACCATGAATCCGACCGCCTGGGCGCCGATGAAGTTCTCGGCGTGAATGAGCGGAGCGATCCCCGCGCCGATCGCGCCGCCCAGGATCTTTCCAACGAGCACGGATCCCGCGAAGAACGGAAAGAGCCGCTTCGATTGCCCGGCGTCGTAGAGGTTTCCCGCGTACACCCAGAACAGGATGTAGATCGTCTCTTTCACGCCGTGCGCGAAGACATAGGAGATCGGCTGCACGATCCAGCCGTAGTCCAGCTGCCCCTGTATCCAGACGCCGCCCTGGATCGCGACCGACAGGAGCGTCACACCGGCGACGTACCAGAGGAGAAGGGTGCGGCGGCGAACGCGGTCGACGAAGAAGAAGATCATCGCCGAGACCGCGAGCATCGCGACCGGCGTGACGATGTACATCACGGGCACGTAGTTCACGCCCCAGCGCTTCACGAAGAGCGAATCGGCACCGAGCTTGCCGATCCAGTCGGACGCCACCATGAGCGTCAGCAGGGCGTAGAGGAAGAGGCCGAGGCCCCACTCGCCGCGCCTAAGCGGAAATGCATCGCGAATGACGCGGCCGAGCATTCCGGTTACTTCGCCGCGGCGGCGCGGTCGGCTGCGGGCAACGTGAACTGGATGATCGCGCCGCTTTCGCCAGGATTGACCACGTTGATGGTGCCACCGTGAAGCTCGACGGCGAGCTTGCAGAAGGCCAGGCCGAGGCCTGTGCCTCCGCGGCTTCGCCCTGCGCCCTGATAGAACCGGTCGAAGATGTGGGGAGCGTCGTCCGCGTTGATGCCGGGTCCGGTGTCGCGGACGCGGATCACGATCGATGATTCGAGCATGCGGTCGCGGGCGCTCTCGACGCTCACCGTCCCGCCGGACGGCGTGTGCTTCACCGCGTTCGCCAAAAGATTCGTGAGGACCCGGACGATGAGGCCGTCGTCGACGAATACGTTCACGTCCGGCGGGAGCCCGCTCTCGAGCCGGATGCCTTTGGCGAGCGCCTCGGGCGCGACCTGCGCCATGCTTCGCTCGCCGAGCACCGCGAGCCCGATCGCCTGCGGCATCGCCTCGAGCTTGCCCTCCTCCATCTTGTAGACGTCGAGGAGGGCGTTGACCATCCGCAGGAGCTCGCTGATATTCGATTCGGACAGGCGAAGCAGCTCGTCAAACTCCGACCGCCCAGGCTTGAGCTGTCCCATCCGCACAAGCTGCATGAACGCCACGACACTGTTGGCGAGGTTCCGGATGTCGTGGCCAAGCATTCCGATGAGCTCTTTGCGCGATTGCTCCATACGCTTGAGATCGCCGGCCGTTTTCCGGAGCTCGTCCTGCAGGCGCTTGGTGAAGATGGCGCTCCGCACGCGAGCCGCGAGCTCGATCGGCTCGAACGGCTTCGTGAGGTAGTCGACACCGCCGACCTCGAACCCCTTGCTCAGATCCTCGTACCGGTCCTTCGCGGTCACGAAGATGACCGGGATGTCCGCCGTCTCGGGTTGGGACTTGAGCCGCCGGCACGTCTGCCACCCGTCGATGCCCGGCATCATCACGTCGAGCAGGATGAGATCGGGCTGCTCGCTCCGGGCGAGGGCGATCGCGCGCTCGCCGGAGCTCGCGACCTGCGTCTGGCAGCCGATGGCCTCGAGGCGCCGCGCCAGGAGCTCGACGTTCGCGATCTCGTCGTCGACGATGAGCACCCGTCCGAGCGTGATCGGCACCGGACCTCGCGCCGTCGCGGGCGCACCGTTGCGGGTGAGCGGAACGTGCGCTGCGCCGCCGGGGAAGTAGCGGAGGAGGATCGCACGCAGCTCGGCCGGAGCGAACGGCTTGGAGACGAAGTCGTCGCACCCTGCCTCGATGGCCCGAGCGCGGTCCGAGGGGAGCGCGAGGGCAGACACGGCGATGATCGGGATGCTCGCCGCCCACGGCTCGGTGCGGAGCGAGCGTGTAAGGCTCCAGCCGTCCATGCGTGGAAGGAGCAAGTCGACGAGGATCGCGTCGGGGCGCTCCACCCGAGCGAGGTCAAGGCCGGCGACCCCGTCTACTGCGACGAGCGCCTCGTGACCGGACGCGCGAATGATGCGCGACGCGACGTCGAGATTGTTCGCGTCGTCCTCGACGACGAGCACCCGTGCCATCAGCGCGTCGCCCCGGTGCGTGCGACGAGCGCGGGCTCGCCGCCGGCACGAACGCGGATCGGCAGCGTGAAGTGGAAGCTGCTTCCGCGCCCGACCTCGCTGTCGACCCAGATGCGGCCGCCGTGCAGCGTCACCAGGCGTTTCGAGATGGCGAGGCCGAGACCCGTCCCGCCGTAGCGTCTGGTCGTCGAGCTATCGGCCTGGCGGAACTCGTCGAACACATAAGCCTGCGCTTCGGGACTGATGCCGACGCCGGTGTCGGACACCGAGACCGTGACCCAGCCCTCCGCGGCAGTGGCCGCGACGGACACCATCCCCCGCTCGGTGAACTTCACCGCATTGGCGAGCATGTTCGCGAGGACCTGACGCACTCGGGCGCGGTCGGCCCAGACGTTCGGGAGACCCAGGGGGATGAGGGCGCGGACCTGAAGACCCTTCTCGTCGGCGTGTGGCCGGACGAGCTCGAGGGCTTCGTCGGTGACGTCGTTGATGTTCACCTCTTCGACATTGAGCTCCATCTTGCCGGCCTCGATCTTCGCGAGGTCGAGCAGGCCGTTGATGAGGCCGAGCAGGTTGTCGGCGGCCTGCGCGACACGGAAGAGGTCGGTCTGCTGCTGGGCGGTCATCTCGCCGTCGAGGCCGTCGAGCATGAGCTTCGTGTAGCCGATGATCGCGTTCATCGGCGTCCGCAGCTCGTGGCTCACCGAGGCGAGGAATTCACTCTTGAGGCGGTTCGCGCGTTCGAGCTGAAGGTTGTTCACGCGCAGCTCGCCGACGAGGTCGGCGTTCTCGTTCGCGACCGACACCAGACGAGCGATCGTGCGCAGCGCCCGCGCCTGGGTGTCGGTGAGCTCGCGCTGGTCGTGGAAGTACGCCGAGAGCAGACCGATGGTGCGGCCGCGCGCCGAGAGCGGGACGTGCGCGACGAATCGGAGCTCACCCGCCGAGACCGCGGAGAGGCGGATGCGGTCGGCGTCGGCCTCCGAACGGACAAGGACGCGCATCGCGAGCGTGACCGCCGTCTCGGGCGCGATCCCGAGCGTCGCCGGAGCGTTGAGTCGCCCGCCCGATCCGGGAGGCGCTCCAGGCGGATCCTCGCGGATGACGATCGCGCCGCCGTCGGCGTTCAGCAGAGACACCATCCGATCGAGCGACCGCGCGAAGATCCGCTCCGCATCGGTGACACCGACGACGGCGTCCGCGACCTCGTTGACGGCACGCACCTCATCCAGGTACTCGCGCTGCGCGCGTTCGCGTTCGTAGAGCGAGGCCGCCATCGTGTCGAATGCGCGCTCGAGAGTCCCGATCTCGTGCGCCGAGACCTGCTGCACGCGCGCGGCGAGATCGCCCGCCTCGATGCGCTGCGCGGCCGCCGCGAGATTGCTGAGTGGCTGGGTGATGCCGCGTGCGGTCCGGTAGGCAAGAAGCGTCACGATGCCGACGAGGCCGAGCCCGAGAAGGACGAGGACGCCGATGAGCGTGCGCTGCGCCTGATCGACACCCGCCGTCGGGACGAGAACCGCGAGGAGGCCGGGGTTCTGCCGAGAGTACCGGAGCACGCGGAAGATGCCGTAGTAGTTGGTATGGTTCGCGGTCACGTTCTCGATGAGGACATCGCCTGGCTGCGCGTCGACCTCGGCGATGCTCGGAAACAGAGGGCTTTCGCCAAAGTCGACGGTCGAAGCTCGGACCTGGCCGTTCCAGATGAGGGCAAGGTCCGCGTCGGACCGTGTCTTGATGCTCTTCAGAAAATCCGAGCCGAGGACGTTGCCCGCCTCCATCATCCCGATGGGATCCTGGTTGGCATTGCGGATGACGTAAATGGCGCGGATCACGAGGCCCTGAGGCTCATCGAAGAGGACCGCCGACTGCTGGACCTGGGCCTGCGCGAGCGTGACGAGCTCCGGCTGGAACGTGTCGCTCGTCCGTTCCTGGGCGGCCGCGATGATCCCTCCGTCGTTGTCGGCAACGCTCATATCGCCGACTCCGATGCGCGCCTTCACCACCAGGAGGAAGTTCGTCAGCCCATCGGCGTCGCCCTGCTCGGTGAGCTCCCGCGTGGTCGGGAGGCTTGCCACGAGGCTCGCCGCGTTCGTCGCGAGCACCTGCTGGTCGTTGATCTCGTTGAGCGCGACGTCGGCGAGGATGCCGGACTCATCGGCAAACTGGCTCAGGATCAGCTGGTTCGACTCGTAGATCGCGACCGCGACGATCACGACGAGAGCAAGGACACTCACCAGCACATTTCGGCTGACGAGTGCCCTGAGCAAGCTTGGCGCGAAGAGCTTGTCCATAGCCCGAGCTAGCCTTCCTCCCTGGCGATCACGCGGGCGGCGTGCGGATTAGAGGCCCGCGAGAATCTTCTGGCCTTCGGGTCCCTTGACGAAGTCCAGGAAAGCCTTGATTGCGGGCTTGATCTTCGAGGCATCAGTGCTGTACACGAAGTACAGGGGCCGGCGTACTTGGTACTTGCCGCTATTCAGGTTGTCGCGTGACGCGGCAACTCCATCGACCGTCGCGAAGGCAACCGTGGTGTTGCTGAAGGTCGTCGCGTTCATGGTGACCATGCCGATCGACTCCTTAAAGGAGTTGATCGCCTTCACCGTCTCGTCGATCGTCGTTACCTCGACGGCCGTGGGCGCGTAGGTCGGCTTTTTCCCATCGAAGAAGTAGGCCTCGAAGGCGCTCCGGGTCGCCGAGCCGGATTCGCGAATAAGAAGGCGGATCTTGCCGGGCGTGCCTCCGACGTCCTTCCAGTCGCTGATCGCGCCGGTGAAGATCTTCGCAACCTGGTCCTTCGTCAGCGCCTTGATCGGGTTGCTTGCCGCCACGGCGACGGCGGTGCCGCTGGCGCCGATCGGCAGCGCCTCGACCTTGCCGGTCAACTTTTCGGCATCGGTGAGATCCCGGCTGATGTAACCGAGGTCGGTCTCTCCGGAGACCACAAGGTTTACGCCGGCGTTTGATCCGACGTCGGCCAGCCCCTGCCAGGTAATGTTCGGATGCGTCTTCACGAACGCGTCGGTGAGCGCCTTCACGTTGTCGAGCGCGCCGCCTCCGCCGTTCACGATGTATTGCCCAGCGAGCGGGTCCTGCGTCGCGGGCACGGGAAGGCCAGCGCCCCCGCAGCTCACTGCGAAGAGCGCAGCGGTGATGATCAGTGACAGTGTCCGCAAACGACGCATTCGGGCCCTCCTCATTGGGTCGAATCGTGACATTAGTCTCTGACCTTTGTATAGGCGGGTCTATCCCTCCGACGGCCGATTCGCGTTACACATTGGGATATTCATGGGCTAATCCAAATGCTGTAGGTGAGACTGAAAGTGGACCAAAAGCGTCCGAAGGAGCCTCATACTGCGGCGGGATGAGCCAAGGGACCCCCGCCCTGCGAGCGCAAACCGCACCGCGCCGTATTGCCGACGTCGACGTCCGGGGACCCAGCCGCGTGGTACCCCTGACCCTGGTTGCCGCAGCCGGAGTCGCCGCCATCTGGCTGGTGGACATCTCGACCGGTCCTGATTTCGGCTTCGCGATCTTCTATCTCATCCCGATCGGGCTAGCGAGCTGGTGGCTCGGGCGCGGGTCCGCGGTGCTGATCGCTCTTCTATCGACCGGCGCGTGGATCTGGGCCGACCTGCTCGCGCGTCCGTCCGTGCTGTTAGCGGCGAGCCTCTGGAATGGACTCACGCGCGCCGCGATCTTCTTGATGCTCGCGCTACTCATCGACCAGGTTCGCCGCGAGCGCAACGCGCTCCGAACCGTCGACGGCCATCGCGAGGAGTCCCTCGCGTTGATCGCGCACACGCTCCGCCGCTCCGCGGGCGAGATCGAGTCGGCGATCCCCGATCTCACAAAGGCACCCGCCCTCTCAGCCGCCGAGCGGAGCGCGATCGACGAGCTGCGCCGGCAGAGCCGAAACTTCAAACGATTTGCCGATGACGTGCTTGAGGTCGGGCAGCTCGAGGACGGACGCTTCCGATTGAATCGCGGACGATTCGATCTGTCCGAATTCGTCGCAACGCTGGTGAAGGAGACCGACCGCGATCGTCTGCAGCTGGTCGCGGAATCCGACCCGATATGGGTCGACGCCGATCCGGAGCGTCTGCGGACGGCGATAGAGCACATCCTCAACAATGCGCTCCGCTTCTCTCCTCCAGGATCGACCGTCCACGTGACAGTCGGCCAACGGGACAACAGAGCTCGCGTTTTGGTGAAGGATCAAGGCGTCGGGCTCGCACGATCACATCTCGCCGTGATCTTCCGCAAGTACGGCCGGATCGAGACGCTCGCGACGAAGGACAAGATCGGAGTCGGACTCGGGCTCTACGTGGCCCGTCTCGTCGTCGAAGCCCACGGCGGCTCGGTCTCGGCGAGCAGCGTCGGACTCGGGCTCGGTTCGACTTTCACACTGGACTTGCCGCTCGCGTCGCATCAGGCCTGACCGGAAAGCCGTGGCGAAGATCCTCGTCGTAGAGGACGAGCCGAACAATCTCGAATTGGCGCTCCGGATCGTGAGGCACGCCGGGCATGAGGCGACGGTCGCGACCGACGGTTTCGCCGCGCTGGAGCTTGCGCGCGAGCATCGGCCGCAGCTCATCCTCCTCGACCTGCAGCTGCCGAAGCTGGACGGCTGGACCGTGGTGAAGCTCCTTCGCAAAGAAGCCTGGGCGAGGCAGGTGCCGATCGTGGCCGTTTCCGCGTCGGCGAGCCCGGGGGACGAGCACAAGGCCATCGAAGCGGGGTGCACCGCGTTCCTCTCCAAGCCGTATTACCCCGCGGCTCTCCGGGAGATGCTCACGCAGTTTTTGCCAGCTGCCTAAAACCGAGCGAGGAGCGATTCATTCGCGACGAGCGAGTCCACCAGCCTTGAGCCCGTGGCGAGTCATGGAGGCGGAGCCGACAGGACGAGCTGCTTGATAAGGAACAAGAAAGAAGGAGAAGCGTCGCGGCCCGGCGGTGATTTGCCCCTCAACCCTTCCGGACCCGTCGCCTCTCCTTCTCGAAGAGCGCTTCCGGCAGTCTCGGGGCTACGAAACGCGCAGTAAATTGGCCCGCTGGTGGATCGGCATCTACGGCATTTGGACTATGCGCGGGCCCGTGAGGCGCGCGGGGCAGGTTCCGTCCGCGCCTTCTCGATCTCCTCCAGGAGATGCCGCGAGGCGCGGCCGACTTCGCGCACGGCCGCGTCGAACGCTCGGCTGTTGCGCTGTGAGGGCGCGCGGTAGCCGCTCACCTTGCGGATGTACTGGAGCGCCGCGGCGGCGATCTCCTCGTCGGAGGCGTGGCCCTCCGGCCGGCGTAGGGTTTTTATGGATCTGCACATGCTTCTACGTTAGCCGCTCCTACCCAAATCTGGGCATGCGGTTTGACATCGGCGTTGCCTCGGCCGATGGTCGGCGGGTGAATCCAAACGTCGTGCTTCCCCTGCTTTCGTCGGTCGTCAGCTTCGTCTTCGCGGCGGCCGTGGCCGCCCAGTGGTCACACCGCCACCGCGGGTTCCAGCTGGTTTGGACGATCGGCCTCCTCTGGTACGGGATCAGCGCCGCGACGGAGTTCCTCGGCTCGGCTTTCGGATGGAACGAGACGCTCTACCGGACCTGGTACCTCATCGGCGCGTTCTTCGTCGCGGCTTACCTTGGCGCTGGGACGATCGTGCTTCTCGCGCGGACCCGCTTCGGCTACTTCGTCGCTTTGAGCTTTCTGTTCGGCGCGCTCTACGCGTTCGCCATCCGCGGACGCTATCCCGAGGACACGACCGCATTCGGGGTCGTCCTCGTCACCTGCCTGGCGGCGGCGGTCGCGATCGCGGTGGCGACGTGGCGAGCCCGATCTCTTGTCGCGCCGATCACACTCGCGATCCTCGTCGTCGGTTCCATCATCGCCGCGGCGCTCGTGCTCACCGCGAGCCTCGATGCCCCGTACGCGCTCGATGCGACGACGGGCGTGCCCGTCGGCAGCGCGATCCCGGGGAACATCCGGATCCTGGCGGGACCATTCAACATCATCGGCGCGTTCGCCCTCGTCGTCGGCGCGATCTTCAGCGCGTACGTGTTCATGCCGAAGAACCGCGTCCTCGGGCGGCGCGCGCTCCCGCCGATCGTGGCGCAGGCGTACGGCGCCCTCGCGGTCGCCGTGAACTTCATCGCATCGCTGCCGCGTGCGACGGTCGCGCTGGCGCGGGGCGAATTGCACTCGCGCGTTCCGGCCACGCTTCTCATCGCGCTCGGCGGCTTCATCCCGGGTGTGACGAGCGGCTTGAACCGGTTCGGCATCACCTGGGCGTTCTTCCTGGGCGAGCTTCTCGGCGTGCTCCTCATCTTCGCCGGATTCGTCGTCAGCACCGAGGTGTTCGGCGAGCGCGTGCGGCTCGGTCCGATGGTCGTGCGCCGGCACGAAGAAGAGGTCCCCGCCGCCTAGTATCCCCGCCGTGCTTGTGCTCTCCCGCGCAGAAGTCGAGCGCCTCATCGATCCTGATCGTCTGCGCGAGGCCATCGCAAAAGCGATGGCCGACCTCTCCGCCGGTAAGTCGTCGATGCCGGCGCGCATCGCGGCGATGGTGCCCGAGCGCGATGCGCTGCTTGCGGCGATGCCCGCGTACCTTCCCTCCTCAGGGGCACTTACAACGAAGCTCGTGACGCTCTTTCCCAAGAACACCGATCGCCCGACACATCAAGCGGTGATCGTGGTGTTCGACCCCGAGCACGGGACGCCGCTTGCCCTTCTCGACGGCGAAGCCATCACGGCGGCCCGCACGGCGGCGGGATCGGCGCTCGCCACCGACCTGCTCGCCCGAAAAGACTCGAAGACTCTCGTCGTCATCGGAACCGGCGTCCAGGCGCGCGCGCATCTCCGGGCGGTATCGCGGGTCCGACAGTTCGAGGTGATCGCGATCGCGGCGCGTGATCCCAACAAGGCTGAGGCGCTTGCGGACGAGTTCGAGCGAGAGTCGGGGCATCGGGCCCACTGGCACGACACCATTGAGCTGGGTGTCTCGGCCGGCGACGTCGTGTGCGCATGTACGCATAGTGCCGAGCCGGTCATTCGTCGCGAGTGGCTTTCGGCAGGCGCACACGTGACCTCGGTCGGCTACAACACCGCCGGACGCGAGGTCGACGGCGCGACCTTCCGCGACGCGCTCGTGGTCGTCGAATCACGGGCGGCGACGCTCGCGCCGCCGCCCGCGGGGTCGAACGACATCGCCATGGCGATCGCGGAAGGGGCCATGACGCGCGACCACGTCCACGCCGAGCTCGGCGAGCTGGTCAGCGGGACGCGTCCCGGCCGCACGGATCGCGACCAGATCACGCTCTACAAATCGGTGGGAGTCGCGGTCCAAGATGCGGCGGCCGCTGCGATGGTGCTGGATGCCGCGCGATCGTCGGGCGTCGGCCGGACCGTCGACCTCTAGGAGACGGCGACCTTCGAGCGGCGGCCGATGCGGCAGCCGGTGTCGACGAGAACCGTCGAGATCCATTCGTCCCCGACCTTTGCCTCGACCCGATAGGGCGATGGCTTGCCGGCGTCCAGCGCCGCGACGACCTCGTCGGTGACGCCGAGAACGACCCAGGCGACACCGTTGGGCTCGCCTTCGACGATCTTGGCGTGGCCCTTCTGGCCAGCCGCGAGGGGAATGAACTTTCGCGTTTCGATGACCTCGTCGTTTCGGTCGAGCAAGCGGACGGCGGCCGGAACGAGATCGGTCGTGCCGCCCTCGAGCTGCATCCAGTGGCGATCGCCATCGTCGTGAATGCAGAACCGGAATGGAACCTTGGGCAGAAGCCGCGGCAGCGGAAGGCTTGGAGCCGCCGCGACGGCATCGCCCGGCACGAGGGCACGGACCGCCGTGACGATCTTCTCAGCGGCATCGTGCAGCGCCGGATGGCCGCCGAGCACCTTGGCACCGTAGGAGAGCTCCATCGTCGCCCGCCCGACGTCACCGATGGGGATCATGAACTCGATGTAGCGGGCGTACTCATTCGCGGCGCCATCGATATCGCCGGCATTCGCGAGCATCGCCGCGAGACGCCGGTGCGCGCCGAGGTCGGTCGGTGCGATCGCGACCGCGGACCACATGACCGCAAGCGCGGCGACGCGATTGCCGGCTTGCGTGAGCATGGCCGCGCCGTCCTTCAGCGCGTCGAGGTCCGACCGATGCATTTCGCGCACTTCGGCCTCAGTGGGTTCGAGGGACACCACTGGATCAGGGTCGCCGGTGATGCCGATCGCGGTCAGGCGCAGGTCGTCGCTCATCGCTGACAGTGTTGTCCTTATGGAAAGCGGCTGCACTACGCCAAATAGGGGATATCGGCACAGGAATCGGTATCGTCGGGCGCGGCCGTGCCCTTCTCTTTTGACCGCGCCCAGACGTGGCAGCCCCAGCCATCGTGGCGGCGGGTGCTCACCGTGGAGTCGCACGCGGCAGGCGAGCCCCTCCGGGTGATCACAGGCGGGCTCGACCCGGTCCCGGGAGCGACCATCCTGGAGAAGCGGCGCTTCGCCCGGGAGCGGCTGGACGGCCTCCGCCGAGGACTTGTCTTCGAGCCGCGGGGGCATGCCGACATGTACGGAGCGATCCCCACCGAGCCTGTCACACCCGACGGCGACGCCGGCGTCCTCTTCATGCACAACGAGGGCTGGAGCACGATGTGTGGCCACGGCGTAATTGCTCTGGTGACCGTCGCGATCGAGGTGGGTCTTCTCAGCGAGCGTGCGGTCGTTCGGCTCGACACGCCGGCGGGACGCGTGACGGCGCGCCCGCGCCTTGAAGGCGCACGCGTGCGGAGCGTCGCGTTCGAGAACGTGCCGTCGTTCGTCGTATCCCTCGACGACCGCGTTCAGGTGCCCGGCGTCGGCGACGTGCGCTACGACCTCGCGTTCGGCGGCGCGTTTTACGCGTTCGTCGATGCCGCGAGCGTCGGCCTCGAGCTGACCCCGACGCGCTTCCGCGATCTCATCTCGGCCGGCACCGCGATCAAGCGTGCGGTGATGGCGTCGCGCGAGATTCGCCATCCGGTCGAGCGCGATCTCTCCTTTCTCTACGGGACGATCTTCACCGGACCCGCGCTCGGCCCGGGCGCGAACTCGCGCAACGTCTGCGTCTTCGCCGAGGGCGAGGTCGATCGGTCGCCGACCGGAACCGGCGTGTCGGCCCGCATCGCGATCGAACGGGCGCGGGGTCGCCTTACGCCGGGCCAGGCGTTCGTCGTCGAGAGCATCATCGGCACGCGCTTCACCGGTCGCATGGCCCGCGAGCTCAAGTGGGAGGGCTACGAGGCGGTCGTGCCGGAGATCGAAGGGAGCGCGTGGATCACCGGGCGAAGCGAGCTTCTCATCGCGCCGGACGATCCCCTCGCGGAGGGTTTCATCCTGCGCTGACGCGCGCTACCCGAGCTTCACCGCGAGCATCGAAACGCCGCCGTTCAGGCCTTCGGTCGGGAACGTCACCTCGTCTCCCTCGCGGCGGGCGCCCACCGTGTAGAGGAGCGGGTAGTAATGATCAGGCGTCGGCACGCAGAGCGCCGCGTCCGGGCCGAGCCGCTCGTAGCTCGCGAGCTGCTCGGCATCGCCACTGACGGCGAGCTCGCGCACCTTTTCGTCGAAGCGCTTGGCCCAGTCGTATTCGGGGGCCTGCTCGCCGAATCCGGCGCGCAGGTTGTGCACGACGTTGCCGCTTCCGACGAGCAGGACGCCTTTGTCGCGAAGTGAGGCGAGCCGCTCGCCGAGCGCGCGATGCGTTTCCGGCGGCGCTGTTCCGTCGATGCTCAGCTGGACGACGGGAATGTCCGCCTTCGGGAACATCCGCACCAGGACCGACCACGTCCCGTGATCGAGGCCCCAATAGCTATCGAGCAAGACCGGCGTCGGCGCGAGGATCTCGGTCAAATCGCTCGCGAGCTCGGGGTCGCCCGGCGCCGGATACTGCACCTCGAAGAGGGCGCGCGGAAACCCGCCGAAGTCATGGATCGTGCGCGGCGTCGAGACCGCGGTCACCCCGGTCCCATCCGTGTACCAGTGCGCCGAGATCGCGACGATCGCGCGTGGACGCGGGAGCGACTCGCCGAGCGCCTTCCAGTCCTCGGTCCACTTGTTAGTGACGAGCGCGTTCATCGGGCTGCCGTGGCCGATGAACAGCGCGGGCATCCGTTCGCTCACGAAGGCTTCCCCTCAGGGGTCGGCCCGATGAGCTTCCAGCCGCTCTGCCATGGCCATCCGTTCTGGATCTGAAGAGCGATGTTGAGGATCGCCATGGCCTCGAGCGCGCGCGCCATCGCGAGCGGCCCCGCGTCGATCGGTCGGAACCCGATCGATCTCGCCAGCTCCAGCGTCGTCTTCTTCGCATCCGCGTCATCGGCGGCAACAAATCCATCGATGGCCTGGCCGTCGATCTTCGGGTCGGCCTGCTTCGACGCGAAGGCGTAATTGAACGCTTTCGCGACCTTCGCCTTCGGCACTTTCTTCTGGATCTGCTCCGATGCAGAGGATCCGTCGACGGACTCCGCGATCGCCTCGCGCTTCATCCTGTTGGTCACATCGATGAGCACTTTTCCGGCAAGAGCGTCGCCGACCTCGGCGATGACGGAGTCGACGGCCGTGAATGGCACGGCGAGGATCACGACGTCGGCGGCTTTCACCGCATCCGCGGTCCTCGACACGGCACGCGCCCCGGTCTCTTTCGCTTTCGCCTCCGCATGTGCTGGATCCTTCGCGCTGAGCGTGACGGTGTGACCCGCTCGGACGCTTGATTTCGCGAGCGCCCCACCGACGTTCCCCGCTCCGATGATGGCGATGTTCATACGTTCCCCCTTGGCCTCGCGGCAGTCGTGGAACGCGTCGAGGCGCGAGAGTATTCCCCGATGAGGGTCTTCGTAACGGGCGCGACCGGCTTTGTCGTGGGCGCCGTGACGCGCGCGCTGCGCGCGCGCGGCGACGCCGTCACAGCACTCGTACGAGATCCATCGCGCGCCGGGTCGCTCGCCGCGCTCGGATGCGAGCTGGTCGCCGGCGACGTCGTCCATCCGGCGGCGGCGATTCCCGATCTCCATCGTGCCGACGCGCTCGTGCACGGGGCGGCGATCTACGAGATCGGGGTCACGCCCGAGCGGCGCCGTGCGATGGAGGACACCAACGTGGCCGGCACTCGCCGGATGCTCGACGCCGCGCGAGCGGCAGGTGTCGCACGGATCGTGTACGTCTCCACGATCGCGGCGTTCGGCAACACGCACGGCGCGGTGGTGACCGAAGGTTACCGGCCGACTTCGCCGCCGACGTCCGCCTATGAGGACACCAAGCGGCGAGCTCACGACATCGCGCTCGACGCCGCGAAGGGCGGAGCGCCGATCGTGATCGTCCAGCCCGGCCAGGTGTACGGACCGAACGACCACTCCGCGGTCGGCGCGAATTTCCGCGCACTCGCGGAGGGCCGGCTGCGCTATCGCGCGTTCGAGGACCTGGGACTGAATCTTGTGCACGTCGACGATCTCGCCGACGCGATCGCTCGCGCTCTCGATCGCGGCCGAGCCGGCGAGTGCTACATCCTCGGCGGAGAGATCGCGACGCTCGGCGACGCGTACCGCGCGGTCGCGAATGCGACCGGCCGCGAGTTACCGCGGCTGACGCTGCCGTCTGCGATGGCGCGCGTCGCCGGTCGCCTCATACCAAGCATGCGCGAGGTCGTGTCATCGGCCGACGGCGTCACCTTCTGGGCGACCGACGCGAAAGCGCGCGCCGAATTGGAAACAAATCCACGCGATCTGGCGACGGGGATGCGAGATACATACGGACCATCGGCTCGCGGCGAGAGGGCCTGACGGCGCAGTGGGACCCGAGACCCTACGTGGTCGAGGGAGGGACCCGCGAGCACGGCAGGCCCTCTCGCCGCCGAGCTCTCGGGTCAGTCGATTCTCTTTGGAGCAGCTCCTCGTCGCGGAAGCCGCTGCAGGGACCCCGCCGGAGGAATCTCGGTCCTCATCGGGATGTGGTGGTACTGGTGTTCGGCGATCTCGTGCTCGGTGCGTTTCGCGCTGGCCTCGAGGAGCGAAGGATAGGAGTCGCCACGCTCGACAGAGAAGCGCACATCACATCCGCCGTAGCGGCACGGGAAGCCTCCGTAACGCATGGTTACGCACGATAACCGACGAGAGGCCACGGGTCTCTACCTTGCAACCATAGAAGTGGTGACATCTCTGGCCGAGCGCGCGGAGGTCATCGCGGCTCTCGCCGACCGGCGCGCCGCCCTCGTGCGGGAGGATGATGCCCCCGGCGCGAAGGAGCGGGCGCGACAGCTCCGCGATCACGTTCGCGCCTACGTCATCCCTCGGGCGCGCGCGCTCGAGTCGCCGCTCCTCGTGGTGCTCCTCGGCCCGACCGGCGCAGGCAAGTCAACGCTGATGAACACGCTGGCGCGCGCGACCGTCAGCCGCACGGGCGTGCTTCGGCCGACGACGCGCGAGGCCGTCCTCCTCGCCACCGACGCCGACGCGGCTGTCCTCCGGCGCGGCGCCCTCGCCGGCATCGATGCCGGTCAGATCGTCCGCGCGCCTGCCGCGACGGCAGCGACGGGCATGGCGATCGTCGATGCCCCGGATCTCGACAGCGTCGAGCGCACCAACCGCGTCATCGCGGACGCGCTGGTCGAGGCCGCCGACCTCGGCATTTTCGTCACGTCGGCGGTCCGCTATGCGGACAAGGCCCCGTTCGACGTGGTGCAGCGGATCGCGGCGCGCGGGCTGCCCGTGCTCATCGTGGTCAATCGCATGCCGGCGGACGGGTCGGACCAGCGCGTCGTCCTCGACGACCTCCGCCGGGTGCTGAAGGACACGGCCCTGCGCGGGATCGACGACGCGCAGGTCCAGATCGCTGCCGTCGCGGAAGGTCGGGTCGATACCTCCGGCGAACGCCTCGAGCCAGATGCGGCCGCGCCGGTCGTCCAGCGTGTCGACGAGCTCGCTCGCGATCGCGAGCGCCGGCTCGCGCTCGCGCGGCGCGCTCTGGAAGGCGCTCTCGCCGGCCTCGATCCGCTCCTCTCGGCAGTCGCGGCCGATGTCGAGCGCGCCGCAGCCGAAGGCGAGGCCCTCCGTGCGATCACCGCGAAGTCGTATGACGCCGAGCTCTCCGCGTTGTTCGAGGAGCTGCGGGGCGGCACGTTCCTCCGCACCGAGGTGCTCCGCCACTGGGAGTCGTACGTGAAGGCAGACCAGATCACGCGCTTCTTCTCGCGCGGGCTCGGGCGGATCCGCGGAACGATCATCACCGCGATCCGCGGGATGCCCGAGGCGCCGGTCGGCGTCGTCGAGAAGGAGGTGACGAGCGACGTCGTAGCCGTCGCGGTCGCGCGAGCAGCCGAGGCGGCGCGCCGAGTCGCGGGCGAGTGGTCGAGCCGGACCGGACCCGCCGACCAGCTCGCGCGCGACCCCTCGCTCTGGTCGGCGTCGCCGGATCTCGCGGCACGCATCCGGCCACGGCTTCACGAGTGGGTCGCAAGCATCGCGACCGACGTCCAGGCACGCGGCGCCGGAAAGCGTGACCTCGCGTTCGGCGTATCCCTCGGCGTGAACGCGCTCGCGATCGCCGCGATGGTCGGTGTCTTCGCTCACACAGCCGGCGTGACCGGCACCGAGCTCGGGATCGTGGCCGCCACCGGTTTTTTGAATCAGAAGCTCCTGCAGGCGATCTTCGGCGAGGCCGCGATGCGCGAGATGATCGCTAACGCACGGGAACGGCTTGAGGGGCTCATCGGCGACGAGTTCTCCAAAGAGCGAGACCGGTACGACCGCCTCACTTCGGACCCGGCCGAGCTGCGCGCCCTCGCCGGGGAGCTCCGCGCCGCGACGGCGCCACTCGCCTCGTGAGTCTTTCGGCAAGCCTCTCCGCGCTCGACGACGCGGTGGACGCGGCCGCGACGCTGGGGCTCGACACCTCTCGGGCGCGGCAGGTCCTCGCGGATGCCCGAGGACGGCTCGGATTCGAAGGGTCGGCGTACGTGCTCGCGCTGGTCGGGGGCACCGGGGTGGGCAAGTCGAGCCTCCTCAACACGCTCGCCGGCGCGACGGTGAGCCCGGCCGGGGCGCGCCGCCCAACGACCGGCACACCGCTCGCCTGGGTCGCTCAAAGCGCGCACGACGAGACTGCTCCGCTGCTCCGGTGGCTCGAGGTGCGAGAAGTACGGGACCACGCGAACGGGGCGTTCGCGGACGTCGCGATCCTCGACCTTCCGGACATCGATTCGACCACGCCGGAGCATCGCGCGCGCGTCGACGAGCTCCTCCCCCGCGTCGACGCGGTCGTCTGGGTCGCGGATCCCGAGAAGTACCGCGACGCCTTGTTTCATGACCAATACCTACGTCGCTGGGCGCCTCGACTTGCGCGGCAGCTCGTCGTGCTGAACAAGGCCGACCGCGTCGGGTCCGAGGCCGAGCGGCTGCGGGCGCACCTCGTGGCAAGCCTTCGCGCGGAGGGCATCGAGAACGTAAACGTCGCGGTCACCAGCGCGACGCGCGACGGCGACGCGCACGAGCTCCGCGATTGGATCGCGGACGGGGTGCAGGCGAAACGAATCATCAGCGAGCGGGTCGCGACGGAGCTCCACGGTGCGGCGCTGGATCTTGCGACGCGCGCAGGTGTCTCCGCGGACGCGAAGCCCCTCTTGACCGCGGAGCAACGCGCGCAGGTCCTCGCGGATGTGACTCGAGAAGCGGCCGCGATCATCGATCTCGCGGGCCTGGAGCGACAAGCCGTCGCGGCGACGCGACTCGCCGCTCGTCCGCGGGGCGCGGGTCCGTTCGGTCTGGTCACCACCTTCCTCTATCGCGTCACCGGACGAGATCGGGTCGTCGCGGATCCCGAAGGCTATCTGCGGCGATGGCGCGAGCGCGGGAGCCTTGCTCGGGCGGCCGAGCCGATCCGAAACGTGGTCGCCGATCTGCTGCCACGCGTGCCATCAGAAGCGCGCGGCGCGATCGCCACGCTCGTCGATGCACAAGCGCTGAACGCCCGAATCACCAGCGCTATCGATGCGGCCGTCGCGACGCGGGTCGCCGACGTACGTCCGCCGACAAGCGTCGTCTGGTCGGTGATCGGCGCGCTCCAATACGTGGCCACCGCGGCACTGCTCTTCGCCGGACTCTGGATCGCGGCAGTCTTCTTTCTGCACGCGCCATTCGCGAGCGTCGACGTGCCGGTCCTCGGGCCGATACCGACACCGCTCGTCCTCTTGGTCTCGCTTCTCGTCGCCGGGTACGTGCTCGCGCGGCTTCTCGGCGCGCACGCGGGCATGCTCGGGCGGCGCTGGGCCCGCCGCTTGCGCGGCGATCTCATGCGCGAGCTCGAGGCGCGCCTTCGCGACGTGCTGTTCGCGCGGATCGACACGATCGACGGGGCGCGCCTGCGGATCGCGCGTGCGCGCGACACGATCGACAGCTGAAGCCGTGGGCAGGAAGATTAGCCTCCGCGACGCGCTCGCCTCGGATCAGGCGCCACTTCGCGCGCCGCCCGCGTGGACGAATTCAGAGCTCGGCACGGTGAACGGGGTTTCCGTTCTACACGCGGGATCGGGAAGGCTCGACGGCGGCTGGCATCGTCAGACGAGCGACGAGTTCCTTCTGGTGCTCGAGGGCGAGCTTCGCGTCGAGTTCGAGGCAGGTCCGCTCGCGGCCGGACCGGGTGAAGCGATCCTTATCGCGGGGGGCGAACGCCATCGCGCCACCGTACCGCAGGGGTGCCTGCTCCTTTCAGTCGAAGCGGTCGGCATGCGGCGGACCGACGGCTGAATCGGCGGTGCTAATGTGCCGGAAGCGTGGGGGCCCTGCCCATTAGGGTCCCCTACCCGTGGGGGAGGGACCCGTGATGAAGCGTTCTCTCGCTGCTGTAACTCTGATCCTTGCGACGGTGATCGCCGCCTGCGCGCCAGCGACATCGAGCGGACCGTCGCCGACGAGCGGGAACCAGCCCAAGAAGGGCGGAACGCTCATCCTCGCGCGCGCCGGCGAGGTGACCAACCTCGACCCGCACAAAGTCCCGGCATTCACCTCGGCGCGCGTCTTCGAGCTTGTCTACAGCTATCTGATGCGCCTCGACGAGAACCTCGGCGTCCAGCCGGACCTCGCCGCCTCCATGCCGACCACGTCCGCCGACGGAAAGACCGTTACCGTGAAGATCCGCTCGGGCGTGAAATTCCAGAACGGCGACCCGCTCACCAGCGCCGACGTGAAGTACACGTTCGACCGCATCATCGACACGAAGACCGCCGCGGTGGCGCGCTCCTTCTTCACCGACGTCGACACGATCGCCGCTCCCGACGACACAACCGTGGTGTTCAACCTCAAGAACCCCAACGCCGCCCTCATCGCCTACATGGCCCACCCGAACACCGGGATCATCTCCAAGAAGATCGGCGAGGCCAACCCGGACCTTTCGAAGAAGGAGACCGCGATCGGGAGCGGCCCATTCAAGCTCGCCGAGTGGGTGCCGGACAACTTCATGCGCTTCGAGGCGAACAAGAGCTACTACGTCGAAGGCCAACCGTACCTTGACGGCGTCCGTATCAACGTCGTGCCCGACGAGTCGGGTCTCGCCGCCGCGCTGCGCACCAAGGCCGCAGACATGGCGATCATCACCGACGCCAAGGTGGCGCGGACGCTGCGGAGCGAGACCTCGGTGACGCTCGATTCAAAGCCAAGCCTCTCGTACAACCTGCTCTTCGTGAACACGAAGCGGCCGCCGTTCGACAACCTCAAGGTCCGCCAGGCGATCGCGTACGCGATCGACCGCAAGGCCGTCATCGATGCGGTCGCGTTCGGCGAGGGCGAGGTCACCGGGCCCATCGCGCCGGCGCTCGCGAACTACGCGCTGCCGACCTCGCAGTACCCGCTCTACACGCGCGACGTCGCGAAAGCCAAGCAGCTGCTCCAAGAGGCCAACGTGGGGCCTGTCTCCTTCACGATCCTCACTGCGACGACGGAGCCCGCGTACGGGAAGGACGAAGCGCAGCTCGTCCAGGCGCAGCTCGCGGAGGCCGGCATCACCGTGAAGATCGACGCCATCGAGCTGACGCAGTACGTCGATCGGTGGCTCAAGGCCGACTTCGACATGGCCACCGGTCTCAACGGCGGCGGCCCCGACCCCGACTTCTACGTGTACCGCTACTTCACCGACGATGGGAACCTCAACTTCGTCACGAGCTACAAAAACCCCGTCTCCAGCGACGCGATCAAGCAGGCGCGGGCGTCGACCGACCCCGCCAAGCGCAAGGATCTCTACACGACGGCGCAGAAGGAGCTCGTCAACGGTGTGCCGTTCATCTGGCTGTTCGTTGGACGGGACTACAACGCGACCCTGCCGACCACGAAAGGGTTCATTCACTTACCGACCGGCTCGCTCATCTACCTACGGCAGACCTGGCTCGACAAATAAGTAAGGGGCGGTCGCTGCGCGAGGCGTGAGCCGATATCTCGCGCAGCGACTGCTCGGGGCCATCCCTACCCTCGTCGGCGTCACCCTGCTCACGTTCCTGTTCATCCGCCTCATCCCCGGCGACGCCATCGCGGCCCGGCTCGGCACCTCGACGGCGCTCACGCCCGAGCAGCTCGCGAGTCTTCGCGCGTACTTCGGTCTGGATCAGCCGCCTCTCCTCCAGTACTGGACCTGGCTCACTTCGCTCCTTCACGGCGACGCGGGCTATTCGATCCGCACCGGACGTCCCGTGCTCGTCGAGATCACCGAGCGCCTGCCCGCGACGCTGGAGCTAGCCGCGGCCGCGGCGCTCATCGCGATCGCGCTCGGAATACCGTTGGGCCTGCTGTCCGCGGTCCGTTCGCGCTCGCGCCTGGATGTGGCGGCACGCATCGGCGGCCTGATCGGGCTCTCGCTGCCGAGCTTCTGGCTCGGAACGCTGATCATCGTCCTCTTCTCGCTGTATCTCCGATGGCTTCCGAATACCGGCGGCTACGTCGACTTCGTGCACGACCCCCTGGGCAACCTGAAGCTTCTCCTGTTCCCCGGGATCACGCTCGGCCTCGGGCTCGCCGCGGCGACGATGCGGATGACGCGCTCCGCGATGCTCGACGTGCTGAGCGCGGACTACGTCCGCACCGCGAGGGCAAAGGGCCTCCGCCCGGAGATCGTCCTGCGCCGGCACGTCCTGAAGAACGGTTTGATCGTTGTGGTGACGCTTCTCGGGATCCAGGTCGGGCAGCTTCTCGGTGGCGCGGTCGTCGTCGAGGAGATCTTCTCCGTTCCTGGGGTCGGCCGCATGCTGCTCACCGCGATCGTCCAACGCGATTACGCGCTCGTTCAGGGTGGAGTTCTCGCGATCGCGATCCTCTTCGTGGCGCTCAACATCGTCGTGGACCTTCTCTATGGCTACCTGGATCCCCGAATCCGCCTCGCGTAGCGCGCCGGCAGCTTTCGCTGCCGGTCGAGCCCGCGTGCTCGCTACGATTTCACGCGAGCCCGTCGCGCTTGCCGGCCTCGCGATGGTCGCCGTCTTCGCGGCGATCGCATTGACCGTGGGATTCCTCCCACTCCGTGACCCGCTGCAGGTCTCGGCGGATCGGCTGGCGGCTCCCAGTGCGGCCTTCCCGTTCGGGACCGATGCCCTCGGGCGCGATCTCTTCAGCCGCGTGCTCTTCGGCGCCCGCCTGTCGATGGAGGTCGCGGTGCTGTCGGTCGCCGCGGCCACCGCAGCCGGAGGGCTGCTCGGCCTCGTCTCGGGCTACCTGGGCGGTCTCGTCGATCTGGCGGTCGGCAGGGTCATGGATGTCTTCTTCGCATTTCCGGCGATCCTGCTCGCGCTTGGGATCGTCGCCGCGCTCGGCCCCGACACCAGGAACGTGGTCATCGCGATCGCGGTCGTGTACACGCCGATCTTCATGCGGGTCGTGCGCGGTCCCGTGCTTGCCCTCAAGGCACGTGACTTCGTCGAGGCCGCGCGCGCCGTCGGAGCGACGCGCGCCCGCATCATCTTCCGGCACATCGTCCCGAACCTTCTGTCGACGCTCATCGTGCAGGTGAGCCTGGCACTGTCGTGGGCCGTGCTCACCGAGGGCGCGCTCTCCTTCCTCGGCCTCTCGGCGCAGCCGCCCGCGCCCTCCTGGGGCGTGATGTTGAACGAGGGCCGGCAGTACCTCGAGTTCGCGACCCACCTCGCGATCTTCCCGGGCCTCGCGATCATGATCGCCGTCCTCGGGTTCAATCTGCTGGGCGACGGGCTTCGCGATGCCCTCGACCCACAGCGCCGATGAGCAGGATCGTGCGCGCAAGGACAGAGCACCTCCGTCCGCTCGCGACGCTCATGGCGGCCTCGCCGCTCCTGCGCCGGTACCGTGTCACTCTGCGGGGGGCGAAGGCAAGCCTCAGCGAGGCGTTGCGCGAACGAGACCTCGTCCTCGCGGCGGTGGATCGCGGCGCCGTGGTCGGACTCGCATGGTTGATCCTGACGCGAGCGCTCGATCGCGCCGCCTATCTCCGACTGCTGCTCGTGTCCGAAGAGCACCAATCGCGGGGCCTCGGCGCCGCGCTCCTGACTCGGGCTGAACGCGATGCCCGCAAGTCAGGCTGCCGGCATCTCGTCCTGCTCGTCACCAAGACCAACCGCCGCGCGCGCGGGTTCTACGAGCGTCACGGTTACACCCACGTCGGCGACCTCGCGGGATTCGTCCGTGCCGGGATCGCGGAGTCGCTCTACCTGAAGACCTGGCGCGCGTAACCTCGCGCCGCGACCGGACGCGTCGACACGAGGTGCAGTCCGGTGAGCACGGCGGCCATCGTCACCAGGCACGGGCCGAGGATGCCGACACCGAAGGACTGCATGAGCACACCCACGGCCGCCGGCAGGAAAGCGCCACCGATCATTCCGGCCGCTACCTGGTATCCGATCGCCCGTGGCGCGGCTGCGCTCCCGATCCGGCGCGGGGTGAGATAAAGAAGGAGCGGCACGAAGACCGAAAGCGCTGCGCCGAGGCACGGAAGCGCGACGAGGGCGGCGATCGGCGACGGAAGGAGGGAGAAGCCGAGCGTGCTGCCAAGGGCGCCGAACACGCTGAGATCGAACAGCCGAGCGGGCGCGATCCGTTCGCCCAGCACGGCCAACGCGACGCGACCGGCCGCCAGCGCCGACCAGTAGAGGAACACCGCGAGACCGGCAAAGGCCTCGGTCAGCGACGCGTCCGTCGTGAATCGCGCGTAACTCCATGAGCCACCACCGAGCTCGAGGCCGACGTACACGAACATGAGCGCACAACCGAGGACGACAGTCCGGCCGACCCGACTGGCACCCGGCGCCTCGGCCTCGAGCTCCGGTGCGGCCGAGAGGTCGGAACGCACCGCATAGATGCCAAGGCCGAGCAAAGCGAACGCGGCGGCGGCAACCACATACGCCGGTCGCCAAGAGTCGCTCGCGACGAGCGCCGCGCCGACGAGTGGCGGGCCGAGCGAGGCGCCGATAGCCCACGCGGCATGCAGCCCGCTCATGAATCGGATATCGCCCCGCAGCGCGGCTTCGGTATTTACAGTCGCGTCGAGCAGGCCGACACCGCAACCGAGCACGGCGGAGGCCAGGATGGTGGCCGACCACCCACTCGCGATCGCGAACAGACCGAGCCCTCCACACGCGGCCGCGACGGAAAGAAGGAGGAGCGCGATCGTTCCGAGACGCTCGCGCACGAGGCCGCTGGCGGCACTTGCGGCGAACTGCGCGACTGTCATCCCGGCGACGAGCAGTCCGAGTCCCGCGAAGGGAGCATCGAGAGAGGCGCGCATCGACGGCCAGGCGATGCCGAGCATTCCCGCGGGCAGCCCGAGGAAGACCAGGCCGATGAACGCGATCGCCGCGGCACGCCGACGAACGCGCACGTGCAAAGGCTACGGCTTTCGCGTCAGCGAAAGTGCTCGGTTCGTTCCCGGACGGTACGATGCCGCCGGGGATGGGGAGCTGAGTAGCTCCCATATATATAGAGGGAGAGCCTTGATGCTGCGCCGAACGAGCCTCGCTGTCAGCGCGACCCTCATCATCGTCGCCCTCGCCGCAGTCCCAGCGAGCACATCCTCGCCCGGCGTCGGCAACGTGCCGCAGGGCACCCAGAGCGACCGGGCCTACGCGAAGAGCGGCGCGGATCGAGTGACGAACGTACTCGCGACCACCCAGCGGACGAGCTGCTACACGCCCGAGGTCCCCTTCTTCACGAGCCTCTTCCCGGCCAACGGCAACGACGGCATGACGGGCTGCACCGGCGTGAACACCGGCGAGGATCTCGGGCCCTATCCGACGCAGGCCGGCAGCAACCCCGGCTATCCGGCCGCCAATCCAATGCTGGTCAAGGACCACTCGGAGTCCGACATCCGCGTCGATCCGACGAACCCCAACCACCTGATCGGCCAATCCAAGTGGTTCGTGAGCGGCGAGGGGTACAACCACCTCCTCGGGTTCTACGAGTCGATGGACGGAGGCAAGACCTGGCCGGTCCAGGGACACATACCCGGATACGAGGGTTGGACCGACAACACCGACCCGGTCGGCGCGTTCGATCAATACGGGAATTTCTACTCGCTCGCTCTGCCGTATCAGTTCTTCTACCAAAACGACTCCCACAACTTCCAGGTCAACCAGAACCGCGAGCCGAATCCGACGCTGGCAGCCGAGGTGATCTCGGCGTCCGTGCGCCCGCACGGCGCGACGACGGCGAAGCAATGGATCAGCACACACAACGGGAAGCCCGACATCGTCGCGCCGTACGACAGTCAGGGCCGCGAGCCCGACAAGCAGTGGATCGCGATCGACACCAACCCGGGAAGCCCGTTCCTCGGCCGCATCTACGCGATGTGGGTGGTGTTCACCGGACCCGCGACGGCGCATCCGTTCGTCGCGATCGCGACAGCCCGGCCTGACGGTACCCACACCGACTGGTCGGCGCCGATCTCGCTGCCCGAAGTCGGCGGGACGCCTCAGGGCTCGACCTATCTGCTTCCCCACGTCACGCCCGACGGCACGCTCTACACGTCCCTCGTCACGACGATGCCGAAGAAGGGGTACTGCTGCGACGTGCTCTTCCTCGACAAGTCAACGGACGGCGGGATGACATGGACGAGCTCACTCATCACCGACACCATTACGGCGACGCCGTTCATCTATCCGAACACGACGTTCCGCGACGGCATCGAGGAAAGCTTCGCGGTCGGTAACACGAAGATCAATGGGCACTATCCGCTCTACGTCACCTGGGAGGACTACAGCGCCGGGGTCGTGAACGTCCTCCTCGCGGCGTCCTATGACGATGGCGCGACATGGACCTCGCCGGTCCAGGTCAACGACAACGCCAGCCCCGTCGACGAGTTCCAACCGAATCTCGACGTCGCCGCGAACGGCACCGTGAGCGTCGCGTTCTACGACCGCCGCCTCGCCTGCCCCGAGGCCGGGACGGCCGAAGCGGTGGCGGCCGGGATCGCCTTGGACACAGCGAACGTCAACTACAGCGGCGCGCTCCCGCCGTACGGCGCGGCGAACTACTGCGTCAACGCGAGCATCCAGTTCTACACGCCGGCGCTTTCGCCGAAAGGCCACAACATCCGGCTCACGCAGCACACCTGGGACCCGCAGCTGCATTCGCCCCACACGTCGTGCCCGACGTGCCGCAACACTTTTATCGGCGATTACTTCGGTATCGCCTCCGGCACCGGCATGAGCTACACGACCTCGGTCACGACCTACAACGACGGCACGAATCCGTCGCACTACCAGCAGCAGGTCATCGCGATCCTCGCGATCCCCTGATATGACCGCGCGGAGCGGCGGCGA
>Ga0209807_1000045_pt1 | contig 50859 bp, 50 predicted proteins | sample GraSoiAngelo_154_FD_186168 | JGI IMG/M metagenome (GOLD analysis project Ga0209807, IMG submission 186168) | Grasslands soil microbial communities from the Angelo Coastal Reserve, California, USA - 14_1009_13_20cm (SPAdes) (version 2) | ecosystem: Environmental > Terrestrial > Soil > Grasslands ... | reverse complement strand
AGGAATAACGACAATGGCGGCGCGTGTGAGGAAAGCGGCTGGCAAGAAAACTCTCCTCTCCTTTGGGATCCGCAGAGCTCATCCGGCTCTCGCTCCTATGATCGACCGATCGTGCTACATCGGCGGATTCGATGAGGTCTCCAGCATAATTGGCGCGAAGCGTCTCGGAAAAGATCCGGCAGGCACAATGCCACACTCGCTGATAATTGCGATGGGAGACCAGGTCAAAGCTTGGAAGAGCTTCAACAAACACATGCCGAAAAAGGTGCCGAGAATCGCTCTGGTCGATACATACTACGATGAGAAGACGGAATCCATCTTAGCTGCTGAAGCGCTTGGTAAGGATCTGTACGGGGTCCGGCTGGACACGCCCAGCTCAAGACGGGGCAATTTCGCCGAGATCATTCGAGAGGTAAGATGGGAGCTGGACTCGAGAGGATACAACCACGTGAAGATTTTCGTCTCAGGCGGACTCAACGATGAAACGGTCACCGGATTATCGATGGCCGGAGCGGATGGGTTCGGGGTTGGAACCTCGGTCAGCAACGCCCCGAGTATCGACTTCGCCTTAGACATTGTGGAGGCTGACGGGAAGCCTGTGGCGAAGAGAGGGAAGCTAGGCGGAAGGAAAATGGTCTGGAGATGCAACGACTGCCTGAAAGAGAAGGTAACCGGTGCGACCGTGACCTCGTCCAACTGCCCGAACTGCGGAAAAGAAATGGGAAAGTTGCTTGTGCCACTCATTTCTAAAAGACGATTATCAAAGGCGCTTCCATCCGCAGATGCTATTCGGGAGAGGGTGCTTGGCCAGCTTAATCGATTAAGCGGTTCCTAGATGAAGGGATTCGCGTCCCGCTCCTCACTCGTTCGTGAAGAAGGATACAACTTTCAGCCGGTCAATCAGGAACTCTCGTTTATGTGACGCGAGGGGCGGTCACTAAGACCCCCTATTTTCTAGAACGATTGCCGTCTGGCATTGATAATGGGCGAGAGAGGCTGATCAAAGCACAATCCAAGCTTGGATCGGTTGGGAATTATCACCGCTTCCAAGCGTGGAATACGCCTAGTTCCAAACGTGCCAAAAGAGGTGCCTGTTCAAATCTTGAATCAGGGCTGAGGATAGGCGATTCTCCTTTTGTCAGCGCACCTTTAACCTCAAGACAGGGAAAACCCAACTGGACAGATCCATGAACCACGCCCATCTGCCAGCTCTTGACGATATTCTCGCGGCCAATAAGCGAATCGAAGGTGTTGCAACGAAGACCCCGCTGGTCGAGTCGCCATCACTCTCGAAAAGATTTGGTCGCCACGTTTACTTGAAGCTCGAATGCTTCCAACCCATACGGGTTTTCAAGATTCGAGGAGCTTACAACAAGATATCACAATTATCATCCAAGAACATCGTCGCCGTCTCCTCCGGGAACCATGGAATGGCGGTAGCCTACAGTTCGCGACTCCTCGGAAAGAAATGCACCGTGATATTGCCTGAGACAGCGGTCCAAGAGAAAGTCAACACTATCATCGAGTACGGCGCTGAAGCGATCAAGTACGGCAAATACACGACTGATCGTGATGCGAAGGCCAAGGAAATAGTCACCAAGACCGGAGCGACACTCGTCCACCCATTCAACGACCCCGACATAATCGCCGGACAAGGAACCTGCGGGCTAGAGATAGCAAATCAACTGGACGACTTCGATTCGGTAATCGTCCCCGTCGGCGGAGGAGGTCTCATATCAGGCGTCTCGATCGCGATCAAATCGCTAAAGCCAAAAGCGAAAGTCTACGGAGTTGAACCGCAGGGAGCACCGAAACTCCAAGCGGCGCTGAAGGCTGGCAAGATTGTCACATTCGACTCGCCGAAATCGATTGCAGACGGGCTCATCCCGTCAGCGGTAGGAGAACTGACCCTTGAAGTGTGTAGGAGGTATGTCGACGGCGTCTACAGTGTTTCAGACGACGAGATTCTTGCGGCAATGAAACTATTGGTTCGTGAAGCCCACATCTTCCCCGAGCCGTCTGGAGCGGCACCAGCCGCTGTTCTACTGGCAAACAGGGATCTGGAGAAAATTGGGGAGAAAGTTGTTCTAGTCATATCGGGGGGTAACGTGTCATTGGATCTTCTTGCCAATACAATTGCTGGATGATGATCCGAATCTAGTATTCTTGCCTGTCAGTGACGAGGTATTCCGCCGGGTTTACGATGTTCTTCGGCTTGAGGCCGCGGAGGAAACGGGTCACATTATCAACAGCGAACTTCGCCGGTTTTCCAGTTGCTAGACCTGATGGGCCCGACACGTGAGGGGTTCCGATGAAGTTCGACAATTCGAAGAAGGGATGGGCGGTCTTAAGAGACTCCTTTCCGTCTCGATACCACCAAACATCAGTCGCGTATCGAAAGTCCGAGTTCGTTTTCAGGTGCTCGTAGAGCGCAGCTTCGTCCACGAGCTCTCCACGCGCTATGTTCACAAGTATCGCGTCTTTCTTCATCGTGGCAAGTTTGTCAGCACTAACTATCTTGTTGGTGAACTTTGTCAGCGGAAGCGAGATAATGACTGCGTCGCTCTCCGCAAGGACCCTCGACAGTCCTTTGTCTCCCTGAAACGATTTGACGCCTTTCTCTCGAATCGGCTTTCGAGAGAACGCATGGATGTTCACCCTGAACCTCTTACCTATTCGTGCAAAGGCAGACCCTATGCCGCCGTATCCAAGAATGCCAATCGTCTTTTCCTCCAGAATGGTTACTTCTTTCCCGCCTAATGTTCGTCTCAAAGTCCATTGACCAGTCTTGACTGCGCTATGAAAGTCAACTATCCTTTTAGCGGCCGATAGCAACAAAGACCAGGCGTACTCGGCAACCTCGTCAGAATAGGCGCCCGCATTACTACAAACAATCACCTTCTTGTCGAGCTGGGCGAAGGGGATGTGGTTGACGCCGGCGAGGATGCTCTGAATAAGTCGCAGATTACTCATCCTCGACAGGTTTTCAGGGGTCAGGAGGCTGGGCCAAAAGAACACGAGAAGGATGTCTATCGACGGTAAGAGTTGGATAAGCGATGCCTCGTCGAGGGTGGTCGACGTGAAAACTCTTCCAAACTTGGAAAGCGCCTGAATGCTGCCTTGGTCAACGACATCAGTAGTAATCAACAGGTTTGGCTTCGGCAAAGGCTTCACTCAATCTCAGTTCTCAATTTACCCGATTCTCGTCTGGTTTGATGTCGGCAAACAGAACTAGTTCAGCTTTAACCATAAGTGTTAGAGAAACGGAGCGCGTAATGGAGCGTTAAGCCCTGACGATGGAGCAGACCCCAGCGCTGGCAATCCTAGAAGATCTCGTTCCCAATGGAATCAGATTCGGAGCAAGCTATCTCGTAGAGTTCGGTCCAGACTCGCCGTGGTACGAAACATCGCTCACAATAGCCGCCAGCGGGTTGAGAAACGGGGCCCGCACGGAGTATCATACCTACATGCATCCACCCCACGAAGTTCGAGAATCTCTAACCAAACTTGGACTAAACGTGAAAGAGTTGGAGCGGAAAGACCATCTCAGAATACTGGACACTTATGATGTGATGACCGGGCTCGCACACCCAGAAACGCCCGAGGGGATGCGATCGAAGGGGCGGAAGGCTTACGAACACCAGTCCTTCGATCTCAATCATTGGAGCAGCAAAGTAGTCAACATAATTCGAGAGGGAGTTGCTGAGGACGAGAAACAGTGGCTGCACATTGACGACAACACCTCCGTGATGTGTCATTACACAGATGAGAAGCTCATGGTCGATATCTGGAGGACGAGGATCATTCCCTACGCGAAGATTCGAGGTCTAGCAATGTTTCACTCAGTAATGATGGGAATCGCGTCTGACTCTTTCTACAAACAATTCGAGTCGCTCTGCGATGGCATCATAGAATTCCGAAGCAGCGAAGAAGGAGGACAAGTCGAGCACTTTGCAAGAGTAAGAACTCTGCGGGGAACGTCCAGTGACAACAGATGGCGACAGCTTCAACTTCACAATGATGGCTCAGTCACAATCGATTCCGGTGGCAAGACCAGGGAACTTGGAATCGGAGGCTGGCTCAAGGGTCCTAAGAAATCGCGATAGGCAAGTCAAGATTTCGCCCTAGATGCCCAGAGAAACTTTCGCTGGAGAGTTTTAGGATAGATGCCCTTCCAGTCGAATTCTGCTCTGTTCGACCAGCTCTTGTAGACCCTTGGGTCGATATAGTTTCTAAGAGACGTGTTCAGATTGTAATCTCGAGTCCGTTTCTGGAGGTCGACGTCGAGCTTCAGTTTTCGTATGCGTTCTTCCAGCCTCATCTTTTGCTTGTCCGTTTTGACTTCCTTTGTCTTTAGCTCGTCCAATCGTTGTTGTTTTTTGAGGAGGGTTCCCTCCCAGGTCTTCGGTGGGGTGCGTTTGTGATTGCATCTGATCGCTGCCTCAAGATTCGCGACACGCGCGTGATGCAATTTGACGAACGGTGATTCCCCAGGCTTGAACCCATTATGTTTCCGCAGGTAGGTCTGAACTGTTTCAGTGGCATGGTGCGTTCTGAACACCTTCGCTGTCAGGCCTCTCACTGCCTTGTTTAGGAAACGATTCACATGCTGGGAGGTAATTCCATCAAAGACCAGATCATCGGGCCCCTTTCCCTGCGAGAATTCTTGGAGGTTATTGCGAATAGGGTTATTCGTGCCATCAACCTTCAGGGTTTTCTGCCAGCGAACGCTGTCCTTTCCTAGAAAGTCGAACTCAACCGCATGCGGAAGAAATCTGAGGTGCTCAACTCTCAGGGTTGAAGCGCCCACCGTGTCTGCCTCATCCTCATCCTTCTCGTCGCCTACTCTCATAGCCAAATTGTCTATGAGATAGGAGACCGTCGCGAGCTTGCGCGTTTTCAAGTCCGGAGAGAGAAGATTCTTGTCGATGAACTGCCGAACGTCCGGGAGACGTCGTCGCAGTTTCCGGGCAGCATCATATTTCAGCTTGTCTCGTTCTTGGCGAAGATCCGAGATGTCACTTGGCCAGACGTACTTGCGCACATTGCTGAGCTTGTCCACCCAGTAAGCTATCCAGATGGACTCGTGATCGTGGACAATCTCTCTCCAGTTGCCCGCGGGAGCTTCAACGTTCTCGGATAGGTTGAGAACAACATCTCCGGGATGGATTCTTGGCTTCCAACGTCCCCTCATTGGATGGCTGCCTCTTCCCATGAAGAGACTGGGAGGCTCCACCATCCAGTTGGCGATCTCAGTCTTGACTCCATCGATCTCTGCGAACCCATACTTCTCCTTCAGCGATAGGCGAAGTTGCTTTCGCTCAGTAGCGATTTTCTTCTTGAAGTCAAGATTCTGTCTCTGAAGTTCCTCCTTTGTCTGATACTCATAGACTGGAGAGAAGTCGATCTCAGCATACTTTGCGTGAGCAAAGTTTGCCGGCAAGAGTTTGAGAAAGTCTGAGAGAAAGTTTGCCTGGAAAACTGGGTCTTCAACGTAGGGGGTGGTTCGCTTCTTTCCCCACGCGTACGCTAACTCCTCAGCATCAGGAGAGAGTTGGACAACGGTCCCGCGAATTCGGATAGAGAGTCTCCTAGGCTCGTAAGGTGGCGGAAACGCCACGCCGCTGTGCCTCAACTCTTTCCACACCAAGACAGTTCCTCTCTACTGTTCACTCGTTACCAGTATGAATAGCTCGAGTCCGTACTTCCATCCTCACTAACCGTCCAAAGTTGTAAATTAGGATTTTTCTTAAAAGCCTGTTAGAAATCACAAAATACCGGGATAGACTAAAGAAGGCGAGAACGATGAGGTCTAGGTCAGGTTGAGCCGGCCAAAGGGTGCGCCACTGCTAGGGCCAGTAGGATTCCTCTTTGCTGCAGTAGGGTTCACAATGGCCGTAATTGTCGCAAGATTGTTCGTCTCTCTTGAGGCGAGGTGCACTCAAGCCTGTCCCGTCATCAGGGTTCAGGGATTTCACATTCACCATCTCTACTATGGAGTCATACTGTTGCTCGCCTCCTCGACAATCATGGTATTTGCGGGGGATGTCCGCACAAGATGGGACAGTGCACTTGTTGTTGGCGCGGGCCTTGGTCTCATCGCGGATGAAGTTGGTTTACTGGTTCTTCGCGTGCCTTACTGGGCCACTGCTTCCCTGGCGACTATAGTCGCGGTCGGACTAGCTTTGTACCTTGCGACTGTATACAAACTGTGGGCCGTTGGACGCAGGGACTTTGGACTCTTGGATCGGTACCAGACTTTGAGCATATTCGCCGTGGCTCTAGCTATGTTGGGCTTCCTATACTTTGGACGGCCTCTCAGGGCAATGTATGCGAACACGGCGCTGGTTGCATGGGTCTCAGCCTCTATTCTCCTGCTGACCTTCGGCAGGAAACACATCCAAGAGATCAGGCGCACACCCTTAAACCCCGTCCCGCCTTCTCCGTAGAAGAGAAGGCGCAAGAGCAAACTGCAGGTCTCCAAGCTAGTAGGCATTGAGGCAAGAGAGTATCAAAGCTCCATTGCAGAGTCCGCCGCCAAGGCCAACACGCTTGTCGTTCTCCCGACTGGGCTCGGTAAGACCATAATTGCTTTGCTGGTAGCCGTCAAGCGTCTTTCAGAGCAGAAGAACGACAAAGTCGTTATCCTTGCTCCGACAAAACCTCTCGTTCTCCAGCATGCCGGGTTTTTCAAAGAACACTTTCCCGACAAGAACGTCAGATCCTCGGTCCTTACAGGGGAGAATCCTCCAGCTTCGAGGATCATGGATTTTGAGGGGTCTCAACTGATTTTTGCGACTCCTGAGGTGATTAGAAACGATGTCTCGAGTGAACGGTATACGCTGAGTCGCGTCTGTTTGATCGTTTTTGACGAGGCCCATCGGTGCGTCCGAGACTATGCTTACTCTGAGGTAGCTGAGAGCTACAAGAGACAGGCATCGAACCCGTTGATACTTGGGTTAACTGCGTCGCCGAGCGCTCGAAAAGAGCGGGTCCAAGAGATCTGCGACAAGCTTGCGATCACCAACGTAGAGATGAGAACCGAGGAGGATGAGGATGTTGTTCAGTATGTCAATGACGTGACGATAAACTGGGAACGGGTCCCGCTTCCTTCAGCTTACAAGCAGATTAGCAAGATTCTCCGAGCCGCGATGGATGAGAGGACGGAGAAGCTTAGGGCCATGCACCAGTTGCCGACTGGTGTTCGCGCAAACAAACGGATGCTACTGGAGCTCGGGGAGAAGTTGCGAAAGAGTCTGAGAAGAGGTGGGTCCGGAGCCCTGTATGGAGCAGTCATTCTGCAGGCCCAGGCGATGTCGTTGAGTCATGCAATCGACGTGCTGGAGACGCAAGGCCTCCACAACCTCACAAGATACCTTGCAAAGCTCGAAACCGCCAGCAGCAAGTCGGGCAAAAGCCTCTCAAGAGACGCGAAGATTCTCGAAGCTAGACAGCTCGCGTTCTCGATGGAAGAGAGAGAACATCCGAAGCAGAAAAGGCTCCGAGAGCTAGTCGAAGCGGAGATCAAGTCGAACAAGGATTCGAAGATCATAGTCTTCACCCAGTACAGAGATACCGTCGAGACACTTGTCGAACGGCTGAACAAGCTTGAAGGTGTCTCAGCAGTCCGATTCGTCGGCCAGGCGACCCGAGATACTGATGATGTCGGTCTAAGCCAAAGGGAGCAGACGAATATACTGGAAGACTTTCGCCAAGGACGTCATAACATGCTCGTGACGACAAGCATCGGTGAGGAGGGACTACATGTCCCAGACGTGGATCACGTCATATTCTACGAAGCAGTTCCATCAGAAATCCGCCTAATACAACGCAGAGGGCGGACTGGCAGGACGAAGCAAGGAAAAATGACAGTACTCATGTCAGAGGGAACGATAGACGAGGCGTACTACTGGACGAGCCAGAAGAGAGAGCAGCAGATGCATCGCTTTCTGCAGACGGTCAAGAAGAAAGGGACGAAACCTCCGTCGAAGACAAAACGGACCTTAGACGACTGGTCCAGCTTCCAAAAATAACTAGACCACGTTCCAGGCCTATCTTCTTCCTCATTCCACTCTTCGGCCTACACTAGAAGATGCGCGATGTCCGAGCGGGGATGTGGGGAAGCCCCACTGAGCGAAGGACTAGTGAACGAATCCTTGGCAATTGATGCTATCAAACGTGAGATTCATGGATGCAGGGACCGGCCAATCGATATCCGAACAGTTGTGTGCTCCGGAGGATTACTCGGTGTGCCGCTTGTCGTCAGCAAGCTCGCTGCCTACCTCATACGCCTTTTCGGGTCTGATGCTGTTGTTCCAACTGAATGAAAGCTACTAAATACCGGCCTAGGTTCTTCTGGGGAGATATTCTAAGTTGATAGAGAAAAGAAGTCCTAGTTGGCTGCGCGTTCTCGAGATACTCGCTGGAGTATTGGTTCTCGCGGTCGCATTTTTCGTTTTGGCCGACTCAGCATTCGCCCTCACTGTCCTCGCATATACCCTTGGAATCGGACTCGTTATTCTGGGGCTATCCCGAATTTTTGCCGGCGTTTACGGGAGATATTTTGCGGTGTGGTTCCGGGAGATAAACGCTGGAGGAGGAATAATCGCCTTTGTGCTCGGAATCGTTGCAATAATCAACCCACAATTCGTAATCGGCTTCCTGACCATTCTCGTCGCTCTCGCACTTCTTGTCGTCGGGATCGTAGAAATCATAGCGGCAGGATTTGCAAAGCATCCACCGGTCTGGGTGCGAGGACTGATTGGAATAGTAGGGGTTTTGACCGTCATTCTCTCCGTTTTCGTAATCCTTGACCCCTCTCTTGGCCAGCTCAGCCTAGCGGTCACGATTGCAATTGTGCTAGTCGCAGTTGGAGTTCGAGACATCACTCACGGAATAACAGGGCATCGGCCGCTCAAGATCGACCAAGATGTCATAACCAAAGTCTAAACTTATTCCGAAGAGTAGAGACCAAGCTAGGCTCCGATTCCCAGGACTCGAATTCGGGGTCCGCAACTAGACGTGCGGAATCCGGATCTTGGGGATTCTTGCTCCAGTCAGAGTCAGGACTAGTCCCAAGAGGATGAGGAAGAGACCTGAGATCATGTACATGTTAGCAGAGATTGTTGCGCCGTTGTAGGCGACTTTCTCGTTGCTAATGTACAAGCTCTCAGCCACGATTCCAAGCAGGACAAATACTGCCCCAATGAGGACCATTAGTCTCCTCATTCTACGACCACAATCGAGAATAGAGTGAAACGACTCTTAAGCCCTGTTTAACCAAAGATTAGCCTCCGAGGATATACCTTCTACGCTCGCCATTCTCGGGCTATTCAGAGGTTCTCCATTTCCAGATGAAATCGTGAAGTGTTCGAAGTGATCAGATTAATTTGGAGTCCGAGTTCTCTTTTGGACTGCGGTTTCGATTCGCTTATTAATCGAATCGTCAATATTCATTTTGAAAGCGACAAGGCATTTGGCCCTCTTGCTCTCCCTGGGCTTTGCTTGCCCAGGTCATCGTTTTGTGGATTCATACCTACAAAACTAGTTATGGCTCAGCCAGAGAGAACTCTTCAAGGGCAAGAAGAGGAGCGCGTCTATAGCCCAACATGAAAGACTCAGGTTCGGAAACAACCGCGGGTAACACTATGACGTCGCACAACTCTCCTAGCGGATGATATCCCCGATGTTGAACCATATTCAAGATGCTCACGGTCACGGTCGCCAACTGTACGATTGTTCTAGGGGTTGGAATGTCGTGGAGGTTGTTGAGGTATCCGGATCATAAAAAACAGTGAAGTTGTTGGGCTCAGATAGACGGTGAAAAGTTGATGACCGGAGCTCCGAACCAGGGAGGGCTACCCTAGCCAGGGAACGCCGATCTCTGTTCCCACTTGTTTCATCGCTTCCACAACCTTGGGACTTAGTGGAATACCTTCCTTCTGGAACTTTTCCATCCTTGCATAGCTCTTCTCGCCGTGAACGTAGATTCGTGATTGGCCTTCCGCCTTCGGGGAGTCCTTCAGCTCTCGGGCTAACCTGTCCATATCCCTCTTGAAATCGTCCAGTGGGCGAAACGCTGCTGGGTCCAACGCCATGAAGAAATGGCCGACATTCGGCTTTTCCTTGATAACATCGACGCCGAGACCCGTGGCTGCGCCGCTCAGGACTCCGCTAAGAACGTCCACCATCAGCGCCAAACCATACCCTTTGTGGCCCGAGTGTTTTTCGCCCTCACCGCCAAGGGGTAGAATCCCGCCGCCCAATCTCTTGGACAACGCGTCCAAAACGGCATGCGGGTCCTCTGTCCCTCTTCCCGTCTTGTCCACCGCCCATCCTGGTGGCATCTTCTTGCCTTGGCGGTCATAGACCTCAAGCTTCCCGCGTGGAACCACAGATGTTGCCATGTCCAGCACGAATGCTCTCTCGTTCCTTGCGGGTGCGGTTAGGCTAATCGGGTTTGTACCGAGAATCGCGTTCCTGCCGAAAGTGGGGACCACGAGCGGTGCGGCATTGGTCATGCTCATTCCGATCAAATCGTGTTGCAAGGCCATTAGACTGTAGTAACCTGCTATTCCATAGTGGTGAGAGTTCCGAACAGAAACGATTCCGACCGCGGTTTCTTTGGCTTTCTTAATGGCCAATTCCATTCCCTTGTGCCCGACCACCTGGCCTAAGCTCTGGCCCCCGTCGATCATCGCCGTAGCCTTGGTTTCCTTCACGATCTTGCTTTGGTCTGTGGGCTTTGTCCAGCCATTCTTCAGATCCGCGTAATACCGAGGAAGACGGGCGACTCCATGCGACTCGATCCTGCGGAGATCAGCTAGCACCAGAACATCAGTTGTTATCTTGGCATCTATTACCGGGACGCCAAGTTTCATCCACACTTTGTTGCAGAAGTCTTTCAGTTTTGCCTCTTGTACAACCACTTGCTTCTGGACAGTGACCTGGTCAACCATGACTGTTTCCTCGGAAACCTCTATTCAATGTCAGCGTTCAAAGAGACATTTTTTAACTTAGGCCTATTCCCGGATACACTCTGAGAGAAATGGATACTCATCAAGCAATCCTCACCAAACTGGATGTTAGACAGTTTAGCCCCAAGAAGGTCCCGGCCGACGTAAAGCTGAAAGTATTCGAAGCGGCGCGAGCCACTCAGACGGGAAATAACAAGCAACACTTGAGATTCATACTTGTCCAAAACAAGGATTCGATCAAGAAGTTAGCAGAGGATAGCACAAGTGGGCCTTGGGTCGCTGGGGCAGACTTTGCAGTCATCGTCCTGACGGACCCCAAACTGGGGTTCCACCTCATCGACACCGGACGCGCAGTCCAACAAATGCAACTCTCCGCGTGGAACAACGGGGTAATCTCCGGAGTCTATACGGGAATCAAGGAAGAAGCCATGAGTAGAGATTTCAGTTTCCCAGCCGATATCAAGCCCACTATGGTGGTAGGTTTTGGCTATCCAGTCAAGAAGATAGTTGGGAAGAAGAATCGCATGCCCATTTCGGAAATAGCTTTTATCGATAAATTCGGCAACAAATTCGATCCAAAGAAACTAAGCTAAAGCAGTTGTCGAATGGCGAGACTCCCGGGAGCAGCCTAGCACTACCCCGCATCGACCGCTCGTCCCAGAAGTGGTAGAGACTGGTTGGACTTCACCGAGATTCTAGCTAACGAATTATGGGTAGGCGCGGCACCTACGCTAGCAGATCTGGAAGAGATCAAGAAACACAGCGGGGGCAAGAGTGTGATTATCGACCTTACGAGGAATCAGCGGGAGGAGGAGTGGTCCAAGAAGCTAGGCTTGCAATACGAAGATCGAACCCCCAAGGTCGAAGAGACTTTTTCCGCGGTTCCGGTAAGCCAGCTCCGACTCGTCTCCCGACTCATCGAACAACACATCCGTGGAGGGCGAACAGTCTACCTCCATTGCAAGATGGGGCTCGGCAGGAGCCCGACATGCGCAGCCGCCTACCTGGTACATTGTGGGATTCCCCTTCGAGACGCGAAAGAGCTCATATTGAGCAAACGCTCGGTTTGGAATGGTGAAGATGGAAATTATGCGAGTGGTTTGGAAGACTTTGCCAAGATGCTGGAAATAGCAAAACTCTCAGAATAGAGGTCGACCCCTCGTATGTTCGCCTCGACACGTTTTCCGACTATTTCTTGAGAACTGAGCTCTTGAGGACCGTCTTTACCAAGTCTGGCTCTTTTAGAAGATAATAGGTAGCCCGCCTAGTTCTCAAACCTATCTTGGCGATTCCCTCAATTACAAGCTTCAAGACCCGGGTGGGGTGCATCTCGAGATCGCTCCATTGCCATCCTTGATACGACGGGTTTCCTAGTCCCTCTTCCTCGCTCCTAGCGGCCAACCACAGGGCTTTCCTATAGTCAGGAAACTTCACGAGGAACTGCTCCACGTAATTCTCCTGTGGACCTGAATGGCTGGATGCTTCGATAGTAGCCTGCGAGAGTATTGTTGCTCGGGGTGAATGTGGTAAGGGGGATGTTCTTGACACGAGGCTCGCCTTCTTCAGAAGGACCCTCGAAACAGGTAATGGTAATTCCGGAGATTTATTCAGCTCGTTTTCCTAGAAACACCAAGTAGGTTACAGAAGCCTCCGTACCTACAAAATCTCGAGAATATCGAGGTTCGACACTTGAGCCCGCTCGGTCCCACGATCCAGGATGTGTCTAAGACTAATGAAGATGACTTTGCCAAAACTTCGGCACTTTGCGTGAATAGACTACTTCTTTCGCTCCGAGAAATTCTGAAAGCTGTTCGACGCTATCTCGAATCTCTCTCGAGATATCCTTGTCCTTGGGTGCATGTGGTTCAGCGTGTACTTCCTTGATGATCAGTTTCCCGTTTTTCCGGTCCATGAGCGGATCCATACGCCCGATGAATTTGTCGCCGCACAGTATCGGGAGGACGTAGTATCCGAACTTGCGTTTGCTTGGCGGAGTGTAGATTTCGATTGTGTAATCGAAATTGAACAGATGCTTGGTTCTCGCCCTATCGCAGAACAGATTGTCGAAAGGGGAGAGTAATGAGACCCTTGGCTGCCATTCCCCCGATTGTAACTCTTCCAGCCGTTCGACGTCATCAGAGTGAATATACCGTTCGCCCTTCTCGACCGGTCCATCCGTTATATCTACTGGAATGATCTTCTCGTCCGCCACTAACTGTTTGATGGTTGCTTTCAGGTTTGGGTAGCGGTTACGGAAGAAGTGCCAACTTATCTCGGATGAATTTGCGATTCCGAGGGCGCGGAGTGATCTCTGGGCCGAAAGGTACTCGACCTCTTCAGCTGACAATTCTTTCTTTGACACCCAGGATGGCAGGAAATTTTCTGAGAGACCGTAGAGTTTCTGTTTGCCCTGGCGGCCAACTACCATTACTTCTCCCTTCAAGAAAAGATGGAACATCATCCGAGAGACATCTCCCCAGCTACTCCAGCCAAAACTACGCTTTGCCCTAGTCTTGTCTTCAAACTGGCGAGAGAGAAGAGGGCCTTTCTTTCTAAGCTCGCTCAAAATATGATCTCTCAGCTCCGTGTTCGCATTCAGAAATTTGTCAATTCTTTGTCGCCAAATCGATCCTGGACGTACGAGCACGTCAGGATGCCTTCGCATGAGAGAATGGTAGAGAGGATAGTCTTCCATCAAAACTATTGATGCTTGGTGGGCCCAGTATTCGAAGAGCTTCTTCTCGCGCCACAACAAATTGTCCAGATCTGTTGTGTCAAAGTGTCCGAGTCTGCTCCAAAGAACGATGAGATGACTAGGAGCAACCGTGCTGATCGGATCAAGCTGAAGACAACCTAGGTCTCGTGTCACTCTCAGAATGTCATCTGAGTCCGGTTTGTTGGGCCTTATTCCAGCGAGATGCTGTTTGGCAACTGCGAGACGTCTAGCATTCTCTAGAGTCGTTGTAATTTTCTTAGACACGGAAGAGAACTTGTTTTGGCTGTTTCATAAGGGATTCGAACTTGACCCCTTGGCAAATGAAACTAAAACCAAACAAGACCCCTAGCAGATTGTGCACGCCCGGTAATGCATAGGCTTGACAATAGAAAGAGCTAAGGTGTCACCGTCGAAGGGCTGTTGGTTGTTCATGACCGAAGGAGGTATCGCTAGACTAGTCCAGCATCCCCTGTCTCCCTTCAAGAAGAGGGCAATCTTCGCAATCGCGATTCTAGGCTTACTGATGGCTGTCGGAACGATTGGCATGATGATCTTGGAAGGCTGGGACCTGGTGACCTCGTTCTATTTCATGTCCCTTCTGGCAACGGCCGAAGGCCCGGCACAATCACCCATGACTGTTGGGGGCAAGATCTTCGCGTCTTTCTTGGCCTTTCTCTCTATCGGCGCGGCAATATCTGCGATTACGTTTACCTTCGGACCCTTTGTTTGGCTCTATATTCAAAGAGGGCTTCGCCTATGTCGAGAGAGAAGAGGACAAACTGAAGACAAGACTAGAGCGCAAGGCCCATCCCCATTCATCTGCCGACTACGAGGGATAAGACTCGCCAAAACTCATCAGTGACATCGGTCATATCATCCTTCAAGTCGGGGATATGGACGAGGCAGTCAATCTATACTGCAAAACGCTAGGATTCGAACTCAAAGAACCCTCGCCTGAATGGAGCGTCATCTCCACCAAGCTGGGCGAGCTGACCCTCTACAAGACCCCGAAGATCACACCGCTAGTTCTTCGAGGTGCCGATGTAACCCCAATCAGCCTCCATGTCACCAGCTTCGAGGAAGCGGCTGATCAATTGGAGAAGAAAGGATACTCCGTCAAACGGAAAGGCAGGAACTCAGGAACACTTACTGACCCATGGGGAAACATGATCGACCTCCACGACCACCGCAAATCCTGAAAACTTTCGGTGGGGCACGGGCGCTGGGGTTCCAGTCCACCCTTCTCGCGTCTTCAATCATTGGCGGAATAGGGCGATTGATTGCGCTGTTCATCAAGAATCCGAAAGTACCAGCGATGCTAGCGTTTAGCCTCTGGCCGGTCTTAGTCGTTGAACATCCGTAACGCGACGGTTTCTATCCAGAGAAATGGAACTGCGACAAGAAGTATCTCCGCGAGGCCTTTCCAAGAAGCTTGAGCAAAACTTCCGGCAAGGAAGACCACAGATAGACAGAGGGTCACGATCCCCGTCGCCCTGGAATACGGAGCAAAGGGGGACCATAGTCCGTCTTTCTTGAACAAGGCTGAGAGTGTCAAGGGCGCTAGTGGCAGGGTGACAAATGCGACAACCGCGAGTATATTGTGAATGGATTGGGAGAGTGACGTTCCGGGTATCGGGCAGCCGAGGTCGCAGGGAAAGAATCCTGTTGCTAGTTCACATGCGCCAAACAGGAGAAGCAATCCGGGGCCGAGTCTTGAGCCTCTTCCAGGGCTCAAGGTCTTTTGCAAGCCGAGCGAAAACATGACGATTAGGAATCCGGTAATTGCGAAATTTGCGTTTTGAATCCAAGCGTTCGATCCCTCCCCGAGTTCGCTGCCATATTGCTGTATGGGATCGTAGCCTGGCCGTAGGAGGATAACGGTTGTCCAAAGAACTGCCATCAGGATAGGGGCGACGGTACCGCAGAGGGCTGTTAGCATGGGAAGGTATGTTCGACCACCTCCTTTCTTTGCCATTACAGCCGGATCCGATGAAGACCCCAGGTAGCGGTCACGGTTCACCGTTCAAAAGAGACTTCCTTTCCGCGAATTACTTCTTCATGAAGGGCATGCCTTTCATCATGGGTCCACGTCGTTTCATCTGCTTCATCATTTTCCGCATCGTAAAATACTGGTTGACAAGCTCCCGCACTTCACGCTCTGGCCGACCGGCACCTCGCGCAATCCTCTTCGACCTGGAGCTGTCTACCAGTCGAGGCTCCCCAAGCTCCTTCTTAGTCATAGATTGGATAATCACTCTCCACGCTTTCATTTTCTCCTCCGCCACTCCCAATTGCTCCTCAGGAAGACTCACACCGCCCGGAATCATCTGGAGAACTTTCCTCAGTGGTCCCATCTTCCGAAGGTTCTCCATCTGATCATACATGTCTTTCAAAGTAAAACGACCTTCCATGAACTGTTTGACTTTCGCCTCGGGAACTTGCACCTCTGCCTCCTTCACTTTCTCAAGAAGCGCGTTGAGATCGCCCATTCCCAACAGCCGTCCCACAAAGTCTGTCGGGACGAACTGCTCCAGATCCTCAACTCGTTCTCCTGTTCCTATGAATTTGACCTTCGAACCGGTCCCCGCGACAGCCGAGAGCGCTCCGCCTCCCTTGGCGGAGCCGTCCATCTTTGTCAGCAACACCGACCCGACAGGTGTTGCTTCGTGGAACGCGCGGGCTTGAGTAATCGCCTGCTGTCCAATCGTCGCGTCGATTGCCAATACGATCTCGTCGGGCTTCACGGCCGAAGCAATTCTCTTCATCTCGTCCATCAAGTCCCGCTCATTCCTGTGTCTTCCCGCAGTATCGATAATTACCAAGTCGGTCTTCTCCTTTCGATAGTGATCGAGACCGTGCTTCGCGATATCCTCAGGCTTCTTGGTGCCGGGTTCGCCGTATACCGGAATATCGACTGTGGCTGCTAACTGCTTCAGTTGGTCCAGTGCGCCAGGACGGTACGTATCGGCGCCGACGATGCCCACTCTCAACCCTCTCTTCTGGAAAAACCGTCCCAGTTTCACCGAGCTAGTCGTCTTCCCCGTCCCCTGAATCCCAACCAGCATGAGTTTGCGGAACACGCCCGGTTGAACTTCGACCTTAGCGGGGTCTTGGCCGACAAACTTTGTCATTTCTTCGTATAGTACCTTGACAACATGCTCGCGTCTGGTGATTCCTGGAGGAAGGTTCGCCTTCAGCGAACGATCTTCGACTGCCTTGGATAGTTGAAGAACAAGCTCGACGTTCACGTCTGCCTGCAATAGTGTTCTCTGGAGGTCTTTCACAAGTTCCTTGATCGCCTTCTCGTCCACGTTCGGCATCCGCAAGAGCTTGCGGACGGCATCCGTCAGAGAACGGCCAACCGTTTCCAAGACTACTCTCTCAACGTTCTCACGCGCTTCTTAACCTTCCCGAGGACGGCAGCCATTATCAGCGGGAAGCAGACAGTTGCATCACCGTAAACATCGACGAACCTTCCTCCTTTCCGGATCTTCCTCCAGCTGATCGACTCGGCCAACGGAGCACCACTCAGTCCTCCCGGCTCCGGCCTGTCAGCGGTGATCTGAACCGCTGCATCAACCCCCTCTCGCAGAACACTGGCCAAGAGGGTGTGGTGCTTAGGTAATCCTCCGCCCAGAATTAGAACCCCGAGCTTTTTCGAGGTCATTGCCATTTCTACCATGTTCGTCACGTCCGCCATTGGGTTCAACTGAAGTAATTCTGTCTGAGAGAAGCTCCAGAGGCTAAGACCAAGGATCGAATCCAGCAGACCTGGTGAGAAGACCTTGACCTTGCTATGGGCAGCCTTGTAGAGAATCGAATCATTGTCTCGCAGCAGGAGGCCAATTTTTCCCAGGATGTCTGAGAATGCCACTCCTCGCCTCTGATCAGGTGGAATTTTTCCAAGAAGCCCTCGGACAGTCTTGTCCAGAATCTGGAATGATTCTTCTTTGACAAAGATGTCCGCGATCCGACTGAACCCCTTCTTGATCAAGAGACGATCGTCAACCTGGAACGTTCCCTGATAATGGTGCAGACCAAGGGCCTCGATCACATCATGGGTCAGATTCGCCCCTGAGGTCACGATCGCATCGAGAAACCCTCGATCGATCAAATCTCCAATGAGCAATCGAAATCCCGATGGGACCATTGGCCCTGCAAGTGTCAGGAAATTTGTGAAGTCTGGTCCTCGGAACATTTCTTCGACAACATCGGCGGCTGCCCCGATTCGGCCTCCACCTAGGACCCCGGTTGCGCTCATCTCTCGGACTAGAGCGCCGGCCGTCATTCCCGGCCAAAGCCTCAGGTGTTTTACTCTTGAAGGACCTTTACTCGTAATGGATTGCTCAGCCCTTTCGGCGAACGACCATATTCCGCCCCATAACGCTCCAGTACTCCACTTCGATTCCGGAAGTCATTTGTTTCTTCAAGTCCTCATCGTCCGGCATGGGTGTCTCGAAGGTCTGATAATTCTCCATGTCCATCACTTGGAGAAGATTTCCGGAGATGGAAAGAACTTGTCCCGTTCGCTTGTCTATGAGCGGGACCTCGGCCTTGCCGTCAACAGGGCTGATGAGGTTCTTCTTCTGGCCTGTGAACGCGCTTATCGCAACGATCCTTGCCTTTGCGGAGCCGTGCTTGCCGGGCTTAGATTTCTCGAACTCTACAATCCTACAGGGTTCACCATCAATGAGGACGTACTGGCCAATCTTCAAACTGCCAACTTCGACCGGCTTGCTCATGAAATACGTCTCGACGGCGAGCAGTCCAAGGACTGCATCTAAAAGGTTGATGACGATGTTAAGATTTCGCTCCCGATGCTGTCTGCCTGAGCTTTCCGCGAATCTGCCGCTTGCATTTTTTTAGGGAAGAAAGATATGAAGACCGCTATGAGCAAGGGTGAAACCAGGAGGATTCGTGTCGGCATCATCGGCGCCAACCCGGATCGCGGATGGGCGGTGCAGGCACACATTCCTGCTTTGAAGTCGCTCTCGGATGACTTCGAGATCACGGCGCTCTCCACCAGCCGACGCGAATCTGCCGACGCCGCCAGCAAGCTCTTTGATGTGCCTATCGCCTTCGACAATCACCAAGACCTCGTGAACAGCACTGTCGTCGACGTCGTTGCCGTCACTGTGAAAGTGCCCTATCACCTCGAACTGGCGACTGCAGCGCTCAGTGCGGGCAAGGCCGTGTACTGCGAATGGCCGCTCGGCAACGGCTTGAAAGAGGCGGAGACCTTGGCTGCACTGGCGAAGAAGAAGGGCGTCCTCGCCGTGGCGGGACTTCAGGCCCGTTCTGCTCCGTCGGTGGCTTACGTGCATGACATGATCAAGCAAGGTTACGTCGGTGAGGTGCTCTCCGCCACGTTGATCGGTTCTGGAATGGGCTGGGGACCAACGGTGGAGCCGTACAACGCCTACCTCAACGACAAGAAAAACGGCGCGACGATGCTCTCGATCGCGCTCGGCCACGCGGCGGACGCGCTGTGTCACTGCCTCGGCGAAGTGCGAGAGCTCTCGGCCACCATGACCTTGCGCCGAAAGTCCTTCACGATCGCGCAGACAGGCGAAAGCAAGCCCATGACCGCGGAGGATCAGGTGTGCGTCACCGGACTGCTCGAGAGCGGGGCCGCGCTCTCGATCCACTATCGGGGCGGCGTTTCGCGTGGCACCAACCTGCTTTGGGAGATCAACGGCACCGAGGGCGATCTGCAGCTCACCGCCGCCGGCGGCCAAGCCCAGATCTTCGAGATGACCGTACGCGGCGGCAAGGGTGCGCGGTCCTCGCTCGAGGTACTGCCCGTGCCAGAGCAGTATCGGTGGTCGCCGCCGCAAGGTCCAGGCCCTTCCACAAACGTCGCCGAAGCATACGCGCGCTTCGCCCGCGACTATCGCGAGGGGACACATTTCTGCCCCACGTTCGACGACGCGGTCACGCGCCATCGCATGCTGAACGCGATCGAAACGGCCGCGGCAACCGGTCAGCGTCAAACGCTCGGTTGATCCGGCGAGAAGCGTCCCTGAAGAGCGAAAGTTTACGGCTTGGGCTAGAGGTGTTATGTTACCGAAATCGCCGTATTAGGCTATCAAAGACTAACATCGGCCCTCGGATTTCATCTAAAAGACTTCGCGTGATTCGAAGGGTACTCCTAGAGAATTCTTTTCAACTGGTCTATTCCTGTTCTCCACGATTCGGAAAGTCATGTCTAAGGCAGTCGGCATCCTGGCCAAGAGAGGCTCGAAAGAAATCCTCTCCGAGGCGAGGAGGATTTACAAAATAGTCGAACAGCACGGATTCAGATTCGTTCCCGACGAAGATCTAGGAAGAACGGCGAAGATTCCGGGTGGCAAGCCTCTCAGACGAATGGAGATCGCGCTCCTCGTAACCTTGGGAGGGGATGGCACCGTACTGAAAGCGGCTAAAGAGATGTTCAAGCCAAAAACCCCGATCTTAGCGGTAAACATGGGCCGGAGAGGTTACCTCACCGAGGTCGAGCCTTCTGAGTTCGAGACCGCGTTCAGCAAGTGGGAGAAAGGCAATTACGAGCTGGAGGAGCAATGGAAACTCTCGGTGTTCCACAAGGGCCAAGTTGTGGGCGAGGCTCTCAACGAGGCACTCCTACTTCCAACCATACCCGCGAAAATGCTCAACCTCACTATAGCCCTCGGGGGCAAACAAGTCTTCCAGGCTCGGGCCGATGGAATCATCGTCTCCACCCCAACCGGCTCGACAGCCCATTCCTTTTCGGCAGGAGGACCGGTTCTCGAAACCTCGATGGATAGCGTATCGCTAACGCTTATCGCCCCTCTTCAACCAGTCAAGTCCATCGTCGTCCCGGTGAGAGCAGGAGTTCAGCTGCGAGTGGCAGAACCTGGTCCAAGTGCTAACCTGGTGGTAGATGGCCGTCTCGAGCGAGAGATAGGGATCGGGCAGTCGTTATCCTTCAGAAAATCCGTCAACAGTACGTTTTTCGTCAGGTTCGGTGACTCATTTCTCCAGAGGAGTCTGAGAAGATTGTCCTCCGAAAGGGAAAACGGTTGAAGGTGCTCGTGTTGGATACTTCGGCGTTCATAATGGGCTTCAACCCAACCCGGCCGGGAGAAGTGTACACAGTGCCGGCTGTAGAGGACGAGCTGATGAGGGGGACGATGACACAGCTACGATTTCACGTGAACAAAGAGAAGGGCAAGGTGATTCTCAGGTTCCCATCTCTCCGTGCCTTGGAATCGGTCGAAGCAGTCAGCACCAAGGCAGGCGAGAAGGGCCATGTTTCACAAGCGGATCGAGAGGTTGTCGCTCTCGCTCTGGATCTGAAACTAGACGGGCAAGAGCCTGTTATCGTCAGCGATGATTACGCGGTGCAGAACATGGCCGAGCATCTCAGTCTCAACTATGGATCACTCGCCAATTTCGGGATCGTTCACAAGTTTAACTGGATAATGTACTGCCCAGCCTGCCATCGGAGATCCACGGGACCCGAAAAAACGTGTAGGGTATGCGGCACCGAGCTCAAGAGAAAAGTATTGTCTCGGTCCAAAATATCTCGCGGCCACGCTCTGGGATGAATAATCACGACAAAACCGAATTCTAAGCACCACGAGTCGGATCCTACCCGTGTGACGGGGATTGGTGGAGTATTCTTCAAGGCCAAAGATCCTGGAAAACTGATGCCTTGGTATACAACCCATCTGGGAGTCAAACCCGAAACTGAAGGATCTAGCACGACCATGTTTCAATGGCGAGAGAAAGACGATACCAAACAAGTCGGGTACACAGTCTGGTCAATATTTCCGCATGACACGAAGTATTTTGATCCAAGTGCCTCGTCCTTCATGATCAACTTCCGGGTCAAGGATCTTGACAGGCTATTGGATCAGCTCAAACGAGAAGGCGTGAAAGTCGACGACAAGAGAGAAGAAGACGATTACGGGAAGTTCGGATGGATTATCGATCCCGAAGGCAACCGGATTGAGCTCTGGGAACCAAAGGGCGAGCCTCCCTGAATGATTCCTCTAGTACTGGTATGTGAAGCATTTTTCAGAAGAATTAAATCCGGTACCCAGTCCAACGTGGCAATGATACAGCCTTGTTGAAAACCGAGACAAATCTTTACGATGATATGTCGAAAGGACGCGTTGACCCTTCGAAATGGAAGATTCTCAGCTTCCCAATGGGCAACGGCGAAAACTGGGTCTGGGAAGAACCCAAGGCCAAGATAGCATCCCGGAATTCCAGTCTAGCGCTGACCGTAGATCCATTCACTCGGAAGCATGACAAGATCCACATGTTCGATGATCCGAAGCAACTGTATGCCTCCACGAGAACCTTTCCAGTATCACGTGATCAGGTGACGGTTTTCGAGGCTGAGATGGGAGCCGAGACCTATAGGAGCAACGCAGAGGATCTGCAAGACGCGTTCGCGGGCCTCATACTCATGGACTTCTCGACAGGCCTGATATTCGACTTCATCACGACTGGGAAAAAGATTGGAGTAATCTACGAGCGACTCCTGATCCCTGGTGTCACAGATGAGAAGACAGCGTTCACCTACCTAATTGAGGCACCGTTTTCGGGGGTTCGTACGAAGCCCGAAATGATGCACCACTATATGGTCAGAATAGACGCGCAAAGGAAGAGGGCCGAATGGATTGTCGATGGCAAGGAGTTCTTCAAGACAGAGAGCCTCCCAGTGGCTCCAAAGGACATTCTCGTAGGCTGGGGACTCTTCACACTCAAACCCGTTGACCCAGAGAAGGGCAGCGTGTCAGTTCACGGTCAAGGCGCAACCGGCATCTGGAAGAATTTCAGATACTCGATGCCCTGAGCAAACACGATTTGCTCGATGGCTCGAGTTGACTTCCTAGGCGACTATTTTGGGCGCGTCGCTTATCATGCCGGTGACAGACTCATAGTCCCAAGGACCTTTGGACCTCACCGAGGTCTTCTTCTTGAGACCGATGTAGCCTAGAGAACCAAGCTTTTCGACCAACCAAGCAGCGTAAGCCGGCGACCCGGTAGCTCCTGGAGAGTTATAGTTGGTAATGTGGTACGACAATGGGCCTTTGATCTCGATAGCTTCCTTGATGAAGTTACCACTTCGATCGATGACTTGCGCGCGGACCCCTGCAATCCCAGGTTTGACGAGATAGTCTAATTTGAGTTCTGGAATGAACTCCTGCGCCCTTCTCGCCATTTCTGACTTGAAGATGGACGATTTCCATTCTTGCCCTGCTAGAGTCAGGAAGTCTTTGTTGTAAAGAAGAGCGATCTTGTTCATCATCGGAGACTCTAGAAGCTTTTCCAAGGCTTGTATCGGGTTCTTGAAAAAGCCCCTGTAAGTGTAGGGTCCAGCAACTGGGACGGCGTTGGGTCCTATCTCTCGACGCCCATCCGCACGGCATATCCAGTGCGGATCTAGGAAGGGCAGTTCGGGATGTTGCGCTACTGTGTAGATATTTCTGGTCGCTAGGTATCTCCACTCGTTTCCTATCTCCCAGTATTCTCCTCGGAAGTTGAGGTCGGCGTATTCTCTTCCGACGCCGAGCATATGGGCTATTCGCATGGAGTTTCCTCCCGCGCAGTTTACCAGGAAACGGGTCCGAATTGTCTCACCGCCATTTTTGGGCTGAATCTCCAAGAGGTCTTTGGTTACTTTGATCGATTTTACCTCGAAACCGAGAATGAATTTCACCCCTTCCCGTTCCGCGTCACCCCGCAGAGATCGCGTAAAGGAGGGATAGTCGACAGAGGTGTCGGTTTTCGACCATATTGCCCCATGAGATCTCACATGAGGTTCAAGCTCGCGCACCTCTTCTGCCGTGAGAATTTCGAGCTCGTCTTCTCCCATCCCATTCTCTATGCCCCAGTGATAGTACTTCTCCACCCGCTTCACATCCGCGTCTCGTGTCGCCGCCTCCAATGTTGTCACCGGCGACCAGGGCAGGCCTCGTTCTTTCGCGTATGACTTCCACATTCCATAAGCTGCTTGGGAGGATCGTGCAAAGACTCGGCGTTTGACAGGGTCCAAGTAGAAAGGGCGGTGAACGACTCCAGTATTCCTCTTGGAAGTGTGAACCGCAACCTGTTGTTCTTTCTCGATAACGGCGATTCGGCCTTCATACTGGTTCGCCAGCCAGTAAGAAACGGAGGTCCCAAGGATGCCGCCTCCAATGATCGTAACATCCCACGGTTCCAGCGATGCCAAGGGCCCACTGATCAAAGAGATGTTCAGTATGCTATATTCGGGTTATGCATTACTTTCCTAAAACAGACAGGCTCCGCTCTCTTACCGAAACGGCTGACACCTTTCCGAGACGGACAGTCTCGGCCATTCTCAGGGCTTTCCCTTGAGCCTAATTGTTCGAAGAATGATCCAGTAAGCAAGGGCTCCAATCACAGCAAGAGGCAGTGAGGTGGCGAGGAGATTCGCGAGCGCACCGGTTTCCAGAGCGTTTCCACCAAAGGCGGAGTTTCTGAGAACGCCGGCTGCAAGACTAAGAGGGTTGTACTCTGCAATCGTGGCGACCGGGGCAGGAAGATATTGGGCGATCGTTTGAGCCGGGTAGAATACTGTGCTGACTGTGACCATTGACACCTGGAGTGCTTGTGCGTAGACCCAGTAGATCTCACCTCTTCGCGATACGCTCGCGAAGAAAGCTGCCAAACCCGCGATTCCAGTCGAGAGAACGAATAGGAAAGGAATGAGGGTAAGAGCGTACAATACTCCCTGAACTGGAATCGGAGCCCCGAATAACATGAATGAGAGATACGCTATGATTAGCAGTGCCCCAGAGTAGACTATTCCACCTAGTCCTCCTGAGATGATGTAGGCTCCAACGAGGCCTCGGGTCCGGATTGGAAGCGTCAGGTAGTATTGTACGACTCCTTCCCGAAGTGCGAGCCAGATTCGTCGGCCCGTGTCTGTTGCGGCAGAAAATAGGCCGACTACGACGATTCCTGGGACGAGGAACTGAAAATATGAAGAACCTATTGCATTTGATGCGGGGATCAATCTTGTGTATACAAGCCCCACGACGAGCATGTCTGAAAGGCTGAGACTGATCAATACCGCCATCAGCCATTTTGTCCTGAAGAAATACGAGAAGTCCGTCCGGGCAATGCGGACAAGTCTTGAGAGTTGGCTCAAGCCGCTTTCACGCCTTCAATGACTTTGTCGACGATTTTCGCGCTCAACGAGAGTGTTCCGACCGCGACTCCGGTGACTACTGCTGCTGCGAGGATCGGGTTGAGTAGGAAGTTAGGGTCGAAGCCTAGGACCCATCTCGTCAGGTCCGCGCCGTAGGTCAAGGGGCTGAACACAGATATTGGTGAGTAGAAGCTGGGCATGAAGATGAGTGGGTAGAAGACTGTGCTGAACCGGACGATCAGTGCTGATAGCCCGGCGAGGAATGCGCTGTAGAGGTCCACGGACTTGAATGCGATAAACGACATTGACACCATTATTCCCGTGATTCCGAGTCCGAGGAGAAACATCGAGATCATCGCGAAAACCGCGCCTTGAACGGTAAGATCGCCCACGAACCATAGGACGCCGATTAGGGGCGGGAGAACCTTGATCATCGTATTCACGACTCCATAGATTGCCTGAGCTGCCAAGAATCCACCACGCGAGACCGGCAGGGAGAGAAAATAGGGCAATTCTCCTTCATGCGCATGCTCAACGAAGTGTCGGCCCACCTCGGCTCCAGAATCGAATACCGTAATCACCATCAGTCCGATTGCGTAGTAGAACAGGTAGTTGGGGACCGCTGTCGATACCAGCTTTGACATCAGGGACCCGTAGATCGCTATTTGTAGTCCGAAAAGCGCCCAGGCCAGAACGAACCAGGTTCTCAGCGATAAGAGCATCCGAACGTTGTATGCTGCGAGGGTCAGGACACGGTTCATGGCTGATCCGCCAAGGCTTTGCCTGTGAAGTGCAGAAACACATCATCCAGGGAAGGCTCGGTGATCCGGATAGACGCGATCTTCGCACCGGCCACATAACTTGCCGAGGTCATCTTCGGAACCCAGTCTTCCGCTTTCGATACCTTCGCACGCAACTGATTACCTTCCGGCGACAAGGATACGTCGCCGCCGAGCCCGTTGAGGCTCCCCACTAGCTTTTCAGAAACAGGGTCTTCGAAATCCACTTCAACAATATCTCCCCCAGCTATCGCATCCTTCAACTTCGGAATGGTATCGCACACTACCCGTTGGCCCTGGTGCAATATCGTCACCCTATCGGCAAGGTACTCTGCCTCCCGAACCTCGTTCGTCGCAACTATAATCGTGGAACCTTGGTCGCGGAGCTCCCGGATCTTGTCCCATATCTTCCTCTTACCCCTAAGATCCACCTGGCTCGTAGGCTCGTCAAAGATCGCCAACTTAGGCTTCTGAATGAGGACCTTGGCAGTCTCCAGCCGTTTTGCTTGACCGCCCGACAAGTGCATGAACATCTTGTCACGCGACTCCCACAACTCCAGATCCTTCATCGTCCGCTCGATCAGATCCTGCCGCTTCGCAGGATCGATATCGAACATAGAAGCGTGAAACCTCAGAATCGAGGAGGGCTTGTGACGCCAAAACCCTCGCGCCTCTTGAAAGGCTATTCCCATGACTTCTCGAACCTTGGTCCCGTCCTCAACAACGTCAATCCCAACGACTTTGGCTGTGCCTGATGTCGGTTTCAGGATCGTGCAAAGGATCATCAAGAGGGTGGTCTTGCCGGAGCCGTTCGGGCCTAGAATTACCATTATCTCGCCCTCGTTGACCGTGAAGTTCAAGCCGCGAAGGGCGTCAGTTTTCCCGTACCTCTTCGAGAGGCTTAGCGTTTCCACTGCAAACAAGCTTGGGAAACGTCAGTTCGCGAGAATGCGCGATAAAAATGTTGAACCCACGCCACCGAGAATCCGGGCCCCATGTAACGCTCGGGAAGCTCAATAGAATGTTATCAACAAGCGGTTGAAAGCTCACGATATGAAATTCGGCGTATGTGTACCAAACTACGGCGAATCTTCCTCGGCTGAGGTGCTACGAACGGTGGCTTTGGAGGCCGAAAATGCTGGCTGTGACTCTCTCTGGACCACCGATCATGTCTTGATGCCGAGGAACAGTGGGACTCCGTATGAGAGAATCTTTGACAGCATCACAACTCTCGCTTACCTTGCCCCAATTACAAATCATGTAAGACTTGGAATCTCGTCATTGATCATGGCGATACGAAACCCCGTCGTCGTTGCAAAACAACTCGCTACGATTGACAATCTAAGCGGGGGAAGACTCATTCTCGCAGCCGGTGCCGGCTGGAACGAGAAAGAGTTCACTCATCTAGGCTCAAACTTCCACAATAGAGGCAAGAGGCTTGACGCGTCTATTCGACTGATAAGAGCGCTATGGAAGGGAGAGGCAAGTTTCAAGAGCCGTGTTCTTGGGATCGAGTTCAGCGACGCAGTTTTCGATCCACGCCCACGTCAGAAGGATCTGACTGTCTGGATCGGTGGAACAAGTATGGCCGCGATGAGACGCGCGTTAACCCTTGGTGATGCATGGCATCCCAACGTTCAACCCCTCGACCAATTTGCAAAACTCATCAATGAGTTCAAGGAAATCTCTCAAGAAGCGAAAACCAAGCAGATCTGCGTCCGCATCGCAATAAACACAAAAGCTCAGCAGTCAGAATACAAGTCGCCGCAGGGAGAAAGAAGAATAATGCTATCCGCAAATCATGCTCAGAACAAAAACATGCTCTCAAATCTGGAACATCTAGGAGTCTCCTACATCATTGCCGTGCCGAGCCCGGACGGGAAGGCAAGTGTAGCGAATCAAGTGGACGCGATCAAGACATTGTCGAAAGTTCTCAATTGATCGGGAATTGATCGGCTGGAGTATCAAAAGTTCTTTAACCCAAGTCAGGTCCAAGCGGGCCTAGTAACTAGAATGCTACCTACTGCTGGCGTAAACCGCGTCTTCGGTTTACTAGATCTTTTGAAAGCGTACAATGGAAAGACGGACATCGCCACTCTAACCATCGACCTGCGCATCGATCTTGACGAGCTTCTTCCGATTATCGATACCGCGGAATATCTCGGGCTCGTCACTGTCAAGGAGGGTGAGATCTCCCTGACAGAGCTAGGAACCAAGGCCCTAAACAACAGGATAGCTGAACGGAAAAAACTCGTCCACCAGCGCTTGGAAACGCTCGAACCATTCTCCGACATCGCAAAACTGCTTAAGGAACAAGGACAAGTCACACGGTTCACCCTGGCCCGTTTCATCAGCTCAAAGTACGGCCCTACTCTCGACATACCAGCTTTGATCAGCATAATCATCAGCTGGGGGGTCTTCACAGGCCTTTTCGGATACGATGGTCAGTCCGAACGATTATTGCCGAAAGCTCACATTCACTAGCTGATCTTCGAGATTATCCGATCGGCGAGATCGTACAGCGTCGGGTCACGAGGGCTCCTCGGTCGCTCGAGATCAATCTTGACATCATCAACTATTTTCGCTGGCCTCGCGCTCAACACGATCACCCGGTCAGCCATTTCAACAGCCTCCTGAACGTTGTGCGTGACCATTATCACCGAACCAGTAGGGTAGGCCGGGTCCCTCCAAATCTCCACGACCTCGCGCCGTAGGTTCTCGGCTGTCAACGCGTCGAGGCTGGAGAACGGCTCGTCCATCAACAACACCTCCGGCTGGAGCGCGAGGGCACGGGCTATTCCAACCCGCTGCTTCATTCCACCTGACAACTCCTTCGGATAGGAAGACTCAAACCCTTCCAAGCCAACATCCTGAATATACTTCTGCGCGATCTTCAGCTGTTCCTCTTTCTGGATTGAGGCGGATGAGATCGACATCAACACGTTTCCAAGCACAGTCTTCCATGGAATGAGGGCGAAGGTCTGAAAGATCACCCCGATCTTCGGGCTCGGACTCGTGATGGGGTGGGCATGAAACAACACCTGACCGCTCGTCGGCTTGTCAAGCCCATCAATAATCCGGAGCAAAGTGCTCTTGCCGCAGCCTGAAGGCCCGACAATGCACAGAAACTCCTTGTAAACATCGAATGAAATATGGTCGAGTACTGTTGTGCTCTTGCCCTCCCCTGGATAGATTTTTGTAATATCCTTGATCTGCAGTATAGGTTCAGGGGGCTGGCTCAACTAGCTATGCCTCGAATTTGTATCTATCGGCTTTACGCAGCAATCGCCTCCAGACCAGCCGGTTAATTATCAGCACCGTCGCGGTCATGACCAGAAGAGAGGCATAGATCTCAACAGTTGCAAGTGCAGGGTTCCTTGTTGAGGCTTGAACTAGAAAAGAACCCAACCCGGGGACATTAGCGTTGGGTCCGATGTACTCGGAGACTATCAGAGCGTTCCAGCCCCCGCCCCAGGCCTGTATGCTTCCAATGAGGATTGCGGGAAAAGATGCCGGGATTAGGATCTCTTTAACAAACCGTCGGCCTCGAATTCGATAAGCTGTCGTCGCTTCCAATATATCATTCGGGACACCGTTTACCGCACCAACGATATTGAACAGCAAATACCACTGCATACCTGTGAGAATTAGGAGCACTGAAGCTAGGTTCAGTGTGAACCCTAGATAGGGGCTGTTTTTGAACGGATCAACTAGCAGTATTACAACCAGTGGGAATAGGGCCGTCGCGGGAATAGATTGTCCGATGTCGAAGATTGGCACGAGCAGTCTAGAGAGCCTCTGGCTTCTAGCTATCAATATTCCTGCACCCAGGGTCCATGAGAGGGCAATCGCGTACGCGATAACCAACCTCGACAACGATAGAACGGTAATTACGACAAGCTCGAAGGCTGTAACATCTGTCGCGAGTAGGGAAATTCCGCTCTCAATAGATTGGGATCGCGAAATAATCGTGACGATAAGGCCCAGGATAACTAGTCCAATGAATATCGTGTAGCTGAGGAGTCTTCCCCATAATGGTATTCTAGTTATCCTTTCTGGGAATCTCAGCCTCTCTGTTATGTGGCGTATTCGTTTCAAACGAGTGATCTCCAGAACTCGTGCCGCGTAGTACCGTTCAGACTTGAAGAAAGTGAGAACCGGTGAGACCAGACGGTCCTCATATCTTCTCACACCGGCAACTACAGAACTCTGCCGCGTTGCGGTTGTCCTGGGAGCGGCGACTGTTTCGTACTTGTATTTCTCCGCCCTCACGCCCAGAGGCTTCCAGATCAAACGGTCAACGGCGAGTATGATGCCTACGAGCACAATGAGCCCAAAGAGCGCCAGTCCTAGGTCCGCCTTCAAGGCAGCCAGCGCGATGTACCTCCCTATTCCGGGAAGGTCTACCTGGGTCTGATTAGGGGGTTGCCCGAAGGAAAGGTGCTCTTCGACGGGTATGAGATACCATCCTCCACCCCACGCAAGGATGCTGCTCCATACAAGTTCAGGGAATACTGCAGGGAGAACTATCTGTCGTAGGTAGCGAGTGCCACGCATTCCATACGCGTGAGCTGCTTCCTTGATGTCTGTTGGGATTGCGTTTATTCCTGCTATAACCCCGAATGTAGGGGCCCAAGCCATTGCAGTGAAGATCAGTATGATGGAAGCGACTTCTTGGTTGAGTTCAGGGGGAGGAGTGGTCCCTGTCCCTGTTCCCAAGATGATCAGGAACACTACAGGTACTACTCCTAGAACCGGGACTGACTGGAAGATGTCGAGCAAGGGCAAGAGGACGTGGGACGCCCGATGGCTCATTGCCGTTGCGATTCCATATGCTAAGGCAAAGGCGAGTGCAAAAACGTACGCGATTGTCATTCGGGTAAGAGTTCGAACAGCATACCCCGGAATACACAATGGGTCGAGAGGATTTCTCTGACAGTTCGGAGTCAGCCCCCCGGTCAGTAGCTCGATCATCAAAGCTACAATCGCTACAGCAGCGATTCCGCTCAGGAATATCTTGGTGAGAAAAGAGACTGTTCTCCCGGCCAAGGACGAGGCCACGCGTTTTCTAAGGCTCGGCCTTGGCACATGCAAAATGAACGCTATCCGATATTCTTAGAAAAATGCACGAGTGCATCTCGTTATAAAAGGGCAACAAGATCGATGATTCGAGCAACTCCTCTCCAATCTTCTCGAGTGATGTGCGAACACCTTGTGGAATAGTGAGTTGTGAGTGGTGGGGCCGGTGGGATTTGAACCCACGACCTCTGGCCCCGATTTCTCGGGGTCGCCAGCGCCCCAGGGTCACCGTCCAAGATTGGACTCTGGTATCCTCTGGGCGGGGTCAATCCCCTTGACCAAGCTAGACGACGGCCCCTAAGTTCGGAATCGAATCGGGCTGCTTTTCTGTGTTATGCTCAGAGCTCCTCAAACAGTCGATCACAATGGAGGGAAGAAGCGATCTACTGAGACGTGGGAACGGCCATCTGCATGACCGTTTCTTCGACGGGATATCCTTCCTTTCTCCATCCTTCCATCCCATCGAGCGTCTCCTTCACCCTGAAACCGAGAGCCGTCAGTTTCGCAGCTGCCTTGGTGGAGGCGTTGCAGAAGACCCCGTCGCAATAAGTTACTATGACCTTGTCTCGGGGCAAGGAACCGGTTGTGGAAGAGTCGATAGTTCGGTGGGGCATGTTGATGCTTCCTGGAACATGCCCTCGGGCGTGCGCCTCGGGGGTTCTGGCATCGATCACCAGTATTCTAGAGACCTTGTTCGTGATGTCGTGGTAGACATCTGAGGGGTCAGTTTCGAACGAGAGTTTCGATCGGAAATGACTATTGGCGATCGAGGATTCAGCTGGTGCGTTCTCTAGTACCTTAGAGGCCGGTTGAATAAGAGATTCATTCGCGCGGTCTGACATTGTGGGTCTTGGGATATAGGTAGAATGACTTTCTACTTATTTGTTGTTTGAACAGAAACTTGCTGTTGTGTAGAGACTGGGATCGGGTGAGGCCTGTGCGTGCGATAGGTTGCGAGCGCTCCCAGTCCGCTGATAACCAAGAGAGTTGCTATTGGAAAGACTGGAACGACGAGGAGAGTTGCGACCAGACGGTCAACTGGTATGACCAGGGGCGCAGTGTAGACCTGAGAGAAGCGAAGGGGGATAGCTTGCAGACTCGCAGTTCTGGCTGATTGCTCCAGCACTCTGGCGTAAAGCACACCGATGCCGAAGGTTGCCAGACCTCCCAAAATGTTGATTGCGCCGCCTAGACGGGTATACCTAGCTAGCATTAGACCGCTTCCAATCAAGACTATGAACGCGACGCTGAACTGGAGGAGCATTAGGTTCTCAGATTGATCTGAGGCAAGATTGACTGTTGAGGAAAGGTTGTAGCCGAACAGAGCCCAGCCTATAGCAAGAAGACTGGCGAACACCCCTAGACCACCTGCTAGTAACGATCTAGAATGTCCAACTCGCACGGGGTTTACTTTGGTCAATATTGCAGTCTGCGCCTGCAGTGGTGGTCTATCGGATAAGTCTTACAGACTAACTCGTGAAGGATTCCAGCATCTTGCCGAGGCTTACTCCCTTCCGTTTTGCTTCTTTCAACAAAACCTTCTGGACGCCACTGGAGTATTGCACAGCCTTTTTCGGCCGGTCTACAACGCTATCCGGCAGTCCTAGGTGAGCGGCAAGTTTTCTTAGAATATATTTTCGTATCACCTTTCCATCAGAACGGTTGACTCGTAGAGCGGAAGGCAGCTTCAAAGCGTACTCGACAAGTGGAAGATACGCGAACGGGCAGCAAAGCTCGAGACCGGCCGCAACAGCCAGCTTATCTCCGGGATCAAAGTCTTTGACAGAAGCGGCAACAACGCTGTCGAACATTTCTCTTCCAAGGTTCTCGGTCCCGTCTCTCAGAGCGACTTCTTCGAACTTTCCGTAGCCCCCGAACAGCTCATCGCTGAGCTGGCCAGCCGCGATATAGTTCAGGCCTATCTCGCGCGCTTTTTGACAGGCAAAATAGATAGGAACCGAGATCCCGACAATCACTGGATCTGTGGTCTCGATGATCTGGACAACATCTGGCAATGAGTCGAGTATATCTGAGCTCGACAATTCGCTAATGTCGAGGTGGAGTCCGAAACTTTTCGCGGTTCTTTCAGCGTGGCCTAGTTCTTGTTGACCTTTCAGCCCCACCGAGATCAATTCTGGCTCTAGACCTGACCGCTTCGCTACGTGGGCAACGAGGGCGCTGTCTAATCCACCCGAGAACGCGATTCCGGAACCTCGCGGCACAACCCTGCCGACCGCCTCTGTGAAGAGCTCGTCCAAGGTCCGAGTTGCATCCGACTCATCTATCGATTGGTCCTCTGGCTGCTTCAGCGAATAATCATTCAGAACCTCGTACCCTCGCGCGGTGGCTCGGATCACCTTGCCCGGGGGAACGGGTTCGGGCTCTCGGATGCCCATTGAGACGAGGGGAAATCGAAGGCTCGCAAAGGCGACAGCTCCCTCTTGCGTCTGTCCAAAATAGAGCGGTTTCTGTCCAATGATGTCCCTTCCTGCGATCAGTTGATTCTGGAGCGAGGTCAAGAAAGAGAAGGCTCCGGGCGTTTGTATGAGACGGCTTGGACCCGCTGGGCCGGCCTGGTTAGGTCTTGTATCATCGCTGAAAATAACGCCGTCGAGGGCTAGCGGCACTGCTTGACGAGTGAATGATAGTGCACCCGTGGGGTCGCAGATTCCAATCACGATTTTTTTTCCATCGGCGACGCTTTGTGATAGTCTTCGAGATTTTGTTCCGCGGTTCCGCATTAGGGAGAGGATATTCTTCGCTTTCGATTCGAGATCGTCCAATTCTCGTCCTATGAGGCCGCAGATGCCCGTCATTATTCCTCTATTTTTCTTCGGAGTTGTTTAATATGATAGGCTAGTTGTTTCTCTGTTCGAGTCGGTAAGATTGCCCATTCTTCCAATTGACACGGGTCGTTACGGCAGTCCGGAGATGAGGAGAATCTTCGAGGAAGAAAACAAACTCCAACGATGGTTAGACGTGGAGGCGGCGGTTGCAGAAGCACAAGCCTTTGTCGGCGACATTCCGAAGGAGGCGGCGGAGGAAATCGGACGAAACGCCAACACGAAGATAGTGACGCTTGATCATGTCAAAGGGATCGAGAAGGAGATTCGCCATGATCTCATGTCGATGGTTGTAGCACTTTCGGAAGCTTGTACGGGCGAGGGACGCAAGTACGTACACTATGGCCTCACAAGCTACGATATTGAGGATACTGCAACAGCGCTTCAGTTCAAGGAGGCGTTCTCGATCCTGGAGAAACGACTTGGCGGGCTTGAGGAGATCATCGTTTCACTGGTACGTAAACACAGAGCTCTATTGATCGTCGGCCGGACCCACGGACGCCACGCCGGAGTCATCACACTTGGACTCAAATTCGCAGTCTGGCTAGAGGAGGTTCGAAGATACCAGCAGAGGCTGAAGCAGGTCAAAGAAAGGGTTCTTGTTGGCAAGATTCTGGGAATAGTTGGAAATGGTGCTGGGCTCGGGAAAAACGTGCTGAAGATTCAAGAAAGAGCGCTAAGCAAGCTGGGACTCAAACCAGCGGGCCTCGTTACACAAGTCATCCAGCGAGATCTGCACGCCGAAACCATCTGTTATCTCTCTCTACTCGGATCGAGCCTTGACAAGTTTGCAACGGAGATCCGGAACCTCCAGAGGAGCGAGATCTCAGAGGTAATGGAGCCGTTTGAGCGAGAAAAACAGGTTGGAAGCTCGGCTTTACCATCGAAGAGGAATCCGGAACTCAGCGAAAGGGTCTCAAGCATAGCGAAGCTGATGCGAGGCCTAGTCATTCCAGCTCTGGAGAATATTCCTCTCTGGCACGAACGGGACATATCCAACTCTGCCAGCGAACGCTTCATCTTTCCAATGTCTTTCATTCTTGCCGACGAAATGCTCCGACTTGTAACTCGCGTCCTAGAGGGGTTGGAAGTCCTGCCCGAGAACATGGAACGAAACCTTGAGCTATCACAAGGCGCATTGCTTGCGGAGAGAATTGTGAACTCGTTGGTGGAGACAGGAGTTCCAAGACAAGACGCTCATGAAAGGATCAGAAAGATCTCGATCAAGGCCCTTGACAACAAGATCCCCTTCTCAAAAGTCCTGCTCGAAGACAAGTTCATCTCGAAAAGGCTGAAACCCAAAGAGATCAAAGAAGCACTCGACTATCACACCTACCTCGGCGTAACGCGCGAACTAGTCAACTCTGCTTTGAAGGAATAAGACCGTCCGTATTCGATCATAGAGTAAACTTTTATTTCGTCTCCAACCACGAGAATCGCTGAAGGCAGCAAAGATTGAAGGAAGCTTTTCTCACCGTTGGAATGCTCCTCCTCTTCACGGGATGCATGGGTGCAATTGCTGCCACCACGGCCATGGGCGCTGGCGCTGCGATTACTCCTTCGGCGCTTCAGCAGCTTCTGGTTGCCGAGGTTATCTCGACCATCATCGCTTTCGTAGGCGGCGCACTTGTAATGCGCAACCGCTAGGCGGCCGGCTCAGAGTCCAACGAGAGAATCTCATCTAGCGGCTCCTTCGCATCAAGCCACCCTGCAATCTGGCGATACTTTTCAGGGTCGTGCTCATGGATGAACTGGATCATAGGAAGGTATAGTTTAGTTCCTCTTCGACTGGATATGTGGGACTTGGAACCAATCAGCGCTCCAACGCCTTTCCGGAGCTCTCTGGTTCCTCGGCTACGAGACATCGAACTGATTCGCTGGGGGAACTTCATAGACACCCAGCCTCCGGGGCTAGTCTCCTTTGCGACAGCGACACCAGCAGTCATGAGATCGAGAGCGTACGATAATAAGTGCCACGACTGTGTCTTCCGGATCCGCGCAAAGTAGAGATCGGCCCCTGCAAGTGCAGACATGGCTGCTTCGAGTTCGCGGGGCTTCGGAATCTGGCTCGGAGTGTTTTCCAGTATCCACTGAAAGAGCATTTCTGGGTCCACATCCGACTTGTCTAGAGCTCGTCGAGCCTGAGCCACGGTTCTGCTGTTGAAAATGATCCGTAGCACCTCGAATATGGACTCCGTCCGGTCTCGGCTAGAAAGCAACGCCGTATCCTCCAATGTTAGATTCTTCTTGGGTCCGGTTAAGATCTGGATGTCGGTTATCGCTGATCGCATGTCGCCACGGTCCCGCTCCATTATGGACCTGAGTGCTTCTTCGTCAGCATGCACGCTCTCCTTGGCTAGGATTCCCTTCATTAGAGGAATTCCTTCTCTTAGTCCGAGTCTCTTCAGCTCGATTAGGAGACAAGCGTCTCGTAGAGGTCTGATTTTCGGGTCCCATGGATCGTTGGCGGTCAGAACGATTGGAAACTGAGATTCCTTGATTACACGGAGGATCGCGATGATCGCGCCCGAGTCTGTTCTAAGGTTGATACCATCTACCTCGTCTAGAAGTATGAGTCTCCCCTTGCTGAACAGTGACGATTGTGTCGATGCTAGTCCTGCGATTCTGGAGAGAATGTCGCCGCTCCGTTTGTCCGAGGCGTTGATCTCCACGAGATCCCAACCCCTCTCCCGAGCAACGGCCTCGGCAAGCGTTGTCTTTCCCACTCCCGCTGGGCCGTAAAGAAGGACTCCAGCCTTGGACGGTTTGCCTTTCGACCAGGAATCAAGCCATTGGTGAATCTTCTCAATGGCTAGCTTGTTACCCGCGATCTCTCGAGTTGTCTGCGGCCTGTATCTAACGGTCCAGGGCTGTGACATGTTCTTCTCGAACACTTCTGTGAACCGACGATTGGGCGGCTAGATGGGCCAGCAAGGCGCTCAGCTGGACTTCTTCATCTCCGCCTTGTACCAACCGGAAATCCGTGTCCCCGATTGCCTCAATCAGGCCAATTCTCGTCTTCTCTGGAATCGCGAGGCGGAAGACCTCTGAGTGAATCTGGCGAACAATGTCGGAGCCGGATAATCCGTACTTTACGAGAAGGTTTCGAAGCTCGTCCCGGGCCTTGAGGAAGTCGCCTTTCAAAGCATGATTCAACATTTCATGGACATCAGTTGATCTTGCCCTTCCGACGACTTGGTAGACTGTCTCTTCGGAGATTCCCTTGGACATGGAGGAAGCCGCTTGAAGTATGTTGATCGCTTTCCGAAGGTCTCCCTCGGCTACTTCAACAATGGTCTTCAAACCCCCCTCGGTGGTCTTTAGGTCCTCATTCTTTGCAATTCGGTGAAGGGATTCTACCACCTTCTCCTCGGGTAATGGAGTGAACCGGAATAGCGCGCACCTTGACTGGATTGGCTCGATTATTCTGCTAGAGTAATTGCAGCAGAGGATGAAACGGCAAGTGCTGGTATAATTCTCCATCGTGCGGCGAAGCGCGCCCTGCGCGTCGCTAGTCATATTGTCCGCCTCATCCAAGACAAGAATCTTGAAGGGAACAGTTGTTAGCGACGCCATTCGTGCAAACTCCTTGACGGTCGTACGTACAACATCTATTCCACGTTCATCACTCGCGTTCAGTTCCTTGAACGCGTCTTGGAATCGTTCTCCGAAAAGATCATGCGCGAGGCATAGCCCAGCCGTCGTCTTGCCCGTCCCCGGCGGACCCGCGAACAAGCAGTGTGGCATCGTCCCCCTCTTCACAAAATCCTTGAGCCGTGAAACTATCTCTTCCTGATCCATAATGTCGTCAAGACTCTTCGGCCTGTACTTCTCAGTCCAGAGAGCGGCTTCCAAACAGATCTAACCAAAGATGTTGATGCTCTCAGCCATATAGAACTGTTTCATCCACCTCTCTGAGCAAATATCGTGTGATCGATTTGCTTTTCTGTTTAGAATGGTTTTATGGAGCTCACTTTCGGCTTGGTGATTCCCGGGGGCGAGTAAACTGGAGAAAGAACCATCCATCGTAGGGATTGTAGATACAGAATTCGAAAACTCGCCTTCGCGCATCACACTACTCCGCGAATTTCCGGAGACTCGGATTGGGGATAGGACCCTCGGCCCTTATCGAATGGGGCAGGAAGTTGAGCTCTCGCTCTGGACGGCCCAGCACTTGGTCCAGATGGGATATGCCCGCTTCAAGGATGAAGAACAGCTCACCCTCAACACTTTGTCGACTACCCATTATAAAGAGACCCTGCCCGGGTCAAGGCAGATCCCGAAACTTCCAAGGACGTTCTACTTTCAACTCCGACGCCTCATCAAAGAGCTAAAGGGCCTTGAAGCGAAAGACCGCACGAAGGCGCGGGATCTAGACAAAGCTCTAGCTCTCTCAAGGGACATAGTCAACATCCGCGTAAAGAAAATCGCCTCCCTGGGAGCTTCTGGAGAACAGACGACGGAGGTTACAGCCAATCTGACGGTTGAGGAGCAAGCGCTGTACGAGAAGGTGCGCGAGAACGTGGAGTCTTGGAAGAAGGACATTCTTGGCCGTGAGAGCACCAGTTGACACTCGTTAACCCTCAGACGTCCCGTCCTGAGGACGTTTTCCAAGACTTTTTCCGCTCATACCAGGCCGACCAAGTAGGGTCCAAGTACCGCAAACGCCTTGCTCAAGTGGCCGTAAACAACGGCATCTCTCTTGTAATCGACTTCGACGATCTAATCGCTTTTGATCCAGCCTTAGCCCGGAGCGTTACGGAGCGACCGGACGACTATGTCGGTTACGCAAGCTCAGCTGCCACAGCCCAAATGCGCGTGGAGGATCCTGAATACGCAGAGCACGCCGGTCGAATATTCGCTCGGTTCCGCCGTCTCCCCGAGAAAAGGGCACTGCGAAAGATTGGGGCCGAGGACATGAAAAAACTCGCCTTGGTAGAGGGGATCGTAGTTAGGACCACACAGGTTCGGCCCATGATCCTCAAGGCTGTCTTCCGCTGCAGAAAGTGCCTCGAAATCGTCCAGGAAGAACAGAGCGGGGACCTGATGAGAGGACCAGGTCCAACATGTCCAAGTTGCAAGCAGAAGACTGCTTGGGAACTGTTGGAGGAGCAGTGCAAGTTCAAGAACACCCAAGAGGCCCGAGTCCAAGAAAGACCTGAAGACCTTCCCCCAGGACAGCTGCCCAGATATCTAGATGTCAGATTAGAAGACGATATCGTAGACTCGGCCCGTCCCGGAGACCGCGTGGCCGTCACATCGATCGTCAGAGCCGAAAAACAGTACGTGGGCGAAAAGGGCCGCCTCAGAACCTTCAACCTCTACCTCGAAGCAAATTTTGTCGATGTAGTCGGCAAGGAGACCGAAGTTGTCGAAATCACTCGCGAAGACGAGAAAAAGATTCTAGAGGCGTCGAAAGATCCTTTCGTTCACCGCAAGCTCATCATGAGCCTCGCACCCTCTATCTACGGCTACGGGGAGATCAAAGAAGGAATTCTCTACCTCCTCTTCGGTGGCGTCTCGAAACACCTTCCTGACGGAGTTAGTATCAGAGGAGATCTCAATACGTTGTTAATCGGGGACCCTGGTACGGCAAAGAGTCAGCTTCTCCAATACGTGTCAAGAATCGCTCCTCGAGGCCTTTACACTTCAGGCAGGGGAACTACTGCTGCCGGGCTTACTGCCGCTGTTCTTCGCGAGAAAACGGGGGGGATGGTCTTGGAAGCGGGCGCATTAGTGCTTGCGGACAAAGGGATTGCCTGTATAGATGAACTGGACAAGATGCGACCTGATGACCGCGTTGCTATTCACGAAGCTCTCGAACAACAGACCGTGAGTGTCGCAAAAGGGGGTATCGTTGCTACGTTGAACGCCAGGGCTGCTGTACTAGCAGCGGCCAATCCGGCGTTGGGAAGGTACGAACCTCACAAGAACATCAATGAAAACATCAATCTTCCCGTTACAATACTCTCCCGATTCGACCTGATCTTTCTTGTGAAGGATGTACCAGAGCCCGAGAATGACTCTCGGATGTCAGAGCACATTCTCTCCCTTCACAAGACGAAACACACCCCCGAGGAGGCCCCCTTTCCACCTGATTTTCTGCGAAAATACATCAGCTACGCGAAGAGAATAGCTCCGGTTCTAACCCCAGAGGCCGTGAAGGAGCTTCAGGATTTCTACTTGAAGATGCGCAACACCACCGGCAAAGAGGCGGCTGTTGCAATAACCCCCCGACAACTCGAAGGGTTGGTCCGAATCTCTGAGGCCAGGGCCCGCGCGTTTCTCAGGGAAGAGGTGACCGTCGAAGATGCGAAAAGCGCGGTCAAGATCATGAGCTACGCCCTCTACGACGTCGGAGTGGACGTAAAGACTGGCAAGATCGACATCGACACGATAATGACCGGTAAACCAGCAACAGTTCGAGACTCTTTGGGACGGGTGATGGCGATCGTCGCTGAACTCGAACGGGAAACTGGGACTGTGGAGGAAAAAATTCTCACCGCCGCGATAGTTGAGCGAGAGAAGGTAACTGATGGCGAGGCGCGCCGGTTCGTTGGACAGTTGATTAAGGAAGGAATGATCTACTCACCAAAGGAAGGAAAACTAAAGCGGACTTCAGGCTAGAACCCATTCTTCGGAGCTATAATAACAGGTGAAGATTAGAGATCTTCCCATCGACAAGCAAGTAATCGACCTACTTGCAAAAGAAGGCCTCGACGAACTCTACCCGCCGCAGCAACACGCCATCGAAGCAGGCGTGCTGAGTGGGAAAAACCTGGTTCTAGCCAGCCCTACGGCGAGCGGTAAGACCCTAGTCGCGGAGCTATGCATTCTGCAACACATTCTCGAGCATCGCGGCAAGACAATCTACTTGGCCCCCCTACGTGCCTTGGCTAGCGAGAAATTCAAGGAATTTCAACGTTACTCTGCAATCAAGAAACCCAACGGAGACTACGTCAGGGCGGGAATATCCACGGGCGACTATGACAGCTCGGACCCTTGGCTTGGAAGATACGACATCATCCTCTGCACCAACGAGAAAGCAGACTCTCTCTTGAGGCACAAGGCTCCCTGGATGAGCGAGCTTACTCTGGTCGTTGCAGACGAGGTTCATCTCCTAACCGAACAGAACAGGGGTCCAACCCTCGAAGTGGTCCTCACTCGATTAACCGAGATCAATCCTAACATCCAGGTCCTGGCTCTCAGTGCAACAGTTAGGAATGCGGAAGAGGTAGGGTCTTGGTTGAAAGCAGGCTCTGTCACAACCGACTGGCGCCCCGTCCCGCTGAAAGAGGGAATCTACCATGATAATCAAGTGCAGTTCCGCGACGGGGCAAGCCGAGAGATCGTGAGCGGAACTAAGACGCCTAGCCTCGACATCGCGCTCGATGTACTCAGCACCGGCGGACAAGCGCTGATCTTCACTGAGACACGACGATCAGCGGTCGAGATGGGCCGCAAAGCCTCGGTGGCAGTGAAAAGTCGACTGTCAAAACCTGAAGAGAGAGCACTGAGCACTATTGCGGAGCGAATTCTGTCTGCTGGCGAGAAGACTCGGCTGAGCGAGGCTCTTGCTATGCAAGTCGCGGCAGGCACTGGTTTTCATCACGCGGGTTTAGCCGGAATTCATCGGGGAATTGTTGAGGACGCTTTTCGAGAAGGGAGGATCAAGGTCTTGGCAGCCACCCCAACACTCGCAGCTGGTGTTAACCTACCAGCCAGGGCTGTGGTCATCAGTAGCTACGAACGCTACGAAGCAGGGTACGGTAGATATCCGATAAGCGTATTGGAGTACAAACAGTTCTGCGGACGAGCCGGAAGGCCAAAGTACGACAATTTCGGCGAAGCGCTGCTGATCGCCCGCAACCCGGACGAATCGGAATGGTTGATGGAGAATTATGTTCTCGCCCAACCGGAGAAGCTCTGGTCTAAGCTGGCGGCAGAACGAGTTCTGCGCCCCCATGTGTTATCCACGATCGCTGCTGGCTACGCTCATTCAGAGGATGGATTGTACGGCTTTTTCGCAAGAACATTCTACGCGCATCAGTACGGGCCGCGGCTGATTAAAACCAAGATTGGCGATATTCTCCGGTTTCTCTTCAAAGAGGAGATGGTGCTAATGGAGGGGAAGGACCTGTCGGCTACAAAGTTCGGCAAGCGAGTCTCCGAACTGTACATCGACCCAATGTCTGCAGTAATACTGCGGGCCGGTTTGTACAACCGCGCAAAGAAGATGACTGACCTCAGCATCCTGCACCTAATCTCCAAGACTCCTGACTTAGCCCCACGGCCCCGTCCCCGAGGAGGCGAAGTCGACAAACTCGGCTTACTAGCAGAACAAAGAAGCGACGAATTCACTTATCCCATTCCAACTCAGTTCGAGGATCCTGTCGCCTACGAGGAATTCCTCGGCGAACTAAAAGCCGCCCAAGTTCTATCTGACTGGATTGATGAACGGACCGAGGATCAAATCCTCGAAACGAGGAAAGTTGAGCCAGGCGACCTTCTCAGACTTGTGCAAGGGTCCGAATGGCTGATCCTTGCTACTCAAGAACTAGGACGCTTATTCGGACATAAAGATCTGCTGGCCCCTCTAGAAATGCTCAAAGTGAGACTTGCAAAGGGCGTTCGGCCAGAGCTGGTCAAATTGACCACGCTGGAGGGCGTCGGACGTGTCAGAGCCCGCATGTTGTACGACGCCGGATTGAAATCAATTGACGATATCAAAGAGAGGAGCCTCGAACAATTGATGAGCATTCGAACCATCGGTCCATCACTTGCAAAGAGGATCAAGGAACAAGCTGGTGGACTAATCAAAGCAGATGAGTGGGAAAAGGCGAAGAAAGCAAGACCGTCAGATGTAGAACAGCAAGTGGTTCTCACCGAGTACGAAGACTCCGAGTAAAGAGTCGGAGCTTTGGCATTTCTAGGCTTATAATGCGGGGCTTTGCTACGGTCTCCAAAGCCTAAGGAAACCTCGCAGATGGCAAAGATCAAAGCAGCACTTGCAGGCGTTGGGAATTGTGCCAGTGCACTGATACAAGGGATCCAATACTACCGGAAGAACCCGCCTAAGGAAGACAACCTCACCACGGGTTTGATGCATCCCATGTTTGGGGACTACAAAGTGGAAGACATTACATTCGTTGCCGCTTTTGAAGTCAACCGGAAGAAGATCGGAAGCGATCTCAGCAAGGCAATATTCACAGAACCAAACTGCGCTCCGAAAATTAGTGACGTACCTGACATGGGTGTTACCGTCAAAGCCGGCCCCACCCTTGATGGGGTCGCCCCTCACATGAGGGAGCCGTTCCATGTCTACAACAAGAACAGGACAAAGCCTGTGGACGTGGCAGCTGTATTGAAGGACTCCGGAGCAGAGATTCTCGTCAACTACCTACCGGTTGGAAGCGAAAAAGGCGCAAGATTCTATGCGCAACAAGCTTTGGACGCAGGCTGTGGCTTCGTAAACTGCATCCCAGAATTCATCGCGTCAAACGATGGATGGGCGAAAAAATTCGAAGACAGAAAACTACCTATCGCCGGGGACGATATCAAAAGCCAGGTCGGAGCGACAATTGTTCACAGGGCGCTCGTGGACCTATTCCTAAAGCGCGGCGTGAGAGTCGATGAGAGTTATCAGCTCAACCTTGGTGGCGATACTGACTTTCTCAACATGACGGTGGAAGAGAGGCTCCATTCAAAACGTATCAGCAAGACGACGGCGGTTGCAAGTCTCATCCCCTATGACGTTCCGACGCGAATCGGCCCATCGGATTACGTTCCCCATCTCAAGAACAAGAAAATCTGCTACATCTACCTGAAAGGAAGAAAGTGGGGAAATATTCCACTTCAAATCGATCTCAAACTCTCCGTGGAGGACTCGCCCAACAGCGCCGGAGTCGTTGCAGACGTAATTCGGGCGGTCAAAATCGGTTTGGACCGTGGAGTCGGAGGCGCACTCACCAGCATCTCTTCCTATTGCTTCAAGTATCCGCCAGTGAAGATTCCCGACGGTCAGGCATCTCAGTGGGTCGAAGAGTACATCCAGGGAAAAAGAGAGCACTAGGCGGAGACTTTTCGCGTTTTTCGTACTGCGGGAGCTTCCAGAGCCGCTCCCCAGTTATGATTCAATCGACCTCTTCCTTTCCATTCTTCATAATGCTCCATTACGCCCGTGAACAGTAATGGGAGACCGATTGTGGCGTCAACATGTACAGTGCACTGTTCAGCCTTAGGGTCAAGCTTCCCCCACGACTGGCTTTCGGGGAGCTCGCAACCGGATAGACCCCCGAACTTTGGATCATCTGTAGTTACTTGGATCGCAAAGCTGTGCGGTGGGACAGGCATACCAGCAATCTCCGCCATCGGGATGACTTGCTGGATGTAATTCTTGGGAGTCCCGCCCCCGATGAAAATTACTCCTGATTTTTGCCAACGCCGCTTTAGACTCATAATCTCAAGATTGTCCAACATGGGGTCATAGACCATTGGGGGCCGACCCTGGTCGAGCTGCTCATTCCTATAGACTGTTAATGCCATCCCAACCGAACTATCGGCCAGTGCCGGGCAGAAGATGGGAAGGTGCTCTCTTGAGGCGGTGGCGATGATGCCGTACTCGTCGTTTATTCGTTGTCCCATCAATTGAAAGAACTCTCTGCTGGAGTATCCTCGTGGCTCAAGGCTTTCCGAGAACTTTTCCACAAACTCGTCAGCCTTAGTGAACATGACATCATCCGCGTAGGTGTCGTAGACCCTATCTATTCTCATACTCCTGAGAGTCGGGTCGTCAATATGATGATGGGCCATATAGTGGCGGCCTCCAAGAGATTCGTAGAGATCGTGACTCAGATTCGCACCGGTCGATACGAGAACGTCGATCGCATGGAAGGCGATGAGGTCCCGGAGGAGTCGCCTCATTCCCCCAGCAATCATCGCGCCAGACAAGCCGAAGAATATGATAGGACGATCGGGGTCGCTTAGCATGTGAAGCCAGATCTTGTAACATTTGCCAAGCATTCTGCTTTGGAATGATGTGGCGTTGAACGCTTCGAGAGCTTCGCTAACGGTGTGAACCTTCGCAACGTCAAAATGCTGAACAGGATGTTTGAATGCGTCGCCCCGTGGCGAGAATTGAATACGAGAAGATGCGGCTGACGCAGATATTTTCTCGTGAGAATTAGAATTCTTGTTGGACTTCATTTTATCCTTCTAACTTAACCACTCTACGGGCTTTCTGTTTCTATTAAAATGTTCCACAACTCGCAATGCGGGTCACGGGGACGATTGAAAATTTTCCAAGTAATTCTTTTCAGCAGATCGTTTCCGGATCTCGGTTTTTGAGCGTGGATTGTTAGGAAATCCGGGACCATTAATGTCTAATATCGGCGTCTGTGTCTTTGGAATCTTGGTGGACGACGGGTCGGACGCCTTCCACGACCTCTCTGGTGTCTTTCTCCACCTCGCCTCGGGCCGTAGGGACGAGGCGGGAGGAACAATGTCGGGTACGATCTTCGGCCAGGAGATGTGAGTCTGATCATCTCTTGAATGTTTGAGGAAGTTGTTCTTCTTATTCTCTCAAAGATAGAGTCATCGTTTCGACTTACAAGGGATACTGCGATTCCAGCACTTCCAGCACGGGCAGTTCTGCCGATTCTATGGAAGTACGTGAGGGGTTCTTCCGGCAAGTCGAAGTTAATCACGTGGCTTACGTTCGTAATGTCGAGGCCCCTCGCCGCCACGTCAGTAGCGACTAGAACTGCGACTGATCCGCCGCGAAAAGCCTGCATTGCCCTATCTCTTTGACCTTGGGACAGATCTCCATGAATCGCTAACGCATTGTAGCCCTCGACCCTTAGTGCTTGAGCAAGCCGACCCGCCCTGATCTTGGTCGAACAGAATATGAGTCCTCTCGTTATCTTCTCCGCTTCTAGAAGGGAGCAGAGAGCTGGAAATTTTTCATTCTCTTCAGCCCATGTATATTTCTGTGAGACAGATTCAACAGCGATCTCGTCGCTATCAACAAAGATTCTCAGGGGATTCTTCATGTAATGATGGGCGAGCCTAATTATCTCGTCAGGCATAGTAGCTGAGAACAAGGTTGTTTGACGGGGACCCGGGACTCTCTCGAGTATCAACCTCACGTCATCGATGAACCCCATGTCTAACATTCTATCCGCCTCGTCCAGCACAACGAATCGGACCCGATCCAGGTCCACTGTTCTTCTCTCCAGATGGTCAAGAAGTCTGCCCGGAGTGGCGACGATAACTTTCGTGGTCGGCCTTTCTAGTTTGTTCAGCTGAACTCCTATGCTCTGACCACCGTAGACTGGGACCGTTCTTATTGGCATGTGGCGAGCGAGGCGCTCGAATTCTCCCGCAACTTGGACTGCCAGCTCACGTGTTGGCACTAGCACGAGCGCCTGGAGCCCATGAATGTGGTTATCGATCCTCTGGAGTATCGGAAGGGCATAGGCAAGCGTCTTTCCCGACCCAGTGTGTGCCTGCCCAATGATGTCTCTTCCTTGAAGAATAGGTGCGATAGCTTCCGCTTGAATTGGGAACATCTCGTCGAAGCCCATATCCTTGATTCCCTGAAGAAGCCGGGGTTGGAAACCTAGGGCTTCGAACTGCTGAGCCAACTATTGTTCTAACAGTAGGTCGGGCCGGCCCATAAAGACCTTCCAGTCTCGGGGATCCCGATCCGAACGAAGAGGAAACCGGTTTCTTTACTTATGGCCTTTTGGTTCTTTTCCAGAGACTAGACGCGTCATCGGCGAGGCCCTCGTGACGATGCTCCCAAGCTTGATGCTTGGGCATATGATCTTCGCAGAAAGTCTTGCCGCAATACTCACACTTCTTGTTCTGTTGCGTTACACGTCCGCATTCGTCACATTTTTCCAAATCAAACAACTTCGAACGGAGACAATATTGATGATAATCGCGGGAGGTTTAAGCTTGAGCCTGGACCGGGCTTACTTCCTGGTTGTAATTCCACTTTACGATCAGTTCTTGCAAAAGTTTCGCACGATCGTTGGTGAGGTTCAGCTTGAAAACTCTCACACGTCCGTAGTCTCTTTCCTCCACAATTCCTGCCTTTGATAGGTCGTCCAAATGCCTCTCGGTAGCGCTGTAGCTTTGGTCGGTTCTCTTTGCTATCTCCGTCAAGTGCAGTTGCTCAACTTCGGAGAGAAGGGTCAGTATTCGAATTCTGCCGCTGCTCGAGAGGATCTTGTATAGGGGTGGACTTTTTTCTCCGGCCAAGGCTAGGCTCGAATGGAGAGGGTTGATTCAAGCCATCGGCGTATGGCGGAGGCAGGGGCCGAGGATATTCCTAGCAGGGTTGTTTTGCCTCTGAAGCCGGTAGTGGAGAGTTGGGTGGAGAGGATGCCTGTAGCGTTCAGGTTCTGGACGTACTTCCATACTTGCGTGTGGGCCCGGTATGTTTCTTTGTGTTCCTCGCAAGCCATACGGTAGGCTATCTCGACATCGCCCATAGTGGCGTATGTTGCATTGTTTCTCTCCAAGACCCGTGCTAGTGCTAGGAGTATTAGTTTCTCGTGGAGGTTGAGGTGCTGGGAGTATTCTGTGCGTAGAACAGGATATACGCTGTTTGCAGCGGCTCTGATATGATCAGGCTTCACCTCTCTCGCCCCTTCCGTGTCAGCATACTTTCCACCCCTCCAAAGTAGTTCGATAGCATAGCGAGCGTCGCCCCCGAGCGTGGCCATGTCAGCGATGAAGTTCAAGACCTCTTCAGGGACAGTTGCTTCTTTGAACGCGAGCTCTGCCCTCTCTCTGAGAATATTTTCCAGTTGCGGAGTGGTGTAATGATCTAGACGGATGACATTTCGCTGGAGAGTGCTCTGAGTACTTCTATCGAGATCGTCGAGATTCTTGATCTCCCGCAGGATGATAATGAGGGACAATCTTACTGGCCGGCCAGGGCGCTCCTCTTGGATGCGTGTGAGATTGTAGAGGCTGGTGGAGCCTTCTGCTTTGATGAGCGAGTCCGCCTCGTCGAGGGTGAGGATGACGTGGAGTTTCTTGTCCTCCAGCTGGTCTAGGAGGATGTGCAGTAGTTCCTCGCTAGAGAACCCTCGCTGGGGGAATTGCGGCGTAAAGGTCTGGAGGACCCGTTTGAGGATCATGAAGAGGCTTCCCCGATACTCGCGGCAGTTGACGTGTATGTAGGCGAGGTTGAGCTTCATGGTCTTGGCGGTGCGCTGGATGTCGGTGCCGAATCGTTGTGTCAGAACGGTCTTACCGGTTCCAATGTCGCCAGTGATGAGGACCTTGGGGCTGGTGGTTCCGGGTTTGTCTATGACTGATCGGAAGAGTTCGGCGAGGAATCGTAGCTGGTTTTCCCGGTGGGGTAGCCGGTTTGGGAGCCATTCGAGGCTGAGGGGTCCTTCATCTTTGAATATGGTGGGTTTGGAGAGGGCGTCCCGTACTATCTCGGAGGGGGCGGAGAGGCTTGTTTTCTCGATCATGACGAATACTTACACCTGAAAGCTCTCAAACTATACTGATGAACGTATAAAATGAGCAGAGATGGATAAAAGTAATCGGACCCCATGAAGGCCCTGATGTTGGGGTATTTGTCCTTAGTTGTAGCCTGTGAGGTTAGGATCGCCTAAGCCCGAGGCGAGATCGTAGACCAACAGTCGTCCGAAGTTTCTTGATGAATGATCGGTCGAGTAATTCCTTGGGAGTCTCTCGACGAGCTTTCACGTTAAAGGTCACATAGGAGGGTATCCCTGGGTAATTGCAAAGATAATTCACTTCGTTACCAGCGTCTGGGAACGGCTCGGGGATTCCATATCCACGTTTCTCCCAGAGCCATCGGGGATACAGGGTGAATCCTCCGCATCCCGCAACTCGCTCCCAGCCTGCGGGAATTTGCTCGTGCCTTGGATAATAATGGTAGGACTTTCTCTTCATCTCGGGTGTGGCCCAGGTGTCCCAGTATCGGACTCTTGATGGGTACTTGGAACTGTCGAGGAACCAATTTGTAGCTCCGAGAACGCAATCCATATTGTAGTTGGCATATTCTTTTATCAACAGTCTGATTTCGTGGACTTGATCCAAATAGTAGCTGTCTATGCTCAGAAAATGCTCCGTATCCGGATGTAGTTTCAATAATTTCTTGTTAGCCGTGTTTCTCCTGTTAGCTAGATATTTCACCCGTTCCCATGTCTTGACGGGGGGATAATGCGCGAACTCTTTGTAACCCTCAGTGTGACAATAGAATGGGACTTCCCCAATACTCCAATTCTCTTCTCTTCCGCTAATGCACACTGCTGCAATATTCTGTTTCATTTCGAACCGCGTTCTAACCTAGTCAATACCAGGTGAATGAGACCAACTCATGCCTTTTTCGGGCGTCAAGGACGCGTGGATGGTAATTCTGCCACTCTTTCCGAGATTATTTTCCGGATTTGATCATCGAAAGAGTCCGCACTGAACATTTGCGCTTTCTCTGCAATGTACTCCGGGCTGTCCTTTACAGCATCACTCTCGAATGCCTGTTCTACAAGCCTAGCGGCCTCCTCGAGGGATCGGTACATGTATCCAGTGCCACTAGCCTGCACCATTTCGGCACCTCCTCCCGCAGAAGGGGTGACAGGGATGCAACCTGCGCCCATCGCCTGCCCAAGACTTATGCTAACTCCTAGTTCAACACTCGGGTATAGGTACAGCTTCGCGCACTCCACTAACTCCTTACACTGCCGGACAATGCCCTCTACGAGTTTCGCATTGGGGGGAAGACTGTCAATGAGCTTCTCTTTGTACCTCGGAAAGAGAGCCTCCTCTGTCTTACTCATCTTCCCCACAATCACGAACTTGTAATGGGGAAGTTTGCGCGCGATTTCAATGAAATCTTCAAGTCGCTTGCTCGGCACAAGCCGGCTGGTATTTATGGCATATTTTTCTTTCGGCATCGGGCGGAAGGACATTTCACAAGGTGGAAAAACGGACGGACTGTGAGGGTAGCAGAGGGCATCCATCGATTCTTCTATGGCGTGGCTGAGGGGGATGAAGAAATTGTCCTTTTCGGACATCCGAATGGCGTAGTGTTTGTAGAGCCTTTGGAGAGGAGAGTAGTACAATGACTTGATTAGTGATTTCTTCATCGCTGAGCCTATTTGGTGACCGTAGAAGAAGTCGGCGAGATCATAAGCTACGCAGAGGTTGAACAAGTTCGGTTTGAAGTAGAGCATGGACTGGGTTGAGAAAACGAACTCGCAATCGTTCGGGATCTTGATGGAGTTTAGCAGCCTAACGCTATAGATTGCCCTTTGATACGCTAGAAACTGTTTGGTTAGAAAAGGCCTGAATTCTCCTAAAACGGGGACGTGAGTGCAATTTTTCATTATTCCTCCGAGTCCGAAGTGTCGATCGGCTTCCTCCGGATTGAAATTGTCACAAGCTAGGTAAACGTGATATCCCAACTCCTGTAACACTTTGCAGACGTGAAGACCTACGACCTCGCCTCCTCCGTAGAGGGTGAAACGAGGATGGATGACAATGACGTCTTTCATCGTCTTTCGCGTTCGACTGAGTAGTAACTCCATCGAAACATCAGATGGGCCTTGGAGATCAATCCGCCGAAACGCGGTTTCATAGCGATTCTTCGAAGCATCCTGCTCACTTCTATGCCGATGCTGGTCCTTGGAAGTTTTAGGAATCGAAGGCCTGGGAGCTGAAGCCATTCGTGTTCCGGAGTGGCCCACATTGCAAAACTCGTCCAATTATCTTGGCGAGCTATTAGGGTCGAGCCAACTCGGAGTATTTCTCTGATCGCATCCCATGGATGAGTCACGTGCTCAAGGACGTTGTAAGCCTTGACTATTTCGAATGACTTGTCTCGGAACGGCAAAAATTCCGCGCTCGCTCGGACAAAGAATGGCGGCGGTGTTTGCGGAATATCGATGTCAACGCAGACACCCGCCCGAGGAACAGTGCCGAAAACGCCCGCACCCACTCCGACATCTAGGTCGGCTGCTGTCGAATCTGCAATTTGGTGAGAAAGTTCCCTAATTCTCACGTTAAACCAGACGTCCAGTTCACTAATCTGCGGCAATTACTTTGAAGCTTGGGAGTGGGACGATGAACTTGCCTCCTGATTCTAGGTACGTTTCTTCCTCTTTCATGATCTCGTTCAGGAAATGATGGGGAAGGACAAGGAAGAAGTCGGGGTTATCTCGTCGCGCTTCGTCCTTTGATACGATGGGAATCTCAGTTCCCGGTGTCTTACGTCCCCACTTCTCGGGATTCGCGTCTGTTGCTCTCTTGATAAGATGATAATCTA
>Ga0209807_1000044_pt1 | contig 50911 bp, 51 predicted proteins | sample GraSoiAngelo_154_FD_186168 | JGI IMG/M metagenome (GOLD analysis project Ga0209807, IMG submission 186168) | Grasslands soil microbial communities from the Angelo Coastal Reserve, California, USA - 14_1009_13_20cm (SPAdes) (version 2) | ecosystem: Environmental > Terrestrial > Soil > Grasslands ... | reverse complement strand
GATCTCGGCGAGGGCGCCGGCACCGATGCGGCGATCATGCCGTTGATAACGAGCGCGAACATCGCGTGCGGCGGGCACGCCGGCAACGAGAACACCATGCGCACGACCGTCGAGCTCGCCATGCGCAACAAGGTCGCGATCGGCGCGCATCCCGGCTATCCGGATCGCGAGCGGTTTGGGCGGGTGCCGATGGATATTCCCGCGCGCGAGCTGATCGACTCGATCCAACGTCAGGTCGACTCTCTCGTCGCGATCGCCTCACGGATCGGCGCGCGCGTCACGCACGTCAAGGCCCACGGCGCCCTCTACAACCTGGGCGAGCGCGACGCGACGACAGCGCGCAACATCATCTTCGGGATACAGGCCGCGACCGGCGGACACGATCTCGTCATCGTGGCGCCGCCGGGTTCGGCGATGTTGGAAGAGGCCAGCGGGATCGGAATGAAGGTAGCGCGAGAAGGCTTCGTCGACCGCGCGTACGAAGGTGACGGGACACTTCAATCCCGATCGATCGCCGGGTCGGTGCTCACCGATCCCGCCGACGCCGTTCGGCAGGCCCTGTCTTTCGTCAAGGACGGCGGAGTCACTGCGGTGGATGGGACCTTCCTCAAGATCGCAGTCGATACCCTCTGCGTGCATGGCGACACGCCCGGCGCGCCGGAGATCGCGCGGGCCGTGCGCGACGCGTTCGCCAAGGCCAAGGTAAAGGTCACGCCGTTCCGGTCCTGAGCGACCCGCGCATCAGCGCCTTCGGCGATGGCGCGCTCCTCGTCGAGCTCGGCGACGGAATCGATGACGCGCTGGCGTCCCGCGCTCGTGCGCTCGCCGACGCATGGGACGCGCAGGGCGAAGGGCCTGCGGTCCCTGCGTATGCCTCCGTCGTGGTGCGTTTCGATCCGCTGCATCTGGCGCCTGCGGCGGCCGAGGCGACGGTCCTGCGGCTGGCGAAGACTCTGGACGATGTGACGGGCGAACCGCATCGCGAGATCGAGATCGCAACGCAGTACGACGGACCGGATCTCCTCGAGACCGCAGAGCGCTCGAAACTCTCGGTCGAGGAGCTCATCGCGCTGCACTCCGGGCGCGAGTACCGCGCGTTCTTCCTCGGGTTCCTCCCAGGATTCGCGTACTGCGGTGTTCTTGATCCGCGGATCATCGCGCCGCGCCTGCTGCGTCCGCGCGAACGGGTCCCCGCGGGATCGGTAGCGATCGCGGACGGGCAGACGTCGGTATATCCCTTCGACTCGCCCGGCGGCTGGCGGTTGATCGGGCGCACCGATGTGCGCGTCTTTGACAGCGCGAGGGATTCGCCGGCGCTGATCCGTCCAGGCGATCGCGTCCGCTTTGTCGCGCGATGATGCGCATCGACGCGACCGGAATGCGCGCGACCGTCCAGGATCGCGGCCGCTTCGATCACCTTCGCGAGGGCGTGCCGCCGTCCGGCCCCGCCGATCCGTTCGCGTTCGCCGCCGCGCAGGCCCTTGTCGGAAATGACGCCGGTGCCGCCGCCATCGAGATCGTCGGTGGACCCTTCGCGTTCAGCTGTGACGGCCCCCGGATCGTTGCCGCCACCGGCCGCGACGTGGCGCTACGGGGCCGCAATGTCGTGCCCGGGTGGACCGCGGCTTTCGCCCGTCCCGGCGAGACGTTCACCGTCGTCTGCGGCGAGCGTTCGCGCTTCGCCTACCTCGCGGTCTCGGGTGGGATAGCGACCGAAACGATCCTCGGAAGCCGTTCGGCGTATCTGCCTGCCGGAATCGGCCGCCTGTGGCACTCCGGCGAGGCTCTTCCGCTCGGGAGAGCCCGCGTAGATGCCGAGCGGGCGGGCCTTTCCACCGTCAGTCCCGATTACGACACCGGACAGATACGCGCCATCACGGGTCCGCACGCGCAACGTTTCACCGATGAGGCCGATTCCCTGTTCTTCAGCTCTGAATTCCGGGTCGAACCCGCGAGCGACCGCATGGGCAGTCGCCTGAGCGGCCCTCGGATCGCTGCGCGCGAGGGCGAGATCCTGACATGCGGAGTTATTGCCGGTGCGGTCCAGATCCCGGCGGGCGGCGCGCCGATCGTCCTCCTCGCCGAGCATCAGGCGACCGGCGGCTATCCCGTCATCGCCACAGTGATCACCGCCGATCTCGGGCTCGTCGCTCAACGACTCCCGGGCGAACGTCTCCGCTTCGTGCGGGTCGATCGCGGTCTCGCCATTGCCGCGCTCCGCGACGAGCGCGCGGCCCTAGGCGCTATCGCATGACGCAGCGCAACGAGCTCGAGCGCGGCCGCCATCGCTTCGGCACCGACGTTGTGATCGGGACTCGATCGCGCGCGCGCCTGTTCGATGGTCTCGCAGGTGAGGACGCCGAACGGGATCGCGACGGGGAACGACGCCGCGAGCTCCGCGAGGGATCGGGCGACGGCGTGGGCGAGCACGTCGAAATGTGCGGTCTCGCCTCTGATCAGACAGCCGAGGGGCACGACCGCGTCGAAACGTCCGGTGCGCGCCAGCATCGCGACGGCCGGGGGCAGCTCGAAGGAGCCGGCTACCTCGAACTCCTCGACCTTTGCATCTGCCGCCAGCGCCGCTTGGACCGCACCCTGGGCGAGCGCGCGCGTGATCTCGTCGTTCCAGCGCGCGCGCAAGATGGCCACGCGCGCACCGCGATGCGCATTTTGAACCCGGGCCGCAGTCTTCCCAGAGGTCGACACTTGCCGCAATCTAGCCCACAGATGCAGCACCGCTTGGTGAGCGCATGACCGACGAAGTCGATCCGCGCCTCGTCGCGCTCGGCCTCGTGCCGGCACCATCGGCGCCCGCGACGCCTGACTGGGAAACCGCAGCGCCGCCGACGCCCGCCGACTGGCAAACGCCGGCACCGCCCAAGCCCACGGACTGGGTGATCCCGACCGCGCCGACGGTCGCTCCGGCGCCCCCGCCTCCTCCGCCATCGCGCACCTCTTCGGTGGGCATGCCGGTGAAAAAGTCGCTGACGGTCGGTGATCTCTTCCCCGGAATGGGCAAGTTCAGCGGCACGCCCTCGCCTGAGGCACCGCCGGCGCCCCCGCCGCCCACACCGCCAACGTTCGCGCCGCCGACCTTCACGCCGCCCCCGCAGTCATTCGCACCGCCCGCACCGCCCGCACCGCCACCCGCCCCGCAGGTCCCAGCGGCGCAGACCTATGCCCCGCCGGTCGCGCCGGCCGCGCCCGAAGCGCCGATCCGCGAGGCTCCGCCGCCGCTTCCGCCACTCGCAGCGGCGATGCCGACGCCGGTCAAGGCCGTCGCGGCGCCCGCGATCCCGACGAAGAAAGAGAAGGCCGCCAAGCCGAAGAAGGAAAAGGAGGCGAAGGCAGCCAAAGCCGCAAAGGTCGCGAAGCCGGTCGTCGCAAAACCGGAAAGGGCGAAGCCGGTGCCAAAGCCGCGCTTCATCCTCCCACCGAGCGGCGTGCTCCTTCGCGGACCAATCGTCATGGGTTATCCGGAGCAGAAGCTCCAGATCACGCTCGAGCAGCTCGGGTTTCGCATCAATGCGAAGGAGCCGATCGACGTGGCTTGGACCGACGTGCGCGATATCAAGACGCGGCGCGGTCGTGTCGTCGTGCGCACGAAGGGCCGGCCGGTCGCGTTCGGGATCCCCGTCGAAGGCGTTGCCGAACCGACGCTCGCCGGTCCGCTCGCGCGCGTGGTGAAAGAGGCGAGCGGCGGCAATCTCGATCTCGCGGGTAGCTCTTTCCTCGAGCTCCAGAACGCGACCGATTCGCTGCGCGACCATTTCCATGACGAAGACGACCCGCTCGTGCCCACGGTCGTCGGGCTTGTGTTCGGGCTCGCGGGACTCACTTTCACCGCGATCCTGCCCGACGCCCTCGCGATCGCAACGCGCAGCGCGATCGTGCCCGGGACGTATCTTCTCGATTACCCGCTCGCGGGCTTTGACCCGCGAGTTCTCGCCGCGGCTTTCGCGGCGGGCGCCATGCTGGCGGCTGGGATCGTTCGCGTCGCCATGGGCAAGGCGGCGACCGGGTGGGCCCGCGGGACGCTACGCGGCTGGCACGAGGCGGGACGCAAGCCGGTTGTTCTCGCGCGACGCGCCCTCGCGGCGATCGTGCTGAATCCGGCCATCGCCGCCGCGGTGCTTCTTGCCGGGGTCGTCCTCACCCTGCCCAGCCTGCGGGTTCAAACGGTCATCGACGAGAGCGGCTTCCACATCACGACTCCCTTCCCGCTCTTCGATGACAACCGTGCGTGGTCGTCGGTCACCGGGGTGGAGGTCGTTGACGCTCCGACGACTCAGCACTTCGAGGGCGTCGCGGTCGTGTTCACCTTTAAGGACAAGGGGCCGTTGTCGACCCTCGACGGCCGCCTACGCGGCGGCAGCGACAGACAGCTCGTCACGAGCGCTGAGAAATGGCGCGCGGAGCACGCAGCTCCCTAGCTTTCGCGATCGATGACCGTGAGCATGTGGCCGAGCTTGTTCCGTTTCGTGGCGAGGTATCCGCGATTCGTCGCGCGCGGCGGGACCTCGATCGGGATGCGCTCCACCACTTCGAGCCCGTAGAGCGGAACGAGCTTCTGCGGATTGTTGGTAAGGATCCTGGCCCGGCGCACGCCGAGGTCGAGAAGGATTTGCACGCCGACGCCTCGCTCGCGCTCGTCAGCCTTGAACCCCAGGCGCTCGTTCGCTTCGACGGTGTCCAGACCCTGATCTTGTAAGGCGTACGCGCGCAGCTTGTTCATGAGTCCGATGCCTCGTCCCTCCTGCCGCAGGTAAAGAAGTACGCCGCGGCCTTCTTCGGCGATGCGGCGGAGGGCCATGTCCAGCTGCTCGCCGCAATCGCAGCGGACGGAGTGGAACGTGTCCCCGGTGAGGCACTCGTCGTGCACGCGCACCAGCACGGGCTCCCCGGACGCGACGTCGCCGATCGTGAGCGCGACGTGCTCCGCCTCGGTGTTGCCGACCTTCGCCCGGTAGCCGTGGACCGCGAACTCGCCGTACTCCGTCGGCAGCTTCGCGGTGGCCACGCGTTCGACGAGGCGCTCCTGGGCCATGCGATGGGCGATGAGGTCCTTCACCGTGATCAGGCGAAGGCCGTGACGCCTGGCGAAACGCTTGAGCTCGGGCATCCGCGACATCGAACCATCGGGGTTCGTGATCTCGCAGATGACGCCGACAGGCGAGAGGCCGGCGAGCCGGCAGAGATCGACGGCGGCCTCGGTCTGCCCGGCGCGTACGAGGACCCCTCCGTCACGCGCCTGGAGCGGGAAAATGTGCCCGGGCTTCACGACATCGTGGGCTTTCGTTTCGGGATCGGCCAGCACCTTGATGGTCTGCGCGCGGTCGGCGGCGCTGATACCCGTCGTAACACCCTCGCGCGCGTCGACGCTCACCGTGAAAGCGGTGCCGAGCCGTGCCTCGTTGCGCGAGACCATCTGCGGGAGGTCGAGCTCTTGGAGTCGCTCGACAGTCATGGGCACGCAGATCACGCCGCTCGCGTACTTGCGGATGAACGCGACAGCCTCAGGAGTGACGAGCTCCGCGGCCATCGTGAGATCGCCTTCGTTCTCGCGGTCCTCGTCGTCGACGACGATGACCATCTTGCCGCGGCGGATGTCCTCGATTGCCTCGGCGACCGATGCGAACGGACCAGCTGGCGCGACCACTCTCGGTCGCTTTGGAGCGACGCGCGTCACTTTGCCCATGCCTCAAGTCTATGAGCCGGTCATGCCCTTTTGACGAGGCGCTCGACGTACTTCGCCAGCACGTCGGTCTCGAGGTTGACGAGATCGCCCGGAGCGAGCGCGCCGAGCGTCGTCCGCTCGGCGGTGTGGGGGATGAGCGCGATTTCGAAGAAGGTTTTACCGATCGCCGCGATCGTCAGGGATACGCCGTCCACGGTGATGAATCCCTTCATCACCACGTACCGGGCGAGCCCCGGCGGCAGCGCGAAGCGCAGTCGGGCCGCGCCGCCGCCCTCGTCGCGCCGAGCGACAAGCTTGGCCGTTGCGTCGACGTGTCCTTGCACGAAGTGGCCCCCGAGCGCTGTTGTCGGCGTCGCCGCGGACTCGAGGTTCACTCGGGTACCGCGTATAGCGCGCCCGAGCGTCGTCCGCGCGAGGGTCTCGGCGACGAGGTCGACGGTGAAGCCGTGTGTGTCCCGCTCCACCACGGTGAGGCAAGCGCCGGCAACGTTGACGCTCGCGTCGATCCCGAGATCCTGCGCCACGGCCGATGACGCGATCTCGAGTCGCAGCCCCGATGCGTTCGGCCCCGCGTGACGGACGGTCCCGATCTCTTGGACGATGCCGGTGAACATCTACCCGAGCGCTCCTTCCAGCGCGAGATCGTTGCCCAGCCTGCGCACGCGGACGTCGTGCAGGTCGCTCGCCTTGGGGACGCTCTCGAGCGCGGGCGGTCCGTCGCCGCCGGCGACGGGCGAGAAGAGAAGCAGCACGCGATCGGCGAGGCCCCCACGGACGAGCGCGCCGGCCACGTGCGGTCCGGCCTCGCTCATCACGGTGTTAACGCCGTGCTCTCCGAGCCAGCGCAGCACCGCCCCGAGATCAAGGCCGCCGTCCGCGCGCGGAGCGGTCACCAGCAGCACCCCCGCCTCGCGGAGCCTGTTCGTGCGACGAACCTCGGCATCGCGCGCGACGAAGATCACGGTTCGCTGCGGGTCTTTCGCGCGCACCACTTTGGCCGCGGGCGGCGTGCGGGCATCCGCGTCGACGATGACTCGAAGCGGATCGCGTCCTTTGACCTCGCGAACGGTGAGCGCCGGGTCGTCGGCCAGGACGGTGCCGATCCCGACGAGCACCGCGTCGTTGCGGTCGCGAAGGCGATGGACCTCGCGGAGTGCGGGTTTCCCGGAAAGGTAGCGCCGCCCGGGAACCGCCACGCGGCCATCGACCGTCACGGCGAGCTTCAGCAGCACCGAAGGCCGACCGCGCTTGATCCGCGACACGAATCCCGCGTTCAGGCGCTCGGCCTCGTCGCGGAGCACGCCCTCCTCCACCTCGACGCCCGCGGCCCGCAACCCGCGGATCCCTTTGCCGTCGGTGCGTGGATCGGGATCGCGCATCGCGACGACGACGCGTTCGATCCCGGCCTCGCGGATCGCGTCGATACAGGGCGGCGTGCGGCCGTGATGAGCGCACGGCTCGAGATTGGTGTAGAGCGTCCCGCCGCGCGCAGCGTCGCCGGCCTTGCGAATCGCGTTGACCTCTGCGTGCGCTTCGCCTGCCGCGTGGTGGTAGCCCTCGCCGACGATCGTGCCCTCGCGCACGACGACCGACCCGACGATCGGATTCGGGCTCGTTCTCCCTGCCGCTCGCGAGGCGAGGCGAAACGCCCGGCGCATGTAGGTGCGGTCGGAATCGGTCACGGCTGCTAGTCTGCGGCCCTCGTGACCGTGCTGAAGATGCCGAGCGCCGCGAACCCCGGCCACGAGCTCCTCCAGTCCGCCCTCTCGCAGCTCGACCGCGCCGCGAAGGCGCTGAGTCTCGATCCCGGGATGCACCGCTTTCTTCAGCAGCCCGAGCGCACGCTCATCGTCGCGCTGCCGGTCACCATGGACGACGGCCGCCTGGAGGTCTTCACCGGCTATCGCGTCCAGCACTCGACCGGTCGCGGTCCGGGCAAAGGTGGGATCCGTTTCCATCCCTCGGTCACGCTCGAAGAGGTCCAGGGGCTCGCCATGCTTATGACCTTCAAGTGCGCGGTGACCGATCTTCCGCTGGGCGGCGCCAAAGGCGGCGTCGCCGTCGACCCACGGAAACTGTCGAAGAACGAAGTGCAACGCCTCACGAAGCGCTACACCGCCGCGATCCTTCCGATCATCGGGCCCGAGCAGGACATCCCGGCGCCGGACGTCAACACCGACGAGCAGACCATGGCATGGATCGTCGACACCGTGACGATGATGACCGGAAAGCATTCACCCGAGGTCGTCACCGGCAAGCCGGTCGAGCTCGGCGGGTCGCGCGGCCGGACTGAGGCTACGGGCCGCGGTGTCGCGTTCGTCGCGCTTGAGGTCCTTCGTCGGGAGGCGAAGGAGCCCGCCGAAACACGAGTAGCGATCCAGGGCTTCGGCAACGTCGGCAGCGTTACCGCGAAGTCGCTCGCCGCCGCAGGGTGCCGGATCGTCGCGATCTCCGACGTGAGTGGCGGCTACGCGGCGCCCGACGGGATCGACGTCGCTCGCGCGATGGAGCACGTGCGCCGCAACCCGGCGCGAACGCTCGACGGCCTTGCCGGCGTAACGCGGATCTCCAACGCGGAGCTGCTCGCGATGGACGTCGACGTGCTGGTCCCCGCAGCGCTCGAGGGGCAAATCAATCGCGAGAATGCGCACGAGATACGCGCCCGGATCATCGTCGAGGGCGCCAACGGACCGGTCACCGCGGACGCGGACCGAGTCCTCGCCGAGCGCGGCGTGCTGATCGTGCCGGACATCCTCGCGAACGCGGGCGGTGTCGTCGTGAGCTACTTCGAGTGGGTGCAGAGCCGCGCGCAGTTCTACTGGGAGCTCGAAGAGGTCGAGAAGCGTCTCGAGATCTACATGCGCCGCGCGATGGAGCTGGTGCTCGCGAAAGCCAAGGCGTACGACTCCCCGCTCCGCGAGGCCGCGTTCATCGTCGCGGTCGAGAGGGTGGCGAGCGCGATCACCAAGCGAGGCATCTTCCCCTAGCGCTACGTGCGCGCCGCGACGTTGTCGCCGTACGCAAGGGCACCCCGATGTAACGCCGGAAACCGTAGACAGCGGCAGTAGAGTCGGCGCGCGTACGCGCGTGCCAGGGAGGGAAGGCAATGGGTATTCGTGTGTCTGCGCGGCTTATTCGCTACGCAATGGTTGGTGTACTCGGCATCTTGATCGGAGGAACGGGCGGTATCTTCGCGAGCGCTCTGATCCCGGGCTCCGATGGCGTTATCCACGGGTGTTACCTGCGCGCGACCGGGGTACTGCGGGTCGTAGGAGATCCATCTGAATGCCGCGGCACCGAGGTCGCGATCTGGTGGAACCAGATCGGACCCCAAGGTCCGTCTGGGGCGACGGGCGCCACAGGCGCGACAGGAGCTCCCGGGGCGAACGGGCAAGACGGCGCGACGGGACCCACCGGCGCCACCGGACCAGCGGGTCCTGGCGTTTCGTCTCTCAACCTTCTGAACGGCATTCCCTGTGGCACCGACGGCACCGGAGCGACACGGATCGTGTACTCCGCCGGGACCGTCGCGATCTTCTGCGATCCGGCGGCGCCTCCCGAGTCAGGGCCGCCGGTCTACACAAGCGTGAGCGTTGGCGGGAACGTGGCCACGGTCGTATTCAACAAGCCGGTCTGCCGTGCCTTGTTCTTCAACCCCGCGTCGTGGCAGGTCACCTCGAACGGGTTCGTCGATCCAGCTTTCGGCGACAACATTCCGATCTGCAACGCGCTGGCCGATAACGGCGTCGCCAGCGCCGGGTTGTTCTTGCAAAACTCCACGACGCCGGGCTCGCTCGTGGCGGTAACGCTAACCGCGACCGGCCACCTCGAGCTTCGCGACGCTGCCGGTAACCTCGCGAGCGGCCCGCAGACGCGCACCGCGACTGCGATCCCGCCGGAGACAGTCCCGCCGGCAATCGTGTCCGCCGCTGGCGATGTCGGCAGCACCACGGTGAGATTCACATTCTCCGAGCCCGTCTTCTGCACCGGGTTCCTCCCCTTCGACTACGTCCTGACCGACAACAACCCCTCGACGACCGACCCGATTGTTGTCGGGATGAGCTTCATCGATCCGTGTGGGACCACCCAGCTCACGGCTCACACGACGTTCGCAATCCAGCTGAGCGCGGCGCTTCCCGGGAGCACGACGTTCACCGTGCTTCTGTTTCCTCAGCCGGGCGAGATCCGCGACATGTCCGGGAACAGCCTCCCGAATCCTTCGAGCACGACATTCACCACACCCGCGCCTGACTTCACGCCGCCAACGCTGACCGACACCCGTGTGGTCAATAACATCGGGAGCTCCGATTTCAGCGACGTTGGAGATGCCTTTTCGGTGACGTTCAGCGAGAAGATGAACGGGAACGTCTTCGGTCTGATTCCGATCATCGATCAGGACGGCTCAACCGCGACGATTTCCTGCGGGAACGATTCGTCGTGCACCTGGAACCTCGCGACGACGACCTTGACGGTCACATTGACTCAGGCCCTCGCGAACTCCGGCGGAACCGTCCCAGGTTTCGAGCTGCCAGCGACCATTTCAGCGCTCATCGGGATCACCGACCAAGCAGGTAACGCGCCAGATCTGCCGGGTTCGGCGGATCGCGTGATAGACACCGAACCCTAGAGAGAATGCGGCCGGTTGCATAATTATCCAACCGGCCGCATAATCCTTCGCGTATGCCGACCCGCGTCGCGATCGTTGGTGTTACTGGCTACGCGGGTGGCGAGCTCGCGCGTCTGGTGCTGCGGCATCCCGAGGCGCGACTTGTAGCGGCGGTGGCGCGCTCGCATCAGGGAGAGCCGCTTCGCGCCGTCCAGCCCCACCTGCACGCGGCCCCGGATTCGCTCGTCGTGGGTTCGGACGTGGGGGACGCCGAGGTTGTGTTTACGGCGCTTCCAGCGGGTGAGGCCGCGAAGCAGGCGCGCGTGTGGCTCGGGGACGGCCGCACGGTCATCGATCTCGGAAGCGACTTCCGCCTTCGCGATCCGAAGCTTTACGAGCACTGGTACGGCTACACCCATCCCGCGCCGGAGCTGCTGAACGAAGCGGTCTACGGCCTGACCGAGCTGACGAGGGATCGCGTGCGAACCGCGCGCCTCATCGCGAACCCCGGCTGTTATCCCACCGCGGCGCTCCTGGCGCTATTACCCGCGCTGAAGTCCGGACTCGTCACGGAGGACATCGTCGTCGATGCGAAGTCGGGCGTGACCGGCGCCGGCCACTCGGTCGAGGACGCGTACCTCTTCGGGACGATCGACGAAAGCGTTCGCCCGTATGGCGTGCCAAAGCATCGGCACACGCCGGAGATCGCGCAGGAGGCGGCGGCGCTTCTCGGAAGGACGCCGCGCCTGACGTTCACTCCGCATCTCATCCCGATGAACCGCGGTCTCATCGCGTCCTGCTACGCGCCGCTTCGTCCCGGCAAAAGCGCCAGGGATGTTGTGGGCGCGTACGCGCGCGAATACGCCGAAGAGCCCTTTGTCCGCGTGCTCGATACGTATCCGGCGACGAAGGCCACGCTCGGCAGCAACTGGTGCCTCGTGCATGCTCTCGTCGACGAGGAAAACGCCCGCCTCGTCGCGTTCGCGGCGCTCGACAATCTCGTGAAGGGCGCCGCCGGTTCTGCATTGCAGAACTTCAACGCGCGCTTCGGCTATCCCGAGACGATGGGGCTCGAAGCCCTACCACTGTGGCCATGACGACCGACGTGGCCGGGTTCACCGTTGGCGCGGCTAAGGCCGGGGTGAAGGACGGCACGCCGCGGCGCCTCGACGTCGCGTTGATCGTTTCGGATCGGCCATGCGCGGCCGCGGCTATCTTCACGACGAACCAGGTGATCGCGGCGCCGTGCGTCGTCACTCGTCGGCATGTCGAGCGAGGAAAGCTCCGCGGGATCGTCGTCAACTCGGGGAACGCGAATGCCTGCACCGGACCGCAGGGCGAGCAGGACGCGATCACGATGGCCGAGGCGGCCGCGGCGAAGATCGGCTGCGATCCGCATGAGGTCGCCGTCGCCAGCACCGGCGTCATCGGCGTGCCTCTACCGGTGGGTCGCATCGCCACCGCCGTGAGGGAGATGGTCCTGGGCCCGTCACATTGGGGGGATGTCGCGAGCGCGATCATGACGACGGACACGAAGCCGAAATCGATCGCGACCGAGTTCAATCTCCCAGGCGGCACCGTTCGTCTACGGGGCGTCGCGAAGGGCGCGGGGATGATCCACCCGAACATGGCGACGCTGCTCGCGTTCGTGCTGACCGACGCCGACGTCGAGGAGGCTGCGCTCCGCGAGGTCGCTCCGTTCGCGGCAGAGACGAGTTTCAACGCGATCAGCGTCGACGGCGACACGAGCACGAACGACACCATGCTCGTGCTCGCGAACGGCGCGTCGGGGGTCAAAGTCCGCGGCAAAGACCTCGCTGCGTTCAAGGGGACGGTGCGCGCGATGTGCGAAGCGCTCGCCCGAGAGATCGTCGCCGACGGCGAAGGTGTGACGCGCGTCTTCGAGGTCATGGTGAGGGGCGCCACATCCGACGAGGACGCCAAGCGGGCCGCCCGGACGATCACGACATCGAACCTCGTGAAGACCGCGATCCACGGGGCCGATCCGAACTGGGGCCGCATCCTCGCCGCGGCGGGACGCTCCGGCGCGAAGGTCGACGCGTCGCGCGCCACCGTGCGGATAGGCGAGGTCGTGGTGTTCGATTCGGGCGCACCTCGAGCGTTCGACGGCGAGCGGGTCCGCGCGATCATCAGCCAGCCGCAAGTCTGGATCGAGGTCGAGCTCGGGCTCGGGAGCGGAAAGGCGCACGCGTGGGGCACCGATCTTTCCGCCGAGTACGTGCGGATCAATGCCGACTACACCACGTAAGGACCTCCTCGTGTTGAAGATCGGCGGCTCGGTCGGCGCCGAGGACGATGCCGCGCTCGATGCGGTGGTCGCGCTGAACGACGCCGGCCATCCGCTCGTCGTGGTGCACGGCGGCGGGCCGCTCGTCGGCGAGTGGGCGGAGCGCCTCGGGATGGAGACGCGGTTCGTCCGAGGTCTTCGCGTCAGCGACGCGGAGACACGCGATGTCGCGCTTGCGGTTCTCGGCGGTCTGGCGAACGGACGCGTCGTCGCCGCGCTCCTCGGTCGCGGCGTCCCGGCGGTGGGCCTCACCGGGATCGACGGCGGAATGCTGCGGGCCGAACGCGAGGACGCCGAGCTCGGCTTCGTCGGCCGCGTGACCCTCGTGGACAGCGCGCTCATCGAAGAGCTGGTCGACGCGGGCCGCGTGCCGATCGTCGCGCCCGCCGCGCTGGACCGCGCCTCCGGCGAGGTCCTCAACGTGAACGGCGACGCGGCCGCGGGCGCCATCGCCGCGAGCCTCAGCGCTCGGCTGCTCGTCTTCGTGACCGACGTTCCCGGCGTGCGGGGCAAGGACGGCCGCGTGATCGCGAAGCTCGACGCCGACAAAGCCCGCGCGCTCGTCGACGACGGGACGATCGAAGGGGGCATGCTTCCGAAGGTCGAGGCGTGCCTGATCGCGGCCGCGGCCGGCTGCCGAGCCGCGATCGTTGCGACCCGCGGCCTCGACGCCGTCGAGCGGCTGCTCGCCGGCGAGCAGGTCGGCACGGTCTTCGAGGCCGCGGCATGAGGGACGCGCTCGCGCGAAAGCACCACCGGCAACAGGCGCTCCTTCGTGTCGTCTCGCAGCAGCGGCTCTCGACCCAGCGAGACGTCGTGCGCGCGCTCCGTGGCGCGGGCTTCGCCGCCACGCAGGCGACGGTCTCGCGCGACATCGTCGAGCTCGGGCTCGTGAAGGTCGCCCGGGATGGCACGCACGCGTACGCGCCGCCCTCCGCGGCCGCGCCGGGTGGAGGAATGGAACGGCTACGCCGGTTCTGCGAGGACTATCCCGTCGAGGGCGCGCTCGCGACGAACCTCGTTGTGTTGCGTTCGCTCCCGGGCACCGCGAACGCGCTCGCCGCGGCCCTCGACGCATCGCGGCTCGACGAGGCCGTAGGGACGCTCGCGGGAGATGACACCGTCTTCATCGCCGCGACGAACGAGCGCCACGCGCGTGCGCTCCTCGGCCGGCTGACCACGTTCGGCATCGCGCGAAAGGGGACGAAGTGACCAAGCAGTACGCCGGCGAGACCTGCGTCCTGGCCTACTCCGGCGGTCTGGACACGAGCGTCGCCGTCGCGTGGCTGCGCGAAACGCTCGGCTTCGAGGTTGTCACATGCACGGGAGACCTCGGCGCGACCGGCGATCTCGAGGCCGTGCAGCGCAAGGCGATCGCCAGCGGGGCGCGCAAAGCGATAGTCCAAGACGCCCGCGATATCTTCCTGCGCTACTTCGTGTGGCCGGCGCTGCAGGCGGGCGCCCTGTACGAGGATCGCTATCCGCTCGCGACCGCGCTTGGGCGCCCGCTCCTCGCGAAGCTCTTGGTCGACGCGGCCCGTGCCGAGAACGCTCGCTTCGTGGCGCACGGCTGCACCGGCAAGGGCAACGACCAAGTGCGCTTCGACCTCGCCGTCGGAGCACTCGCGCCGGACCTCACGGTGATCGCACCGATGCGGGGCGGGATGAACATGACCCGCGACGAGGAGATCGAGTACGCGAAGAAGCATGGGATCCCCGTCGAAGCCACGAAGAAGAGCCCGTACAGCGTCGACATGAACCTCTGGGGCCGCTCGATCGAGGCCGGAGCGCTCGAGGACCCCTGGGGCGCGCCACCGCGAGACGTCTTCCAGTGGACGGTCGACACCGAAGAGGCGCCGGCAAAGCCGCGCGAGATCGAGATCGGCTTCGACGAAGGCGTTCCCGTCACGATCGACGGCGCGAAGGTCGAGAGCGTCGACCTCGTCCAGCGGCTCAACGACCTCGCGGGAAGACACGGCGTTGGGCGGATCGACATGGTCGAGGACCGCCTCGTCGGGATCAAATCGCGCGAGATCTACGAAGCGCCGGCCGCGGTCCTCCTGCATCAGGCGCATCGCGCCCTCGAGTCGCTCGTCCTCACCAAGGAGTCGCTCCGCTTCAAAGCGCAGGTCGGCCGCGAGTACGCAGAGCTTGTATACAACGGCCTCTGGTTCTCGGCGCACCACCAGGACCTCGCGGCGTACGTGCGGAGCACGCAGCGCTTCGTGACCGGCGAGGTGCGCGTACGGCTGGACCGGGGGGCCTCGACCGTCGTCGGGCGACGGTCGCCTCACTCGCTCTACTCGACGTCGCTCGCGACGTACGGCAAGGGCGATGCGTTCGACCAACGCGCGTCGGAGGGGTTCATCAAGGTCTTTGGTCTGCCGCTGCGTACCCAGGCGCGGACGCAGGCGCTCTGGGGCGAGGGAAGCGAAGCCTCGCTGGACATCCCAAAGAAAGCGATCAGCGCCCCGAAGAAAGCGCCGGCAAGACGACCGAAGTGACCGAGGGCAGGAAGCCGCTTTGGTCCGGGCGCTTCACGACCGGCCTCGACCGCTCGATGCTCTGGTTCACGAGCTCGCTCGAGCTCGACCACCGCATCCTGCGGTACGACGTTCGTGGCAGTCTCGCGCACGCGCGAATGCTGATCCGCCAGGGCATCGTCAACGCGAGCGAGGGCAAACAGATCATCGAAGGTCTGGAGCGGATCCTCGAGGAGGTCGACCAAAAGCGCTTTCCGTGGCCGACCGACTTCGAGGACGTTCACACCGTCGTCGAGCATCGGTTACGCGATCTCGTTGGGGAGGTCGCCGGAAAGCTGCATACCGGCCGCAGCCGGAATGACCAAATCGCCCTGGATCTCCGGCTCTTCGCCATCGACGCGCTCGATCAGCTCGATGCCGCGATCCTCGATCTCGCGCGCGCTCTGGTCGAGCGTGCAGGCGAGGAGATCGACACGCTGATGCCGGGCTATACGCACCTCCAGCGCGCACAGCCGGTGTCCCTCGCTCACCACCTCCTCGCACATGTCGAGGCGCTTCGGCGAGATCGAGGGAGGGTGGCCGAGGCTCGGGTGCGCACCGCGACGTCGCCGCTCGGCGCCGGCGCCTTGGCGGGGGCGCCATATCCTCTCGACCCCGCTTCCGTCGCAAAAGAGCTCGGCCTCGATCGCGTCTTCCGGAACAGCATCGACGCGGTCGCCGATCGCGACTTCGTCGTGGACCTCGTCTATGTCGCGGCCCTCACGGCCATGCACGTGTCGCGGATCGCGGAGGAGCTCGTGCTCTGGACGACGTCGGAGTTCGCTTTCGCGGAATTCGCGGACCGGCACGCGACGGGATCGAGCATCATGCCGCAGAAGAAGAACCCAGACGTGGCCGAGCTCGTCCGCGGCCAGGCGGGACGTGTCCTCGGAGATCTGGTCGCGGTCCTCACCACCATCAAGGGCCTGCCGCTCGCGTACAACTCCGATCTTCAGGAGCAGCGCGTGCCGCTCTATGACGCGATCCGGCTCCAGTCGGCGCTGCAGGCTCTCGCGACTGTGATTCGCGGGATCCGGTTCGACCGCGACCAAATGCGAAGGGCGACCGAGCGCGGAATGCTCACCGCGACGGACCTCGCGGACCATCTCGCGAAGCGGGGCGTCCCGTTCCGCGAGGCTCACGAGGTGGTCGGACGCATCGTCCGTGACCGGCTTGCGCAGGGACGCGATCTGGGCGCGCTGACCCTCGACGAGCTGCGCGGCTACCACAAGAGCTTCGAGGCCAGCGCGGTCGACGAGGCTCGCCCTGAGAAGTCGATGGCCTCACGCGCGTCGCCCGGCGGCACCGCGCCGGAACGCGTGCGCGAAGCACTCAGGGAAGCCACCGAGGCTCTCGCGAAATGAGCGTGGCCATCCGTCCTGCGCGGGTCGAAGACATCGACGAGATGCAGGCCCTCATCAATCGGTACGCGGCCGAGGACCGGATGCTCGAGCGGTCGCGCGATTTCCTGCTGGAGCATCTCCGCGATTTCATCGTCGCCGAGGACGCGTCGGGGTTTCTCGGCTGCTGCTCGCTCGCCGTGCTCACGCCGGATCTGGCCGAAGTGCGGTCGCTCGCGGTGCAGCCCGAGCAATCGGGTCGGGGGATCGGTCGCCATCTCGTTCTCGCCTGCGTCTCCGAGGCGCGCCGGCTCGGCCTGCGCCGAGTGTTCGCCCTCACGCTCGTCCCCGAGTTCTTCGAGCGTTGCGGGTTCGTTCTCACGAGCCTCGGGCGGCTGCCGGAAAAGAGCGCGTCCGAGTGCCCGGTCTGTCCCAAGCGCTTCGCGTGCGACGAGCACGCCATGCTGCTGCACCTCGACGGGACCATCCCCGAGCCGCTCGCTTCGAGCGAGCCGGTTGGGTACACGAGGCTTTTCCTCGGAGTTGAGCCGGGCGGACAGTCGCGACGATGAGCCGCATGGGAAGGGCGGCGCGCTTCTTCGCCGCCGGGTTCGACACGGCGGCGATCGGTGTCCTCGCCTGGAGCGAGACGGGCGGCCGGTTTGCCGCGACCTTCTCCGAATACATCCTGTGGGGCTCGGTGCTCGCCGCGGCGATCTGCGCGCTCGTGATCCTGGTCGAGGATCTGGCGCCCGTGGCGTGGATCGGGATCGGCTACATCCTCTTCGGCGGTCTTCTTACCCAGGGCAGCCCTCACTACGGTTTCGTCCTGCTCGCCCTGGCGCTCGCACCGATGGTCCCGCGGCCGCGCGGTTCGTTGAGTCTGGGAATCGCTATCGCCGCGGTCTCAGCTCTGGTCTCGCGTGTCGCGATCGCATTCGCTCCTTGAGTACCATCGAGCGCAGGTGACCACTCGCCCAACGGTCCGAGCTGCCAATGGTCTGGTCGCGAGCGGACATCACCTCGCAACGTCCGCCGGCCTGGCCGCCCTCCGCGAGGGCGGCAGCGCGGCCGATGCCGCCGCGGCCGCGGCCGCGGTCTGCGCCGTGGTCATGCCCCATCGCACTTCGGTTGGCGGCGACATGTTCGCGCTTACCTACAACGCGGAATCCCGCGAGATCGCCGTGTACAACGGCTCGGGGGCGGCGCCGCATCGACTCGACCCCGACGCCTTCGCTGGGGGTTTCCCCGCGCAGGGCGCGGCCGTCGCCACGGTGCCCGGGCTGCTTGCCGGGATCGCCGACCTCGTTGCCGACCAGGGCCATCTCGGCCTCGATCGCGCGCTCGCTCCGGCGATCGCCTACGCCGAGAGCGGCTTCCCCGTGAGCGATGTGCTCGCCGATGCGATCGTCGAGGAGGGAGGGCGTCTCACCCATGACGACGAGGCGTCGAAGCTCTTCGGACCCCGAGGACGCTGGGCCCGCGCGGGAGAGATGCTCCAACAGCCCGATCTCGCCGTGACGCTCCGGGCCATCGCTCGCGACGGCGCCGACGCGTTCTATCGGGGCGATCTCGGGGAGCGCTTCGCGACCGCCATCGCCTCGACCGGCGGCGTGATCGACCGGGCCGACCTTTCCGCCCATCGCACCGATCGACCCGAGCCCCTTTCGATCGAGTACCGCGGCCTGCGGGTCTTTGGGCAACCGCCGGTCTCACAGGGGCACATCCTTCTGGAGGAGCTCGCCATCGTCGACGAAGTCGACATCCGAGCGCTCGAGTGGGGAAGCGCGGATCTCATTCACCTCATGGTTGAGACAAAGAAGCTCGCGTTTGCGGATCGTGATGCACACGCTGGAGACCCGGCGCGCGTCGAATTCGATGCCCGCCGACTTCTTGACGCCGGGTTCGTGGCGAGCCGGCGCCTGGCACTGAACGCGAAGGCGACCGAGCGCACCGAGGCGGGGTCGCTCATGACGCCCGCCCACACGACGTACCTCGCGGTCGTCGATCGCGATGGCAACGCGGTATCGCTCATCGAGAGCGTGTTCAGCGCGTTCGGTGCCGCGACCGTGGTACCGGGCACCGGGATCCTGCTCAACAACCGCCTCACCGGTTTCTCGCTCGATCCGGCTTCGCCCAACGCCGTCGCCCCAGGCAAGCGGCCCGTACACACGCTGAACACGGTCATCGCTCTCGAGGGCTCGATGCCCCGCTTCGTGTTCGGCACGCCCGGACGTCACGCGCAGGTCCAAACGAACTTCCAGCTCGCCGTGGGCCTCATCGACTTCGGCATGGACGTGCAACAGGCGATCGAGGAGCCTCGTTGGTTCCACGAGGCCGGGCGCACACTGAAGATGGAGCGCCGTTATCCCGAGGCCGTCCGCCGCGCGGTCGCGGCGAAGGGGCATGAGGTCGCGGTACTGGGAGAATGGGCTGAGGTCACCGGAGGCGCGCAAGCGATCGCGATCGAGCCGAATGGATCCTTCGCCGGCGGCGCGGATCCGCGCCGCGAGGGTCAGGCCGCTGGGTATTAACCGCGGCCTCGTGGCCGCGGTCACGATCCTGTGCGCAGCGGTCCTGGGCGCGTGCGAGCCCGGTCCACCTCCGGCAGAACCCATCGCCCGTCAGTACGCCGCCGCGTGGCAGAAATCCGACTACCAGGCGATGTGGGATCTGCTCACTGACGACGCGAAGGCGCAGGTCACGCCGGCCGGTTTCACCGAGCGGCTGCCACGCATCGCCGACGAGATGACGCTCACCTCGCTCGAGGCGAAGCCAGGCGTCGCGACGCACCCCGCGCTGCCCAACGGATCGCCTGACCCGCGCAAGGCGAGCGTTCCTATTGATGTGACCTTCCACACGCAGCGTGTCGGCAACATCGCGCGCTCGACTGCGCTCCAACTCGTGATGGTCGGCGACAAAGACAAGGCCGTGTGGCGGATCGCGTGGACGCCCGAGGCCATCCTTCCGCATCTCACCGCGGGACGCCTCGTGCGCATGACGCGCCTCCCGACGTCGCGGGGCCGGATCATCGCTCGCGACGGCACCGAGCTCGCCACGTTCGTAGAGGCCGGCGTCGTGGGCGTGATCACGGGACAGATGCGCTCCGAGACCGGACTTCTGTCGTCGCTGTCAGACGCCCTCGGGATGACTCCAGACCAGATCAAGGCGAAGTACACGCAGTCCTGGGTGAAGCCCGATCTGTTCGTGCCGATCAAGACCGTCCCTGCCTCGCAGCTCGACGCGCTGCGCACCAAGCTGTCCCTCATCGAGGGCGTGCAGGTGCAGGCGACGCGTGTCCGCAGCTATCCAACCGGCCTCGCGTCGCAGACCCTGGGCTACCTCGCCGAGGCGAGCGACGCCGAGGCGCAGGCGAAATCGCCAAGGGGCATCGAGGCGGGCGACCTCATCGGCAAGAAGGACACCGGGCTCGAGGCCACGCTCGACGACGAGCTGGGCGGGAGCTATGGCTTCCGTCTCGGCATCGTCGAGGCCGACGAGCGTCCGGTCGAAACACTGGCTGAGGCCGCGCCCATTCCGGGACGTGACGTCGTGCTCTCGATCGATCCGAAGCTGCAGCGCGCGGCCGAGAACGCGCTCGGCAACAACAAAGGCGCGATCGTCGCCGAGGATCCGTGGTCGGGGGAAATACTTGCTTTGGCGAGCCGTCCGACCTTCGACCTGAACGCGCTCGTCTCCGGTGATGCCGCGGCGATCGCGCGCTACTCGTCCGACCCCAACCGGCCGTTCTTCAATCGCGCGACGTTCGGTCAGTATCCGACCGGCTCATCGTTCAAGCCGATCACCGCGGCCGCGGCGCTCAGGAACGCCGTGTACAAGTGGGGCGACCGCATCGACTGCCCGGCGCGCTGGACCGGTTACGGCGAGCAGTGGGCGCAGCTCAACCACGAGACTGTTGCGCTCGGGCCGATCGATCTGCGCACCGCGCTTGCGCGCAGCTGCAACACGTTCTTCTACGAGCTCGGAAAGCGCCTCAACGACCGCGATCCGAACATCCTGCCGAACACCGCGAAGAGCTTCGGCCTTGGGAAGGCGACGGATATCGACTTCGTATACGAGGCGGAGGGAATCGTCCCGAGCCCCGACTGGAAGAAGCAGTACTTCACGAACCCATCCGACCAGGTGTGGAATCCGGGTGACGCGACGAATCTCGCGATCGGTCAGGGCTTCCTGCTGGCCACGCCGCTCCAGATGGCGAACTACACCTCGACCGTCGCGAACGACGGCATCCTGTGGAAGCCGCGTTTGGTGATCGAGCTTCGCGACCGCGACGGCAAGAGCGTCAAGACCTACCCGAAGACTCAGGTCGGCTCGGCGCTCTCGATCCCGACAGATCTTTCGCTCATACGCGACGGCATGCATGCGGTCACGAACGATGCGGACGGGACCGTGTCGTTCGTCTTCCAGAACTATTCGCCGACGACCGCCGGAAAGAGCGGAACGGCTGAGTCCCCGGCTCGGGGCAAGGTCGACGCGTGGTTCATCGGTTGGGCCTCCTTCGAGCAGCCCTCGATCGCGATCGCCGCGGTGCTCGACGAGTACACCGAAAGGCCTGGCGTCTTCGGATCGGTCGATTCGGCCATCGCCGTGAAGGCGGTGCTCACGGCGAAGTTCGCGACGCCCTAGCCACCGGAGGCCACACAACCGGGGTCTAGGCTCGACGCGATGCGTCGCGTTCTGACCGGCGCTTTTCTCGCGGCCGTTCTGTCGGCCTGCAGCGTCGAGGCGCCCGAATATCGACCGACGCCGACGCCGGTCGCTTCTTCAACCGCCGTCGCCAAGCCGGACATCCTCCCGCTCACGTACGAGGTCGATCCCATCGCGGCACGCCCAGGAACCGTGATCTCGGTAAGCAAGACCGCGATCTTCTTCTCGAACCCGAACACGTTCGTCCTCGACTGGTTCATGACCGTGCGATTCAAGAGCGCCGATGGACTGGCCGTGACCGACGAGCGGATCGGCAACGCGGGGGTGCCACCGGATCGGGCCGACCCCAAGTTCCAGAACTGGTATTTCCCGATCCCTCCAGGTGACTCGTGGACGGTCGTGAGATTCGACAAGACCTTCACGAAGAGCGACGTGCAGGAGTTCAAAGTCGCGCGGAGCCTCGTCACGATCGGTGAAGTCGACGGCGTGAGCGTCGCAAGTCAGGCGTGCGCGAACGACGCCGCTGTCGGGGTCATCGGATGCAAGCTCAACGTAGCGACGACGGCGACCGTCCCCGGTTTCTCGAAGCTCCACCTCGTCGTCGTTGTGCGGAGCAAGGCGTCATCGCGCGAGGTGCTCGGCGCTTTGCAGTGGCGTCCGGAGATCGCCGCGAACGCGAAACCGTGGCTCAGCCTCGCGTCCGGAGACACGCTCTCGATCGATATGCACGACGGCTATCCAACCCCCGCGGTGCCGTGGGAATACGAGGTCATCGCGCACACCTACCAGTACTCGAGCCAGTAGCCTCAGCGGGCCGCACATGTCGCGGGGTCGCGAACGACCGTGATCTGGTAGTGCGCGCGGCGTAGTTCCCGATCCTGGAAGTACGGACAGAAGATCGGCGTCCCGGCCAAGTCTTCAGCCACAGGTGAGTACGAGCCGTGCACGAGCCAATCCCACGTCTTTGTTTCGCCCGCCTCGATCCGTTCGCGGTACGCCCTCTGGTTCCGATATTGATAAAAGTCGATCGCCTCGCTCGTCGCGTTCGTGACAGTGACGAGGTCCGCGGGATCGCCGATCGAGGCGACACCGAACGTCGACGTCATCCAAAAGGGAAGAGCAAGAAGGAGCAGCAGAACCGCCGCGATGTCCGCGACGATCTCCGCCCGGATCCCTCGTGGTGCGTCCGGTGACGGTGCTCTGCCGGTGCCGAGCCGGTATCCGAGCCGGAGCGCCCAGATGGCGTACGGAACGACGAACAACCCACCACCTGTCGGAAAGATCCAGTCGTCTCGCGGGATGTAGGCGATCGCCCACGCAGCGAGCGTGGCGCCGACAATCACACCGAGTCGTGACCTGATGAGCGGATCTCCCCGGTCGCTCTCGACGGAGAGGGCGAAGCCCAGCGCCGCAAAACCCACCGCGGCCACTGGTCGAGCCATGAGGTACGCGTCGCCGACGAGAGCACCGAGGCTGCCGGCGATCGCAACAGGGACGCCTACCGCCCCAACGACCCGGGCGACTCGATGCAGTCGACTGGTCGCTGCGTTTCGTGTGATCCAGAGCGCGGCTGTCATCAGCAGCGTCGCGGCGGCATCGCCGACGGCGGCGATCGATCGCGACGGGTCACACCGCGCAAAGTCTTCCGGCGAATAGAAGCACTCCGCGGCTGCCCTCCCAAAACTCAACGGGAGGGCGACCGCGACGATCAACGCCGAGGCCCATGCAAAAAGTGCCGCTCTTTCGCGGACCGCCATGCGTCCGAACCAGGCGACCATCTCGACAAGTGCTACCACCGGTGCATGGCGAGACGTTCGACGGTGCCGCTGGGTAGACTTCATTGCATCCCCGCCGTTACCGACGCTCCGGCTTCGCGACGCCTCGACAACGGGCTCGTAATGCACGCGCTCGAGGCGCGGCACGCACCGGTCGTCTCGCTCTGGGTCTGGTACCAGGTCGGCGGGCGCAACGAGGTGCCCGGCACCACGGGGATGTCACATTTCCTCGAGCACATGCTGTTCAAGGGAACGCCGCGACACCCGAAGGGTGATCTCGACAAGCTCCTCGCGCGGTACGGCGCGCTCTGGAACGCCTTCACGAGCGAGGACGTGACGTGCTACTTCGAGACGGTGCCCGCCGAGCGCTATCCCGTAGCGCTCGAGCTCGAGGCCGACCGGATGCGGAACGCGCTCATCACCGAGGAAGAGACTCAAGCGGAGCGCAACGTCATCGTGAGCGAGCGCGAGGGACTCGAGAACGATCCGTCCTTTCTTCTCGGAGAGCAGCTGCAGGCGGTGGCGTTCTCGCGCCATCCCTACGCGCAGGGCGTCATCGGCAGCAAAGAAGAGATCAAGCTCATGACACGCGACGGCCTCTACGCGCACTACCGCCGCCACTACGCGCCAAACAACGCCTACTTCATCGTCGCGGGCGACGCGCCCGCGATGGAGCTGCTCGACCGCGCGGCGGCTGCGTTCGGGCCGCTCGACGCCGAGGCCCCGATCGAGCCGCCAAAGGCACCGGAGCCGCCGCAGTACGGCGAGCGGCGGGTCATCGTGCGCCGCGCGGGCGGGGCTCTCCCGATCATCCAGGTTGGCCACAAGGCGCCGCGTGCGGCCGACCCTCGTGCGCCCGCGCTATCGGCGCTCGCCGTGACGCTCGCGGGCGCGACCGCCGGGGGCGGGGAAGCCGCGTCGGGTCGCTCGGCGCGCCTCTACCGCGCGCTCGTCGACACCGGACTCGCGACGACCGTCGACGCGTCGTTCCAGCTCATGAAGGATCCCTATCTCTTCGTCGTGGAGGCGCACCTGCGACCGGGCGTTACGCACGATCGCGTGGAGCGCGTGATTCTCGACGAGCTCGAAAAGGTCGCGCGGTCGGCGGTCACCGATTCGGAGTTCGGCCGCGTTCGCCGGCAGATGCTCGCGGCGAGCGCGTTCATGACCGACACGATTACGTGGCGCGCATGGCGTTTCGGACAGCTTCTCGCGACGGGCGCGGCCGCATCGCTCGGCGAGTGGTACGACCGGCTCGCCGCGGTCACCGCCGAGGACGTCCGCGCGGCCGCCGAATCGGTCTTTCAGGAGAAGGGCCGGACAGTCGGCTGGTTCGTCCCGGAGCAGTCGTAGTGGACGTCCGCCGGCATCGCCTCGACAACGGCCTGCGCGTTGCGGCGATCCCGATCGCCGGCCTTCAATCCGCCGCGGTCCTCCTGGCGATCGAGGCGGGTCAGTGGTTCGAGCCGATCGGCCGGCCCGGCATCGCACGGCTCTGCGCGCTCGCGATGCTGCGCGGCACCACGACGCGCGACGCCAAAGCCTGGGCCGATGCGCTCGACGGCATCGGCGCCGCTGCGCGACTCGACGTCGGTTCGCACGCGGCGACCTTCAGCGCCCAGTCGCTGGGCAGCGACCTCGACGTCCTGCTCGAGCTCATGGCCGACGCCGTGGTGCGCCCGGCATTCGCATCGACCGAGGTCGAGCTGGTCCGCGAGCAGACCGTGGCCCAGATCGACGACGATGCGAAGAACACGCGCGCAGTCGCTGAGCTCGCCTGGCGCGAGCTCGTATACCCGAAGGGTCATCCATTCCGCGCACGGCCGATCGGCGATCTCGATGTCGTGCGCGCAGCGTCGGCCGACGATCTTCGCGACCATCACCGGCGCGCGATCCGTCCCGACGGCGCCGTCCTTGTCGTGGCCGGAGGGGTTGACGCGGAGCAAGTCTTCGATGCGGCCGCGAAGTCGTTCTCGTCGTGGCGCGGAGACGGCTCCCGTGAAGACCGCAAGGCGCCCGACGTCCGACTGACGACGGCTGTACGAAAGCTCGAGGTCGTGCCCGACAAGACGCAAAGTGACGTCGTGCTGGGTTGGCCCGGGCTGCCGCGCACCGATCCGCGCTTTGTCTCGGCCCGGGTGACGAACATGGTCTTCGCGGCGGACACGTTCGCGAGCCGGGTCGGGCACGTGGTCCGCGACGAGCTCGGCCTGGCGTACTACGTGTTCAGCACGCTCGGCGGATCCCGCGGCCAGTCCCCCTGGGTTGTGCGCATGGGTGTCAACCCGATCAACGTCGAGCGCGCGGTCAGCACGACCCTCGAGGAGCTCCGCAAGATCGTCGACGGCAAGGTCGCGGAGGACGATCTCGAGCTGGCCCAGGACAAGCTCGTTGGCGAGCTCGACGTCGCGCGTGAAAGCCCGGCTGGAGTCGCCTCGCTCATGCTCGAGGGCGAGGTCTTCGAGCTCGGCCCTGACTACGCGGAGCGTTATCCGCGCGAGCTCCGCGCGGTCACACTCGAGCAGGTCGTCGAGATCGCGCGGACCTTTCTTCAACCGGACCGCTGCGCCCTCGCGATCGCCGGGCCACCCCTCCCGGAGCGGGATTGAGCTTCCCAAAGGAAACGCTCGCTGCCCTCGACCGCGCGAACGAGGTCGGCATGGAAACGCGCTCGCCGAAAGGCGCTACGCATGCCGTTCCGATCTGGGTCGTGGTCGACGGCGACGACGTGTTCATCCGCACGTATCGCGGGCCGACGTCGCGCTGGTATCGCGAGCTGCTGGCAGGACCTGGCGCTCTGGTCGTGAACCGCACGCGAATCCCTGTGCGAGCCGTGCCCGCAACGGACAGCGCATCGGTGAAGCGCGTTTCGGACGGCTACCGAAAGAAGTACCGCAAGGGCAGCTCGCTCGATTCGATGCTTGTGAGTGCGGTCCTGCCAACGACGCTGAGGCTCGAGCCCGCCTGACGACCTTCCGCGCTACCGAGTGGTTGTCCCCTCCTGGGCGTCAAAGCGATCCGACAGCTTTGTGGCCTCGTCGACGAATGTTTGCCAGCGGGCGTCGAGTGCAGTGAACGCGCCCGCCGGGGATGTAGCGGTCAGGAGCGAAAACTCGTGGGTGATCGAGGCGGCGTCCCGGAAGTTCTTCACCATGCCGGTCCGGTACCACTCGAGCCGACTGGGCGCCGTCGAGGCCTCGACGCTGTCGGCGATGCGCCCGTACAGCGCGGAGGCCTTGCCCATGTCCGCACTGTCGGTCGCGTCCCACGAGCCGGGACGGTTCGCGACGCCGATCACAAGGTCGTTCGCTTGAGCCATGTCGAGGCCGGTCGCCTCGATCATCGTGTTCCATTTCGTGCCGAGCGCGGCGTCCTGCGCTCCCATCCCCTCGCTGACGCCGACGAACGCGGCCGAGAGAATGCCCACCGCGATGAGGCCGCCCAGCACTCCCAGCTGGCTCGACTTGCGCGCACCGCTCGGCACGGTGAGATATCTGAGGAGGCCGCGCACGAGCTGGAAACCACCAAAGAGGAGCGGTCCCCAGGCGATCAGGTACGTGCCCTGCGAGAAGGCGTACGTCACCGCCGTGACCAGTCCGCCGCCCGCGAACCAGAGCCCGCCTCGCATCGCGTACTTGAAGGCCGCATCCGACTCGTCGGAGCTCGCTGCCGCTCCGCTCTGCCCAGCGACCGCGAGTGCTTCGTCGTAGGCCGACCGCTTGACGGGGTCGACGAGGGTTGCGAACGCCGCATCCAGCACCGCGCGAAACTGCGCGACCTTGTCCGAGGTCTCGTTCTGCAGATGAAGCACGTCCCGTCCGTAGGCGGAGCGAATCTCGATCTCGCTGGCGCTCGGCGGGACCCCCAGGAGCTCGTAGTAGGTGCTCATTGCGCGCGATCGTGCCACTCGATCTACCGGCTCGGAAGACGAACGCTCCCTGATGAGACCTCCACGAGACCTTCCTGCGCGAGTACGCCGACAAGACGAGGCACACGCGGGTCGTTGATACCTCTTCGAAGCGTCGCCATCGTTACGCCGCGAGACGAGCTCACGAGCTGACGCAGGATCGCGCCGCGCACACGGCGATCGCTCGCGACAAATGGCGACTGGTTTCGACGCGACGATCGGTCGACGCCGTCGTATTCGCAGACATCGCGGACCGGACAGACGTCGCATCGCGGGCGCCTCGTAAGACAGATCGTGGCTCCGATATCCATGAGCGCGTGGTGCCACCGCGCTCCCTCGCGCTTCGAGCCGATCATGCGATCGAGCCCGACGGCCTCGTCATCGGTGGCGGTGTGGCCGAGCACCGCGCGGCCGAGCACGCGACGGATGTTCGTATCGGCAAAAGCCGTCGGCTCGCCGAATGCGAAGCACGCGACCGCCGACGCCGTATACGCGCCCACCCCGGGAAGAGCATCGAGTCCGGCGACAGTTCGCGGCAAGCGCGAGGAGTGCGTCCGCGCGATGCGGTGCAGGTCCCGCGCGCGGCGGTTATAGCCAAGGCCCGACCACTCGCGGAGGACGTTGCCGAGTGGAGCGCGGGCGAGCGCTCTCAGCGTCGGGAACCGCAGGAGAAACCTCCGGTACGCGGGCAGAACGCGGGAGACCTGCGTCTGTTGCAGCATCACCTCGCTGACGAGAACGCGATACGGATCGCGCGTGTGTCGCCAGGGAAGGTCGCGGCCGGACCGCCGGTACCAGGCGAGGACGCGACGACGAAGCGTCGCCGAAAAGATCAGGCTGACGTACAATTTCCGGAACAGAAGAGTACGCCCGGTTGAGTGCTGAGGGCCTTCGGCCTTCAGCGCTTTTCATTACAACGGCACGCACGGGAGGAAACCGTGCGCGTAGAGAGCGGAGGCTCCAGTGAACAACCTTGAGAAGCCTGTCTACGTCTCCGCGGATGGTCTGAAGAAGATCCAGACCGAGCTCGACGACCTGAAGGCCGCCGGCCGTCAGCGCGTGGCCGAGCGCATTCATGCCGCCATGGAGTTCGGGGACTTCACAGAGAACTCAGAGCTCGAGCAAGCAAAGAACGATCAGGCCTTCCTCGAAGGCCGGATCCTCACGCTCGAGCAGATGGTCAAGAACGCTCAGATCATCGACGAGAAAGCCAAGCACGAGACCGTCGAGATCGGTAGCCACGTGATGGTCGAGGCCAGTGGTTCGAAGGAGCAGTACGTCATCGTCGGGTCGGCGGAGGCCGCGCCCGCCGAGGGCCGAATCTCCAACGAATCTCCGGTCGGCAAGGCCCTCATGGGACACCGCGCAGGGGAAACGGTCCGGCTGAACGTTCCGGCCGGCGCGGTGGAGATGAAGATCCTCACCGTACGTTGAGCTCAGGGCACGAGGCGGCCTTCTGGGCCGACGAGGAGGTCAAGCTTCTCCAGCCTGGGCGGCCGCACGTCGTTCGCGATTCGAAGACGCCGTCGGGAGCCGTGCCGATCTCCGGCCTGCGCGGTCCGATCATCAGCGACGCGCTCTTCCGCACGTTCAAGGCGAACGCCCTCGACGTCCGATTCGTCTACACGATCGACGACTACGACCCGATGGACTCGCAGTCGATGAAGGAGCGGGCCGGGATGGCCGAGCACATGGGCAAGCCGCTCTGCATGATCCCGAGCCCCGACCCGTCCGTCGGGACGGACTTTGCCGACTACCACGCGACTCGTTTCATCGCGCTCTTCGCCGGCCTCGGGATCACGCCCGAGTTCCACCGGATGCGGGACCTCTACCGGTCGGGCGCGCTCGACAAGCAAATTGATCTCGTGCTGCGGAACGCCGAGACGATCCGCGCGATCCACAAGCGCGTCGCGAATGTCGACCATCCGGAAGGCTGGCTCCCGGTGGCCGTGATCTGCGAGAACTGCGGACGGATCGGCACGACGCTCGCGACCGACTACGACGGCAAGACCGTCGCGTACGAGTGCAAACGGGATTATGTGGAATGGGCAGAGGGCTGCGGTCACACGGGTCGTATCGCGCCATTCAAGGGGAACGCCAAGCTCCTCTGGAACGAGCAGTGGTGCGCGCAATGGGATCACTTCGGCGTGACCTACGAGGAGGGCGGCAAGGACCTGCTCACGGCGGGAGGGTCGCGCGAGCGGTCGAATGAGATCTATCGCGAGGTGTGGAAGCGCGATCCGCCTCCGGGCTTGCAGCACGAGTTCTTCACGTTCGGCGGCAAGAAAATGGCGAGCTCCAAAGGAATCGGGGCCGAAGCGGTCGAGATCGTCGCGATCTACCCGCCCGAGGTGGTGCGTTTCCTGATGCTGCGGACGCCTCCGAAGCGCCACCTCGAGTTCGATCCGGCCGGCATGACGCTGCCCCGGCTGATGGACGAATACGACCGCGCCGCGGATGCGTATCGCGCGGACGAGGAGAGCGACCTCGGGAAGACCTGGCGGCTCTCCCAGGTATCGGCCACGCGAGACGCGCCGGGCTTTCGCATCCGCTTCACGACGGTCGCGAGCTGGCTCCAGATCCCCAGCATCAAGCCCGAGGCCGAGGCCGAGAAGGACAAGGGCGCACGCCTGACCGATGCGGAGCTGCGTGAACTGCATCGGCGCGTCGAGCTCGCGCGATCCTGGCTCGAGCGGTGGGCCCCTGACGAAGCGAAGTTCGAAGTCCTCGAGAGGACTCCCGATGTCGAGCTGACCGCCGAGCAGCGTCGATACCTCGTCGCCATCAGGGCGCTCATCGGGACGGTGCACGATGCGGGCGAAATGCAGAACCAGCTCTACGAAGCCGCGAAGCAGGTCGGCCTTCTGGATGCCAAGGGCAAGCCGTCGCAGGACGCCTTCGCGGCGATCTATCTCGCGTTCCTCGGCAAGCCGAACGGGCCGCGAGCCGGCTGGCTCCTCCTCTCGATCGACGCCGACCGCGTGCGCCGCCGTCTCGACGATTTCGGACGTGCCACGTGAACGGAAAGCTGCCCGTCGCGATCCTCTGGCACATGCATCAGCCTTACTACAAGCACCCGCAGACCAGCGAGTTCGTGCTGCCGTGGGTCCGCCTCCATGCGTCGAAGGACTACCTGCACATGGCGCGGCTCTTACAGGAGTTCCCTCGCGTCAAAGTGAACTTCACGATGGTCCCGAGCCTTCGGGATCAGCTCGAGGACTACGCGCGCGGCGCCGACGACGAGGACACGCGACTCACGATGCGCACCGTCGACGGCGTGCTCGCAGACGAGGAGCGGGTCCACATTCTTCGTCGCTTCTTCTCGATCCATCACGGCAACGTCATCCATCGCTATCAGGAGTACCGCCGGCTGTTGCAGCTGGCGATGGCGACCGGCGATCGGCACGAGCTCCTCTCGGACGACTACTTCGTCGATCTCGCCCTCTGGTTCAACCTCGCGTGGATCGATCCGGACGACATCCGCTCAGACCAGCGCCTCGTCGAGCTCGCCGACAAGGGGGCGCGCTTCACGCGCGACGACGTGCGCTACGTCATCGGCCGCCAGCGCTTCATGGCGTCGGGCGTCCCGCACCTGTACCACCGGCTCGAGCGCGATGGCCAGGTCGAGATCGTGACCACGCCCTACTACCACCCGATCCTCCCGCTCATCATCGACGACCGTTCGGCGCTGCGGGCCGATCCGTCGGCGCAGCTCCCTGAGGTCCCGTTCGCCTATCCGGACGACGCGGCGTTCCAGCTGGAGGAGGCGATCGCGTCGCACGAGCGCGCCTTCGGCGTGAAACCCCGAGGCGTTTGGCCGTCGGAAGGTGCGGTGTCGCCCGAGGCGGCGGATGCGATCCGCAAGGCCGGCCTCGGGTGGTTCGCCTCCGACGAGGGTGTGCTCGCGCGCTCTGTGAATGTCGAGCTTCGGCGCGATGACGTCGGCGCGCTGCTCGAGCCGGGACTCCTGTACCGGCCGTATCGCCTCGCGAACGGCGCCACGGTGATCTTCCGCGACCGAGAGCTCTCGGACCGGATCGGCTTCGTCTATGGCGACATGAAACCAGAGGACGCGGTCGGCGACATGATCGTGAAGCTCGAGCGCGCGCGCGATCGACTGCCGAACGAGGGCGGACCGTACCTCGCGTCGATCATCCTCGACGGCGAGAACGCCTGGGAGCAGTACCCAAACAACGGCAACGACTTCCTGCGCGCGCTCTACGGCAAGCTCGAGGCGGACGATCGCTTCGAAACCGTGCGCATCTCCGACTTCCTCGAGCGCTCGCCGGCCACGGTCGAGCTTCCGCGGCTTCACACCGGGTCGTGGATCGAGGCGAGCCTGCGGGTCTGGAGCGGTGAGCCAGCCCATGCCCGTGCGTGGAGCGCCCTAGAGCGCACGCGCCGATTCGCGCAGGAGCAGTGGGGTTCCCTCCGGTACATGCCAAAGAGCGTCCGCCAACCGCTGATGGTCGCCGAAGGCAGCGACTGGTTCTGGTGGTACTCGAGCCGGAACTCGTCGCCTGAAGACGCAGTCTTCGATGCGCTGTTCCGCGCGAACCTCGAAGTCGTGTGGTGGTTCGCGGGCGCCGAGCCCCCCGACGACATCCGCAACCCGCTCATGGATCCGCAGCGCGTCGACGCGTCGGGCAACCGCATCGGTGCGATGCTTCCAGGCGCAGGTGAACGCTACGGCTAGCCCTGGGCGAGTGGTTCCCGGCGGTCTCGGCTATTTGCGGCCGCCGGCTGAGATCGAGCTCGGCGCGTACGGGCTGAACTTACGTGGCCTGCGCGTGGCGGACATCGGCGCCGGCGAAGGTCGTCTCGCGCTGGGCGCGGCTCGCGACGCGGCGTCGGTCCTCGCGGTCGATCCCGACCGGGGCGCCTTGGCGCGCGGCCGCGCCGCGGCGCGGCGGCAGGGTGTTTCCAACGTCAAGTTCAGCGAGGGAGCCGCGCAATCGCTTCGATTGCCGGACGCGTCGTTCGACGTGGTGATCTTCTCCTGGACGCTCTGATGAGTTGCGCACAAGGGCATGGTCGATGCCCTCCAGGAGGCCCACCGGATCCTCGTTGACCGAGGCGTCTTCGTCGACGCGCGGCCCGATTCGCGCGTGTCGGCCCGCGTGCGAGCCAAGAGTGCTCGCGGCACGGTGATCGGGACGATCGGGACACAACGGCTGACAAAAATGGACGACACGCTGTCCGACCGTGCGGTCCGCGATGTCCTGCGGCGCAAGCTCTTTCACTCGCGACGGCGGGGCCGCCTGTGGCATGCGATCCCGTTCGAAGATATCGACGAGCTCAACGACTACCTCACGGACCACCTGCGCTTCTCCAGGCGCGTGAAATGGCGCGCGCCCGCGGCCCGTCGCACGCCGCCGCTCTTCGTCGAGCGCGCGGTGCGGTTCGAGATTTTGGAGAAGAGGAGTGACGAGCGATTCACTCGCGAGGAACGACACCGTCAGCCCTGAGCCTGTGGCGAGTCACGGAGGCAAGCGCCGACGGGACGAGCTGCTTGATCTGGAGAAGCGTTAGCGCGAGGTCAGCGCGAAGGCTGTCTCCCACGCCGCCTCGTAGCCGTCGAGCACGCGCGGCCACGCGAACCGTTTCGCCGTGGCTTTCCCGTCGGCGCGGATGGCCCGAATCACTTCCGGCCGCGCGCCAAGCGTGGCGTGCGTCGCGAGCAGCTCGCGCGGATCGTCGCTCTGCATGACGACGGCATTGCCGAACGGGACCGCGTAGTCCTCGCCCGTCCGCCCGACATAGGCGAGGCCGCCGGAGGCCATGACCTCGAGACCCACCAGACCGAACGGCTCCTTCTCGGAATTCGCAAGAACGCCGTCAGCGGCCTGGTACAACGCGCGGAGCGTCCGCTCGGGGATGAAGTAGTCGAGGAAGACGATGTCGGCGGTGCTCGCCGCAACGGCAGCGGCGAGGTCGCGGGTCGCGGCTTCGGTCGAAAGGGCGACGCGCTCGATCGAGAGGCCGCGCGCTCGGATGCGCGCGCCGACGATGTCGCCGTACGGACTGCGGCTTCCGCGCATGAGGAGACGCGGCCGCGCGCCGGTATCTCGCATGAAAGCGATCGCGTCGATCGCCCAGAGCCAGCGCTTGTCCTGATCGAACCGCGCGACCTTCACGAAGGTGGGACGGTCGCCGAACGCCTCGCGCAGCGGCCGCGCCTCAGTCGGCGGGAGCGGCTTCAGGAAACGCTCGGCGATCCCATTCGGTAGGACGGCCGCGTCGACGCCGACAGCCGACATCTCGGCCCGCATGAAACGCGAGACCGTTGTGATCGACGCCGCGAGCCGCAGCAGCGGAAAGTCGACGCTCCCGAAGCCGTAGGTGTTGTTGGCGTTCCAGAGGATCGCCGCGGCGCCGGGCATGCGGACATTCAGGATGGCGGCGGTCGCGATCGCGGCGTCGGCCGTTTGCCAGTCCTCGAAGAGGAGCACCGATTTCCGCCCTTCCGCCGCCGACGCGATGACGACATCGGCGAGGTGCGCCGGGACGGTGCGCGAGAAGTCGCGCCACTTACCGTCCTCGCCGTCGTAGACGTCGCGCGGGTGATAGGCGCTTATCCACTGCGACCATCGCTCCAGGATGAGGCGCCCCTCGGCGCGCTCCTCGCGTGCCGGGAGCTTCGGATCGCCGACGAACAGGTGGTGAACGAAGTAGCCCCGGTCGACCAGCGCGTCGGCCAAATCGATCATGCGCGTGGCGAGACCGCCGACGAACGAATAGCGGTCGGGACCCTCGAACGCGACGAGCACCACGTCGTACATGGGAGAGCACGGATAATGGCACGCGCTCGAATGACGCCTCTCCAGCGCATCCGCGAGGACCCTGAGAAAGTGCGCGACATGCTCGCCGCGCGCGGCTTCGACGCGCCGCCCCTCGAGCGGATCCTCGAGCTCGACCGTAAGGCGCGGGACCTCCGGGGCCAGGTCGAGGCGCTCAACGCGGAGCGCAACAAAGCGAGTCGCGGCGGGCCGCCGAGCGAGGACGTGAAGGCACAGATGCGCCAGGTGGGGGAGCGGATCAAGGCGCTACAGGGCGAGCTCACGGCGCTCGAGACCGAGCGCGACGAGCTCGTGCTGCACATCCCGAACATGCTCGACGCCCAGGCTCCCCGCGGCGCTGGTGAGCACGACAACAAGGTCATCCGCCAGGACGACCCACCCAAGCGCGCCATCGCCGCGAAGCCGCACTGGGAGATCGGCGAGCAGCTCGGGATCCTCGACATCCCACGCGGAACGAAGATGTCGGGCTCGCGCTTCTACGTTCTCCGCGGCGCCGGCGCCGCACTCCAGCGCGCGCTCATCGCGTGGATGATCGATCTCAAGCTCCCGCACGGATTCACCGAGATCTATCCGCCTTTCCTCACGACGCGCGAGACGCTGATCGCTAGCTCGCATCTGCCGCACTTCGCGGCGAATCAGTACCACGACGAGACGGACGATCTCTGGCTTATCCCGACGGCTGAGCCGCAGCTCGTTTCACTGCACCGCGACGAGGTGCTGGACGGTCGGCGCTTTCCGCTGCGGTACGTTTCGTACACCGCGTGTTTCCGGCGCGAGCAGATGAGCGCGGGGCGCGACGTGCGAGGGATCAAGCGTGGTCATCAGTTCGACAAGGTCGAGATGGTCGTCTACTGCCACCCCGAGGACTCGCCGAAAGAGCTGGAGGGGCTTGTCGCTCGTGCGGTCGAAGTGCTCGAGCGGCTCGAAATCCCGGTTCGTGTCCTCGAGCTTTGCACCGGCGATCTGGCGTTCCAGGCGATGCGCGGTTTCGACGTCGAGGCTTGGGCGCCCGGCGTGGGTGAGTGGCTCGAGGTCTCCTCTTGCAGCAACTGCGGATCGTTCCAGGCGGAGCGAGGGAACATCCGCTACCGCCGCGAACCCGGCGGAGCACATGAACACCCTCACCTGCTGAACGGTTCCGGCCTGGCCCTGCCCCGTCTCATGATCGCGATCATGGAGAACTACCAGCGCGAGGACGGCTCGATCGAGATTCCGAAGGCGCTGCGCTCGTACATGGGAGGCCGCGACAAGATCGCGCCGGGAGAGTTCGCCCTCTAGATCGCCTGCGCACCGCTTGCGTCGGTCCAAAGACTCGCGCCGCGTTCGTCGTACCGCACGTCGCCGGTCTCTCCCTCGCGCCGCTTCAGAATGTCAACCGCCAGTCCGAATGCCCGACCGGAGCGCGGGGTCCCAGCGGCGTCGGCATAGCGGTACGTGAACGCCCAGTACGGCGAGCTCCACTCACCGATCCAGTCAATCGTCCCGCGCGTGACGTGGCCCGTCGCACGCAGCTCGCGTTCGGTAAGAATCTGTCGCCTCCACGTGTAGCCGCTGATGACGCTCAGCAGGAGCAGTGGGCCGCCGACGGCCACGAAGACCAGACGCTCTGCCAACGGCGCATCGATGAGGACGCCTGCACCCAGGAATGCGCCAACGATCGCGATACAGACGGGTGCCAAGACCCACTCCCACCACGCGATAGGTGAAATTCGCTGCCAGCCCGACATGGAGAAGAACGCGCGAATGCCAAACGGACGGCCTCGATCGCCCCCATGGACCCGCTCGACGCTCGCGCTTGCCCGACCAGCGCCGCTGTAGCGGCCGAGGACGTCCGCCAGGATCGCGCGCTCCCGCGCGGCGAAGGAGAGCAGGCTCACCCGGAAACGCCTACCACCGTGGAGAGCCAGGACCAGTACTTGCCTGTCCCCGCTTCCAACGAAATCCACCGAAGACAGCTCCGAAAACGGGACCGCTCGTTTGAACGGCCACGAGCGAACGGTGAGGTGGTCGACATCAAGGACGATCGTTGTGCGAAAAACACTGGCCCACCCGAGCGCGATCATGCCGCCCCACGTGGCCACTCCGAGGAGGTGTGCTGATGTGACCCGGAACGGAACGAAGGGGACGCGGAAGGGATCAAAGACGATCGCGAGCGCCATGAGGCTAAGCACTCCAACGGTGTAGAGCAGCAATCGCCGCGGTCGGATGACGCGAGGAAGGTCGTATGTAGAGGCGGACGAACCGCGTTCCCTTATCTCTACGCCGATCGGCGCGACGAGTCCCGCGAAGAACAGCGGCAAGAGCAGGATGTAGAAACTGTCATCGAGCCGTGATTCGGGCGAGTCTTTGGTAAGCAAGAAACGATCGCCCTGAAGGAGGCGCGTCACATCACCGTGCCATTCTTCGACCCCGATGGGGAGTCCCACGGTGAGGAAATCGAAGAGCCCGTAGTCGACGAAGACCGTCGCGTCGTATACCACGTCTTGTCGGTCGGGTAGGCGGACGGAGACGTAGCGTGTCGAACCGCGACCCGCCGTCTCGCGCGACCCGATAACAACTCCGCCGTGCAGCGCACGGCACCCGTCCCCGCCGCCGGCCAGACATACCGATGATGCTTCGAAACGTTGCGTCTCGGCCCAAAGGATCGCCATCCTTCCGGCAAGGGCCGCCGCCAAGAGGAGAAGCGCTGCAGTTACTGCGATGACGACGCGCAGGATCAGGCGCTCTGTGCCTTTCCGTTGACGTCGATTTCCGCGATCCGGCGCCGCGTTCGCTCGGCGAGATAGGTCGGACCACGTTGCTCGAAGACCGCGAGCGCCTCGATGCATTCATTGCGGGCACCGACGATGTCGCCATGGGCGGCGAGAAGGTTCGCCGAAGCGGCACGGATCTCCGCGCTGGCGACCGGGAGTCCGAGGCGGAACGCGTGCTCCAGACCTTCGGTTCGGCGGGCGTCGGCCAGGTCCAGGTCGCCGCTCGCGCAGGCCACCTCGATTAGGGTCGCCGCGATCCCCGCACCGCAGCGGCGGCATTCATGTTCGGTCGCGCCCGCGTGCGCGGCCGCCGCGTGCTGGCGCGCGTCTTCGAGCGAGCCCTGATAGAGCGCGAGCCGCGCGAGCTCGGAGGCGATGCGAGGCGCAAGGTGCTCGCGTGACGGCGATCGCTCGGCGACGGCGCGAGCTTCAGCAAATGTCGTCGCGGCGAATGCGAAGTCGCCCCGCTCGATCGCCAGCGAACCGAGGACGAGCAGCGTTGATGCGGGATCCGTCGGCTGCGGGCCGTGCGCCAGGGGATCGGCGAGCGCGAGCGCCCGTTCCAGCGTCGCCTCGGCCTCGGCGAAGCGGCCGAGCCCGAAGAACGCACGCCCCAGAGCCCGCAACGCGCCGGCTTCGCCGGAGACATTCCCGAGTCGCGATTCCGCGCCGAGAAGCTCGTGCGCGAGATCCTCGGCCTTTGCGAGCTCGCCGCGGTCGAGCGCGGCGTAGGTGAGCAGCGCGAGCGCGCGAGCGAGGCCGGACAGATCGCCGATCGCGGTCGCGTGCTCGACACAGCGCTCGGTCGCGCGAAGCGACTCGTCCTGCGAACCCGCGTCCGCGGCGAAGACGGCGACGGCCTCCTCGGCCGCGAGGGCGAGACCGCGATCGTTCGCGGCCAGGGCTTCCTTCACGGCTGTCCGCCCGACCGCGAGCGCTTCGGCCGGTCGCTCGTCGGAACGGGCGAGATATGCCTTGGCGAGAGTCAGCTCAGCGCGCTCGCGCCCCTCGGCGGGGGTCAGACGATCCGCCTCGGCAAGATGCTCGGCCGAGCGCTGCGTCTCGTGCGCGCGCGCTGCGAGCTCGCCGGCGCGCCGACGGAGCGCCGCACGAAGGAGGTCGTCGGACATGGGGCCGGCGAGCGCCTCCTCGGCGATGGCGAGGGCGTCCTCATGGCCGAGCGCGCGCGCGGCGTCGCACGCCTGCACCAGGGCGCGGGCGCGCTCCGATTCGCCCCCGCCGGCAAGGCGCTCGGCGAGACGCGCGGCGGCGCGGTAGTGATGCAACGCGTCCGCGAGCGCGTACAACGCGACGGCACGGTCGCCCGAGCGCATCGCGTAGTCGATCGCGCGACCGATGTGCGTGGACTCGGCGAAGTGGTTGGCGAGGAGCTCCGGCTGCTGCACCGCGACCTCCGGCATCACGCTCTCGATGACCTGACCGATGCGGCCGTGGAGATCCTCCCGACTCCGGGGCGAGATGGAGTCATAGACCAGTTCGCGCAGCAGCGATTGCCGGAAGCGGTAGTCGCCGTGGCTCGTGAGCTCGATGAGGCCGCGCGCGCTGAGGCTCGCGAGCGCCGCATCGACATCCACGTCCTGGCCGAAGAGCGCGCGAAGGAGTCCGGGCTCGCACGCTCGCGCCGCGACGGCCGTGGCATGGAGGACGCGCTTTTCTGGACCCACGGCGAGCTCGGCGCGACGCAGCAGGAGCATCGGCAGTGAATCCGGGAGCTCGCGCATGCGGCTGACGTCGGCGAGCGGCGATGCGCCTTCGCGCTCGACGACGACTCCCATCGCCACGAGCCACCGCGCCGTCTCCTCTATGTAGGTGGGGCTTCCGGCGCTGCGGGCGACGATGTCGTCGACGGCTTCCTGGGGAAGGGCGCTCGCCGGGAGGAGCGCCTGAAGGAGCGCGGCGCTCGGACCAGAGGCGAGCGGGGTGAGCCTGATCTGGAGATGCCCGCGACTCGTCGACCACGGCGGATTCAGATCGGGACGGTACGTGGTGACGAACAGTGCCGCCGTGCTCGCGAGTGCCGGGGCCAGCGCAGCGAGCAGCTCCTGCGATGCGGCGTCGGCCCACTGCACATCGGTCAGCGCGAGGATGACTGGCTGCGTCCGTGCGACGCGGAGGATGAGGTCGCGGATCGCCCGATCGAGCAGTTTGCGGCGGGTCTCGCCCGAAAGCGCCGGGAGGGTGAGGCTGTACCCCAGCGCGGCGAGGACCAGCTTCGCGGCCTCGGGCTCCATGCCGGGAACTGTTTCTGTGAGTGTGCGATGCGCGATCTCGGTCGGCGCGTTCGTTCCGATCGCGAGCGCTCGGCGCAGGAGATCGGAGATCGCGCCGTACGCACGGTGGGCGTCGTACGGAGAGCAACGCGCCCGCGCGACGCGCGCGCCGAGCGCACGCGGATCGGCGAGCAGCTCATCAACTAGGCGCGTCTTGCCGAGGCCGGCTTCGCCGACGATCGACACGATGTGACCCTTGCCGGCGAGAGCGTCCTCGAGAGCGCCCACGAGCAACGCGATCTCGTCCTCTCGGCCGACGAGCGGCGCGCGGCCGCGGTCGGTCGCGGCCGTCTCGACGTGGAGGAGCCGCCACGCGACTAGCGGCGCGGTCTTTCCTTTTGCGGCGACGGGTGGATGAGGCTCGTATGCGAAGAGGCCGGGCGCGAGGCGGTACGTCGCGTCGCCCACGAGGACCTCGCCCGGCTCGGCGGCCTGCTCGAGCCGCGCCGCGACGTTCACGGCGTCGCCGAGCACGCCGAACTCGCTCTCCTTGTCGCCGACGGCGCCGGCGACGGCGAGCCCGGTGTTGATCCCGATCCGCAGCGCGAGGTTGCGACCGGTGCGCTCGGCGATGCGTTCGTTCTCGCGGTCGAGCGCCCCGAGGATCGCAAGCGCGGCCCGCTGTGCGCGCGCGGGATGATCGATCTCGTTGTCGACTGCGCCGAAGACCGCGACGACGGCGTCGCCGATGTACTTCTCGATGAGTCCGTTGAATGCCCGGATCTCTATCGCGATCGCGTCCCAGGCGGCGCGCATGTTCTCGTGGAGCTCTTCCGGGTCGAGGCGCTCCGCAAGCGCGGTGAATCCCGAGATGTCGGCGAAGAGAACGGTGACCTGTTTTGTCTCGCCCTCGACGGGTTGAAGCGCGAGGAGACGGGCCCCGCATTTTCCGCAGAAGCTGAACGCGACAGGCATCTCGGTCGCGCACTTCGGACAGGTGAGTGTCGCTCCCCGCATCAGTGCGGCGAGGTTACGTCCGGGGACCTGTCGTTCGGGTGTCTGCGGGGTGTGTTAGCACGTCCCCCGTTCAGGTGACTCTCGGACTGCTCGACGAGCGCTGGCGCGGCCTCACCGCAGGTCTCGTTCTGAACGTCACGTTCGTCGCGTTCGAAGCGCTCGCGATCGCGACGATCATGCCGCTCGTCGTCGCGGATCTCGGCGGCGTCGCACTCTACGGATGGGTCTTCAGTGCTTTTCTACTGGCGGACCTTGTTGGGATCGTCCTCGCCGGCGAGCTCGCCGACCGCTTCGGTCCCGCGGTGCCATTCGCTGCCGGCCTCGCGCTCTTCGCGATCGGCCTGCTCATCGGAGGGCTTGCGCCGTCGATGCCGGTGCTCGTCGTCGCTCGCGCGATTCAAGGCTTTGGCGCTGGTGCCATACCGGCGGTCGCGTACGTGGTCATCGGCCGAACCTATCCCGACTCGCTCCGGCCGCGGATGTTCGCGATCCTCTCGACGGCCTGGGTCGTGCCGGGCATCGCGGGTCCGGCGCTCGCGGCCTTCGTAGCGGACCACGTGGGATGGCGGCCGGTGTTCCTTGGTCTCCTGCCACTCGTCCTCGTCGCGGGGTCACTCGCCCTGCGCGCGCTGCGCAGCGTTCCCGGAAATCCCAAGCGTGTCGCCCGGCGCGTCCTGCTGGACGCCGTCCGCGTCGCCTCGGGGACCGGCCTCGCCCTCGCCGGACTGCAGGCGCGCGATCTGTTCCTCACGCCGGCGCTCGTCGCGATCGGGGTCGCGCTTGGTATTCCGGCGCTCCGCAAGCTCCTGCCGCCGGGGACCTTCAGGGCGAGCGGCGCGCTTCCCGCTGCGGTGCTCTCGCGAGGGTTGCTCACTTTCGCTTTCTTCGCGCCGGACATCTTCGTGCCGCTGACCGTGACCACGATCCGCGGCGAAAGCGTCGCCCTGTCCGGCATCGCCCTGACCGCGGGCACGATCGCGTGGACGACAGGCGCCTGGATCCAGGAACGGACCGTGTTCCGCGTGGGTGCCGCTCCGCTCGTCCGCAACGGCTTTCTACTCGTCGCGATCGGCATCGCCGCCATCGGCTTGGTCCTTAACGACGGCGTTCCGGCGTGGCTCTCCGTCCCCGCCTGGGGTATCGCCGGTCTTGGCATTGGCATGGCGTACAGCTCCATCTCACTTACGGTGCTTCGCCACGCGCCCGCTGGCAGCGAGGGCGCCGCCGCGTCGTCGATGCAGCTCGCCGACATTCTCGGAAACGCGCTCGGCACAGGGCTCGGCGCGGTGGCCGTCGCCTCCGCGGTCGCGGCATCGGGCAGCCCCATCGTCGGCGTCGCCCTCACCGACGGCATCGCCGGCGCCCTGGCGGTCGCCGGCATCGTGGTCGCCTCACGACTACGCCCGGCTACTGTGTGACGCGTGGCGACGCCGCCCGATCTACGCATAGTTCGCGCGACGATCGGCGATCTTGAAGAGCTCGTGCCCCTCTTCGACGGCTACCGCCAGTTCTACGGACGGCGCTCCGACCTCGCCGGCGCTCGCGCGTTCCTTAGCGAGCGCATGGCACGCGAGGAATCGGTGATCTATCTCGCGCACACGGGGCCACGCGAGACTGCAGGCTTCACACAGCTGTACCCATCGTTCTCATCGGTATCGCTGAAGCCGCTCTGGATCCTGAACGATCTCTTTGTTCGCTCGGACATTCGCCGCGGGGGCGTCGGTCGAGCGCTGCTGGAACGAGCGAGGCAGCACGCGATCGACACGGACGCGAAGGGGCTCGTCCTCAGTACCGGGGTGACGAACAAAACGGCACAGACGTTGTATGAATCGTGCGGCTGGAAGCGGGACGACGAATTCTTCCAGTACTACCTCTTCTTTTGAGGGGATGATGCGCGTGCCGAGTGGCCGGACCGCGCGTTTGACACGCGTGGGCCATCTGGTGTAATAAACCAACTAGTTATTTAACCGAGAGGTACAGCTCCACAGAGATGGCCGCCGACAGTCTCAGCGCGACGTTCGCCGCGATCGCCGATCCGACGCGGCGCGCGATCCTCGCCCGTCTCGCGTCGGGGGAAGCGTCGGTCACGGAGCTCGCGAAGCCGTTTGACATGACGCTTCCGGCGGTCTCGAAGCACCTCAAGGTGCTCGAGAATGCCGGGCTGATCTCGCGCGGGCGCGACGCCCAGTTGCGACCGGCCCGGCTCGAGGCGGACCGTCTGCGCGAGGCCGCGAAGTGGATGGAGCGCTACCGCATTTTTTGGGAACAGAGTCTCGACCGTCTCGACGCACATCTCCGCGAACTACAAGGGGAGGAACGAAGACATGCCCGCAGAAAGTAGCGTCGCCGCGCCGGAGCGGACAGTCGTCGCGACCCGAGTTTTCGATGCTCCGCGCGACGTCGTCTTCAAAGCGTGGACCGATCCGAAGCAGCTGGGGCAGTGGTTCCCACCGAAGGACTTCACCTCGCCGCGATGCGAGGTCGATCCTCGTCCGGGCGGCATCTTCCGCTGCGACATGAAGGGACCCGACGGCGCGGTCTTCGTAGGCAAAGGTCTGTTCCGCGAGGTCGTGCCCAACGAGCGTCTCGTCTTCACCTTCGCCGGCGAGGAGTCGGTGCCGCCACCACTCCTCGTCACCGTCCTCTTCGAGGACCAGGGGAAGAAGACGAAGCTCACCATGCAGCAGACCGCAGAGACGGTCGCCGATTACGAAGATCTGCTGAAGCTCGGCGTCACCGAAGGGATGAACCAGAGCTTCGACAAGCTCGACGAGCTCCTCGCCCGCCCCCCCGTGGGCCGTACCACCACGAGTATCGCCGGGCGGACGCTCACGCTCACGCGCGTGTTCGAGGCGCCCCGAGACCTCGTATGGAAGGCGTACACCGATCCAAAGCACATCGTGAAGTGGATGTATGCGAAAGACTGGGAGACACCGTTCGCCGAGACCGACGTCCGTCCGGGTGGGAAAGTCCGTATCGGCATGCGTCCGGCCGACCACAGCGAGGAAGGCTTCACCTTCTCTGGCACGTACCGGGAGGTCGTCAAGCCCGAACGGATCGTCCTGGCGACTGACGATGGACGTGTGATGACCACGACGTTCGAGGACCAGAAGGGCAAGACGAAGCTCACGCTTTCGCTCGAGATGGCTGAGTCCGAGAAGCAGGAGCGCACGGGCTGGACCCAGATTCTCGAAAACCTCGCCAGTCACGTCGCGACCCTGACGGGAGCCCGGCCGTGACGGCACGGATCTCCGTAACGATGTCGGCCCTCCCCAATATCGCCGGTCGCGTGATCCGTCCGGACGACGCCGACTACGACAAAGCGCGGAGTTCGTTCTACGGCGGCTTCGACGCTCGGCCTGGTCTCATCGTCCGCGTTGCGAATGTGCAGGACGTCTCGCGGTTGATCTCATTCGCTCGTGAGAGCGGAACCGAACTCATCGTTCGAAGTGGCGGCCACGGCGTAGCCGGCTACGCCGTGCCGAACGGCGGCATCGTCCTGGATCTAAAGGACATGCACGCGCTCGAGATCGATCCGACAACGCGCACAGCGTGGGCCGAGACCGGCTTGACCGCCGCTGAGTACACGATCGCCGCCGATAAGCACGGCCTCGCGACCGGCTTCGGCGATACGGGGTCCGTGGGAATCGGCGGGATCACGCTGGGCGGTGGCGTGGGTTATCTCACGCGCAAGCACGGGCTGACGATCGATGACCTCCTCGCCGCGGACATCGTGACCGCCGATGGACAGCTGCTGCGCGTCGATGCCGAGACGCACCCGGACCTTTTCTGGGCGATACGCGGCGGCGGCGGCAACTTTGGCGTCGCGACGCGCTTTCAGTACCGCTTGCACGAGGTCGGCACGATCGTCGGCGGGATGCTGATGCTGCCGGCCACGGCCGAGGTCATCCAGGGCTTCATCGGCCTGGCCGAGGCGGCGCCCGAAGAGCTCGGCACGATCGCCAACGTAATGCCGGCGCCGCCGATGCCGTTCGTGCCTGCGGTGCACCACGGCAAGCTCGTCATCTTCGGGATGCTTTGCTACGCCGGCGCGGTTGAGGCAGGGGAGCGCGCGATCGCACCGTTCCGGGCGTTGGCCGCCCCGATCGTCGACATGGTCAAGCCGTCGCGTTACCCGGAGATGTACCCGCCGGAGGATCCGGACTACCACCCGATCGCAACGGGGCGCACGCTCTTCATCGATTCCGTGGATCGAGGGGTCGCGGATACGATCGTCGACCACCTGAATTCCACCGACGCGCAGATGCGCGTGGCGCAGCTCCGCGTCCTTGGTGGGGCCATGGCCCGGGTGCCGGCGGATGCCACCGCTTTCGCGCACCGCCGATCAAAGATCATGGTCAATGTGGCGGCGCTCTACGGCAGTCCAGACCAAGCGCCGGTCTATGAACCCTGGGTTCACCGGTTCGTAGGTGCCCTAAAGCAGAGCGACACGGGCGCATACGTCAACTTCCTCGTCGACGAGGGCGAGGCTCGGATTCGCGATGCGTACCCGGGCAAAACGTGGGACCGGTTGCGCTCGATCAAGCGGCGCTACGATCCAACAAACTTCTTCCGGCTCAATCAAAACATTCCGCCTGCGACCGTGTGATCGTTCGCCCGGTCATGGCGGGGGAGGATTCCAGATGGCGACATCCGTAGGCGGAAAAGTTCGCTCCAAAGACGGCACGGCGATCGCGTTCTCGCGCGTAGGCAACGGTCAGCCGATCATCTCGGTGGACGGCGCGGTCGCATACCGGTCATTCAATCCTGCGGGGGCTGAGCTCGCGTCGCTGCTGTCGCCGCGCTTCACGGTCGTCACCTACGACCGCCGCGGCCGAGGCGAGAGCGGTGACACGCCACCGTATGCGCCCGCGCGCGAGGTCGAAGATCTCGAGGCACTCATCGCCGAGGTCGGCGGATCGGCGTTCGTGGTCGCCATGTCGTCGGGCTGCGCAACGGCCCTCGACGCGGCGGCTCGAGACATCGGTATCGATAAGCTCGCCCTCTACGAGCCTTCGTTCATCGTCGACGACACTCGCCCTCCGATGCCGACCGACTATGTGGCGCGGCTCAGGTCGCTCGTCGCGAGCGGACGCCGCGGCGAAGCGGTCGAGCTCTTCATGACGGCGGCCGTCGGCCTGCCTGCGGAGATGGTCGCGCAGATGCGGTCCGCTCCAATGTGGCCGGCGATGGAGGCGGTGGCTCACACCATCGCCTACGACGGCGAGACGCTGGGCGACAGCATGTCTGGCAAGCCGTCCAGAAAACGGTGGGCGTCGGTCTCCGTACCAACTCTCGTCATGGACGGCGGGGCAAGCCCGGCGTGGCTGCGCAACGCGGCGCAGGCAGTCGCGGATCTCATCCCGAACGCCGAGCGGCGCACGCTCGAAGGGCAAACGCACAGCGTCGATGCGAAGGTCCTTGCGCCGGTCTTGGAGGAGTTCTTCGCGCGCTGAGTCACACCACCTTAGATTCCGCGTAGCAAGGTAGGGGAGCTGCATATGGCCGCATCCAAGCCGACCGCGAGGAAGACCGCGGCGAAGAAGACCACGCCACAGAACGGCGCCAAGCGCGATGGCGCCGGCGCCGCTGTCGAGAGCTACTTCGCGCAACAGCCGCCGGACAAGCGCGCTCTGCTGATCAAGATCCGCGGCTTGGTGGAGAAGGGCGCGCCGGATGCGGTGCCGACGATCAAGTGGGGCGTTCCGATCTACGCGCAGAACGGCAGGAACATTTGCGCCCTTGCGACATTCAAGGACCACGTCGGCCTCAACTTCTTCGCGCCGCCGAGTGCGCTGGTCGACCCGAAGAAGAAGCTCGAAGGCGAGGGCAAGACGAGCCGCATGCTCAAGGTCCGCGGCGCTGCGGATATCGACGCGCCGGCGATCACGCGTTGGCTGAAGGCAGCCGTCGCGGCGAATACCTGAGCTAATCGTCGAACAGGTGATGCAAGAACTCGCGGCGATCGCTCAGGAAGGCACGCGTCAGCTCGACGACCTCGGTCCTCTCGTACGCCGTTTCGGCGAGCCCATCCTCGGAGAGGACGAAGATCTTCGCGTCCGGGTAGCCGAGGAGGATCGGCGAGTGCGTCGAGATGATGAACTGCGAGCCTTGAGCGGCCAGATCGTGCATGCGGCGCATCAAGGCGAGGTTCCCGCGCAGCGATAGCGCCGCCTCGGGTTCGTCGAGCACGTAGAGGCCGTTCGGCCCGAACCGATGTGTCACCAACGAGATGAACGATTCGCCGTGCGACTTTTCGTGCAGTGCGCCGCCGTAGGCGTGAGTGATCCCGGGATCCTTGAGCTCCTCGATATAGGTCGCCACGTTGAAGAAGCTCTCGGCCCGGAGGAAGAAGCCGGTGCGTGGCCGGCGGGTGCTGCGCACGAGACGCACGAAGTTGTGCAGCACCGAGTGAGACGAGCGCGTTGAGACCGTGACGCTCCGGCTACCGCCTTCGGGGTTGAAGCCCGCGGCCACCGCGATGGCCTCGACGAGCGTCGACTTGCCGCTCCCGTTCTCGCCCGCGAAGAGCGTCACACGCGAGTCGAGCTTCAGCTCATCGAGCTGTCGAATCGCCGGGATGGAGAACGGGTACACATCGAAGCTCTCGATCTCGTCTCGCTTTAGGACAAGCGCGCGGACAAAAAGATCATCGGCGCGTCGAGGACTCTTCGTCATCCGGCCTCAAGACTGGCAGCGGTGCTCAATTCGCGCCATGGGATAGCGTTGTACGACCGAAGTCAGAAGGGGGAGACGCAGATGAACCTGAACGGACTCTTGATCGGGAGCGAGAACCCGCAGCGGCTCGTCGAGTACTACACGAAGCTTTTCGGCAAACCGAACTGGGACGAGGGCGGCTATGTCGGATGGCAGATCGGAAGCGGGTCGGTGACCATCGGACCGCACGATCAGGTCAAGGGAAAGAACACGACGCCGGGTCGAGTGATCTGGAACATCGAAACGGCTGACGTGAAGGGCCAGTTCGAGAAGTTCAAGACGGCCGGAGCGACCATCGTGAAAGAGCCCTATCAGATGGGCGAGGCCCCGGGCCGAGACATGGCGATCGCCACATTCGCAGATCCCGACAACAACTACTTCCAGCTGATGAGCCCCATGGAAATGCCGACGGAGGCTGACCGGTCCTTGACCGGGACGGGGGCCCGTCAGCCTTAGGGCTCTAGCTCAGCCGGCTTTTTCGATTTCGGCGACGCGGGCCTTGACGATCTTCGTCACGAGCCCGTATGGGAGGGGCTTGTCCGCGGGAAACTGCAGCGTGCCTTTGCTCTGCACGTAGGGCCGTAGCTCGGCGGCGTGCGCGTCGATGAATTCGCGGCTGGTTCCATAGAGGGCGGTATGAGTCTTCCAGTACGCGAAGTACGCGACTCGTTTCCCGCCCAGCTTGAACCCCGCCATGCCGTAACTCACGATCTCGGTCGCATTCGGCGCAGCTGCCTTGATCGTCTGGCGGAGCGTTGTCAGCGTGGCGCGCCTGTCCGTCGGAGCGGCCGCGATGTAGTCGTCGACGGTCTTTGCGGGTTTCGCGGTCATCTTTCGCGTCGGCATGCCCGACCTCCCGACTGAAATCGAATCGCATGATGCCTCCGACGTCATAGCCCGCGAAGGCGATCGATCTCGCGGCGCTCGCGCTTTGTCGGACGGCCGCTGCCGGGCTCGCGTACGGCTACGCGCGGCTGTCGCTTGACCACGGGCGCGGGTGGGCTGTGATCGACCATGCACTTCGCCGCCACCGGCGCCCCGACGCGCTTCTCGATGATGGCCGCCACCTCGAGGATGCGCGGACGGCCGACGAATGCGTCGATGCGGTCGCCGACCTTCACCTGCGTCGACGCCTTGGCCGCCGCGCGGTTTACGCGAACGTGGCCCCCGCGGCAGGCGGCCGTGGCCTCCGAACGGGTCTTGTAGATCCGGACGGCCCACAGCCAGACGTCTACGCGGGTCTTCTCGATAAGGGCATCGTGCCAGCGGCGACCAATTGGTGCTCGCGGTAGCCTCCGTTTGGATGGCCGAGACGTTCGTTGGACACGCGTCGGTGACCATCAACACATCGAGGGCGCATGTTTGGGATGCGCTCGTGAATCCCGAGAAGATCAAGCGCTACATGCCGGTAACAAGCGTGGTTTCGGATTGGCGGGAGAACAGCCCGATCGTCTGGAGGAGCGAGTTTCAGGACAAGCCCTTTGAGGTCAGGGGGACGATCCTGCGATCCGATCCCGAACACCTGCTCGAGTACGACCACTCCCTCCCGATCTTCCGCGGGTCCGGACGTGGTCATTCGTCAGCGAGCTATCGGCGGGTGACGATCGAGCTCCAAGGCGAGGGAGCGCAGACGCACATTTCGGTCACCGAGCAGGGCAACAAGACCAGACGAGAGTTCGAGCACTTCGAGGGAAGCTGGCGGATGGTTCTGAACGGCATGAAGGCATTTTTGGAAGTACGCGGGTTTAGTTGACCCGACCACCGTGCTGCTTGATGTGGTCCAGCACGAAGGTCTTCGTCTCCTGATCCAAGTTCCCAGGCGGCAGCGTCATATACGTACCGCCGACGAACAAGAGCCAGACACGAGGGTAGGTCCAGACGCGATCGATCAGCTGCCAACGGAACTCTTGCTGCCCTAGGTCAGAAGTCATCCTTACCCCACTCTCGGTGAATGACAGCTCCGCGGTCTTGGCGGTCATACGCTCGAAGCGCGCTAGCGACCGGCGATAGGGGACGACATAAAGGGCCACGCCGAAGATCGCGATGAGAAGCACCACCGCGGCGACAAAGCCGACGATCCACGACCGATCTCCGGTCGCGAGGAGGTAGCCCAAAGCCGCGACGAGCGCGGAAAAGACGGCGAATCCGTCCCACCGAATCGAGCGGAAGACGAACCTCCGAGCGGCCTCGCTGATGACATCGCGTTCATAGACGACCTTGGCGCGGTATTCCATGCGCTGGGATCATCACGCCGGCCAGGGCATCCTGGCTGTCATTTCGCGGTCAACGGTCGCCGTTGCTCGGATCACCTTCACCGGGAGGGGCGGCGGCAGAGCGTCGAACGCGACGGGGTTGAAATGCGACCGCCCCACCGGCACCGCGATGCACACGGCGCATTTCATTCGGAATTCCGAGCGATTGAGGGCCGCGGGCGGCACTGAGATGCACGGCGGCGCCTGGGCGTGGCTGTCAAATGGCTGTCAAAAGTGCGCGCGATTCGCGGCGATAGGCAGTCGCTCGCTGTCGTAGAAACCGGCGCGCATCTCTCCGTCGAACGACCCAGACGATGATGGCCTCGTGATGCGGATGCTGAGAGAACTTGCGGCGCACATGTTCGCGTTCGGCACAACGATTGTCGTCGTTGCCGCGGTGCCGATCCTCGCATATGCGGCGCTCGTAATCGTGGGAATCGTCTTTCAGGGTGATCCGGGTGGCTGGCTGAATTTCATCGTGGTACCGGTCGGATCACTTCTGCTTGGGCTGCTCTGCGCGACAGCTTTCGTTCCCCTGTCGCTCATCTCGTTGCGATTGGGTAAGGCATCGATCTTCGCGCCGATCGCAATGACGGTTCTGGCCTTCGGCGCGTGGGAGATAATCATCGCGGAACCCTCGGCTGCTCACACGATCGTGTTTCACGCCATCGGGGGTACGCTCGCATTCGCCGTGGGCGGAGGGTTCCTTGTCTACCTGTCCGTGTTGGTGATCGCGCGCAAGATCCTTGTTGTCATCACTCGCGGATAGGAAATCGCTGCGGCGCCTCGGCTGCGCTTCCCTGCCGGAGGCCGCGCGTTCGTCCAGCGGACCGGACGTCCGGGTCGCGGCGAGCTTCCGCTTGGCGGCAGGATCGCCGCGAGGCGCTCGCGAAAGTGCGAGCGGCTCAGGGTTAGCGGGCGTGGCTGTCATTTGGCTGCCAGCGACCGGTCGCTGGCTATCGCGATCGTGCTGAGACCCCCCAATGATTACTGACTCGGAGGGGTGGCAGAGCGGTCGAGTGCTAATTTCGCCGTCGCGGGAGCGTTTGAATGCGGCCGCCCGAGGTCACGGACGTCGAGAAAAAACTCGCTGTGGCGCTTCGCAGCTACCTCAATGCCGAGGACGAAGTCCGTCGGCGCGAACGGGCGCGTGTTCTCGCGGAGACCGTCGCGTGGCTGACCGGATTGCTTCTCAAGGAGGAGGAGGGTTGGTCACGTTACTGGTGGGTCGACGGCCTTCTTGAAGACTCCATCGAAGTGACATCGCGGGATAGCGTCGACATTTCTGGGAATCTCATTTGGAACGGCGAACGCAACCAATGGCTCGAGCCGTTCCAGGGAAGTGTCCGCATCAACCCATCCACTGACGCCTTGTCCGCTTTCGAGTTCCACCTTGGCAACGCCGCGACGGGCTTGCAGACGCGCGCCCACGGGACGCATCTGCGCCGAGAGGTCCTCGTCACGGATTGGCTCTTCACCTTGCGGGGCGGGCCCGAGCACCGCGCCTGACGCCGCGCGAGTGGGCTGGGAGCCAACTGCTGCCAGAATTGCTGCCAATGACCGTCGCACGCACTACCTGCGCGGCGCAACATCCTCATATTCAATGCATTGGAGGGGTGGCAGAGCGGTCGAATGCGGCGGTCTTGAAAACCGCTGAAGTCGCAAGGCTTCCGTGGGTTCGAATCCCACCCCCTCCGCAGAAACGCTCGAGTTTTCGCCTTCACCCCGGCCGCGGCGCGGTCCGCGCGCAGTCCTGACCCCGCTCACCCTCTCATCTGACCCCAATCTCGGGCGAGGTCCTACCTTGGGCCGATGACACGCGGATTCGCCTGGGGCGTTGGCCTTGGCATCGTCATCGGGTTTGTCGCCGCTTTTGGGCTTGGTGTGCTGCGGACGGAGGGCAGTTCGTTCGCGCCTATCCAGGGTTACGACGTGCTCGACGATGATCAGACGCTCGTTCTGGTGATCGGCGTCGGGCATCTTGATTCGATCGGCTACATCGCTGCTGACGACGATGCCTCGTCGGTGCGTGTACGTGTCCTGGTACTACACCATTCCGGTAGCACCACGGCCGACCTCCTGCGGATCGACGTGCGGACCTACCTCGCCAGTCCGCTTGGCTCGCGCAATGTGTTGGATCAAGAGGGTCGCGCCATTCCCCGACGCGCCCGGTGAGGGCCGGGCTTCGGGGATGGCGGAGCGAGCCGTCGGAGTCTCCTGCGATCTGTCCTCAGCTCACCGCTTTCTTCACGAGCGCGCCGATCCTCGCTTCTGCGGCCGCGGTCAACTCCTTCAGCGCAAAGGCGACCGGCCACAA
>Ga0209807_1000043_pt1 | contig 51227 bp, 50 predicted proteins | sample GraSoiAngelo_154_FD_186168 | JGI IMG/M metagenome (GOLD analysis project Ga0209807, IMG submission 186168) | Grasslands soil microbial communities from the Angelo Coastal Reserve, California, USA - 14_1009_13_20cm (SPAdes) (version 2) | ecosystem: Environmental > Terrestrial > Soil > Grasslands ... | reverse complement strand
CCTACTTCCGCAGCGCAGGTAACTTAGCGCTGTGGGCCTACTCCGGTGATAGAGGCAATTTCAGCCAAGACTTCCTCAACTTCGGCCGAGCCAGTCTCTGCTACGGCAAGCCTGTCGGTTCACCGGGTTGTACTGTCTGGCAGCACGGCATAGGCGGGTCTGCCTCAGGAACGGTAGTTGGACTTACGCAGCTCGGTGTCGTGCAGCGGTTCGTCGGGGTCAACTGGGTTGGGCCGTACGATTGGACAGTAGCCCCACCGCAGAATATTGTCGCTTATCCACCGGTTTTGCATGAGGGGGCTGTAACGCTCAACCCGTGCAGCATCGACCCAACAAACGGCTATGACTGCTAAATTTTCCGTACGAAGGCTCGACTGGGGACTGGGCGCTATCCCATAGAAACAGCCGCGACCCTAACAGTAGAACTGAGTAGACGACCCAATTCTCTATTCGAAAACCGTCCTTGAAATCAGTATCTGAAACTAGTCCTAAAAATCGGAACGTGAAACCCGGTTCTGAAACCAATATCCTGACCGGGTTCTCAAAATTGGACCCTGAAACAACCTCCTGAATCGGCACGTGAAATCAGCAACCGCGAATTTTCTTGGGCCCCCCGGGGCCTACTCAAGTCTCGCGCTCCACTCTCCACGAAAACAAGAGATGATCAAGCACAGTTCTAGCAACAAATATAACGTGTCAGGCCCGCGCCCTTCGACAGCGTGCCCCGGTGGCTCAGCCTGGTAGATATCCCATACCAGCCAAGAGCGTTGCCTTGGTAGACCCCTCAAAAAGGCAAAGGCCACGGGTTCAAATCCCGTCCGGGGCTCCAAACCCCCAGCGATCAAGCGGCACTAGCGCCCGGCTTCATCTGAGCCACCCGACCACGCCACGCAGGAAGCTCACCCATCTGACCCAGAACATACTTCTCCGCCTGCTCACGATTCATCCAGCGCGTATCCATCGCCGTCTTCACAAGATCCTCAAACTTCCGCTCAAACGGCAACAACTTCCCATTCATATCCGTACAATGGATACAGTACGGGTTATTCGGGTTCTGAGCACCATGCTCCTCGTTAGTCGCCATGGGCATCCCACAGCTCTCACAACGCAAAGCGAGAGACATTAATCCGACAAGAACAAGACCAATATGAGAACTAATAACCTAACTGGACATCACGCGAGGAAACGCGAGTAACAAACAATCATCCGTGCTCTGCTAAACCTATAATAGTCCCAAACCCGCCTAGCGCGGAATATCACTAGAGGCATGCTTCTATTGCGGGGAAAGGGCTCCGGAGCCCCGTTCCAACTTCTCATACAACTAATCCTATTCGGGAGAAAAAAACCCACAGACGAACCGACACCGGCCTCGATTCCAGCAACCATGACAAAACTAGAACCCTTCCCAATACCCGATACAATCCGGAAGACTGTAACCGAATCAGATATCGCGAAAGCACGAAACAAACTCAGAGTTGCAAATCTCGAGAGAGACATCATAGGAGATGCGCTGACAAAGATATACGAAGCTGAAGCAAAAGGCACCATCAACGAGCCCGAAAAAAACCAGATGATACAACCCTACAAGAACGACCTCAAACGGGTAGACGCGGAGATCGACACTTACAAGAAGACAGTAGACCTATACGAACTCGAAGCAGCGAAAGAGGATCTCTTCAAGAGATTCCAGGAAACATTCCTCGATATACAAGCCCGCATCGAAAAGATCCAGCCATACCTCAACCTATCAGCCTCAACTGAGACCAAACCCGCCGAGCCAAAACCCGCCCCGGCTAAGACCGAACAAACAGAACCGACAGACGAAAATGCTACTCCAAAGGAGAAACCTCCGAGAGAAAAGGCGAGAAACAAGGCTGAAGAAAAGATCGAAACCATTCGAGAAGAAGTCCTCAAAGCCATGGAACGACTCGAACAAATAGAGACAGAAGGATAGTAAACGAAGATGAGCTGGGTAGAAAAAGCAAGACTCAGCGCAGCGGCGCAAGCCGTCCGCGAACTGAGAGACCGCACAACAGTCGGGCTTGGCAGCGGAACCACCGTCCTCAAAGCACTAGACTTAGCCGCAGCGAGAATCAAGAAGGAACATCTTAGCATCAGCTGGGTTCCGACAAGCTACCAGATGGAGATCGCTGCAAGAAGACTGGGCCTCAAAACAACCACACTCTCAGAAGACATTGAACTCGACTTGGCCTTGGACGGTGCTGACCAGGTCCAGTGGAGATCACTCGACCTCGTAAAAGGCGGAGGAGCAGCTCTCTTGAGAGAGAAGATAGTTGACTCCACGACAAAGAAGCTCGTCATCATCATCGACGAAAAGAAACTTGCAAAAACACTCGGTGGAGAACAGGCCATTCCCGTCGAGATTACACCGTTTGCTTACCACGCAACACTAGCAAAGATCAACAAAATATCCGAAAAGGCGGCGCTGCGGGAAGCACCAAGTGGCAAGGTAGGACCAGTAATAACTGACAACGGCAACCTCATCATAGACGCGTACTATCGTAATCTTCGGCGGCCTGACATCATCAACGAAAAACTCAGAAAGATCCCTGGAGTAGTGGAGACCGGGCTTTTCTTAGAGATGTGCGACGTCGCGTACGTTGGTAGAAAAGATGGTAGAGTGGATATTCTACGACGGAGTTAGAGATCTAGATCGTTAGTTCGAGTTTGTAAAACCCAACTATCCTTCCCTAGCATGCTGCTCTTCTCTCGCGTCTTCATCCCCTGCGTCATAGTCACTCTTCTCCTCTTCGTCCTCAATATCTTCCCGATTAGTCATGATCTCTCGAACTCTGAACTTGGTCCACTCCTTTCCGCAGTCGCTGCAACGATACGCAAACCTTTCGGCGATGAAGGCATCTGGATGGTCAGCGATTCTTTCTCCGGTTTCGATTGTTATTCCCATTTTGAAAAGGGCGTCTTTCTCCTTGAGCGCCTCGGCCGTGTCTATCACTTCCTTAGACAAAAGCTCGGCGCCAAGGAACTTGTGGCAGAACGGGCACTCTTCTGAGACCAAGGAGTGATCCTTGGATCCCTACACCGCCTAGAGAAATTAGTCTTCCTCCAAGAGAGAAAAGAGATGCCGCCTATCCACCCCCGGGGGCACGAATAGGAAGCAAGCAGATACCGCTGGGCCTAGCCAGGAGGTGCAATACTTCGGCGGTTCTGCCGACGTAACAGCCTGAATGCCGGGGGCGGGAGTCTCGGACAGAGGTGTTTTCGAACCCGCGACTTCCGGATCTCCCACGTTGAAGTTATGAGTCCGGCGCTGTGGTTCCCCTTTCGGGGTCTGACCAGGCTGAGCCACCCCGGCAAAACAAGCCGCCGAGTATCTGCGGCTAAAAGCATTCCTGACAAATCATTAAACAAGACCTCAGACCCCGGCCTTGACGTCGGCAAGAGGATTCTCAACTGAAAAAATATGATTTCCTAACTCTTGACGATGTAGAAACGAGAGACAAACGGATCTTTCTCAGAGTGGACATTAATGTCCCCCTAGATCCGTCTACACACCTAATACTGGATGATACCCGAATCAAGGCAATATCGAAAACCCTATCCGAGCTAGATGATGCTCGCGTAGTTCTTGGCTCCCATCAGAGCCGTCCTGGAAAGGACGATTTCACCTCGCTCGAACCGCACGCAAATCTCCTAGCCCAATACTGCTCCCAACAGATCAAGTTCGTAGACGACATCATCGGGCCCCACGCAATCCAGAAAATCAATAAGGTCCAGCCAGGCGAGATTCTAGTCCTCGATAACCTAAGGTTCTGCGCCGAGGAAAACATCGACGACAAGCGCGAGAAACTGGTCAAGACGCATTTTGTCCGACGATTAGCACCCCTCTTCGACCTATATGTGGACGACGCGTTCGCAACAGCCCACAGATCACAACCCTCCATCGCAGGCCTGCCAGAATTACTGCCGAGCGCAGCCGGCCGCCTGATGGAGAAAGAACTAGACGCGGTCTCAACTCTCCTCGAAGAACCAAAGAGACCATGCGTCTACTCTCTAGGCGGAGCAAAGGTCGAAGACAAGATCCCGGTCATCGAAAACATACTGGCACGAGAAAAAGCAGACAAGGTCCTGTTAGGGGGAGTGCCGGCAAAACTGTTTCTACGAGCCCGGCAGGTAGAGACAAAGATCGATGATGGAGAAATACGCGACTTCAAACAATTCCTCGACCGAGCCAAAGACCTGACTGAGAAGTACCGAGATCATATCGAGGTCCCGTTGGACTTAGCTTACGAGGACAAGCAGGGGAAGAGAATCGACCGTCCAGTCACATCGACTCGCATTGAACAAGAGGCGCTTGACATCGGCTCTAAGACCCTGGAGAAATACTCTAATATCGTGAAGGGGGCTGCCACGACCGTTGCCAACGGACCACTAGGGGTCTTTGAGAGAAACGGATTTGACAAGGGAACAAAGGAACTGCTGGAATCGATGGCCGAAAGCAACGGCTACACAGTCATTGGAGGAGGACACTTGGTCGGCCTTGCATCTATCCATGGCATAGAAGAAAAGTTCAGCCATGTCAGCACGGCTGGCGGTGCAATGCTCTCCCTCCTGTCCGGTCAAAATCTCCCCGGAGTAGACGCGCTTGTCCGAGCGGCCACCAGAATGCGCATGGCAAACCCGATCGCCTAGAACGCGGGCGTGCCGAGAGATTTTATCTGAGATAGATTCCGACACGGTTCGATGCTCGCCCCGGTAGCTCAGTGGTAGAGCGACGGCTTTGTAAAAGCCAAAAAAGCCGTAGGTCATGGGTTCAACCCCCATCCGGGGCTCCACTACGCTTGATGAAGTGCAGATTCCTCTGATTCTGTCCTCGGTCCGCGAAGAAACGAGAATATTGCCGATCCGAGGATCAGGAACGATAGTACAATCAGAGAGTGCTGCAGTCCGGCGAGGAAGGTTCCCACTTCCCCGCTGGCGAGCTGGGTGACTCCTCCTAGACCTACGTTTGCCAAGTTCACAAGCTTGGAATATGGAACGTCCGCGGTCATAAGCGCCAAGACTAGGGGAATGCTGGCGACGATACTAGTGTTGATGATCGTGGCTCGGACCCCTGACGAGATTCCTCTCTTGGAACCCGGAACAGACCCCATTACCGAACTCGCGTTAGGACTACGGAAAAGGCCGATACCAAATCCGACAAGCGCCAGCCAAAGCGCAATCTGAGGATACGGCGTGTTCAGATCGAATTCGGAGAGAAAGAAGAAGCCGGCAGAGGCGACGAGCAACCCCAATGTGCTTAACCCTCTCGCACCCCATTTGTCGGAGAGCCAACCGCTAACTGGCCCGACAAGAATCAGCGTCACATCTAGAGGGATGAGAAATATCCCCGCGTGAAGTGGATCATACCCCCTAACCAGTTGGAAGTAAAGTGTCATGACGAAAGCTAGTGCCGCGAACGCCAGTCCGCTAAGGAGGTTGGCAATGTTTCCTGCAGTGAACAGTCTGATCTTGAACAGGGACAGGTCTAGTGCCGGATACCTAGCTCTTCTCTCGATCATGATGAAAATAGCAAAGCAGAGAATGCTAGCAGTGACCACGGCTTGGTTAGCAAAGTCCGTAAGGCTACCGAGGGTGAGACCCAAGAGTAAGAGAGTAATGGCGATTGAGAATGTAATGGCTCCTGCTGCGTCAAACCTCTCTCCGACTGCCGGCCGCGAAATCTCCTTCAGTCGCTTTCTAGACCAGTAGGTTCCGAAGATCCCTATTGGAACGTTTACTAGAAATATGGAACGCCAGGTGAAGAGCTGGATAAGGACTCCGCTCAGAGTGTACCCCGTGATCGTCCCGGCGTTTATGGCCACTTGGTTTATCCCGATTCCTTTTCCAAGATCTTTGCCGGAGAAGGCGTCCGTGACGATCGCGACGCTATTGACGAATAGCAGAGCTGCTCCAATGCCTTGAACAAGCCGGAAGGCGAGAAGAGCCTCAGCCGTGGGAGAAAGACCTGAAAGGAGGGAGCCGATGGTGAAGATTGCGAAGCCCATGTTGTAGAGCCGGACCCGCCCGTGCATGTCGGCCCACCGACCGATCCCGACAAGGAGAACTGTGATCATGAGACGGTAGATTGTGATAATCCAGACGCCGACGACCAGGTTGGTTTTCAGATCAGACACGACCTGTGGGAGCCCAACCACGACAATGCTGGAGTCAAGGGTCGCCATGAAAATTCCGACGGTAGTGACCGTCAGAACAACCCACTTGTATTCCAAGAGAAACAGACCCACAACAAGCAGTATTTTTCCGGAAGATCAGAAAAACCGGAATATAAACTCCGGCCGAAGATCTCGAACTCACAACCGGATATTCCAGCCATGATTCCCAGAACATGCTACTCTCGAAGCGAGACCTCGCCACTCCCCTGGTCGAGATGATCAAGGATCCAACAATATCTAAAAAATCTCTGTGAGATTCGCCCAGAATCAACCCTGATCTCGAATCTAAGCACGCGATTTCTAGAACGGGACTTTCCACGCTCATCCCAAGGGAAAACACGGGGATCGAAAAAGCCAGGACATGCCGATAACATGCCTGTCTCAAAGAAACAAACGCAAATCGGGTTCGGACAGCAAACGGGTCGCGAAAAAAATGACCCTCTTGTGATTTTCGTCCCGCGACACAAAAGCGGTTTGGGAAACCTTACGGTTTGCGAAATCGCCCGTTATCAGCCCTGATCTCGAATCTGGAAGCCGTCCCCTTAATTGCATAGCAAACCGTTCTTGACGACTCGTTAAAAACGCCATCTGATCCAAGCCTGGACTGTGCCCTGAATCGCCTGTCTCGCCCATAATCGCTGCCATACAGAAAATTTTCTCCTCTAAAAAGGGGCGGTCTTGCAGAGCGCACCTCGCGACGCAAGAGAGCAATCCCCCAAGCCCAAAAACAATGGATTGCCTCCGTCTTCGTACTTCTCCGAAGATACTACCCGTCGAGAAAAGGCAAAACCTCGCAATGAAACCGGTGCGATATCCAATTCCAGTTTGGCTAGTCTTAGGTAAGGCGAAAGCATTTCTTTAGCGGGCATGGCGGAGAAGCGAATGATCCTAGCTTGAGCAGGCCCCAAACACGACTCGTCGACGAACTGTTCGCCCTAGACTCACGAATCCGCTACGTCGCCCTTCTGGACCGGAACAGCAAACTCCTAGAATCACGAATGCGTTCCAACGTGATGAGCCTCACCCCCGAAACCTACGACCGGAAATTCATGGGAAGCGTCCCACCAATGATCCTAGACACCTTATCCCAGCTTGAAAACCAGTGCGGACCACTCGCACACATATCCATACAATACCAGAAAGTCGACCTGGTCATCTTCCCGCATAACAACCAGATAGTCGCCATCAGCCTCGAACCAGGCCCCCTCGAGCCGATACTGAGGAAACTCAGAGACAGCCTCAACCTGCACATCCACATCTAACCCATAAACAGCCTACTCCCCAAAACCGCAGCCTCACAGAAAGATAGCCCGAACTCGCCACGGAAGGTAGCGACCATTAGAAGCGAAGCCCAAACGAAGAGAGGCCATGAAAGGTTATACAAGAACGAGGAAAAGACATCCAGCATGCTATCACAGCCAAAGGAATCCTACCAGCGAGTCTTCCAACTCCTACAAGCCCACCACGAATGGTTTTCCGGAGCCATCCCGCTTATCGCTAGCGAGAACATTCCCAGCCCCGCAGTCAAAGAAGCCATCCTCTCCGACTTCGGCAATCGCTACGCAGAAGGCTGGACAGGCGAGAGAGTCTACGCCGGCTGCCGATACATCGACCAAGTAGAACAGATCTGCATGGACCTCGCCAAGGAACTGTTCCGGGTCGATTTTGCTGATGTCCGGCCAATATCTGGAGTATGCGCGAACCTCGTGGCGTACACCACGTTCACGACTCCAGGAGACACGATCATGGCGCTGGCGATTCCTGCCGGAGGTCACATCAGCATGGGAAAGAAAGAGTTCGGAGGAACAGCAGGCTCAGTACGAGGGCTTAACGTCGAATATTTTCCGTTCGACACGGAAGAGATGAACATTGATGTTGACGCGACTGAGAAGAAGATCAAGAAATTGGCGGCCGAGAGTAAGAAGCCAACGTTGGCGATGCTCGGTGGTTCGGTTCTCCCATTCCCGCACCCTGTCAAAGAACTTGCTCCCATATTCCAAGAGCATGGAGCCAAATGCTGCTATGACGCAGCCCATGTAGCGGGCCTCGTTGCGGGACACCAGTTCCAGGATCCAATGCACGAGGGCGTCGACGCCATGACCTGCAGCACACACAAGACACTGCCCGGACCACAAGGCGGACTGATACTATCCCATCCAGAAAACGCGGAGAAGATCAAAAAAGCAACCTTCCCTGGCAACGTTAGCAACCACCACCTCCACCATCTCGCGGGGAAAGCAATAATGTTCGCTGAGATGCTGGTCTATGGGAGAGAATACGCGGCTCAGATCGTCAAGAACAGTAAAGCCCTCGCGCAGGCGCTCCACGAGTTAGGGTTCAAGGTTCTCGGCGAGAAGAAAGGTTTTACGAAATCCCACCTTCTGGTCGCAGACATAACCAAGTACGGCGATGGAAAAACCATCGAGAAAAAACTCGAAGATGCCAATATCATCCTCAACCGCAACCTTCTACCCTATGACATCAAAGAAGGAAGACACTTTGAAGCTCCCGGAGGAATAAGATGCGGCGTATCAGAAGTCACGCGACTAGGAATGAAAGAGTCAGAGATGAAAGAAATAGCCCAGCTGATGCATCGAGTTGTCGTCAAGGGCGAGGATCCAGCGAAGGTAGGCAGGATCGTCAATGAGTTCCGAAAAGGATTCACACGAGTACACTATGCGTTCGAATCAACGAGAGACGCCTACGAGTACATACAGCTACGATAGCCACGCCAGACTTATTACAGAGCATACGCCCCAAACGCAGGAAGCAGGAGACACTAGTTGACCAAGCGAGAGAAGAGACGCCGAGACGAAGCACCGATGCCCGCCGCAAGCGCCGGACTCTTGCGCTTCTTCGAAGAAGATACCCCAGGAATAAAACTGAGCCCCCAACTAGTTGTCATATCCGGAGTAGGACTCGTAGCTCTCGCCCTTATCGCATACTTCCTCCTCCCCGTTACCTGACCCAGCCCCAATCAATCTGACTAGAAGGCTAGTAGTCGTCGAGCAATTTTCTCTGATTCATCGTAGGAACAGCCTTCGCGTTAAGTCCAAGCTCAGACTTGACCGTTCGCCCCAGCTCCTCAGCAAACCCGGTGAAAATGTACACCTCCTCGGGTTGGCACGCTTTGATAAACGATACTAGCTGCTCGAAATCGGCGTGGCTGCTCAACGGGAAGGCCGCGTTACGGCCTCTCAACGAGAGAGCCCAGCCAGTGGCAAAAGCCCTCGCCGCCTTCCTACCAATACTCCTCCTGTCACCGGGAGTGGTAATGTAGACGCAAGGATCCTTCTCCAAGACTTCTCTCCCATCCGCGGAGTCCGAGGCCAGCCAATTCAACGAATGACCGCTCTTTCGATAAGCCTCGTTCACCCCATCGAGACGCGGATTAACAACGACAGGTAGGTGAGTGTAGACGTTGAAGAGGCGAACCATCTCCTGCGCCTTGCCTGCAGCGTAGACGTGTAGACATGGAACGCAACCCTGCTTTATCATCTCCACGGCCCACTCAACGACACCGGCGTAGATCGTCTCGCGAGATGGAAAACGGTAGACCGGCGATCCGTAGGTCGCCTCGATAACGAGAACGTCACACCTGTGAGGCTCGGCCGCTTTTGTCGTCAAAGTATCAACGCAGTTAATGTCTCCAGTGTACAAGATCGAGGTCGCCGGTGTGTGGACAAGAAACTGGGCAGACCCTAACATATGTCCCGCGTTTAGCGCTCTGATCTCGACGCCATCAACCGAGATCTTGCGGTCCAGGTCGATCGCAGCGAAATTGGAAATCCTGTGCGTGTTCAGAGCGGTGTGAATATCTCTCGTCTCGACTGTTGACTGCTTGAGCCCCTTGTGTCCAAACCCGCGAGTATGATCGCTGTGAGCATGAGAGACGAGAACCCTAGCAGTCTGCGGAACTCTCCGAAGGGTGACGGGGTCCATCACGATAGTAACGCCGGACGCGGCGACCAACAGACCGTCGAGCCAAGCTACCCTATCGCCGAGCGCTGGGCTTTCCCTCCGAAACCGACTCCAACCTTTGAATCGCGTCCAAGTGCAAGAAAATGTCGCCCTTCGGCTCCCGGTTCACGATCTGAGGAATAGGACTAACAACTGTAGAACGCAGAATCACCGCTTCAGACTCAGATAACCAGACCCCTGGTGGTTCGTGCGATACGACTGCAAGCAGTCCCTCGTAGCCAAAATCGCGGTTAATCACCGCCAATACTCTCTTCCCCACCAGCCTCTCCAACATGTGAAAAACTGTCGGATTTACTGAGGACATGTGATGCGGGTAGCAACTCCGAAGGGACGGGTGACTCCATTGTTCAGTCCCTTAAAAGCAGGGCGCACGGCCGAGAGAACTAGAACGAACGCGTTACGAGGGAGTCCCTTCGTCAAATCCCCTCGGTTTGGCAAGGTTAATCTTGCAGGAACGAACTCGCTACAAACAATCGACACAGGTCACCATGTCAAAGATACTTCCCGAGACCGAGCTGGACGATGGATTCGAAGATGAAGAGCCAGCTCCAAACATCGTGCGGATAGGCAAGAAACCAACTATGAACTACGTGGTTGCCTGCGTGACACTGTTCAATACTGGGGTCCCAGAGGTCATGGTGAGAGCTCGCGGCCAGTCAATTAACAAGGCTGTTGAAACAGTCGAGATGCTCAGGAGAGCTTTTTTCAAAAACGTCCAGATCCATACTGTAGATATCGGGACCGAAGAGGTTGAGCGAGAAGACGGTTCGATTGCAAGCCTCTCCACGATCGAGATAACTCTAGGAAACTGAGACGCGTACACAAGCGGATATTCTGCGCAATCTTATTAGTGGCAGAGAGGTGAGCACGTCGCCACCAATGCCAGCCGCGAAATATCCGAAGATCGTGGTTACTCCTCCAGGTCCAAAGGCCCGAGCGTTGTTGAAAGAGGATGAGTCTTTGATCTCTCCCTCTCTCGTTAGATTCTACCCGCTCGCTGCCGACTCCGGCCAAGGATGTATTGTAAGGGATGTTGATGGAAACGAGTTCATTGATTTCAACTCAGGCCTAGTCTGTCTCGCTGTGGGACATTCGCATCCGAAGGTTGTCGAAGCGATCAAGTCTCAGGCGGAGAAACTGATTCACTATTCATGGACCGATTTTTACTACGAAAAGGTGGTTCAGCTATCGAAGGAACTGGTCAAGATAACTCCGGGGAACTTCCAGAAGAAAGTGTTCCTGAGCAACAGCGGCACCGAAGCTATCGAGGCCGCGATGAAACTTGCCAAGTGGCATTCGCGAAAGCACAGTTTTCTCAGCTTCACCGGGGCGTTTCACGGAAGGACGTTGGGAGCGTTGAGTCTTACCGCGAGCAAGCCTGTGCAGCGGAGACATTTCTTCCCGATGGTTCCGGGGGATACTCACGTTCCCTTCGCGTACTGTTACAGGTGCCCATTCAAGATGACCTATCCGGAATGCGACATGTATTGCGTCGACTTCATCCAAGAGCAAGTCCTGGACAAGTATCTTCCACCGGAGGATGTTGCTGCCTTCTTCATCGAACCGATCCAGGGAGAGGGTGGGTATGTTGTTCCTCCACAGGAATACTTCAAGCGATTAAGAAAGTTGTTGGACAAGAATGGGATTCTGATGGTCGATGATGAGGTGCAAGCTGGAATGGGAAGGACTGGGCGCTGGTTTGGAATCGAACACTGGGGCGTCGAGCCGGATGTCCTCTGCACGTCAAAGGCACTGGCATCTGGCATGCCGATCGGGGCGACTGTCGCAAACTCTGACCTGATGGACTGGGAGGGAGGATCGCATGCAAACACTTTCGGCGGTAATCCAGTGTCGTGTGCCGCCGCGATAGAGGTGATCAATGCGATTAGAGATGAACACCTTCTTGAGAACGCCACGAAACAGGGGGACTACATGGTTAAGCGATTGAAGGAGATGCAGGAGAAGTACGATATCATCGGCGATGTTCGAGGGAAAGGGTTGATGGTCGGGGCTGAGATCGTGAAGGATCCTAAGACGAAAGAATCAGGTGACAACGAGGCGCACGAGATTATGATGAAGTCGTTCCGGCGCGGTCTTGCTATGATCACGGCAGGTCACTCGACTCTCCGCATCGCTCCTCCACTGATAATAACTAGGGATCTTGTGGATTCTGGACTTGAGATTCTAGAGGGCGCGGTAAAGGAAGTAGCCAAATCTAGCAAGTAGACGCGGTTTTTTCGATCACGTAGATATCTTGTTGGAGTTCTTCTCCGCGATGAGTATCGGCTCCGAGCCTGTTAAGGAAACAAGGGACCCATTGAGGGTCTCTCGCCAGGAAAGCCACTCTTGCGACGCGAGGGTCGGTCGCTAAGACCCCCTATTTTCTAAAACACCTGGTGTCTGGCGGTGAGAATGGGCGAGACCGGCTGATCAGGCACGGTCTGGGCTAAGATGACTTGAAAAATTATGATTTTTCCGAACGAATCTTGGGGGGAGGTTGAAGTGACCTCTCAGATTCGAGAACAGGGGCCGAAAATAGGCGAATTTGGTGATGGGCCCCGCGAACTAGCTATGCCCTACATCGCGGGACTGGCTCTTCCTCAGACATTCATGTGAGACTCTTGATCGGGTAAGTTCCTCGTTATGTTGGCCTAACCAGATGAGACACTCTCCGTTTGGTGTCAGCGAACCCGACACCGATGACACCGCTAACCTCCTAAATATGCCGCGAGAAAGAGAATGGAGCATGGGCGAAGTGGTTCTTCCCCTTGTGGAACCTGACCTTGTTGGAGTCTGGAGAAAGAATGTCTGGTGGTTCGGTCTCCGCTGGCCATTCAGCACGGTCCTCTTCTCCTGGGTCACGGTCACCTCGACGCTGGCTCCAGCGTTTCACCTCGACCGTTATCTATTGACGATGCTGGCAGGATTCTTCGGCCTCGTGATCGGAGCACATTACATCGACATAACCGCGAGCAAAGACAAGTACCTCCCCTACTTCCCAAAAATGAACCGGGGAGCGATTAGGACTGTCGGCGTTCTCGCGGTCCTAGCTGGCATGGCCGTGGGAGTCTACATGTCACTTCTCTACTCCATATGGTTCCTGGTGTTTGTGATACTCGGAGGATTCTTCGCCCTCTTCTATCCTATCGAGAAACCCAAATGGCTCCACACCTACCCTGGTTTTGGTATAGCCTGGGGTTTCATGCCCGTCCTAGCCGCCTACTACATTCAGGCAACACGAATAGACCTGTTGGGCCTAGGCTTGGCGGTCTTCCTCGGAATAACAGTGGTCGAAATGCACCACATGGCCGTGCTGACAAACGAGAGAGAATATGGAATCGACCTGACAAAGAATGCCCGGCTCCTGTTAAAGATCCATAGAACAGCAGCATACTCGATCGGACTAATCCTACTAATATCGCGACTAGTCTAGAATGAAGTCTCGCTAGAAGAGGATTGATGGAACCATCTAGTCGCCTTGAATCGACCGGACCGGGTATATGGCGTTCCAATAGTTCTCGGAGTCATAGACCAATGGTCCCACGAAGCTAATCTGCTTGCCGACGAGAGGAACCGAGATTGTGGCTTGGTCTCTGGGAATCAGTTCCAACACTAGCCAACCGTTCTGGCGGTTGACGTTTCCAGCGTCGAGCAGCTTGCCGTACGGAGGACTAAGGCTAACATCGATTCGCCAGTCGCCGTCGTCCTGGAGATTGACGGATTTTACTATTCCGCTTCCTACCTCGCAGTCCGAGATGACTCGCAAGCGGAGAGGATTTGATACTCCTTCCAAAGGATTACCCTTCCGACATTGGGGTGACGGGGGCGACGCTACTTTCTGGGGATCGGATGGATTTGCGGCATTAAATCGGACGATAAGGAATGCAGCCACCACCATCAAGACTACCGAGACCACAAGATAGCGCCGCCGAAACTGCAACTGGCTCAAGCGAAAGCGCATCTGAAAAAGTCAGATTTTGGGCGATATAACATTACCTTTCGATATTGGCTTCGACAAGCTCTCGACGCCTCACGTGCTCTTATCCAGAGTGAGTAGCCAGTATCTTCTCGGCCATAGTCATACCCAGTCTAGATCACGTCCCGGGGATGATTAGATCTTGGCTGTGTCCTTTGATCCTAAGATTGCGCAGAGCTCTTCTTCAACTGTGCCGAATCTTTTCGGCGTCTCAACGAACCTTCCAATTTCCTTCCAGTTCTTGTCGTAAACGATTATTGTAGGGATCGCTCGAATGTTGAATTCCTCTGCCATATCCCGGTACGCGTCATAGTCCACGACGCGGGCCTGGAGCATGTTGTTCTTTGCCATTATCAACGACTTTGCGAGTCCAGGAATGTACGCGACACAGTCGGAGCACCAGTCTGCTGAGAAAACTATCAGATGATGTTTCTCGTCGACCCTTTCAAGGGTGTCAATCGAGCTAGCTTTGGGATGGTACTCCTGGAGTCGGCGTTTCATTGACTGGCGAGACTTCTCGACTTTGACCTCGTTGATGTAGTCGAAAGGGTCCTTCCCTACTCTTAGCGCCATCATGGGCTTTCAGCAGAGTCTCTATGATTTCTCGATCTGGGTTAGAAATACAGTCGACGCTTCTAGTTCTCCGTTGGATGACTCTCGGGCCTTGATTCCTGTCAGCCTTATCGCGTCTCCCATTCTTAGGGTTTCCACAAGTTGGGCATGATTATCCCAGAGGGCGATTCTGATCTTACCTGTACCGTCTTCCACCCTAATATTTGAGACCCTTGTTCTCCTACCCTCCCTCGTCTCGATCTCCCGGGGATCTGTTCGTTCAACGACGACCCCACGCGTAGTGTAGAGTTTAGGACCAGGTTTGATCGATGCAATAGTGACAGGTGGAGGAGACTCGATGTTGACTAGTGTCTCTTTTGTTATGGAGGATCTTGAGCCTGCGTTCAGGTAGACCATCCCGTTCCTCTCTGTGATCCACGGATTCTTGATCGTGATTACGCTTCCTTCTCCAATCGAAAGAACGGTCTCCATATTATCATCCCAGAACTTCGCCATTGTAAGACCCTGTTCGTTCTCGCACAATGCCCACGCAGGTCCCTTCTCTCCTCTGCTCTTCTGCAGCTTTCGAATCCGGACCCGCACAGTCTCGGGAGAAATGTTGACGGGCGAGCTCTCTCGTACTTCGCCGGAACTAAATGCGAGCTCTGTCGCAGGGGTTCTGCTCAAGACTTCGATATTGCTACGTGACCCTAAATGAAACTCGACTTCTCCCGCAAGTCCCAACCTAGTGTAGCCATGCGCGAGACGCAGCTTGGACCCGTTTCCGAGCTGTTCTTTCTCAACTATCTCCGCCGTAGAGTCCCAGAGGACGCACGTGATCTGTCCAGAACCATCTGTCAGCTTGACTCTTACGAGCTTGCCTACAGACCCGTCGGATCGCTGAAACTCGCGCAACTGGCTTATGGAAAGTATTTCTCCTGAGATAGTCGCGTCTGATAGTCCTGCTTGGACGCTTGAAATCCGTTGGTCTGAAATGTTGACCGCCTCTCCCGATAGACCCGCAAGTTGCTGCGCGAGGAGCCGCGTTGCTCCTTCGTCCGACAGTAGACCGTGCGATTCCTGTTTCTTCCGTTCAATAAGCGTGAGGAGCTCTCCTCTGGGCATGCCGGGATTTTTTGCCAGTATGTGATTGAGGAGATTCTCAGAAGACTCCGTCATGCAGATTCTAGTCCCAGAACATTCGGGTACGCTCGAACTCTCGCTCCGCCCTTAGAACGCTCAGGTATAAGTCATCTTCTCTCGCCAAACGGTTTCTAAGAATCCGCGTCGCGGTAGTGGGTCCGACTCCCCTAGCTGCTAGAACTATGCCGGCTCTCTTCCCATAATTCTGAATCAGCCCCGCGGACCGCCACGCTGTCATCCACTCCTTCTCCTCTTCAGGACTTAACTTGCTTCCTCTCCTTTTCTTATTGATTATCGGGCCGAGTGCATCGTTGCTTCGATACGTCGCAGCTACCAAAGACGATCGGCATTTTGGACATCGCACGACTTCCCGGAGGGTATCGACTCCTCGTATGCTGTCCCATTCTCCGCAGTTCATGCAGAGTAGTCGAAGGTTAGTGGAGAGCAATCTGCTCTTCACCACCTCGATAATGGAAGCTTCTTCGACTGCGGGTCTTAGCAGACCGTGTGGAACGATCCTGTCAAGAATGGGAAGGGCAAACGGAGTGCACTGACCCACATCCTGGATGGTTTCGATCGAGATCTCTCCTGATCCAATCCTTTCAAGAACAGTTCTGGCACCTCTGACATCCAGCTTTTCTGTGAAGAGTTCTCTCCGAGTCTCATCATTAGCTATAGAGGCCTTGAAAATGTCGACCAGGAGTCTTGCCTGGCGAGCTTTGTACTCTGCTTCTCGGCTCACTGCACCGAGGCGGCGGAGGACGTGCCAGTGTCTCCAAGCGAAGAGATCTGAGGCGTCAATTGTATCCCCGACAATCTTCTCCATATCGTCAGCCGAGAGTTTTCCGAATTCCTCTGCAACCAACAACGCGCTAACTGGACGTGGGAAAATTAGGGCGAATCGATATTGGTCGACTTGTGTGCCGATGTTCGATCCGAGGCGGGACCCGAATAAGGCGGCCATGGCGGTGGCGAGGGTCTCGTTGACTAGGTTTCCGAAACAGGAATGGACTACCACACTGTTCTCGAAGCTTTCGATCAGGACAAGTCTGTCAGATGGAATCGGAGCCTGACGCTTCTGAGCGGAGAGAGTGGACTCTACCCGGTCAACTTCACCCTTCTCAAGAAAGCCGTCGGGTACGATTCCATCGGACATGATTCTGCGGGCACGTCCAACTTCTTCGGCGACGTCGATCTGGACAGGAATCATATCCCCTTCCCAGCCAGGAATGGCGGTCAGAGATGGAGGAGCGGCTTCCACCTCGACATGATATTGTTCCTCGTCGACTGAGAGCACCTTCCATGTCTGACCATGGAGGATGAATTCTGTTCCGCTTGCGCATCTGCGGGCGACAAAGTCTTGGTCGAGGCTTCCGATCCGCCTTTTCCGGAAGAAGTCGAACACAGTATACTTCTGAACATCAGGTATGACAGAGAGGTTTGTGAAATAGTACTGAATCGCTTTGGGATTGCGAGCGGTAAGGAACTGGTCGAACTTTCTCAACAGTCTCAGCTCATCGAGCTGCGTGATAACCCGGCCGAGTTCCACCGGATCTATCTCGCGGAACGGGTAGGAGCGATGAACGACATCGCCAATTTCCTCAACCGTCATTCGACCCTTTTGGAGCAGGAGACCGATTATCTGATGGGCGAGGACATCGTAAGCTTTCTCATGGATTATCGGCCGTTCGAGCCTTCCTTCTCTGGCTCGCTGGATCAAAACCGCAGATTCTAGAATGTCGTCTGTGTTTATGGTCAGAATGACTCCGCGAGAAGTTCCACCCAATGTGTGTCCGCTGCGACCGACGCGCTGGACCAGCCTTGTCGTTTCTCGCGGAGAGGTATATTGGATGATGAAGTCGACGCTGCCGATGTCGATTCCTAGCTCAAGGGAGCTTGTGCAGATGAGTGCTTTGAGTTTGCCTTCTTGGAATTCTTTCTCTGCTTCTTCCCGCAACTCTCTCGACAAAGATCCGTGGTGTACTCGGACAGGAACACTGGCGCCGATTGCCTGAATCTGGGCCGCTAACGCTTCAGCATGTTCCCGCGTATTGGTGAACACCAAGGTTGACTTGTGGGACTGGATAATGCCGAGTATCATCCGAGCACGGGACACGGTCGAAGCGGGTAGGCCAAGGTTGACAGATTCCTTCTTGTCTCCCGAGCTAGGATGGACGGATCGGACGTCAATCTGAAGTCCCCTAGTCTCGTCCGAACGTAATACTGCGACTCTTCGTCCGGTCCCGACCAGGAACTGGCCGACGCGCTCTGGTTCCCCTATGGTGGCGGAGAGTCCGATTCTCTGAAACTCGACGCCGGTTAGTTCTGTGAGTCGTTCTAGTGCAAAGGACAGTTGGACGCCTCTCTCATCTGTCGCTAGTTCATGGACTTCGTCTACGACGACCCACCTAACCGAGCGAAGATGTTCCTTCATTCTCCTTCCGATCAGGATTGCTTGCAGTGTCTCGGGAGTTGTAATCATCACGTCTGGAGGGCTCTTTGCCTGTCGAGATCTCGCGCTGATCGGAGTGTCACCGTGTCGGACCTGAATTTTGATATCGAGATCCTTTCCCATCTCCTCAAGACGACGGAGAAGATCCCTGTTGAGAGCTCGAAGCGGGGTTACGTATAGAACTGAGATTCCCCGAGGCTTTCTCTCTGCTCGAGCTTCGATTAGTCTATCGAGTACAGGGAGGATGGCGGCGAGAGTCTTACCAGTCCCGGTTGGAGCAATCAGTAGAACGTTTTCGCCGCTGAGAATAGTGGGGATAGCTAGTTCCTGGATCGGGCTGGCTTTCAGGAAGCCTTCTTTCTCAAGCCTTTGTAGGACTTGGGGTTTGAGGGTTGAGAAGGCCGAGGTCCACATCTATTGCACTAGTAATCATCAAAGGGACGATTTATTCTTCCTCTTCGACCTTCTTCTTTCCTTCCCCTGGACGTTCAGCTGCGATATAGAGGAAGATCAGGATTAGTGTGACGAAGCTGAAGATGTAGAGCAGGAGCTGGAGCAAGGCGAACTCCTGGTCCGGTTGAAGGCTGTAAGACATGTCGGCTCACTCGGCTTCGTTCTCGCACAACCTCGGAAACGGCTACTAAAACCTTGAGATTACTCACGTGAACCGATCATAGTAAGTTTGGAAGTAATCTCTGGGTAGCGTGAGTCAGTCATACCAATCGCGTCATGCTTGCTCATCGCCTCAGAGAGTTGTTGAGCGATGATGTGGTAGCACAATTGTTTCTTGTGCTCCATTACCCGAAAATAATAGTCGTCACATGTACAGAACAAACTGTCCGGGAGAACCTGATAGTCTCGACCCCGACCAGCTACCACCCAGATCGTTCTGCCGCTTGGAGAGAAATGGTATTTTCGAACTTTTCCGGCTTCCACTAGGCCGAGTGCTTGCTGGAACCTTTTCTGGAATACATTGGTCAAGGTCTGCTTCTGTTCTTCGGAGAAGGTTCTAGTCCGGCCTATTTCCTGGCATGCCTCTTTGAGTATCCTGTTTTCGTTTACGATGGGTGGCGAGACTAGTTCCCTACCTGGATGGCTGTCACGTGATAAGAATACCTTTTCATTGGACATGGTCGATTTCGAACTAGCGGGCATACTAGTGGCTGACGAGGTTACCGTAAAACCAGTGGCAGACCAACCAGCTCTTCTGCTACAACACAAGGGAGAGCGGGTCCTTGTAATCGCTGACTTGCATCTCGGCTGGGAAGTGACTTTGGCGCACCAGGGAATACATGTGCCCTCTCAAGTGCCCAGGCTGCTGGACAAGCTTCGAAAGATCTTGGCCGAAACCCATCCCAAGCTCCTAGTATTATTAGGGGATGTGAAACATGCTGTTTCCAAGGTCGAACTGGAAGAGTGGAAATACGTTCCAGAATTCTTCGACAGCCTAGTCGAGATCATACCTGATGTAGAGGTGGTTCCGGGAAACCATGATGGTAACCTTGAGCCGTTGACACCGTCGTCCGTTAAGATCAACAAGTCCAATGGAATGGTTCTCTGGGATTCTGTTGGATTATTCCATGGTCATGCTTGGCCGGCGCCACCACTCCTCGGATGCAGATTCCTCGTCATGGGCCACTTGCATCCCGTCGTTGTCTTCAAAGACCCGTTAGGGTTCAGGATCACCCGCCAGGCCTGGGTTAGAGCGAAGAGCGATGGAGAGAAGCTCGCGGCAGGAGTCTTGAGACGTGAGGATGCGAGGTTTGAAGGTGACGCGGCGGTGGAGGTGAAGAAGAAATTCGGGGTCTCGGTTGCAGACGCGGACTGTATCATCATGCCATCATTCAACGATTACCTCGGGGGACAGCCGATCAACCGGAATTATCAGGAGGGATGGACGGAGTTGTACAAGGAGTACATGGGACCGGTCCTGCGCTCAGGTGCTGTGGATTTTGAGAATGGGGAGGCGTACTTGTTTGATGGAACATTTCTCGGTAAGGTTCAGGATCTGCGACGTCTCGCGCAGTAAGAATCTTGATCGCTAGTTCTGTTCGCGGGGTGCGAGCCTGGCGAGAATCTTGCTCGTGTCTCCACCGTTGAGCTTGGCGATCTCTCGCAGAAGATCGTAGTAGGATCTGACGTGTCGCTTTCCGTCGCGACCATGGTAGAGACTAACATTAGCGTACATTGTGGTGACTAGTTCGTGGTTGTACATTGGGTATTGTGTGTCGCCAAGGCCTAGTTCGCCTAGTTGTTGGCTGATGGCTCCTTCGCGGAGGTCGAGAACTTTCCTCCCTTTCCGTTGGCGGTTTCTGTTCTTTAGTCGTGTTCCTTCTATTCGGCAGTCGTCGCTGCAGTATTTCTCGGAGAACCAGCCTAGGAATTTGCGTTTGCAGACGACGCATGTCTTGAGGACTTTCTTGTCGACAGCCATGTTATTGTAACCGAGTGTCTTTGGTCCTGTATCCCTTCGTTTGTTAGATATATGGTAGAGAGGTCCCGGTATAAAACTGGCATGCCTCTCACGAGTCACGGCCAGCACAGATGATTGATTGACCCTACCTAGTACTACGCAAAAATCATGGTCGCATAGATAGCTCCGGTTCACCTTTTTGTCAGAAAGAAAAGAGTCGAAGCGTGGATTGAGAAGGGTAAGAGCTAAAGCAACATCGCACTTTGGAGGCGAACGAGGGGCTGTCGGATAGCCAGGTCTAGAGGACAACAACATCCTCGATGCGTCCGGACAATCCGCGTGGCTTGGGAGCGAATCGCCACGCCAAGAACCCACGAAATCGCAGGTTCAAATCCTGCCAGCCCCACCATACCTCCTCTCTCTCTGCTGTGCACCCACCATGAAGCGACCAGCAAAGCCTCGATACTCCAATCTCTTCCTTAGCCGATTCACGAAACGCTTATGACCCATCCACCGAATTTCATCTTCTATGCCGAGCAAAATGGTAGCTGGTAAGATCAAGAATCGGGCGGTGCCAGCCTTAGCTGTTCGTGATGCGGAACATGCGCTTGCTTTCTATGCGAAGGCGTTTGGAGCAAAGGAGGTTTCTGAGCGGATACCGTGGGAAGGAAAGATCGGGCACGCGGAGATCGAGATCGAAGGCGCACGCGTGATGCTTGCCGACGAATTCCCGACTCACAACAGAAGTCCTAGAACCCTCGGCGGAACACCTGTCATCATCCACGTCGACGTGAAGGATGTTGACTTGTTCTTTGAACGGGCATTGGCGGCCGGGGCGACTGCGCTCCAACCCGTCAAAAATGAGCCATACGGAAGAATCTGCAAACTACAAGACCCCTTCGGGCACCAGTGGTTCTTCAACACCTTACCAGATCAACGGCACTGAACTCCTGCGGCAAGCGCCCCCGAGACTCCTGCGCGAGCCGATAAAGGCTCGAAGAGGGAGATCCTCATTGGCAATAATTGGCAGACATGGTGCATATGCAAAATCTCCCTCACTGGTTCCGAATTAGTCCCAACTAGAAAAGTCGTGTCAAGCTAGATAGATCAGATCGAGAAAGCCAATACAAATGTAGTCGGCAGACAATGTCACATGGAACATGTCGACTGATCACCCCAAATTGGAGGTTGATGGTGAGCATCACATCTTCCAAGATAAATTGTTGGAGGGACTCGTTGGAAATTGGAAGGTGACCGGGCGAATTGCGGGGCAGCAGTTCGAGCAATATTGCGACGCTGACTGGGTTCTCAATCATCAATTCCTCCGAGTCCATTTCATAGACTCAGCTGCCAGAAATCGGGGGAGCATGGGAACGCCTAGTAATGCTGAGTATGAGGCAATGGTATTCATCGGCTATGATAACATGAGTGAGCGATACGTTGTTCACTGGATCGACATATTCGGCGGCCGCTTCTCCGAGACACTTGGCTACGGAACCTTGCAAGGTCAAGATTCGATCAGGTTTGTATTCGAGTACCCTACGGGTCCTCTTCATAATACGTTCACGTGGAACTCGAAGAATAGGATTTGGTCAATTCAGATTAGGCAGAAAGGTGAGAACGGGAAGTGGACAGTTTTCGCGGACGAAATTCTTCAGAAAGCAAAATGAGGATCCTTGAGTTACTTGCCCAAGTAGTAGGCTCCGATAAGAGATATGACAAGCAGTATGCCAAGTGTTACATAGCCAACATATGTGGCAATCATTTTTTTTTCCGGTGAAGCGTTCGGTTTGCTTCCCCCTTATGGGAAAGGGCTCCACGGATATTTGGGCATAGCGCGTACAAGTGGAAGATCTTGTGAGACTAAGTAACACGCGCCCTTCCACTCGGGCGCCACGTGAATATGGGAAATTGGAGGTTGGTTTGAAAACGGGGGTTGGTCCTGGTCGTCTGGTTTCGTAGGCAGTGGTTGAATGAGAGCCTTGCTTGAACGGGGCTCTCTTAGCAGAATCTTCTGGACGTCAAGTACCAGAAGGTTCCATATGCTGCTGCCGTGCGCTTCTTCTCTTTGAAGCGCACGGTCATGAAGGATTCGTGGGTTCTTGCCCACCTCGTTATGAGGCGAGTAGAGCTTTCTCTGACCAGGACTCTCGCATTAGTGTTTTCCTTCATGGCCGTATTTTCCCTCGCCACGATGGCCGACCGCTGCGTATTTGACACAACGAATTTGAACAGGAGAGCGGCTACGGGCGATTTTTGTCATCTGATTGTGACTAGAAAAAGTAGACTGATCGACCCTCTTGCTTCGGCTACGCCAAAGCCTATGGATCTAGGCTGAGAAAAAAAATGAAAAACGGGGAGTTTAATGACAGGCTTTGTTCGAGTCTAGGCGGTTTGGAATGCAACTGAGACCTGAGGTAGCGGGGAACCGTCCGCCTGGGTTGTCGAAGTGTCATCAGTGTAGATTATAGCGGCAAGTCCATTGAGCGGGTCGATCGCGTCCTGGAAGAGGTCGAGAAGGTTCCGTGTCCCGCGTGCGCAACCGGTTCCGTTGGTGCATATGACGCCCACATGGTTTGGACGGGCTGTGACGGTGCTCTGTGCGAAGTGGGACCCGCTGTCCGAGCTCTGTGCCATGTACACATTCCATACGGCTCGCGGGTCATCTTTGCTCGAAGTATTCGTGCCATAGTAGACGTAGTCAACTGTGCTGCCCCGTGCGACGATCCATGGAAAGACCGCTGTGTTTGCTGGAGACGTGTTTACCGCTAGTGGACTGGTCCAAGTATTACCTTGGTCTGTTGATTTCGAGATGAACACATGGTGCGCGTCTGACCAGCCGGCGTAGAGAGTCCCGCTGAGCGGGTCCACGGCCAAAGCCGGGAAGACGTTGTTCAAAGCCACATTGATAGGTCCTGAGAAGACGAGGTGTGGAGTCCAGGTCTTGCCCATGTCAGGGCTGACGGTCACGTAGATGTTGTTGAAGTTCGCGGTCGTTCCCTTCTGCAAGCCCGAGACGCCACCCGCCCATACCGTGTAGACATTGTGGCTGAATGAGTCTGCGATGAGCTTGCCCTGGTCGTTGTTGAAAGTAGAGTTTCCAGTAGCACCACCCTGTCCCGTGATCGGGTCTGTTACGCGATGGAAGGTAAAGCCGTCATCGTCAGAACGCTGCACGTGAATCAGAGTGCTCGATCCCGAGTCATGGTAGGAAATGTAAACATGCGGTCCGTCCGAGGTTATCCATTGACGGTCGGACTGTGTCGAATCGATTATCTGGCTGGTGCAGTGTGAGAAGTTGTTTGATGTGTCAGCGTTCGGGCAGGTGATCGCCGAGACGCCTAGCTGGGTGATGCGGGTTTGTGGGTTGAAGAAGAAAATGAGAGTGGAGACGTGTAGTGTGCCGGTTGAGCCGATGTCTACGTCCGCATCGCCGCCCCCGCCGACGTTGTTAGCGAGGTTGGCATCTATCGTTCCCTGGAACACTGGGACTTGTCCGAAACCTCCTTTCCATGTGTTGGTGAAGAACTGGGTCCAAGACAGCCCGACGTATATCGTGGTCCCATCTGGTCCGATGGAGAGTTCGGGTTCGCTGTTACCGTCAGGCCGGAGCAATGGAATGTTCGTGAAGTTTAGACTGGTTGTTTTTGTGCCGTGGGCTGCGACAGGTACAGCAAGGGTTAGGATCAAGGCCATCGTGATCGTTGTGATTGCTCGTTTCATACTATTTTCCTCGTTGCTTTCGATAATCGTGACCTTATAGGTTTTCCCGGGAAGATTCCCTTTTGATGCAGAGTCAACACGTCATGCCGGAGAAATCTCGCAGCAGACAGACATTGTCATCGATGAATATGCTCGAGCTCTGTTAGTAAGGCAGAGAGACTCGATTTTTTCCCCGGCACAGGTACAAGAAGAATCAGCAGGACGCTTCCTCCAACGATCCCAGTGAAGTAAATGTAGATGCATGGTTTGGCTAGGACTTGCCAGTAGATCCCGGGTCCGGTAGCGACGCCGTCGGGGCCGCAACCGTAGGGGGTCTGATAGGTAACAACGCCATAGGTCACGGCGGCTACGACGGAGATGGCGAGAAGAACTAGGCCAATTGTTTTCCGATGGCTGAATATACTGGCGAAACGCATCAGCGGTGGGACTTTCAGCAATGCTTTTATCGGTTTACTCCTAGGCCGCTACTATCTTGAAGATTCTACAAGTTTCCACGGGTAGCATCTCCTCTCTCTTTCTAGTCGTGTTGATGGTGAGTTCCGCTGGCGCGGTCCCGATTCTCAGCGTAGGTAGCAATGCGAATTATCAGTTGAACGCGTCGATGCAATCGACTCAGAGTTGCAATGCAACTCCGCCTGGCTACAATCAGACTGCGTGCGGCCCCTATCAACCACGGACACTCGTCAACATATACGACAACGGAAGCTGCGTTCCAACAGGATACTCGTGCTCCTACAGTCCCTCCTTCTACTACTACCCTCTACAAATCGGGACAACGGTCATGTGGTTCAACTATGGCAGCCTAACGCACACGGTAACCTCTTCCTCGACAAACACGGCGGGCCTTCAAACCTTCGACTCAGGTCCCTTAGCCCACTACGGTTCATTCTCCCTAACATTCACGACTCCGGGCAATTACAGCTATTATGATTCGCTTCATCCGTCGCTACGCGGGAACCTAGTCGTGTCGGGCTCTCCACCGACACCTCCCTCGCCTCCCTTCAATCCCACGATCAGTCTCGACGGTTCCATAGACTGGACTGTTAACGGACTTGACAACAGTGTGGCCGTCCTCAACGTCAGCCACCAAGTAAGTATCGTTGCATCTGTCGGGCCTCTCAGCTTTACCCCGGTGACTGAATCCGGAAGTTTCTCGCAGTCAATTGATCTCTCAACTCGCGTGCAATCCTCCGGGACGGCCACGTCGGTGATCCTGGGCATAATCCAAAAGATGCTCGCCTACTATCCGGGATATTATGGGTACTACGGTTATGGTTATTCTCCCGGGATAGGCCAATTGCTATCCTCGCAGAAAGAGGTCTATACATTCTGGTGGGTAAACGGGCCCCTGACAAACGGTCAACCCGTTGAGATCCTCACAGGATATGCTAGTATCACAGGGAGCGAGACTGTCAATTTAGGAGCCGGCAATAATCGCGCCGCCTGGATTGTCGAATCGACATTTTCACAGTCGGTTTCAACTTCCAGTCCGCCTGTAATTACATCTGGCGGATCGAGCGACCAAAGTTTCAAGCTCGACCTGAAATTCGACTACGACCAAGCGAGTGACCTGCTCGTCCGTTCGAGCGCAACAATATCCGTTGCATCCTCTCAAACCCAGAATTACAAGCCGGGCGACTATCTCTGCGGTCCCTCAGGCTGCTTTCCCGTCTCCGACCCCGTAACAGTGAGCCATCACATGAGCGCAAGCGTCCCAGTCACACTTCGGCTAACATCTACAAACCTGGACCTGTCTAGGAGAACCGCCGCAGGATCAATCGGACACGGGCAGACCTCTACGGGCGGCCCAGGCGGGACTTCCGGAACCACAACACTGCCTCCAGTAACATCCTTCTGGATCTACGCTGGCATCGGAATGGTAGGAGCTGGTGTGGCGGTGACGCTTGGCTGGCTGCTTCGAAGACGTGGAAGAATGCGAGCGCCCGTCCCACAACCGGAACCACTCGCAGGTGCGAGCCCCACGCTTTCCGGCACCTAGTGCATTCGTATCGTCATTTCTGATAGTTAGTCAGGAGAGAGAACGTCCGGCACTATGCGTCAGGTGCTTTTTCCTGTTGGAGTTCATGGTATGATTCGACAGCTTCTCTCGCGACGAACGCCAGAATAATTCCGGTCGCAAGATAATCAGCCCACCACAGTCCTAGAAAATATTCTGCGAGGAGTCCGCCGAGGAGGGCCGTGGCCATGAAGAGACATGTTACGGACTCTATCGCGTCCATCGAGAGAGCGAGTGACCGGGTTTCCCGGCCTATCCGTTTCTTCTGGATGTAGAGATAGGGCATCACTATCACCGCTCCAGTGGCAATGGCGATTCCTAGTGGCGACCCCTCAGGCTTCAGCCCTGAAACATACGAGTAGACGGTGCCTAGTCCTATGACGGGAATTAGGGCGAATAGGAGTAGACTCGTGAATTGTTCCGTTCTCTTGCTGTCAATCACACCACCGATTCTCGAAGAGTCCCTGCGCAGACCGCCCAAGACCGCGAGCCCGGAGATCAATTCTATCAGACTGTCCCCCCCAAAAGCAAGTAGGGCAAAACTTCCTGCGATTAGTCCGACTCCGATAGACCCCAAGACCTCGATTGTCATCCACGCCGAGCTAAGATATTCGATTCTGATTCCGCTTCCGATCCTCCCATGTCTCCATGATTGATGGGTGGTTGTGCAGCAGCAAGAGGCACAGTTAGAACAATCCGCGACCGTCTGGCAAGTCTCGCAGGATTCTTCGGAGCAACCACAGGTCCGGCATGCGGAAGACGAATAAGTGCCAAGGGTCAAAGGAAAGACTTGCATCTTAATCGCTGGTCTCGGCTTATTTCCCTAACGCTAGTAGCCTGGGTCCAAGAATGGTAACCATCGACCAGGCGGAAGTGTCAGACGCGACGAGATCGTGAAGCTCATCACGGAATACCACGCGTAGAAGGAATAGCTCCAATCAGGCAGAGAATATTGTGGACTGTCAACCAGCAACTACCGCGGGGAATCGCCTGGCCTGCTCGTTGTCGCTCGGGACAAGATAATAGTTGGCGTGGTCTTGGCAGCTTACACGCCTTCCGCAGAACTTGGACGAGTCATGACTGTAAACGATTTCTTCGTAAAACCGGGAAACCGGTGGAAGGGAGTGGGAAGAGAACTGGCGATACGACTGGTGGAAGAGTGCAAACGGGTGAATATAGATGAGATCGGACTCGAAGTCTTCCAAAATAACAAGACCGCTGCCTCTTCTGGACGGTCGATAGGCTTCAAACCAACAGACCGCTTTCTGTTCCGACAGAAACTAGAACAAACTACGAGCAGGAATCCGACGCTCTAATAAGCGAGACCGGCCAATAGAAATGCTGGACGGAGTCTGTTTGTGACAGAGGAGAGTAATATCAAAGCGGATAGCCAGAATCAGGCAACGGCTCCACCGCCACCTGCTGCCCCTCCATCCACTTACGAGGTTCAACCGCAAGCTCAGCAGGTAATCTGTCCAACATGTTTCACAACCGTTCCCTTGGGGACTCAGTTTTGTCCGCAGTGTGGAAGCGCGATTCCTCCGCCAACGTGGGCCCCGATTCCTGCCACCGCGCCGCCCTCGAAGAGACCTGTGAAACTAATCGTTGGAATAGTTCTCATTGTCCTTCTCCTTGTCGGGGTCGGCGGATTCGTGTTGTATAACAATGCTCAACAGCAAATCTTGCAGGCTGCCAAGACTTCTGATCGAAACGCGGCGAACCAGTCCATCAATCAGCTTCAACCAACTTGCATCTCGGTTCGCACGGATTCTTCAACGCTTTACGGATCACCTGGAAGCTACTCAGGCTATCGGACAGTCTACGAAACCCTCGGCATCAGCAATCCCACCAGGTTTGCGATGGATGCAACATGGGCTCTGACCCTGAACTATCCCTCGGTAGGCTGGGTTTTGGCTGACTCAGAATCATTTCATCTGTCAGCAAATGGAGCTGCTCATCCGATCTTTAGCTACAGGGTCTCCGGCTCGCAGTTGAACAATCTACCTCCAAACCCGAACCTTACCACTTTCACCGTAACCCTGAATGGAACATACATGGTCACAGGGTCGTACGCAACTTACCTTCTTACTCAACAGTCAAACTACGACAGCTCAACCCAGTCCGGAAACGGATTCCTCGCGTCCGGCGGCACAAACCTGCCGAGCTGTTAGGCCGCGACCTTTGTTGGGACCTTGCGCCGGAGCAACGACAAGGATACAATCGAAGTGACAACCCCGTAGAGCAAGTGGAGGACGAACGATCCCCCTGCGAACGTTGTGTTGGTTAGGTCATCAGGGACAAGGATACCTGTAACGGGGGCGTAGACGACCATCCAAATTACGATGCCTCCCAGTATACCGACCCAGACAGCCTTCTTAGTCGTGGTCAGGGCGAACCTTCGGATTGCCGCCGTAGCTCCGACGAAGAGTGAGCCTGCAATTATTCCTACCAACAGGTGCAGAGCCCATCCCCCTATGACGGCATAGGAGTCGCCGAACCCTAGCTTCTTCGCGATCGTCGTGTAGAAGAGTTCCTGATTCATTGCCATGGCGCCAATCTCTCCAAAAATGCCCAAGACTATTGCCCCGATGAAACCACCAATCGCTCCAGTTCTCAGTCCTTTGGGTATCGAGTAGGTGATTGGCTGCATAAGTTCGGATGAATCTGATGCGTATTAAAGATGGTTGAAACCGTTATTTTGGACCGACGAAAAGTCATGGATCGGACGATCCCGGCCCATGATCACTGAAGACCCTGTAGTCAATTGGCTTTTGGAATCCGGGGACCCCTCGATCTGTTATCTCACTCTCACAGAGATTCTGGACAAACCGTCAGATTCGAAAGAAGTTCTTGCAGCAAAAAGACAAATTCCTAGCGGGCCTATTGTGCAGACTCTTCTGTCCGGTCAGCGTGCCGACGGTGGTTTCGGAGTCCATCCCTACCAGAAATGGACAGGCGCACACTGGCGCCTCGTTTCTATTGTTGAACTCGGCATACCCTCAGGATTTCGGCCAGCGGTGAAGGCAACGGATCTTGTTCTGAAATGGCTGCTTGGTGAGGCTCATCTTCGCAATGTTCCTCAGATCAGTGGACGATATCGGAGATGTGCGTCTCAAGAGGGTAACGCGTTGGCTGTGTGTAGCCGGCTGGGTCTCGCAGAGGATCCGCGGGTAGTGAAGCTTGCCGAGTCACTGGTCGAATGGCAGTGGCCTGATGGAGGATGGAACTGCGACAGGAGACCGGAGGCAGACCATTCATCAGTCAACGAATCTCTGTCGACTCTCTGGGGCCTTGTCGAATACCAAAGGGCGACAGGAGATCGAGAATATTTGAAGCCGATTGAGAGAGCATCAGAGTTCTTTCTCCAACACTATTTGTTTCGTTCTGACCATACGGGAGAGATCATCCACCCGACCATGGTCGAGCTTCACTATCCACTGTACTGGCACTGCGACATTCTACAAGAGCTCATGATCCTCTCGCGGGCAGGAGAGCTAGACGACCCACGGACCAAGGAGGCGCTAGATATTGTGGAGAAGAAAAGGGGTCCCGACGGACTATGGCACGCGGACAACTATTACTGGAATGTGAGACGGACAGCATTAACAAGAACGAAACTGTCGGTGTCGAACGTTGAAGTCGTTGACTGGGGACGAAAAGGCCCCAACAAGATGATAACGCTAAACGCTCTACGAACTCTCAAGGCCTCAGGAAGAACCAGAATCTGATAGGAATGAAACACCGAATTGAGAAAGCTTCAATCTAGAATGTAAACACGTCCTTTGGCCGATATTCATCGTTTACCAGCAGGTGTCCTCAACTCTCATAACCGAGTCTGAAGATTGTTCTCGATGGCCGGAGTTCTGAGACTTGGCTGTTCGTAGTCGGCCGATTCGTGAGGACAGAATCTTCACGTCCAGCTCCAGCTCTTCGATCGCTAGTTCTCCCTTCGCTGTCTCTCTATACGTTGTCGCTATGAACTTTCCGCAGGTACTGCAGACCTGAAGATTTGCGCGGGATAGCTTATGAGGGTGTTTGTGAGTTTCGGACGCTTGTTTCTGCGTCACATACTCTCGCTAGATCCCTAGTCCAAGCGCTTGCGAATCAACCACAAACCTGAGTTGACCAGTTGTCAGTGGTAGGCTGAAAGCTTTCGGAACCCTGTTTGAGCTGGTTCGCTTGCAATTAGTTCTTCGGATTCCGGTATTGAAACCTGTATGGTGCGCTCTTCGCTCACGGACCTTTTCGATGCTTCAAGAAGTCTCACTACACCGGCTCCGATGGCTCCGTCAGATAGATTTGAGTAAGGCTCAGATGTCGAGTTGTTCTCGACACATTCGGCGAAGTGAATGATCTCCTCATGGAGCGTATTGCTTGGAACAGTCAATATTGTCTCCGTCTTGTCAGATCGTTGAAGAACCAGTTTCTGATCGAGACAGTCTAGCCGGGCCACCGCATCGCTTCCTACCACTGTCACATCTCTATGTTTCTCAGAATCCAACCAGCTTAGCTCAATGCTTGCGTTAACACCGTCAATGTGTTCAGCCGTGATGAAAGCGACTTCGTCGCCCGATCCACCTCTGTAACCTCTACCCCTGCATGATATCTTGGTCGGCCAGGTGCCGAGAATATTGTTACAGATGTCAAAGGGATGCGGGCCCAGATCTGTTATCACATCTCGATCTCTTTGGGGCGGTAGGAACCCAGTCCATTGGAGGCGAAGGTAGTAGATGTCCCCTAAAAGTCCGCTATCTACTACGCGTTTCAGCTCTTTGACTCCATTATTGAACCTATGAACGTGTCCCACGGCGAGAACTTTGCGGTTTGTCTCTGCGAGTCTTACTAGCTCGTCGGCTTCCCTTGACCGCAAGGCCAGAGGCTTCTCAACGAGAACGTGTTTTTTCGATCTGAGAAAACGTGATGCGACTTCGAAATGCGTGCCATTTGGTGAGCAGATATGAACCGCGGAGGTTGCAGAATCGGACAGTAATCCCTGATAGCTCAAACGATAGTCCAAGGGACCAAATTCCTTTCTGCACTGTTCAAGCATCGAGGGGGAGTTGTCAACAATGGAGCATAGATTAACCTGGCCAGTAGTACGAGATACGTCCATGATCTCTCGTATTACCTTCTTCCCCCAATAGCCCGCGCCGATCACGGACATATTCACTGGCATCATGTCTGACAGGTAATTGATGTTCTTTCGATATAATGGGCGCGTCTATGAAAGAACACAAGCTACCACATTGGGTTACAACCAAGGTCCTTTGCAGGAAGTTACTTTGTATTGAAAAAGATGCACCTGGACTTTTGGTCCTGAGAATAGTCCCTTCTTTACGTTAGAGAGCGATCTGAAAGATCAAAGAAAGCGGGTGGTTTGATGGTCGACTTTGGTCACAGCAGGCTGACCGTAACTGTAACTGTTGCCGAGTGCGATATTGTTCCACTGTTCGCTGTGACAGTTATCGTGTAGGTTCCAGGTGTTGTCAGTAGAGAGGATGAGACGGTCATTGTTGACGCGCCTGTTCCGTTTGCGGCGAGAACCACACTGGCTGGGCTGAAGGACACCGTTGGCTTTACGGGGGAAAGTGATGCGGTTGTATCCGATGGGGCGATTGAGGCCGAGAGGTCAACAGTTCCAACGAAGTCATTGAGGCTGATGAGAGCTATTGTTGCTGTTCCTGAAGATCCGACTGAGACTGTCATAGTCGTTGGGCTGGCGGACATGCTGAAATCTGGGGGTGCGCCGGTCGAAATTCTCCATGCTGTGAGCGGGTGCAGTTCCCATGATGAGTATCCGTGTCCCGAGCTTGAGGGCGGGTGCCATGTTACGAATCCCTGAACATCTATCTTCTGGCTTGAGCTGAGCTTGTCGAATGTTGAGTTATCACAGGCGGTTCCTGCACCACAGTAGCCTGCAGCCATCCAGTCTCTATCGATCTCGAGCCTTATGCAAATCTTCGGATTAGGATCCTGTAGAGTCTCACAGTTGCCCGTGTACTCTGCTGTGTCCTGGAAGACCCCGTAAGCATTGCAGAAGGTTTGCCCACCAGGATAGGGACCTCCACCGTTCGTAGGTGTATACTTTGTTCCACATTTCCCGCCTAGGGCTCCGTCCTGGACTATCGAGCCTGTTGTCAGTGAGATTCCATGGATCTCTACGAACGTAGGAGCCATTGTGCCGTTGACATTAGGGGCCATGCAGGGTGGATGGAGGGAGGATTCGTCTGTCCCGTTGAGGACTCCGAACGGTCCACCAGTTTCAAGCGCGCCTTGTGTTGACGAGTTGAATTGGTTACCTATCACCTGGTGGACAGTTGCCAATGTCGCTTTACAAGTTACATTGGGGTTCCAGGCTGGGAAATTGCCTGGAGCAATCGTCGTCCCGCTGACTGAATGTGCGGCGAACAGGCCTGCGGAGACTGCTAAGGCAGCCAAAAGCAGGGTCGCGGTAACCGGTAATGTCCTGGTTCGCTTGCGATGGGTTTGAGTTGTGGTTTGCAGTGTCCTTACCACCTGTATTTCCAACTGAAGAGAGGCGGGTGAAGTATTTGTCCAGTCTGTCTACAAGAGCCTAGAAGGTAACACAATCCGCACACAATGTAACACAGGCGACCACGCTGGAGATTGCTCTGGAACGAAAATGGGGGTATAGTTCCGGCGGCTGATACTCGAGGGATTGCCGTCTTCCCCGATCCATCCTATCCTCACGTTAAGGAGACTGTGATGGTTACTGTGGTCGAGTGGGACAATGTCCCGCTGTCGGCTTTGATGGTGACCGTATAGGTGCCAGGTGTCGTGAGGAGAGATGTGGAAACTGATAGGGTCGAAGTAGCGGATCCGTTTCCAGCAATGGTTACGCTGGTAGGGCTGAGGGAGGCGCTCGGTCCGACGGGGGAGAGAGATGCGGTTGTGTCTGCCGGAGCGACTGATGCCGCGAGGTTCACCGTTCCCGTGAAGTTGTACATACTCTGGAGAGTTATGGTGACTGATCGTGATGAGCCAGGGGTAAGAGTTGCACTCGCTGGACTGGCAGAGATGTTGAAGTCGGGAGGCGGCCTCGTAATGGCGAGCGTCACAAGTAGGGTGTGGGTCAGGCCTCCGTTCGTCCCTTTGAGGGTGACTGTCCAGTAGTTATACACAAGAGCGGATGGTGACGCTTGGATTGTTAGTATTGACGTCGCTGACCCGCCTGGGGTTATCGAAACGCTTGGAGGGTTGAGTGTCACCGTAGTGGTATTCGCGATTTTGGACGTCACAAAGGCTGAGAGGGTCACGGTACCATTGAAACCATCGAGACCGGTTACGACAAGGGTTGCTGTTGAGGATGAGCCTTGTTGTACACTTAGCTTGTTGAGGTTCATTGTTAGGCCGAAGTCTGGCGTTGAGCTACTGGAGTATCTCCAGGCTGAGATGGGATGAATCTCCCAGCCGGTGTAACTATGCCATGAATCGTTGAGATGTCCGTCGTCCCAGTAGACGAAGCCTTGGATGTCGAAGAGCTGGGTGGTGACCGGTGGGTTTTGTGGTGCGATACCGGCCGATTTCCATGCCTGGTCTATCTCCATGTGCATTTGACAAAGATTGACGTCCGAGCTTGCGCACTTTGGATCTTTGAAGTTGGATGTTGTGTCGCAGAAGTTCCCATTGGGATACTGGGCACAGTCTTCAACGACGTTGGTTAGCGTGAGCATTTGGACTCCATGGACTTCCACAAACGTTGTGTTTCCATTCACCGTGCACGGCGGGGAGGTAGATCTCTTGTTGGGAATGCCCGGTATGAAGCCGCCTCCTCCATATGTCGCCCCACCGTTTGCGTTCGGCTGGCTGCCGATTATCCCTTCTATACTTGTCAGAACTGCAGTACAAGGGACGGCCGGGTTCCAGGATGGGAGCTGGCCGGGAGGGACTGTTGTACCTTGGGCGATGTACGGGTGCACCGCGAACAAAGCTCCCAGACCCATGATAACAACTAGCACCAACGCTCTGGTTACAAATCTTGTTTGCTGTGGGCGAGACATGACTGTCCTATCTGCTCCAGTCAATTAGTCATCTAAGCCGGTTAACCGGTGCTTGCACCAATTGATCTCGTTGACCACGGTAAATTGACTGGTGCATCAAATGCGGTGCGATCTCTCTCTGCGCCATCGAAGACGAATTCAACCTTGCTTCCATCGAAGATGGACTGACTTCGAGATTCTCTCTTACCCACTCAGGAACGATGACCGCTCGAAGAAGTTGTTGCACAGTGACATCTCTTCTCTTTGCCTCTGACGCTAGCAGCTTGAACGTGCCGTCTCCCACGGATAATATGAACTTGGCCAATGCTATGCACCAGACCCCTCTCGAGCGACCTCGGCCTTTGCCTCTCTCGTCTTTGATTCAGAGTACGCTTGTCGAGGAACTCTTCCCTTAACCATGACAATAATATTGTAGTCTACACCTACGCCTCTAAGGGACTGGACGAAGCTGTCAAACTCGTCCAGTATCTCATCTTCTCTTCGGGCCCATGTCTGTCCCTTCAGTTTCATGTAGGCCGTCCATTGGTAGTTCTCCTGGATTCTGTTTTTTATGTCGCTCATCAATTATCCCGCCATCGTGTCGGTCGGATCGACGTCCACTGAGCATGCGCAGCAGTGTTCGAAGCAGAGCTGGCAAGTATCACATGTTAGACCCGTGGTTTCGAGACATGAAGGGCAGTTGTTAGGGTCTGAGTCTTGATCGAACATCATTGTCATGAGCCATTCCTCTTGTCTACTCTTCCTTCGACTTTGAAGTACACGTCCCGATCGTTCATCCAATCTCCCCGGACTTGTTCGTCACTGATGTCAGTGTACACTCCGTCGAGCCAGACTCTTGCGTCTAACGATTTTGAAGAATCTATGAGGTCGACTAGGAGGTCTTTCAGACGACCAATGGTCTCGGGTTCGCGACCTTCCGAGTGCGGAAGCCCTTCCCGCTTTTCATTGCTGGAAAGCATTGCATTCATCTTCTATCTATCGCTACCCTTCGCTATTTTTTCCATATAACCGCGACGTTTACAAAGTAATCTCTCTTAACACACTGTAGACACTCGGCTCTTATCGGGAAAATCACAGATGATACCTAGCAAAGTGTAGACCGGGAATCCGGTCCGACTGAGCTTCCGACTGGTAAAACAAACGACTCGGTTCGGAATCACGAAAAAAAAACTCTTGCAGGAAATTCGTTGTGACTTTGGATGATGGAGTGTTCTTTGACCCTCAACATGTAGCCGAGACGCAGCTTTTCAGGAACTCCTCCGAGCGATTGTCATTCCTGATTGGATCGAGTGCACCGTCGTCGAATACTCTTAGCGGCCCTGATTTCTTCTACGGGTTCTCTAGTGCTTTTCGACTCTTTCGGTCGGGTGGTTTGGACTCGTCGTCCAACTGTTCATCGGCCGGAGGGGGCTTCGGTTTCGCATCGGAGTGCATCCGAATCCACCCCGATGTCTTCTGCTTGTCTCGCCTGGGCTCACTTGTTGAGCTTTGCTTATCTCTTGTAGCCTCTTCCATTCTTAGCCCCTGCAAAGCTTGGGATCAGCGGCGCATCTTTGTGCTCGCCGGCAAGACCCGTCAGAGGGCGAATGATAGTCGCGACTACTTGTCCGTCTGTTTCGAGTGTCTCAACTTTTGCACCCATGGGTTTGAAGAGAGATTGAAACATCTCGCCGTAGAACGCGGATACTCTGGGTCCTCGATCATGCTTCAACACCACAGTATCAGTTTCTCCATCGAGGGTGTATTGGAGTCTGAACGCGTTTCCGTAGCTGCCAATCATCTCCATCGCTTTCAGCGCGTTCTCGGGGTTGAATTTCTTGAACCAGAAGAGTACCATCTCGGGAAGAGTATTCGTGCCTGCCTCTCTGCCCAGTTCACGAGCTTCCTCATCGCTGAGGATGCTGAAGACTTTTTCCACGAGGGAAGTGGGAACTTGGATGAAGCCGAACTTGCTGGCTTTGTCCTCCCACTCCACTAGTTTCCTGAGTGCTCTGTTGGCGAGAAGGTTGAACGAGAACTGTTCTCTTTCGGCCATCTCGACAATGCCTGCTTCAACATCCTCGTCTAGTCTAAGGGTCCTGGTCACGCTTCTCGAACTCGAAACCGGTGCTGGTTTGAGTTCGAGCATGGATCGTGTAGGTGCTAAGGTCATTTTTTTGTCCTCGAAACCCCTTTGGGTCGTTGCAAGCACTTAAGCGGTACGTCTCTCTACGCGTGCATCCGGCAATCACCTCGCCTGTATGCACGGCATAGTTTTGCGCCGTGTATTCAGACAGACCGTTTGCAATGTATTGCGAGCGGAATACCTCTTTCTCCTGTATTTGGCGAGAATGACTCGTGGTGCCATAGAGTAGGGCCAAGTTTATCTTCTTGTTTGCACTCGATTGCATATGCTATAGAATGTGATAGTTCGTAATGACACAACTTGAAGACGCTCTGAAACCCGAAGTCCGCAGGTCTCCTGACACAGTAACGAGAACATTTCGCATAGACCGTGACGTTGACAGGAAGATGGAAGGGCTCTCTTCAGAAGGAAGAGTCAGCATGAACCAAATGGCGAATAAGGCACTTAGAAGGTATGTTGAGTGGGAGGTTAACGCCGAGAAATTCGGAACAGTCACCACCTCAGCCAGTACTATCAGAAAGTTCTTCGACTATCTGACCATCGAGCAGGCAAAGGAGATGGGAAGCTGGTGGGGTGAAAACCAGGCTCCAGGAATCATAACCTTCTGGTTCAAGAAATTCGACTTCGACAGCGTCCTAAAAGCGCTGGAATTCCTCGGCGCACAATACGGCCGAGCATTCACCTCCGACTACGCATTCGACGGCAGAAGCCACACCCTCATCGTCAAACACGACATGGGACTAAAGGCAAGCGTATTCTACGCCGAAGCCGTAAAAGCAGCATTCTCCCACCTAGGACTTGGAACAGATATATTCGTCACCGATGACCAAGTCATTGCAATAAGTCCCCCTGATCCCGCCCATCCGCTCAACAGGTCCTACGAGGGAGCAGCCGACCTGAAATACCCGACGAGTGCAACAAGCAGACCAATTCCGAAGCTTCGCAAAGGACAGCGGGTAGAACCCGAAAGCCGTGATGCATGAAGATTAGGCGTCGCGTAGGCTCGGAATATCGCTCAAGCCAGCCGTTATCTTGGCTACAACGGAATCGGTAACGACTCCAGCCTACTAAACTCTTGATCTTTGTCGACGCATCGTAGCGAATCAGAATCCTCCGAGCGCAGAGACCTACTACAACGTGGTCCCACAAAGAAAGGAGCGGTCAACCCAGCCAAACGCAAATATTGAATGTCTACTTTCTGGGAAAACACATTTCCAATTCTTGCGGAAAGTGTTAGAGCATTTTTGCGACGCTTTGGAAGTATCGTATTCCTCTTTTGCCGTTGAGGGCGCGGTCCAGTGCTTGATCTACAGCATCTTTGGGTGTTGGGGCGGCCATGACTTTCACTGTCTTCCGATCATCCAGGTAGGTGTCGGCGATCTTGTCGGCCGTTCCACCTGTCCCTTTCAATGCAACTATTGGTTTTCCTTTCTGATAGGCGACCAATGCCTCAACGTAGGTTCCTGCTCCCCCACCCACCACGATTGCCGAATCAGCAGAATACGCGGTCACGTAATTCCGCGAGAAACCCATTCCCGTCGGAATGATGATATCGCAGTAAGGGTTCGCGTAGCTCATATCTTCGTGTGGCAGAATCCCGACAACCATTCCCCCCTTCTCCTTCGCTCCCCTGCATGCAGCCTCCATCACTCCCCCAAGGCCACCTGTCACTAGAACCGCTCCTCGGGATGCTATCTCTGCGCCGACCTCTTTTGCAGCCGCGTAGGTACTCTCGGGGCAGTGGTCTCCGTCGGACCCTATCACGAGAATCTGTATCAATCGTTTGAAGCTGGACAGTGGGGTTCTCGATGCTACTCCTCTAAACAATTTCATCATTCACTCTTTTTGAAAGGAAAGGATGCGACAACACGCGTCCAACCCACCGGCTGGCTATGAGGTTGGCGTAACCAATGCTCTAACAAGGAAGGTTTTAATGACAACCGGCCAGAAACTCGACCCTCCATCACTTCACAAGGTCACGTTTCATGCCTGACTTCAAGCCTGGAAAGGTCGCCCGGGTCGCAGGCCCCGTCATCGTTGCCGAGGGAATGGTCGGCGCCCAAATGTACGAAGTCGTCCGCGTCGGCGACCAAGGCCTCATCGGCGAGATCATCAAGATAGACGGGGAAAACGCCACGGTCCAAGTCTACGAGGAAACCGCTGGCCTCCGGCCCGGCGAGAAGGTCGAAAGAACCGGCAAACCGTTGTCTGTAGAACTTGGACCCGGAATCCTCGGCCAGATCTACGACGGCATCCAGCGCCCACTAACAGTTCTCTTCGAAAAGACGGGCCCCTTCATCAAGAGAGGCCTCTCCCCGGCAGCTATCGACCGATCCAAGAAATGGCACTTCGTGCCTACCGCAGATTCTGGACCAATTGTTTCCGGCGGCGACGTCCTAGGGACTGTCAAAGAGACAACCCTAATCACCCAAAGGATAATGGTCCCGCCAAACCAAACCGGAAAAATCATCTCAATCGTTCCGGAGGGCGATTATACGATCACCGAGCCCATCGGCGAGCTAGAGACCAAGACCGGACCCGTCTCATTGTTCATGATGCACACCTGGCCCGTACGAATCGCCAGGCCCTTCAAACGCAAACTCCCATCCGAAATCCCACTCATAACCGGCCAACGCATCATCGACTTCTTCTTCCCCGTCGCCAAAGGAGGAACAGCGGCTGTTCCTGGTCCGTTCGGATCCGGAAAAACCGTTTTGCAACAGGCACTTGCAAAATTCGCCGATGCCCAAGTCATCGTCTACGTCGGTTGTGGAGAACGAGGAAATGAGATGGCGGAAGTTCTTGAAACCTTCCCAACTCTCCTCGATCCTCGCACAGGACAACCGCTGATGAACCGGACAACATTGGTCGCAAACACTTCAAACATGCCAATAGCTGCGCGGGAAGCCAGCGTCTACACGGGCATCACAATCGCTGAATATTTCCGAGATATGGGATACGATACCGCGCTAATGGCGGATTCCACAAGCAGATGGGCAGAAGCACTCAGAGAAATCTCCGGACGTTTGGAAGAGATGCCAGGGGAGGAAGGCTACCCAGCCTACCTTGCATCTCGTCTCGCCGATTTCTACGAGCGATCAGGACGACTAGAAGTTCTCGGCTCTGAATCCAAACAAGGCTCCATCAGCGTCATCGGCGCGGTCTCCCCTCCTGGCGGGGATTTTTCCGAACCGATTACTCAGAACACACTCCGTATCGTCAAGGTCTTCTGGGCCCTCGATTCCGAACTTGCCAAGAGACGCCACTTCCCAGCTATCAACTGGCTGACAAGCTACTCTCTCTACCTCGACACCCTCGAAACCTGGTATCCAAAAGAAGTTGGAAGCGAATGGGTTGACCTGCGAAAAGTAGCGATGTATCTTCTCCAGCGCGACGAGGAACTTCGCGAGATCGTCATGCTTGTGGGTCCCGATGCCCTCTCCGAGGGACAACGGGTTATCTTGGAAGCTGCGAAGATGATCAAGGAAGACTTCCTCATGCAGCAATCCTACAACCCAGCCGACAGCTATTGCGACAAGACGAAAACCTACAATATGATCCGCACAATCCTCCACTACTACAACCTCATGCAGAAAGCAGTCGACGAAAACATACCGCTCCAGAAAGTTCTCGAGCTGCCCGTAAAGAACGACATTAGCCGCATGAGACTCATCCCTGCTGACAAGTTCACCGACCACTCCCAGTCCTTGAACGAGCGTCTCGATCAAGAATTCCAGATGCTGAAAGCGCCCGCTGTCAAGGCGAAATAGAATGGTCTCACTAGCCGGCCTCGAATACAGAACCGTCCGAGAAATATCCGGACCACTAATCTTCGTCGAATCAGTCCGGGGAGTAGGATACGGCGAACTGGCGAAGATCAAGACTCCAAGTGGCGATGAACGGAGAGGCCAAGTTCTGGAAGTAGGTGGCGGAGTAGCGGTTGTCCAAGTCTTCGAAGGCACAAGCGGACTGGATATAGCGTCAACTAGCATCCGTTTCACCGGGGAAACGGTCAAGCTTCCTGTTTCCCAAGACATGCTCGGGAGAATCTTCGACGGAAGCGGCCGACCAACTGACGGTGGCCCAAGAATCATCCCTGATGATTACCTCGATGTAAACGGCAGTCCTATCAACCCTTTCGCCCGCGAATACCCCCGCGAGTTCATCCAAACAGGCGTCTCCGCCATCGACGGGATGAACACTCTCGTTCGGGGACAGAAACTCCCTCTTTTCTCCGCATCGGGGCTTCCCCACAACCAGATTGCAGCCCAGATCGCTCGTCAGGCTAAAGTCCGAGGCACAGACGAGCCGTTCACAACAGTCTTCGCCGCCATGGGCATCACGGCCGATGAAGCCCGCTTCTTCAGAGACGATTTCGAGAAGCAAGGAGCTTTCGATCATGTAACAATGTTCGTCAACCTCGCTGACGATCCAGCGATTGAACGAATCCTGACGCCACGACTCGCACTGACAGCCGCCGAGTATTTCGCAATCAAACTCGGAACCCACGTTCTCGTTATTCTAACCGACATGACGAACTATGCGGAAGCTCTCAGAGAAATTTCTGCAGCCCGAGAAGAAGTTCCTGGGCGCCGAGGATATCCGGGATACATGTATACCGATCTGAGTACGATCTACGAACGAGCTGGAAGACTTCACGGTAGCAAAGGCTCGATCACCCAGATGCCAATTCTGACAATGCCAGGAGATGACGTCACTCATCCCATCCCCGATCTCACCGGTTACATTACTGAGGGACAGATCTACATCGATCGAGGATTACACCGGAAAGGAATCTATCCTCCCATCGACCCCGCACCCTCTCTTTCACGTCTGATGAAAGAAGGAATTGGCAAAGGACGGACAAGAGAGGATCATCGGGAAGTCTCAGACCAGCTCTACTACGCATATGCGGAGGGACGAAGCTTCCGTGACCTTGTCGCCGTCATCGGTGAAGAAGCTCTCTCCGCCCGGGACAAGCTCTACCTGGGTTTCGCGGACAATTTCGAGAAGAAGTTCATCAACCAAGGACTATACGAGAATCGTGACATCGACGCGACCCTTGACCTCGGCTGGAACCTCCTCAGCGTCCTCCCTGAAAGCGAGCTGAAGCGTATCGACCCAGCCACGATCAAGAAGTATCATCCGAAATATCGCGGGAAGACATCGTAGTGTCAGAGATCGTCGCGGGCGCTCGTCCAACCCGGATGGAGCTTATCGCCCTCCGGCGACGACGACGTATTGCACAACGGGGAGGAGATCTGTTACGGGAGAAACTGGACGCGTTGATGATCGAGTTCTTCCAGTTCGCCCGAGAGATCACCTCATTGAGACAGAAGACCCAAGACTTGTTGTTCCAGGCTTACGAGAAGTTCACCGAGGCCCAGATGCTCATGGGCTTCACGAGGGTCGAGGAAACATCGCTAACAGTCCAGGACCGGTTTGACGTGGACGCGTCGACTAGGAACGTCATCGGCGTATCCATACCCTACGTCTCCGTGAAATTGAAACCTCTAGAGGGATTTCCGTACTCGATGATCGGCAGTAGCGCTAAGCTCGACGAGGCCGTCGCGCTAATGACTGAAGCAGTCAAGAATGTAGTCGAGCTGTCCGCAGCCGAAGCCGCTATCCGCAGATTAGCTGAAGCAATCTCCGCAACCAAGAGACGAGTCAACAGCCTAGAAAACATTGTCGTCCCGAGAATCGAGAACACAATTCGGTACATCGAGATGAGTTTACAGGAGAGATCGAGGGAAGATTTCTTCCGGTTGAAACGGATCAAAACACGTCTGGAAGAGGAAGAAGAGGAGACCGTCAAGGTCCCGCAGATCTCAGGCTAAGACCCTAGATTGCCATGTTGAGAACTTTCCGGCGTAAGCCTACTGTGGCCCTAGGATAACGGAACTGAACAGGAAAAACGACCCAATTATTGCAAAGAGTGACGATGTGAATACAAAGAAGGCAAGCACTCCCCTTGGTTCAATGTTCATAGAAGCTGAGAGTACTACTAGTCCGCCGAAGATAACGAGGAGTCCGTATGCCATGCCTACCATAGTGAAAAACAAGAAAGCAAATTGAGAGCTGTAGTTTACCGAACCCAGATTCACAGTAACGGCCAGACAAGCCAGGCTAGAAATGAGCAACATCCCACTAATCACCCCGAATATCGAGAAGACCTCCAACGGCGTGTCGATTCCGGATCTCGCGAAGTGCACGTGTCAGCAAGCTCCAGAAACCAGGATCTCTCCCAGCCTCATCGTATTTTCTCTAGCCAGGCTTAACTTCTTATCGATGGCGAGAGCACGGACCCTAGTAAGCTCGCTCGGCCCGCTCCTTCAGAGCGCGATTCATGTCCTCAAAGCCCCGCTTCGTATCCCTATCCAGGCTCTTAGCCATGAACGGAACAAGTAACCCTGTAAACTTCTCGTGTTGAACGAAACGGACGCCCTTTTCGTCGAATGCTTCGATCGTAAAGCAGTGTTCGCCGTTAAACAGGCCCGGTATCCAGAGTTTTCCGAGCCAGCACATCTCACGATTCGTCTCCACATTGAGCATTTTGGGCTTGAAGGTCATCGCTCTTCCTCCGGGGGACTCAAACCGGACCTCAAGCTTCGCCCCTGTCCTCGGCTCGCCGGTCATCTTTTTGATGAAAGGGTTCCATTCGGGGAATTTCGCGAAATCGGTCAGTACTTCCCAAACCCGTTCGGCAGAGGCCTGAATAACGACCTCCGCGGAGACCTCCTTCATCTTGACCCATCACTATTGAGGACACCCATGTTGAAGAGTGTTTCGCACGGTCTCCTCATGGCTATTGCTGTGCGAAGTGAGCGTTGGGCCTTCGAACGCGAGATGAGGTAAGACTTCGCGGACTGCCCGGAAAGACTTGGCCCCTTAAATCACGGATTTCGACTGAACTATGGTGTCTGCTCCTTGAGCGGCTGGTCAATGCTAGCTGGGGTTCTGGGCTCGGCGGGAGCGTTTCTTACCATTGGTCTGTTTGGAGTTTTCACATTGGGGTATGATTGCACGGGTTTCTTTAGTTGCGACCTCTCTCGGCCGGACCTTGCCATACACTACTACTCTTTTCTGGTGCCCGGTGTAGCCTTCGTCGGGTCCATAATATCGAATTCCAGGGCAAGACTGGGAGGTGTGATTTTGATTGCGACGGGCGCGACAGCCGTCCCCGCGACAATCTTCATTTTTCTCCACTTCGTCGGAAATGCTGAACTTGGACTAGTTCTTTCAACCTACGCGCTCGTCTACTACGGCTGGATAGCCTTGTTGTTCTATGCAGGATATTTGTCGCTTAAAGGAAGAGGGTCGCGACAACAAGATAGGCGCATCTGGGATCCCGACTTAGAACCTCTTGAAACGAACGTCACTACATGAGAAATTGTTGTTGTGAACCCTAAAGGAAGCTCTCTCTCACCCTTGAGCCGTTGGACGTTAGAGTAGCGGCCAGCCCTTCTTCTTCACATATCTCAGCCAGAATCCCGCGATCAGCGAGGTAACGATCGCGGTAAGCACGAGCGCCACAAAGAATGTTTCCGATATCAGTCCGAGGTCAAAGGCGACGGTAGCGAGCACGATGCCCGGGCCACCTCTAGCGTTTAGAGCTATTGCAAGGTTGAGACTCGGTAGTCTCCTCTGCTTGATCAACCTTCCCACCACTAAGGCACCTCCGCCTTTGAGCGCGGTTGAGAAGACCAGGAACCCGAGAAAGAAGAGAATGTCAAAGGAGTGGAGCAGATCCAGTTTCAATCCGACGACGGCAAAATAAACCGGCGTGAACACTGCCAACGATATCGACTTGACCTGCGACTTCGCAAGAGCAAAGACTTCTTCCGGCATCATTCCGACCGCAATGCCAGCTAGAAACGCACCGAAGACGATGTTCACGTTGAGAAGGCTTGCCAACGCTACCATCGAAAAGCAGAGAAAGAGAGCGTACCTCGAAGGGTGAAACTTGATCAGAACGTCAAACCTCGATCTTATCGTATAGCGTATCAACCTCGGCAGACCCAGCAGAGCTGCACCGAAAAACGCGACAGTCACAAACGCCGTGTAGCCGATCAATGAAAATGATGCAGATGCCGAAGCCCCAACCCCCGTTGCGATGGCCAAGGCCCCGAACTGGATGACATCCTCGACCGTGGCGATCGCCAGAACGATCTTGGCGAATCGCGTGTCCATGATCTTCAGGTCGATGAAGATCTTCGAGATTACCGGGATCGATGTGACCGAGACCCCAATGCCCACGATGATGGCGAGTGAGAGCATGTTTCCGTTTGGCCCCGAGAACGGCGAGAAATTGTAGACGAAGGGAACAGCCATTCCAATAATGAATGGAACAAAAGTAGCGCCAACCAAGAACGAGGTAGCGATCTTACGGTCTTCTTTCGAGAAGGCCCTCTGGATCTCGAACCCTGATATGAACATGAGAAGAACGAGCCCGATGTAGGAAATTACAGAGATCAACTGACCTTCCGATGGAAAAGCCCCGAACACCCAGTTCTCTGTGTCAGGAGCAACATATCCAAGGAAGGTCGGGCCGAGAACTAGCCCGCCGAAGATCTCTCCGATCACCCGTGGAAGCTTGGTCTCATAGAACAAGAAACCGAAAGAATGCGCCGTGAACAATAGTAAGACCATTGCGAAGAAAAACCGGGTCAGCTCTAGACTGGAGAGTGTGAATGTGCTGACGAGACTCATTGAGCCTCGGCTCTACATCGAGAATTCTCTAGGGTCGACTGAGAGGTTGACTTCTTTCAGAAAGGAAGGCGAATCCGGGGATTGGCCGTTCACCGCGAAAACTGCATGGAGATGAACTTTGAAACGTACAGCCTTGGTTTCTCCACGAAAATCCATTCGAACATCTCCCGGCTTTCCCTGGTTTGTCTTCTCATGGACTAGCTTCAGCATGGGATCACGACGAGGAAACCAGTCTAGGACTGTCTGGCGGAGAATATCAGATGCCGAGTTAATCGCGATGCCTTTGTGGTTCTGGCTGAAATCTTCCATCAGAGCCTTGCGGGATTCCTTCGTCACGTTCTCAATATAGGTGTAGGTCTTCTGGAGGACCTGACTCCCCTTTAGCATATCAGTCATGCTTCGCGCGTTCCTCAGTGCCTTCGATTTTGCTAGGGTTTCGGTATTCTTCATTTGTATAAGAACTGAAGGTTCGGCTTCAATGCGAAGAACTGGCAGTCTAAGCACCGAATGAGCCACAGCAGAAAACCGATCGTTCGGTCAATCAATTTCTCGGTTACACCACGGCTTTATCGCCGCCGAGGCAAGGATTCAAGCTCACGCGAAACGAGGTCAGAGCTTGTTCTTCAGAACCCTTGCAAGAGCCACGATTAGGCACAACCGCGCAGTTCTTGCCATCTGGATAATCGCCCTGGCCGTTAGCGTCCCAGCCATCTTGCAAGTTCAGAAAGTAATAGTCTACTCCGAGACCGCCTTCAACTCCAAAGACTCCGAATCCAGCATCGCCCAACAGATAGTAAACCGCGAATTCAACATCCAAGAGGGTTCAAGTGGCGTCGTCGTAATCAGCCACAACGACGTTCGCGGCAACGAAACCAGGGATTTCACTCTCGCGCTGAACTGGACCCTGAGAAACGACCCCACACTCACCAACATAGGTAATATCACGACCATCTACGACATCTACTACCAGCTACTCCTAGGGTTCACCAGCGTCGCCCACTTCCAACTCTACCAGATACAGAACGCCACCAACCTAGCCAACCTCCTGGAGTTCGGCATCCCCAACACCTACCTAACAAGCTGGACCAGCATCGTCAATAATGCAGGATTCAACGTTACCGGCAGTCAGGTAATTGCATACAATCGTATCGCCAACGCGACAAGCTGGGCCATAGTGTCCCCACTCATCCCACCAACCTACGCCCAAGTCGCCATAGACTACCAAAATCTGTTCTACAAGTCCTGGAACTCCACCTTTAGCCCTGCTGAGAATTATAACACGTTTCAACTCCTTTCAAATTACTCGCCCCTCCAAAGGGCCCAGAACGTCACCAAAGGTTATCCGGGTATGACAGGGCAGCCTCCATACTACAACGTCACTTACAGCTATTTCGAATCGCTACCCTTCGACCCTCAAACTAAGGGATTGTTTCTGAGCACCATCCAAGTCTTCAACATGTACCCCATCTGCTCCACCTGCAACAACTGGAACAGCCTACCAGCGGTCCGCAATTTCTCAATCAGCACGTTCGAGAGCCAGGCGAATCTCACAACGACCCAACAAAACCTCATAGGCCCAATCTACGACCTAGGACCCTCATCTTCTCAGCCAGAATTTTCAAGCCTAGCGACCCAGCTTCTTCACGCTGGCAACATACATTCCTATCCAGTGCAGCCTAGCCGGGCAGTCTCTGACCAGTTCATATCACGCGACAGCAGAACGATGCTTGTCATCATCGATTTCAAGCCTCAAGGGGGTGACCCAAGCAGCTCAACACAGCAAGTCAGAGATGACGTGATAGTAGCGGCCAAGATCAGCGGACAAACCCTCTCAGCTTACGTCACAGGTGCTCCAGCGTTCAACTATGATGTAGAGATACAATCTGCCGCCGACGTTGAGAGAATAGACCCGGTGACGGTCGCGCTGATACTGATCATCGTGGGCCTGTTCTTCAGCTCTCTGTTCGTGCCTATGCTGCCGGTCTCAGCAATAGGCCTGTCCGTTGGAGTCGCCTTTGGACTGGTCTACGTAATCGGCACTCTCATCACGAGCGTGCATTTCCTCGTTCTCACGCTGCTTCCAGTCTCAATGTTCGGGGCGGGCTCGGACTATTGCATCTTCCTAGTAAGTCGATACGCGGAAGAACGCAAAGCGGGTAGAGGAAAGAATGACTCGGTAGAGCGGGCGGTTGTCCGGGCAGGAGAAAGCATCGCTACAAGCGGGGCTACTGTCGTGATCGCATTCGGGAGCCTCGCGGTGGCAGGGTTCGGCATGTTACGGTCGATAGGGCTTGCGGTCATGCTTGGCATATCCATTGCGCTGATAGTCTGCCTGACTCTGGTCCCGGCCACCCTTTCACTTCTCGGAGACAAGCTCTTCTGGCCGAGAGGATTGAGGGTAAAACCTCCGAGATCTGGGTCGAAGAGCTACTACCATCGAGCTGCTAAGTTCACAGCGAAACACTCCAAGATGGTGCTCCTTGTCGCCTTAGCGGCGTCGCTTCCGGCGACGGGTGCGGTGTTGTATTCGAAGACAAGTCATGACCTCATCAGCCAGATCCCCGACGACTTGGGAAGCAAACAGGGCTACATCGAGATGACGAATGGCTTCGGTGCTGGGACCATCACTCCGACGTTCACAGTAGTCGAAACCCCTGTGCAACTAATCTCAGGTTCCACGATCAACGTAACAGCGCTCCGCAACATTTCAGCTCTCGAAAATTCGACCTTGGCCGTTCCTGGCGTTTCCAGGGTTTACGGAGCAACTCATCCTTCCGGGGAAGCAATTCCCTACTCCTCTTTCCCGAAGCTTAACACTGCCGAGCAGCAACAAATGTTCGACAGCATGAAGCCTTTCCTAGGCTCGAGCGGAAAATCAGCAATAGTCTTCGCAGTTCTGTCCAGCGAACCATATTCCGACAACTCCATCGAAACGATCTCAAAGATTAGAGGTGTTGTTAACATCCTTCAGAGTCAGAACCCATTTCTTTCTACCTCAACGGTCCTTGTGGGCGGAGAAACAGCGTCAATTGCAGACCTTTCCGTATCAAGCGCTAGCGACTATCTTGAAATGGCAACTCTGGTCCTAGTCGGTGTCTTCATCATCCTCTTAGTCGCCTTAAGGTCGGTGCTGACCCCGATCCGTCTTATTTTCACAATTCTTCTCAGCGTTTCCTGGGCGCTAGCAGCCGTTGTCTACATCTCGCAACTGTTCTTCGGATCTTCAATTATCTGGATGCTTCCCATCATGCTCCTAGTGATAATGATAGGGCTCGGTCTCGACTACGACATCTTCCTAGTCACACGGATAAGAGAATATTTCACAGAGGGGTCCTCCGATGACGCCGCCATCGAGAACGCGGTGGAGCACACCGGCCCGATAATCACTACGAGCGGGCTAGTAACAGCAGGAGCATTTGCTACTATGATGCTATCTCGTATTCCGCTCTTACAGCAGCTCGGCATGGGCATTTTCATAGTCGTCATGCTCGACGCTGGTCTCGTCAGGATATACCTCGTCCCATCGATCATGCGCTACATGAAGAGACTCAACTGGTGGGCCCCAAGGATCTTTAGACGCGTCCCAGCTCGAAATCCTCTGCTGACCCAGCCCCAGGCCACCTTTGACCGCGAGGCGAAAGAAATCTAGGCCAGAGCTGTCGGGAACAGTCCATCTCAGTCTATCGGGCGGTTTGTTTCATGTTTTCCGTTTTTCTCGCCTTGTAGACACGCTTGTAAACGAAGATTCCCGAAGATACTCCTGCCGCCAAAACGATTGCAAGGATAATCCATCCGGCATTCGCACTCACGACCGAGTATCCACCATTGGCCAGGGGTAGCTGGACTTGGACGCTTGTATTCGAGCCCAACGTGACCTCTGTTCGGCCGTAAGCCGACTGTCCACTGCTCTTCGCGATGACGATCAGTTGACCCACCGGAAGGTCATGTATACTAAGGGCCCCGTTGCCGTCCGTTGTTCCTTGGGAGAGTATTTGCCCGTTGAGGAACGCGATCACCTGTGAGCTTCCCACGGCGTGGCCGGTCTGGTCAACGACTTGAACCGCAAGATCGTAGATCCGTAGCCTGATTGTGGGGGTGCCATATTTCGGGTCGAAGGACGCGGTCGAAGGAGAAACATCCACACCCATCCAGGTCACGTCTGACACCGTGTACGTTCCTGCAGGAAGAGAGTAGATTCCTGACGGGTCTGCTTCCGTGTAGGACGCGTCAGGGTTGACCAGGTGAAACTTCGAGGGAACCGTTGGAAGAGTGTTTCCGTTTCCGTCAGTGAAGGCTTTGCTGAAGTCCACTTGGTAGAGAGGAATTGCTATTGATAGGTAGATCGAACTCGGGCGGAACAGGTTCGTTTGATTGACCAGTATTCCGTTCCAGTATGAGTCAACGGTGTAAGTGGAATTGTCCGGAAGGATCGCTAGCGGGACGACGTATCCAGTGGAATTGGAGATGCCGAAGTATACCGGGTTCCCTGACGTGAACACGGCTACTTGGACACCGGGAACAGGCGTCTGTGACGAGTCAGACTGGACAGCCCGAATCGTCAGCAGCCATGTGGCGTAGAGAGAGTAGGATAGCTGGCTTGTCGCGACTATTCCACTGTTGTCTATCGCTACGATGGTACCTTGGTAGACGCCGCTTGGATCGGTGTTCGAATACGTGACGTTCAATTCCCAAGTTCCTGCGTTCGACGTGTCCGACCCCTTGATCCGCACTAGTGGAGCGTTGGTTGCGTAGGATGATCCTGTTGGAGAGGTGATATTGGTTTTCACGGAGATAACATCGTACAGTCCGAGAGCATCGAATGCCCACGCTTGAAGTATAATCTCCCGGCTTGTGGATGTTACATTCTTGTTGAAGGTACTGCGTTGCACTCCCGTCGAATCGTAGGTTGCACTAGTGGAGAAGCCTAGTCTGGACTGAAAGTCTACCGAGTTGCTACTCGGTGAGGATGGGCTATCATAGTACATGAATAGCTGCGCTGTAGAACTTGGAGCGGTCACTGTTATAGTGAAATTCAGGATGGACCCTGCCTGAACTTGTAATGGACCAGTGGATGAGGACAAAAAGTAGGATTGCAAGACTGTGTGGACTGGGCCGTTGAGGGTGGCGCTAGCCACAAGGACATTCGCACCGGTTACGTTAACCTCGCCCAACGAGGCTGTGATAACCGTCCCGCCGCCAGTGCTTGACGAAGCCTGGAGATAGAGTGTGAAGTTGACGTAGCCTTGGACGGTCACGTTTCCGGCTATTACTGGCTGGCTGTAAAAGTTGAAGACCGCAGGGCCGCCGCTCAAGTCTCGCTGTTCGCTCTGGGTCGATGGCGACCATAGGCTAGTTGTGTTGGACCACAGGCTTGTGGTGACGGCATTGATTGTCTTGGATGTCTGCTTGTGAAAGTAGAATATTGAAGTCTGGGCCGGTGAAGACCCGTGAACCCTGATTGACAGGGCTGGGATGAGAACAAGGCTGGCAATAATGAAAAGATAGAATAGGCGAGCGGTGGTTCTCGTGGTAACTTCCATCCCGAAGGGAAAACAGGTACTTACGGACAAGGATTGTCAGTACCAAAGCGTGCTGTCACTTCAGAATCATCGCGAATGGTTACAGGAAGGGTCTCTGTTTGCCAAATTTATGGAAGGATACAGAACTAACCAGACAGTTGCTTCAAATTCACGAGGAAGTGTCTACGATCCTCACAAGCCGCCTTTAGCCTCTGAAACAAGGCAGGACCGCAAGGAAGAACATGTAGCCTAGTGTACTTGTCCCCATTCGTTGCCGCAGGTGTCGCAGCGGTACAGCTTCGCCTTCCCGGAACGCTGCTCCCTCGCTGATAATTCGATATTCGTGGACCCGCACTTCGGGCAGACAGTATGGTAGATGTTCATTTTCAACGTGTCGAC